>Ga0335075_10005809_pt1 | contig 19082 bp, 13 predicted proteins | sample Lox_Sample_24_FD_206723 | JGI IMG/M metagenome (GOLD analysis project Ga0335075, IMG submission 206723) | Soil microbial communities from Loxahatchee National Wildlife Refuge, Florida, United States - Lox_Sample_2.4 | ecosystem: Environmental > Terrestrial > Soil > Wetlands | place: USA... | reverse complement strand
CGCGGCAGCGGCCAGGCCCGGCCCGGCGGCGTCGCGTCCAGCAAGGTGCCGATGATCTCCTCGCCGCGCTCGCTGCGGTAGGCAGCCGGGTAAAACCGCAGCAGCAGCCGGCTACGGCGCTCGAGCGTGCTGACGCGGCCCGCACTGCCGGCGCTCATGCAGTCCTCGTCTTCCGGCCGAGCCGGCTCGGCTGCGGAACTGACTCTTCGCCGGTCACCAGCCGCGCCGCCTCGGCCATCCGCTGTGCCTCGGCACGCAACGCCGCCGATCCGGCGTCTGTCAGCCCGTAGGAGCGGCGGACCCGTCCGGCTACTATCTCCTCGCCGGTCAGTCTGATGTAGCCATCGGCGGTCAACCGGTCCAGCGCCGTGTACAGGGTGCCGGTCGCTAGCCGGACCCGGCCGCCCGACATCTCCTCAGCCCGCTTGATAATGGCGTAGCCGTGCAACGGACCGGCGAGCAACGCCGCCAGCACGAAGTACGTCGGCTCCCGCATCGGAGTCGCTGGCTTGCCCACCACAGCACTATAAGTAGACGATCGACATATCGTCAATCTACTTACTTGTAAGCTGCGGGCGAGGAGCCGGGGTAGCAGACCCGCGAACTGCGGGCGAGGAGGGCGGGGATGGCCGACGCGCGAGCTGCGGGCTCGGCGGAGTTCGCCGAGCGCATGCTCCACATGGTTAATGAGGCGATGCTGGCCCTAATGGTCAGCGTCGGCCACCGTACCGGGCTATTCGACGTCATGGCCACGATGCCCGCCGCGACGAGCGCGGAAATCGCCTCGCGCGCGGGACTGGACGAGCGGTACGTCAGGGAGTGGCTCGCGGCGATGACGACCGGGCGGATCATCGATCACGACGCCGCGGCTGAGTCCTTCTCGCTGCCTGCCGACCACTCCGCGTGGCTCACCAGGGCTGCTGGCGCGGACAACCTCGCGATTGACGCGCAATACGTGGGCCTGCTAGCACTGGTCGAAGATCAGGTTGTCGAGTGCTTCCGGCACGGTGGCGGAGTCCCGTATTCCTCGTTCCCGAAGTTTCAGGCTTTGATGGCTGAGGACAGTGGCGCTGTTCGCGATGCCACGCTGATCGACGTGACGCTTCCGCTCGTGCCCGGGCTGACCGACCGGCTTGAGCAAGGCATCGACGTCGCGGACGTAGGGTGCGGGTCCGGCCACGCCGTCAACTTGATGGCTGCCACGTTCCCGCGCTCGCGGTTCGTCGGGTTCGACTTCTCCGATGCCGGGCTGGCAGCGGCGAGAGCAGAAGCCGAGCGCGACGGTCTGACTAACGTCCGGTTCTCCAAGCGCGATGCGGCCCGGCTGGCCGAGACCGCGCGGTTCGACTTCATCACTACCTTCGACGCCGTCCACGATCAGGCCCGGCCCGACCTGATGCTTGCCGGGATCGCCAACGCGCTACGGCCCGATGGTGTCTACCTCTGCGTCGACATCGCCGCGTCGAGCAAGCTTTCGGAGAACCTGGACCACCCGCTCGGCCCGTTCTTCTACACCGTCTCGTGCATGCACTGCATGACCGTGTCGCTCGCCGACGGCGGAATGGGCCTCGGAGCGATGTGGGGAGAGCAGAAAGCACTGCAGATGCTCAGCGACGCGGGCTTCACATCAGTCGAGGTCGAGCATGTCGACGGCGACATCGCCAATACCTACTTCATCGCGACCAGGAACTGAGCCGGTCTCCAGCTTGCTCCGCGCTGGCGCGGAGCCTTAGGCGTCGGACATCGCGAAGAGGGTATTGAGGCCTTCGGCCAGGAGCGGGTGGGTGAAGATCGCGTCCGCCATGGCGGTGCTGGTGAGCTTGCCGAGCATGGCGACCTGAATCATGGTCATGATCTCGCCGCCTTCGCTGCCGAGTACCGCGCAACCCAGGATCTGCCCGCTATCAGCGTCGATGACAGCCTTCATGAAACCGCGCGTCTCCCCCGTCTCGAGGGCCCTGATGACAGCGTTCATCGGGAGCTTGGCCACCCTGACAGCGCGTCCTTGCGCCCTGGCCTCGCGCTCGGTCAGGCCGGCCCGGCCCAGCTGCGGATCAATGAACACTGTGTAGGGGACTAGCCGGTCCCGCGTGCTCGCCTTCTGGTGTCCGATGAGGTTGGCGTGCAGGATGCGGTAATCGTCGTAGGACAGGTGGGTGAAGGCCGGGCCGCCTTTGACGTCCCCCATCGCGTAGACGCCGGGGACGCTGGTTTCCAGGTATTCGTCCACGACGATGAACCCGTGCTCGTCCAGACGGATGCCGGCCGCTTCGGGGGTCAGCGTCTCGGTATTGGGGATGCGGCCGATGGCCGACAGCAAATGCGAGCCGTCGAGGTGCCGCTCGCCGTCCTCGCCGCGAACGGTGAGCCGCAGACGGCCACCGCCAGCCTCCTCAACACCCCCCGGCGTCGAGGAGGTCAGGACCGTGATCCCGTCATCGCGCAAGATAGCGGCAACCTCGTCGGAGACGTCCTCGTCCTCCGTCTTCATCAGGCGAGCGCCTCGCGCGATGATGGTGACCTCGCTGCCGAACCGGCGGAACATCTGCCCGAACTCCAGCGCGATGTAGCCGCCGCCGACGATGATCAAGTGCTCAGGGAGCTCATCCAGCTCCATGATCGAGGTTGAATCGAGCACGCGAACCTCGCCCGCGCCGGTGATCGCCGGCGGCCTGGGCCGGGTGCCCGCGTCGATCACGATCACCGGCGCGCTGATCTGCCGCGTCCCGCTCTGCGTCGAGGCGACCTCGACCGTGTTCGGCCCGGTGAAACTGGCCTGGCCTTCGACCAGGTCAAGTCCGTCCTGCGCCAGGCGGCTCGCATAGTTCTGCCGCGCGCCCGCGACCATGGCCCGTTTGCGCTCCCGCACCGCAGCCAGGTCCACCGATACCGGGCCAATACGCACGCCGTACTCCGCGCCCCGGCGCGCCTGGTAGGCCAACCGCGCGCTGGCGACCATGGTCTTAGTCGGAGTGCACCCCCTGTTGACGCAGACGCCGCCTAGCTGGTCACGCTCGACCAGCGCAACCTTCTGGCCGGCCTTAGCCAGGTCGACCGGCAGGAACCGGCCGCCCTGGCTGGTCCCGATCACGATCGCGTCGTAGTGCTCTCCGGCCATGGCATCTTCCCCCGCTGTTCTGGTGAGTGCATTGGCGCGAGCGCTCGAGCGATCTGCCGCGCGTGATGGTTGTCTTCCCCGAAGGCACGCGCCGCACTCGGCGCCCTTGCGGACCGGTGGGACAGGTGACCGCCGCGAACTCGTTCCGGCTAACCCGCGGATAACGAAGTGACGAAGCTCATCATGACAAGAGGCTGCGCATGACTGAGGAGACTGGCATGAACCGCGTGCTGCCCGCCAGGCCGCGCATGGCGGCCGAGGTCCCGCTGACAAAGCCTCCGAACCAGACAGGAGCGCCTGCTGCCGACTCGGCGATGATTCGTGCCTCGCTAGCCGAGTCCGAGCGGTTCGCCGCGCTGTTCGACCGGCATGCTCAGGTCATTTACCGATACCTGGCCAGGCGCGCGGGCAGCGAGGTCGCGGGCGACCTGACGGCGGAGACCTTCCTGGCGGCCTTCCGGCGGCGGGACAGCTACGACCTCGCCTGCACCGATGCTCGTCCCTGGCTCTACGGCGTGGCCACCCGCGTGCTCGCTCAGCACTGGCGCGAGGACGCGCGACAGCTGCGGATCAGGCTTGCCGCGATTCCCGACCTGAACGACCCCGGTCACGGGGACCGGGTTGCCGGTGACGTCACCGCTGGCGCCATGCGGGCCGCCCTGATGGCGGTCCTCGCGAACCTTCCTGCCGGCGACCGGGACGTACTGCTGCTGATCGCCTGGGAGCAGCTCAGCTACGACGAGCTAGCGCGCGCGCTGGACATCCCGGTCGGCACCGTCAGGTCCCGGCTCAACCGGGCCCGGATGAGGCTGCGCAGCGCGCTGGCAGGCACCGAGCTTTCCGCGACCATCAAGGAGGTCCTGGACCGATGACCGAATTCGATTTCGACCTGATCGCCAGCCTGCGGCCAGAGGTGCCGCTTCCCGATGACAACGATCTCGCGGCCGCTCGATCCATGCTGATGAGAACGCTGGCTTTCGAGCCTGGTGGTACGGCCACTCAGCCGCCGCCCCCGGCGCGGCGCGCACGGCCTGGGCGCTGGTCAGCGGCACCGCCCCGCCGACGGCGCACGGTATTCGCGGCGGTGAGTGTGGCCGTGGCCTGCGCGGCGGCGCTCGCCGTCAATGCCGGGATCGGCGGCGGCAATGCTTCGGCGCATGGTCAGGGCGGGTCCGATCCCGCGACCCTAACCGCCGTCCAGTTCCTGACCGAAGCGGCCGCCGCGACAAGACACCAGCAAGTCGCGTCTCCGCCGGCGCCTGACCAGTATGTCTACACCGTCGACATGCAGGAGCCTGGTGCGCAGTCGTCGCGGGAGTGGCTGGCGGCGGACGGATCCCGGCCAGGGATTACCGAAGGACCCGGGCAGGGCGGCGCGGTAACGCTGGCGCCGGCCTGCACCGTGGCGCAGGCCGAGTCGACCGGCTGTTACGTATCCGCCGGGTACCTGCCGGGGCTGCCGGTCAGCGCGAGTGCCGTGCTTGCCTACCTTGCCAGGCTGCAACTGGCAGCGGCCAGCCCGCCACCGAATCAGAAGACGCTGAACTGGCTGGCAAACGACACCGGCAAGGCGGTCGAAGAACTTATGTCGAGCACCTACCTGCTACCTGCTCAGGAAGCTGCGTTGTTCCAGTTGCTCGCCAAGACACCAGGCTTCCAGATCGTCCGCAACGCGGCTGACGTGCTGGGCCACCGCGGCGTCGGCATCTACTGGTTCTACCAGGACAGCGGCGCGATGATCGTCTTCGACCCGGTCACCTACCGCTTCCTCGGCTTCGGCACCTGGGGAGCGGGAGACGTGCCGGCCAACGGTGAAATCCCGAGCGCACCGGGCGGGGTAGTCAAGGCGCCCGACGGCTCGGCGCTCGTCGCGATGGCCGTGGTCGACAGTGCGCCCGCGCCGTCTGTCTCGGCGACTGAAACGCAGAAGCTGGCTGCCCTTTTCAGGCAGGCGCGGCTCTGGGCCGCCCGGCAGCCCGGGCATCAGCAGCTGACGATCGGTGCCGCCGTGGCCGACTACCTGCGGGAGGTGCGGCACATGTCTCCTGCGCAGGTGCAGCAGTACATGCGCGAGTTCGCCCAGCTCTCCCCGCTCCTGTGTGTGCGCGATGCGCCGCAGCACCTTGCCAGGGCCCGGCGGCGGACAGGATCGACCTCGAAAGCGCCCTGCCCGGCCGCCTGAGGGGCGCGGCCAGGGCAAGCGGTGGCGGAGGATCCCCGGCGCCCGGAGCATCGGGTGGCCGGAGGATCCCCCGTCCTCGCGCTTTGCGGCCGCCGCGATCCGGCTGCTGGTGGCCTCAGCCGAAGCGCCTCGGGTCCAGAAAGCTCGTTGCACAGTAGGGCTGTTCACCGGCCACGATCTGGGCCAGCAGCTCGCCGACGCCAGCGGCGTGCTTGAAACCGTGACCGCTGTCCCCTCCGGCCACAATGACGCGGGGCCGGTTGCCCAGCCCGCCAACCAGGAACTGCCCGTCCGGCGAATCGGTGATCAGGCACGGGATTATCTTGGCCGGCCTCGGGTCCAGGGCCGGGAACGCCCGCGTCACGGCGGAGCTCAGCTCGTCGACGTCGGTATCCAGATGGATGTACCTGTCCATCTCCTCCGGATCAATCTTCTCTGGATCCGGGCTGGTATCCGCAGATTCCAGGCCGATCTTGACTCCGTAATCCCCGGCCGATCCGTGACCCCACAGCCCGGTGCCGTCTGGCCGGTCCCAGATAAAGGCCGGGAACCTGCCGAGGGTGAACTCCTCCGACCGGGGATCGCGAGGCCGGAACCAGTACAACGGCGTCCGCCGCGGAGCCAGCGGCAGACCAGGCAGTAGCGAGCCGAGCCACGCCCCGGCGGCGACTACTACCACCGAAGCCCGCCACTCGACGGTCGGGCTGCGCACGGTAACTCCGTCACCGTCGGCCTCGATGCTGGTGACCATCGTGTGCGGGTAAACCTGAGCGCCTAGCCGCCGGGCCGCGGCCGTCTGCGCCCTGACGTTGCGCTCCGGGTAGCAAATTCCCGCGCCGGGGTCCAATACGGCGACGTCGCCTGGCGCCAGGCCGTGATACTGCGGCTGCCGCGCCACTAGCTCCTCGTGGCTGAGTTGCTGGATCGGCACCCCGGCGGCGCCGGCCGTCTCGATCGCGCCGCGCACCACAGGGCTGTCCCGCGCTCCGACGTTCAGGCAACCGGTCTGGCTGACCAGCTGTTCTCCGATCTGGCCGCCGAGTCCGGTCCACAGCTCAAGCGACTTCAACGCGATTGCGGCGAGGCCGGGATGCTCCAGGCAGGCGATGCGGAACAACCGGGTCGCTCCGTGCGAGGAGCCGAGGTGGTGCCCGATGCCGTGACGTTCGACTCCTGCGACGTCAACCCCGCGGGCCGCAAGCCGCCACAGCGCAGCGGAACCGAAACCGCCCAGGCCGACGACAACAACCTCGTTGCGAATCGTCTCCATCGGCTACCGACCCTATCTCGCGCCGCCGCTTGACGGGACTGTCGCATCGGCGCTGCCTGACCACCACGCGACAGGTGCGATGATTCCCGCGGGAACGGGCGGTAGACGCACCACGACCAACTCAGCATCGATGCTGACGATGCGCCCGCTGTTGCGCGGGAAGGCCTGCGCTGCTGACCGGGGCCGACGGTACGGGGGCTGATCGCCCGGAGGGTGCTGGCAGCGGGCCGGGTACGGTCCTGGCGTTCCCGCGGGAACGTCGGCCTGCGGCCGGGTGAACGCCGGCCTCGTTGTGCCGGCGCGGATTGTCAGTGGCTGGGTCTACGGTCAAACACATGATCGAATCAGCAAGCTCTGCCATTGGTATCGACTCTCCGTCTGATGGCTGCAGGGCGGCCGGCCCAGGCGAGCAGGAGTTGCCGCTGGAACGGCTGGAAGCCCAGATCTGCGAGCTGGCCGGCCACCTGGCCGCGGCCGCATGCCGGTTCCTGCTGCTGGTCGGCGACTTCGACGCCCGGGAGGGATGGGCCAGCTGGGAACTGCCCTCGTGCGCGGCGTGGCTGGCGTGGAAATGCCAGATCGCGCCGGGCACCGCCCGCGAGCACGTCCGGGTCGCCCGCGCGCTGCGCGGCCTGCCGGTGATCACCGCCGAGTTCGCCGCCGGGCGGATGTCGTACGCCAAGGTCCGGGCGCTGACCCGAATCGCCACCCCCCAGACTGAGACCGTCCTGGCTGATCTGGCCGGGCCGATGACCGCCGGGCAACTGGACCGGTTCGCCGCCGCGCACCGCCGGATAACGCGCGCCGACGACCAGCACGCCACCACCACCAGGCGGCTGACCTGGCGGACCGACGACGACGGGTCACTGGTCCTGTCGGCGCGGCTGCCCGGCGCCGACGGCGCCGTCGTCCTGCAAGCCCTCCGCGCGGCCTGCGGCGACCTGGACCACCCGCACCTGCCGCACGACGGCCAGCACGCCCCGGCCCGCACTGACCAGCACACTCCCGCCGACACGCCGCAACCGCCGACACCCGCCGGCCTCGCCGACGCGCTCGTGGCTGTCGCGGCCGACGTGCTGGCCGGCAAGATCGCCCGCGCCGCCAACCCCGACATCTACCAGGTCATCGTCCACGTCGGACCCGAAGCCCTCACCACCCAGCCCGGCCCCCAAGCGGAGCCAGGCCAGCAGCCGGAACCGGAGCCGGGGCCGGGTGCCCGGCCGCCCGGGCACCCCGCCCACCCCGCCCGCTGCCACCTGGAAGACGGCCCGGCGATCAGCCCCGCCACCGCCCAGCAGATCGCCTGCCAGGCCACCATCAGCTGGATGCTGCACGACCACAACGGCGACATCCTGGACGTCGGCCGCCGGCACCGCCGGCCACCCCCCGCGCTGCGCCGCGCCGTCCGCGAACGCGACAACTACCGCTGCCAGGCCCCCGGCTGCCAGTCCCGGCGCACCGACATCCACCACATCCGGCCCTGGGCCCAGGGCGGCACCACCCGCCTGCGCGACCTCACCCTGTTCTGCCAGGCCCACCACATGATCGTGCACGCCGGCGGCTACACCATCACCCGCGGCGCCGACGGCACCCTCACCTTCACGCGACCCGACGGCACCCCCCTGCCCAACTGCCCGCCACTCCCCGGCACAGACGGCGACATCACCAGCCAGCACGCCGCCCCCATCACCGAGCAGACCATCATCCCCGCCGGCCTCGCCGACACCTTCAGCCTCGACCACACCACCTGGGCCTACTTCGCCAACGCCAGACACGCCGAACAACGCCGCCAGGCACGCGAGCACGAGCAGGAGCTGGCCGCATGAGGCACGCGAGCACGAGCAGGAGCTGGCCGCATGAGCGGGCCGTCACCAGCTGCCGGGCAACTCGCTGCCGTACCAGGACTCGATGATCCGGTGCGCGATGGACACTGGCGGCGGCAGCCTTATGGTGCCGGCAGCGATGGCCGCGGCCAGCTCGTCCCGGCTGTACCAGTTCGCCTCAGCGATCTCGTCGGCATCGACGGTGATGTCCGTGTTGCTAGCCGCGGCGCGGAAGCCGAGCATCAGGCTCTGCGGCATCGGCCAGGGCTGGCTGCCCAGATACGTCACGGCGCTGACCGTGATGCTGGTCTCTTCCGCGACCTCGCGGGCTACCGCTTGCTCGGCGGACTCCCCCGCCTCGACAAAACCGGCGAGGACAGACACGCGGCGCTCTGGCCACAGCGCGTTCCTGGCGAGCAAGGCGCGGTCGGCGGGATCGGTGACGAGCACGATCATTGCCGGGTCAACGCGCGGGAAATGCTCGCTGTTGTCGACCGGGCACTTGCGCGCGTGACCGGATGCGATCGGATCGGTTGGCGAGCCGCAGCGCGGGCAGTGCGTGAACGTCTCGTGCCAGTTCGCCAGCGCGACAGCATGAGTCAGTAGGCCGGCATCCCGGTCAGACAGGAGCGGGCCGGCCTCACGCAGGTAGGCCGGGCGCACGCCGGGGGCAGCCTGCTCAGGGAGCGCCCCGGCCACGCCGAAATATGCGCGGCCGTCCGCCTCCACGCCGAGCAGGAACCGCACTCCGTCCGGCGCTTGCCCCGGCGCGACGAAAGCCAGCTCGGCAAACTCATCGGTGAATTCGCACAGCGCCTGCCCGTGCTCGACCACGATCACCCTGGTCGCCGGGTCTGACCATGCCGTCTTGAGCCAGTCAGCGTCCGCGCGCAGATGCGCCACGCGGTCGACCTCACCGCGCGCGAGCGCGAGCCCGGTCAGAGCCGGACCGGTCAGCGTGAGGCCCTGGCCGGCCGGCCCCGTGGTGTCAGGCCCCGTGGTGTCAGGCCCCGTGGTGTCAGGCCCCGTGGTGTCAGGCCCCGTGGTGTCAGGCCCCGTGGTGTCAGGCACTGCATGGTCCGGTGCGCTCGCCGCGGTCACCGTGCTGCCGTCAGCTCGCCGCCCGCTGCGGCCAGTTCGTCCCACAAATATGCCGCCGCCTCGGCACCCTTCAGCAGCAATGCCATGTCGACGCGCTCATTGGGTGCATGGATCCTGTCCGCGTTCAGTCCGACCGCGATGAAGACGAGCGGCGCCGCCAGGATATCGGCCAGGTCCGCTTCCGGCCCGCTGCCGCCCTCCCTGGTGAACAGGATCTCCGTGCCGAACGCCCGCTGCATGGCTCGGACGCCCGCACTGACCGCCGGCGAGTCCAGCGGCGCGAAGGACGGCCTGACGCCGCCGCCGCTGGCCGTCACGCTCGCCTCGATGCCTGGCGGGGTGTTTTCCGCTACGTACCGCCGCAGTCCGGCTATCACATCGGCTGGCTCCTGGTTAGCGACCAGCCTGAAGGACAGCTTCGCGTGAGCCCTGGCCGGCACGATCGTCTTGCCGCCGGCTCCGGTGTGGCCGCCCCACATGCCGTTGATCTCAGCCGTCGGACGGGCCCAGACGCGTTCGAGTGTGCCGTATCCGGCTTCCCCGGCCGCGGCGCGACTGTTGCCCGCCTCGGCCAGCCACGCTTTCTCATCGAACGGGAGCCGGCCGATCAGCTCGCGCTCAGCGTCCGACAGCGGCAGGACTGCGTCGTAAAAGCCAGGGACTGTCACCCGGCCATCGGCGTCGTGCAGGCCGGCCAGCAAAACGGCCATGGCCTGCAGCGCATTCGGCACCGCGCCGCCGAAGGACCCGGAGTGCAGATCTCGCTCGGGACCTCGCAAGCTGATCTCGGCGTCCACGACACCCCGCATGCCGACGCACATCGACGGCACGTCAGCCGCCCACATGGTGGTGTCTGACACGACCACCACGTCGCAGGCCAGCCGGTCCCGCTTCGCTCGCAGCAGGTCGGCGAAGTGCGGCGAGCCGGATTCCTCCTCGCCCTCGATCAACAGCTTAATCGTGACCGGTGGCGCGGTCTCGCCAGAGCGCGCCAGGCTGGCCCGCAAGCCGAGGGCATGGAACAGCACCTGCCCTTTGTCGTCTGAGGCACCCCGGCCGAACAGCATGCCGTCCCGCTGCACCGCCTCGAACGGCGGGCTGTCCCACTCCTCCAGCGGCTCGACCGGCTGCACGTCATGGTGACCGTAGACCAGCACTACGGGGGCCGCCGGATCGCCGGACGGCCATTCGGCAAAAACCGCAGGCATTCCTGGCGAGTCAGCCTCACCGGTCGGCCAAACCTCGACGGCCGGAAAGCCCGTTGCCGTCAGATACGCCCTGAGCCAGTCCGCTGACCTGCCGACGTCCGCGTGACGCGCGGGGTCAGCCGAAATGGACGGGATGGCCAGCCAGTCGCCCAGCGAGCCGAAGAACTCGGCCGCGTGCTCTTCAATGAACTGGCGAACGTCCATGGGTGCTCCCTCGCAGACTGAATCCGGCCGCCCCGGGCAGGGGCCATGACTGGCGTGTGGTCATGATCGTAGTGCGCGTGCGGAGAGCTGATGAGCGAGTGGACTGCGAGCCGGGTTCATCGCTGATGGTGAGGAACGGTCCTACTGCCTGCCAGTCATGGAGGATTGAATGATTGTCGCTTTTTCGGTAACGCCCATCGGCGTCGGCACGGACGTGGCCGAATACGTCGCCGATGCGGTCAAGGTAGTGCGTGCAAGCGGACTGCCGAACCGGACGGATGCCATGTTCACCACCATCGAGGGTGACTGGGACGAAGTGATGGCTGTAGTCAAGAGCGCATGTGACGCCGTCGCTGCCCGGGCGCCGCGGGTGAGCGTGACGCTGAAGGCGGACATCCGGCCGGGCGTGACCGGCGCCCTGGAGTCGAAAATGGCGTCGCTCGAGCGTTATCTCTCCTGACGGACCGGCGGCCTGAGGTAGCTAAATCGGGTTCTCCGGGTGGTGGGAGTCCCACTCCTGCAACGCGGCCACAGCGAGCCAGTCGAGGCCCCGGCCGACCTCGGCCTCGATGCCGTGCGCGAGCGCGGCCATCGCGGCCGCCGCGGCATAACCGTCGGTCTCGTCCGCCTCGCCACTCGCGCCCTCAAGAGCATGCACCAGCATCTCCTTGGCCGCCGTAGCCTTAGCTGGCGCATGTCCGTAGGAGTTCGCCAGGTGCGAGATGGCGCGCCGCACCACGCGCTCAGCAATGCCGTCGCTCATGGCAACCCGTCGTTCCGCCACCTGTGTGCCTCCATCCAGTCCGACCGAGGCATCTTAGTCGTCTGAGGAGTCCCATGCCGCGCGCGGCGGTCCGCCATCCAGTCTTTGCCCGGTTTTACGCCCGGCTCAGCGCCGGGGCGGAACGCGGCGGAGTGAGCGGGCACCGGCGCAAGCTGCTGGCCGGGCTTACTGGTTCGGTGCTGGAAATCGGCGCAGGCAACGGGCTGAACTTCGGCCATTACCCCGCCGCGGTGGCTGCTGTACTTGCTGTCGAGCCGGAGCCCCGCCTGCGGGCACTCGCGCAGCAGAGAGCGCGCCGCGCGACGACAGCCATCACTGTGATCGACGGCATCGCCGAGCAACTGCCAGCCGCGGACCAGGAGTTCGACTCGGTGGTTGCCACCCTCGTGCTGTGCTCGGTCAGCGATCCGGCCCTGGCGCTGCGCGAGCTGCACCGTGTGCTGCGACCAGGGGGCGAGCTGCGATTCATGGAGCACGTCGCCGCCGAGTCAGCCGGCCTGAGGAGGGTCCAGCGGATGGCCGACGCTACCTGCTGGCCGGTCTGCTTCGGCGGGTGTCATGCCAGCCGTGATCCGGTGGCGGCGATTACCGCCGCCGGATTCCGGGTGCGCGAGCTGGAGAAGTACCGGCTGCCTGATTCCCGGTTCCCGTGGCCGACCGCCCCGCACGCACGCGGCATCGCGGTGCGCTTAGCTGCCAGGGAGCTCATCAATCAGCGCGGCCAGTCCGGCGCCGTCGAGCAAGTCCGCCGGGCGGACGGTCACGTCGTCCCGTACGTAATAGAACGCGGCGCGCACCCGGCTAAGCGGCATGCCTGCCAGCGCGGCCCACGCCAGCCGGTAGGCCGCGAGCTGTACTGCCACTGCGCGCTTCTCCGCGGTCGTGCCAGGCCGGCGCCCGGTCTTCCAGTCGACGACGTCGTAACCGCCGCTCGGTGCGTCGGCGAATACCGCGTCAATGCGGCCGCGCACTAGCCGGTCGCCTATCTTCGTCTCGAACGGCACCTCGACCTCAACGGGCCAGCGGCTGGCCCACTCGCTGGCTTCGAACCGCGCCTGAAGCTCAGCCAGTTCCGGTTCGGCGCTCCGGGCGGCCAGGTCATCGGCGGCACCAGGAAGCTCGTCGGCGTCGATGAGCTGCGCCTGGCCGTACTTTTGCTCGAGCCACTGATGGAACGTGGTGCCTCTGGCAGCCTGCGGCGCGGGCCGCCGCGGCATCGGCCGGCGAACCTGCTGAGCCAGCTCGCCGGGATCCCTCGCCATCGCCACCAGCGACGAGACCGGGAGCTGCCGGGGCAAGCTCACAATGACGTCATGGCCAGCCTGGCGGCGCTCGCGCTCGGCCAGCAGCAAGTCAGCGTCACGGGCCCAGGCGGCTGTCAGCTGCTGATAGCGGCCGCCCTGAGCGTCGCCTGCCTCGCTTGCCGAATCGGGAACTGCTGGCCGGGGCGTTGTTGCCTGAGGGGATGCGGGCCGCGGGATTGCGGCAGCAATCGTCGCAAGCTCGCGGCCGGCGGCCTCGACTAGTGCGCCGGCTTCCCGGATCGCCTGGTGCCGCGCGTCTGCGGCCGCCTCCGCCGGCCAGGTCGCCGTAAGCGGGTCGGCGAGCGCCGGATTCACGGCGTCCGCCGCCGGCTCAGGCTGCCACACTTCCACCAGGCCGGCCCCGTCCTCACAGGCAGCCCTCACCTCAGTCAGGAACTGCGACGGTCCGAGCCGGGAGATGCCATCGGACCACCAGTAGCCCGAGCACGCCAGCAGGTAAGCGGCCCGGGTGGCGGCCACGTACCCAAGCCGGCGTTCTTCGGCGAGGTCGCGCGACGTGCACGCGTCGTTGAACGCGGTCAGCTCCGGTGTCGTCAGCCCGGCCAGCGGCGGCAGGTCGGCGACGTCGCCGCGCAGCCCGAATGGCAGCAGCCTGGAGTTCTCGGTCCACCGGGTCGTCACCCTCGGCTTGGCCGGGAACACATGCCGTTGCTGGCCGCCGGCCAGTCCGGGCACGAAGACCGCGGCCCACTGCAGGCCCTTGGCCGCGTGCACGGTCGCAAGCTTCACCGAGTCGGTCTCACCGACCCGGCCAGCCTCCAGGCCGAACTCTTCAGACTCAGCCGCCTCGAGATAGGCCAGGAATGCGCCGAGCGTGGGTTCCCGGATGTCCCCGGCGAACGCAGCCGCGGCATCGGCAAATGCGTCGAGGTCCGCCCTGGCCGCGGCCGGGTCGGCGCCGGGCCGCGACGCGACCTCAATGTCGAGCCCGAGCGTTCGCTCCACTTCGGTGACGAGTTCGGCCAGCGGCCTGGCGACGTGCCCGCGAAGCGCTCGCAGTTCGGTAGCGAGCGCTGTCAGCCTGGCGTAGCCCGCGAACGAGTAGGCTGCCGGGCTGCCCAGGTCCTCAAGCGCCTCGACGAGGCTGCCGGGATCCCTGGTCAGGTCGCTGACGGCACCCGCCATCAAGTCGGGGCCGGATCTAGCGCCTGCGGCCACGGCTCCGGACTCCTCGGCGGCGCTGGCCAGCGCCCGAGCCCGCCGGCCCAGTGCTACCAGGTCGGCAGGACCGATCCGCCAGCGCGGTGAGGTCAGCAGCCTGGCTAGCGCACCAGCGGCCGTCGGATCATGCAGGACCTGCAGTGTGGCAACAATGTCACCGACCTCGGGGACGGTCAGCAGTCCGCCGAGACCGACGACCTCGACCGGGATGTCGCGCGCTTCCAGGGCCGCCCGCAGCGCCGCGAACTGGGCGCGCTTGCGGCACAGCACGGCGATGTCGCTTGGCCTGACGCCAGCAGTCCGGCCATCCGGCCACGGCTTGCCATCTGGCGCCAGCCCGGGCTCCAGGTGGAGCAACCGCGAAACGTGGTCGGCCACCCAGGCCGCCTCGTCCTGCACCGACTCAAGCAGCGCGCATCGCACCAGCCCCCGCTCGGCGCGGCCCGGCGGCGCCACCAGCAACGGCACGTCCGGGGCAGCGGCACGCAGATCGCGCTGGAGAGCACCGGCCGCCAAGAGGACGTTCCCGGTGTTGCGGAAGCTCGTGGACAGCACGCGCACCTCAGCCGGCCGGCCGTCGCGGGCCGGGAAGTCCGTGCTGAACCTGCGCAGGTTCCCGGCGCTCGCCCCGCGCCAGCCGTAGATCGACTGGCAGGGGTCACCGACAGCGGTCACCGGGTGGCCGCCGCCGAACAGCGAAGAGAGCAGGACAAGCTGAGCGTGCGAGGTGTCCTGGTACTCATCGAGCAGGACGACCTGGTAGCGGGACCGCTCGGTCTGCCCGACCTGCGGGTGCCGGCTGCCGATCCGGGCAGCCAGCGCCATCTGGTCGCCGTAGTCGACCACTTCGCGTGCCGCCTTGGCCGCCGCGTAAGCGGCAACCAGCGGCAGCAACTGGTCCCTGGTCCGCTGGGTCTTAAGCACGTCGGTGACGGGCTTCGGCACCCGGCCGGTCAGGCTCGCGGCACAGTCCGCCAGCCACTGGCCGGTCTCGCGCACATCATCGGCACCGCGCAGATGCTCGGACATCTCCCCGGCGAGCGTGAGCAAAGCGGCGGTCACGGTGGCGGGTGTCCAGTCAAACGCATCGGTCGGGCCATCGTAGGCGGCAACGACGGCGGCCGCGAGCTGCCACGAAACAGCTGGCGTGATCAGCCGGAGCGTCGGCTCGAGGCCCTCGCGCAGGGCATGATCAGTGACTAGCCTGCCCGCGTACGCGTGGTAAGTGCAGATGACCGGGTCGCCCGCCAGTAGCTCGGCTTCTGCGCCTGCTGGGTCGGTTGCAGCGGCTAGCTCGCCGGGCTGTTGTCCGGAGCCAGGCAGTTGGACGGAGCCGGCCAGCGGCAGGCCAGCCCGGCGCAGCCCCGCCAGCCGGATCCGCACCCGGTCTGCTAGCTCTGCGGCTGCCTTCCTGGTAAATGTCAGCCCGAGCACTCGCTCAGGCCGGACGAGCTGGTTGGCTACCAGCCATACCAGCCGCGCCGCCATGGTCTCGCTTTTGCCGGATCCGGCCCCGGCGATCACGGCCAGCGGCGCCAGAGGTGCCCCGATTACCGCGGCCTGCTCGGCCGTCGGCTCCTGCGCGCCGAGCATCCGGGCCAGCTGCGCCGGGCTGTACCTGACCGGATCGCCTGTCACGGGGTCACCTGGCCGCCGCGCTCGTCGACCGGGCAGCTGGACGCGACCGGGCAGACGCGGCAGCCGGGGTTGGCCGTCGCCCTGAACACCGGGCCGGCCATGCCGGCGGCAACGGTCTCGACCAGTTCACGCGCCCACTCCGGGTCGGGGTCGCTGCGCAGGCCGCGTTGCGCCTGTACCCGGACGCTCGCCTTGAGCCCGGCCTTGCCCACCTGCACCAGCTCAGCGCCGCCTGGCTCGGCAAGGCCGAACTGCTCGAACGCGCCCAGCAGTACCGCAAGCTGATAGACGCCAAGCTGCGGGTTGCGGTCCAAGTCCGCGTCAGATGGCCTGCTCGTTCCCGTCTTGAGGTCGACGACGATCGCGGCGCCGTCCTCGTCTCGCTCCAGCCGGTCCACCTGGCCGGTGATGGTGACCTCGCCCATGCTGACGCGCAGCTGCTGCTCGACTGCCACAAGCTCGCGCGGGTTGCTGCGGTGCCAGTCAAGGAACTTCGTCACCATGACCTGGGCTTGTGCCCGCTGCCGGGCGCTGTACCAGGAGCTTCCGAAATCGAGATGCTGCCACAGCTCGTCAATGCGCTTAGCGACCTCGCCATCGTCGGTGCCTTCGGCCGCCAGCGCCGCCGCCGCGTGAATGACGACACCCAGGTGCTGCGCGACCCCCGGCGAGCGCACTCCGACAGCTGCCTCGAGCAGCCAGCGAAGGCCGCATTTGGTGAAAGTCTCGACCCTCGACGGGGAGACGTGCACGCTGCCGTGGATCGGCTCGCCTGCAGCGGTCAGTTCGGTCAGGGCGTACCACTGCCGCGGGCTAGCGCCGCGCACGCCCGCTGCGGCGAGCCGGGCCAGCTCGTGCGCGGCCGCCGAGCGCACCTGCGCTGGCAGCCCTGCATCGGCTGCCGCCCGGCGGAGGTCGGCCGTCAGCGCCGGAAGCGACAGCCAGCGCCGGTCAGCGCCGCCCACACGCTCGATCTCAATCTCGTCGCCTGCTAGCTCCGCGAGGAACCTGGACGGCTGCTCCTCGCTGTCGTCCGCGCCAACGGCCGTCACGACAAGCTCGCGTCGCGCGCGCGTCACCGCGACATAGAACAGCCTGCGCTCCTCGGTCAGCAGCCGCGCTGCCGATGCCGCGGCCGCCTGCCCTCCCAGCGCGCTGCCCGCGGGCTCCCGCCCTGCCAGGACGTCGACGAGTTGGTCCATGCCGAGCAGGGAACCGCGCTGGCGCACATCCGGCCAGGTGCCCTCCTGCACGCCGGCCACCACGACGAGGTCCCATTCAAGGCCCTTGGCCCGGTGCGCTGTCAGTACCGACACCGCGTCAGTGCGGGGCGCCCGCTCTGCCAGGGTGTCACCGGCGATCTCCTGGCCAGTCAGGCTGTCCAGGAAGAGTTGTGCCGACCCGTGCGGTAGCCGCGCGGAGAACCTGGCGGCAGCATCGAACAACGCGACAACGGCATCGAGGTCAGCGTCCGCGACCGCGCCCCGTACCCCGCCGGCGGCGCTGGCAGCCTGCCACTGCCCGGCCAGACCGGCGGCATCCCAGACGGCCCAGAGCACCTCGTGCGGCGTGCCGTGCTGGTCGGCCTCTCTGGCGACATGCAGCAGTGCCGCCACGCGTGCAGCGGCGGCTACCTCAGCGCCCGCGGCCGATTTCTGCTGGTCAGATTCGTCAGATTCCTCGGCCGGAAGCCAGCCGGCCTGGATGAGCTCACGCGGATCCCGCAGTGCTCCGGCCAGGGGCTCCGCCGCTGGCGGCTGCCCTGCCGCCCGGGCAGCAGCCGCCAGACCGCGCCTGAGGCGCCGCAGGCCTAGCGCGTCGGTCTGGCCGAACGGGCCGGTGAGCAGCTCAGCCGCCGCTTGCTCGTCCATCGTCTCCGGCCGGAGGGCGCAACTGACTAGCCGCAGCAACGGCCGGGTCCCTGGCTCGTAGCCGAGCGGCAGTTCGTCGCCCGCGACATTCACCGGCACGCCGGCCGCGCTCAGCGTCCGCTGCAGCGCCGGTGCCTGTCGCGCTGCTGACCTGACCAGAACTGCCATCTGCGACCACGGGGTGCCGTCAATGAGATGCGCGCGGCGGAGCGTATCGGCGATCAGCGCGGCTTCCTGGCTCGCGCTGGCTGCCGTGATGACCTGGACGCGGCCGGGCTCGGCGCCATCCAGTGCGGCAAGCTGGCGATGCGCGCGGCTGCCCGCCGCGCTCCGCCCGCCTCGTGCTGCCGGAACGGACTGTGCAGCGGAGAGCAGCTGTGCCATCGGAAGCCGCGCAGCGACGCGGCGGGATGCGGCCAGCAGCACCGGACCGCTGCGACGGCACGTGCGCAGCGCGACGACATCGGCGGGCCTGCCAGCGGGCGTCCGGAACCTGTCCGCGAACCGCCGGATGGCGTCGACGTCGGCGCCGCGAAAGGCGTAGATCGACTGGTCCGGGTCGCCGACAGCGATCAGCTCCCGGCCGTCGCCGGCGAGCTGAGCCAGCAACTCTTCCTGCGCCGGATCGGTGTCCTGGTACTCATCCACGAGGACGGCATCGTAGGCTTCCCGCTCCCTGGCGCGGACCGCGCCTCGGCGCAGCAGCGTGCCGGCGATCCTGATGATCTCGGCGTAGTCATAAGCAGGAACCGGGGCCAGGTCGAACCTGGCGGCATAGGAGTCCAGGAACCGGCCTGCCGCAACCCAGTCATCCCGGCCGTGCGCCCGGCCGAGTGCGGCAAGGCCGCTGCCGTCGAGGCCGCGCTCAGCCGCCCGCAGCAGGAAGTCGCGCAACTCGGCGGCGAATCCCTGCGTGCCGACGGCTGCTCTCAGCCGGTCCGGCCAGCCGCCGGCGCCGTCGCTCGCCTCGCCCCGCAACAGCCTTCGGACCTCGAGCAGCTGCTCAGGACCAGACAGCAAGACCGGCGGCTGCTCGCCGGCCAGCGCGAACTCGCGCCGCACGAGCGCATAGGCATAGCTGTGGAACGTCAGCGCCAGAGGCTGCCTGACGGTGCGGTCGAGCCGCAGCGTGATCTGCTCGCGCAGCTCGGCCGCAGCCTTCCGGCTGAACGTGAGCACCAGCACCCGGCTCGGGTCCATGCCGCGGCGCACGACACGGTCGACGACAGATTCAACGATGGTGGTCGTCTTGCCGGTGCCAGGGCCAGCCAGGACCAGCAGGGGCCCGCCCGCGTGCTCGACGACACGGCGCTGCGCATCATCAAGGTGCGGCGGAGCGGCGGCGGGTCCGGGGCGCCGGACAAGCCGGTATGCGGGCGGCGACGTAGTTTCCATCA
>Ga0335075_10005808_pt1 | contig 19083 bp, 13 predicted proteins | sample Lox_Sample_24_FD_206723 | JGI IMG/M metagenome (GOLD analysis project Ga0335075, IMG submission 206723) | Soil microbial communities from Loxahatchee National Wildlife Refuge, Florida, United States - Lox_Sample_2.4 | ecosystem: Environmental > Terrestrial > Soil > Wetlands | place: USA... | reverse complement strand
ACCCGCGGCTTCGGCGAAGCGTCGGAGTCCTTGAGGCGTTTCAAAATTGCCATCGCGTAATAGTATTTCGCGCGCGCATCTCTGGGCTGCTCCTGCACAAACCGCGACAGCTTCGGCTCAACGCAGGGCAAAGGATCAGGCGCGGCCATATCGATTTTTCCCAGAAATATATAGGGAGCCGAATCTGCCGGATTTAAGTCCGAAGCCTCGCAAAGCCGGGCGGCAGCATCATCGTATTTCGCGCTGGCAAAGAGTGCGGCACCAAGGGCGGCCAGCATTCTCGCCGACTTCGGATGCGCTTCGGCCCCTTTTCGGAAAACCTCTGCCGCAGGCCAAACAGCGCGATGCAGCAGCAGCTCTGAGCCCCACACGAAGTAGTTTTGCTCGCTCGGATCGAGGCGAACGGCCTGCTCATATTCGTTAACGGCGACGACGGAGTCTCCCGCCATTTCATCCAGATCGCCTAACTCCCGGTGGAAATCTGCGTTGTCATCCTGGGTGATCAGCTTCCGGATATGATCGCGAGCTCTTGCATAGTCGCCTGTTTCCCTGTAGGCCAGGGCGAGTTCATATTCGTTGGCATGATTCGCTGGATCGATCCGGTAAGCGGTTTCGAGCGGCGGGATTGCTTCACCATAACTTCCGATGTGGAAGCAAAATTCTCCGAGGCGATGGTTCGTCTCGAAACTTTTCGGGTCCTTAGCAACAGCGCTGCGGAGCTTGGTCTCTGTTTCCATTTCCGCCGATGCGCTCCCGAATGTGGGCGGGTTGCCTACGGTGTTTTCCGGTTTGAGTACGGCCGTATCGCGAGCCAGAGATTCGCTGGTTCGCAGGCTGGCATCTGAGCCGTGACCACCTACTGCCGTCCAATCGGTGATACCAGCCACGGTAAAATCCGGCTTGTCAGCGAATGCCATGGCTTCGGCGGATTGACTGCCTGCTTCCGATTTCGTTTGACCCGTTGTCGATTCGAGAATCAGGACGATCGGGGAAAAGTTCCCATCAGCCGGAGCAGATACAGCGATCGCTCGACTGCGAAGTCCGGATTTTTCCGCGCTGATGCTGTAGTGGCCCACATGAACATGTTGAAATTCGAATTCGCCCTGCGAATTTGTTGTCGCGACGGCGAAGCTGCCATCTTGTGCGAGCCGGACGACGGCGCTGCCAACCGGCTTATCGGCAGAATCACGAACTGTGCCGCGAATAGCAATCCCGGACGAAGAGGCCTCTTGCCCAAACATCGGCGCAAGTAACATCAACATCAGAGCGGCAAAAAGGGCGAGGAGGTCAGGGAAAACGCAGCCAATTCTAGCCTTCAGGCAGAACTGCATTGGGTGCGGAGCACTCACGATAAGACGAGATGGCATTGCTTTCGGAATTTTACTCTGCCGTTCGCCCGTTGAAGGCGAGTAGATTCACTGGGAATCAGCGTGTCAGCTCCGTAACGTTCGAATCGCCTGCAAGCAATGCTCTTTCCGCCATGCCAAGGAACAATCCATGCTCGACGACTCCGACTATCTCGCGGATTGACGCTGCCACTTTATGCGGATCTTCGATCTCTCCGCCGTGGCAATCAAGGATAAGGTTCCCCTCGTCGGTGATGAAGTCTTCGCCCGACGCGATCTGTCTTACTGTGGGACGAAAGCCCATATCCTGCAACTTCTTCGTAACCAGCGGCGATGCCATCGGGATCACTTCGACAGGTAAAGGGAATTTACCTAGCCGGTTCACCAGCTTGGAGGAATCAGCAACGATGATGAAGCGCTTCGCAGCGCTGGCAACAATCTTTTCCCGCAGAAGCGCTCCGCCGCCGCCCTTGATGAGCTCAAGCTGGTGCGTGACTTCGTCCGCTCCGTCGATGGCCACATCGATCACCGTGGAAACATGAAAGTCGATGATCGGAATCGACAGAGACTCGGCCAGATCTTCACTGGTCTTCGACGAAGCAATCCCGCGGACTTTCAGCCCCTGCTTCACCCGCCCACCCAGCAATTTGATGAAGTGAGTTGCCGTGGTGCCGGATCCCAAGCCGACCACCATGCCGTCCTCAACGAACTCGAGGCTCCTCTGTGCGGCAAGTTCCTTCGCCTTCTCAGTATTCTGCATAGCAGCATCTTAGACGACCTGGCACAGATTGATCGAGTTGCCGATCACGGACCGGTGTGAATCGTGAAGGAATAAGTGCCCGCCGGCAGCAGATACGTTGTTCCCCCGTCCTTCTGCCCGATTGCATGGACCTTGCGGCTGCGTCCGATCGGAGCTTCATGGAGAAGATAGCTGCCCTGCTGTCGGCTGCTCAGCGGCAGTTGCGCCGTCGTATTCGGAGGGATTGTGACATTCCACTGCACCGTCGTTCCATTCATCGACCAGGAGGACCGGATCTCGCCATAGCGCGAGGCGTAGGCGAAATCGAGCGACCGCAGCCGTGCATCAAAATTGGGGTGCAGATAGATCGTGTGGAAGCCAGCATCGGTGTCCTTCGCATCCACACCGGCGGCATAGCTATAAATCCAGTCGGCGACTGCACCGTAGGCGTAGTGGTTGTAGGAGTTCATGCTGGGATCGCCGCGCATCTGGTCGCCGTTCCAGCGCTCCCACATCGTCGTTGCTCCATGATCGACCAGATAGCCCCATGACGGGTACTGCGTGTTGAGTAACAGCCGGTAGGCCACGTCGGCGTGGCCTGTATCTACTAACACTGCCAGCAGATATGGCGTTCCCAAAAAGCCCGTGCCTAGCCGCCAGCCGTTCGCCTCGATCTTTGCCACCAGCCTGTCGCTCACGGCTTTGCGGAGCGAGTCGGGGACCAGACGCATGTGCAAAGCGAGCACGTATCCGGTCTGCGTGTCTCCGCCCTTGCTCTTCGCATTCGGATTATTGATCTGCCCAAATGGAGACGGATGATTGTCAGCTGCGTCGACGAAGCCATCCTCGCGGACGAACCCGGTCTGAAAGGCTGCCTTGATCTTCTCGAAGAGGTCGGCGTACTTCTTTTCGTCCTCGCTCCGGCCGATGGCATGCGCCATCTGCTTCATCAGCGTTACGTCATAGGCCCAGTAGGCAGTCGCAATCAGCGTCTCCTTCGTCGGCCCTTCGGGAGAGAGCCAGTCGCCAAAGGGAGTGCCGGACTTCTTCCAGATATAGTCGGGGCTCTCCGCCGCGATTGCGGCCAGATACTTCTCCATGGCATCCCAGTTCTGCTCAATCACGCGCGTGTCTCCCGATTGCAGCCATGCAGTCCACGGAATGATCACGCCGGCATCGCTCCAGCCAGCGCCATAACCGGGGTTGGGCGTCGTGGTCCCCGGGGCAAAAATCCCGTACATCGGCGTCCCGACCTGCGTTCCGCGAAGATCGCCCGCAAATTTCTTCGAAAACTGCGCCAGGTCCATATCATACGAAGCCGTGCGCCAGAACACCTGCGCGTCTGCTGACCATCCCAGGCGCTCGTCGCGCTGCGGGCAGTCTGTAGGCACCCCCACGAAGTTCGATCGTTGCCCCCACAAAATGTTGCTCCACAGCTGATTGATCATCGCGCTGCCTGTGTGCAGCTGCGCAGTGAATGGAGCATCGGTATGGAACACAACTGCAGTCAGCGAGCCAATCTCCGGCTTTGCTTTCAGCCCTGTGACTTCGACGTAGCGGTATCCGTGAAAGGTGAAGAGCGGTTGATAATACTCGGTTCCCTTGCCCGATAACACGTAGCGGTCGGTCGCTTTCGCTGTCCGCAGATTTTCCGTGTAGATGGTTCCGTCGGGATTAAGCACCTCGGCGAAGCGCATCTGCACCTCAGTTCCCGCAGGACCGGAGATGCGCAAACGCGCTACGCCTGCCATGTTCTGTCCAAAATCGAATACGTAGACACCGGGCCGCGGAACAGCCAGTGACTTTGCCTGCAAAGTCCTCTCTACGCGGATCGGCTGAAAGTCCTGCGCGATGATTGCCGGTTCCAGTGGATGAATGGCTTCTACCGACTTCCACCGCCGGTCATTAAAAGATGCGGTGCTCCAGCCAGGCTGCTCGCGTCGAGCATCGAATGTTTCTCCGTCGTAGATCTCGGCTTTCAAAATCGGCGACACGTCCGCCTTCCAGGTCTCATCGGTCGCAACCCAGTCGACGGATCCGTCGGTGTACTCGATCCGTAATTGCGCCTTCAGAGCAGGCGGCGTGCTGCCGTAGTTGTTAGGTGCCTGGTCCCACTGCAGCGGGGTTGCATACCATCCGGGAGCGAGGTATGCACCGATTGCATTGCCGCCCGTCTTGAGGTCGGCTGTAACGTCGTAAACCTGGTAGGTTACGCGCTCACGAAAATCTGTCCAGCCCGGTGAAAGCACCTGATCTCCGACCGCGCGGCCGTTGATCCAGAATTTGTAAGCTCCAAGAGCTGTCGCATAAAGTCGCGCGGAGCAAACCTGCTTCGCGGCATCGAATTCGCGGCGAAGCATCTTTACCGGGCCTGTTGGCCAGGGTCTGCCTGCGTCAGGCTTTCCGGATTGGTCAAGATACTGCACCGCGCGGCTCCATGCGTCGTCGGAATAGCCGGACTGATTCCATCCTGCAGGCGCATTCAGCATCGCCTTCCAGGTCTCGTCGCTCTTGATCACCTCGCTGGACCCGTCGTTCCGCTGGAGATACAGGCACGCACTCATCGGCGCACTGCTCACGGTGTTGGGATTACCATTTGTACCCAGCGAATAAAGCACGGCTTCGACAGCCAGCAGGTTCACACCCTGCTTCACATCGGCGGTCACATCGATTTCCTGATATTTCCTCCAGGCGGTCTGCTTCCACGGCGGCAACGGCTCGGCTGCCAGCACCTGCTTCCCGTTTATCCACGCTGAGACTGTATCTTTACCTGTTACATAAAGATGGGCCAGCCGAACGGGACCGGAAACCGTAAAGGTGCGGCGAAAATCGTGCTGTTTCTGCGCTCGCTGGCCCCCACTTGTCGCCGCGGTCGCGATCCAGAGAACTCCCGACTCGCGGAGGCTGCGTTCTTCCGGAAGCTCGTAACCGATCCACTGCCCACGCCAGGCGGCGCTATCCATCAGACCTGTTTCCCACCAGCTTATATCGCTTACCGGATAAGCGATCTCATCTTTGTCCCAGAGCTTGACGCGCCAGTAGTAACGCTGCTCGGCTTTCAGCGCCGATCCAGCGTATGCAATGCCCACCGATCGATCGGAATTGACTCTGCCGCTGTCCCAGACATCCGGCGTACCAGCAAGCAACAGATCGCGCCGTGTAGCCACTTGCACCTCATACGCTGTCTGCTTTGCTGCAAAACGATCATCATCCAATTGCCATGAAAGCTGCGGCTGGGCGGTGTCCAAACCCAGTGGGGTAAGCAGATCGTCGCACTTGAGCTGGACCGGCCGCCTTAAAGCGCCTGCAGCATTTGCAAAGGGCAGCGCAAGGGTAAAGAGCACGATGCCGTAGAGAAGACTTTGTATTGCTTCTGATACGCGCCTCAGGACATTCTTTGACGCAACACAGTGCATGTGCGGGATCTCCCGGGAAAATACGAGAACAGTAGGAAACTATATTGCGAAACGAGCAAACCGTGAAGAAACAGGCGGTAGCTTCCCACGGTTAAACGAAGCGCTACCCTGCTTCGCCTTCTCGCACCATTCCAGCCGTCACCACGCGGTGCTGCACATAGTTGTAAGGTGGAACCGCGTGCCCGCGCAGGATGGCGACGCCGAGCTGAATGAGCCTCGGCCCATAGGTTTGCGATTCGTGCGAGATCGATCCGATAATCGGGCTGCCGGACTTACGCATTTCCTCGATTACCTGGGGTATGCAGTCTTGACCTACGATCGCAAGATTCTTTTCCCTGCCCCCTTGCATGGCAACTTGAAGCGCGCCAAGGGCACTGGTATCGGTGGCGGCAGCGATGAGCACACGCTCAGTCCGCGCCCGCCTCTTCAGGAAATCTCCCAGCACGCGCGCGCTGGTTTCACGCAAGCCGCGGCCATCGAGGCGGACATAAGATTCGGGAGGTATGTCAGGCAGGAGGGTACGCACGCCAACAAATGCACCGTTGATGCGGCTCTGTACGAAGGAACCGGCCTCGGCTACGTCAAGCCCGATCACCCAGTCTACTTTTGACTTCCACTTTGAAATTGCGTGCTGTGCCAGTAATTCACCGGCTTCAAAGCCAACCTGGAAATTGTCCACTCCAAAATAAGTCGCGTGCGGGTGAGGGATATCGATGGCGATCAGCGGGATACCGGCCCTTGCAACTACATGAGCGATCTCCGGTGCCACCTGCTCTTCGATCTGGAACTCGACGACCAGATCGACTCCTTCGGTGACGAATTCCTTGGCATTGCGGAGGGCGGTCTCGGCATCATATCGGTTGTCACGCACAACCAATTCGACGCCCGACGATGATGCCGCGGCCTTGAGGCTGGTTGTGACCGCTTCAGAGAAAGGCATCTCGGCGCTCTGGCCGGCGAAGCCGAAACGCATTTTCTTCGGGCGGGATACCAGCCGATATTCACCGTCCTGCGTTTGGGCAACGTATCCGCGATGCGCAAAAGTTTTGAGGATTCTGTAGACGCTGGTCTTCGAAATCGCGGACCGCTGGTAGATCAACTCCAGGGTGAGCGGCTTCTTTTCTGCTTCCAGGAGCTCGAGAATATCGAGGGCCTTGGAAAGGATCGGTATGAGATAGAGCCGTTTGATCTTGGGTTGTGGCAACACAAGTCTCCGTCGTTTCGCGGATTATAGAAAGAAATTTCCCTATTGGAAATAGCTTTTTTTAGCTTATCTCAGGAGACGAGAATCACATCGAGAAAGCGAGGGCCGTGAACCCCTTTGATGCGCGTCATCTCGATGTCCGCGGTCGCCGACGGACCGGAGACGAATGTCGTCGGACGCGCTGCGTTTTCCTTGAGGCGCTCGAAACACTCCGGCAGCGTTTCGACGACCTGGCTGGGGTAGAGCACACAGAGATGGTAGTCAGGCAGGAGAGTCAGGGCACGGCGCCCTTCAAGAGGGCCATGTTGCAACACGATACTTCCGGACTCGGCGACGGCAGCAGTTGCAGCGGTCAGGACGCCGTCAAACGACTCAATCTCTCCGTACGAGAGGGCGTTCCCCGTGTCAGCCGTCCACGAGATGCGGCTGTCAAGCCAGGCGCCTGGCAATCCTGACGGGTGAACGATCCGCGATTTGCAGCCGTCGACCAGCACGGCAGCGATGCGTGCCGGCAGCTCGGATTCGGTGGAATAGAAAACTCGCGCATCGTATTCTTCGAGGCGGCTCTCGAGCAGTTTGAGCCGGTCTATCGCGCTGAGCCTTCCAACCCGATGATATGCGGGCACTACCGCGTTGCCATGATCGGCGGCGGTTTCCCGGCCCAGCGCTGTGCGGATCCGTTGGAGCACGACCTCCTTGCTCATTGGCGGCTCCCGCCGGCTTTTCCTCGGCTCTGCCACCATTCGCGGAAGGTCTGCGCCGGCATTGCTTCAAGGTCGCGAGCGGCGGTCCATTGCCCGGCGAGCCCTGGCAGCTTATGAACCCATCCGTCCTTTCCCACAAACGGCTTTTCAAGCAGACGGCCCATCCGCTGTGCTGATTCGAAGCGCTGGTGATTCAGGAAGATGCGCGCCATCATTTTCATTCCAACGCGTTCCTGGCTGAGGATCGAGGAGAGTTTGCCCCGATTCTGATCGACAACGCGTGAACGAAGATAGACGAGAACCTCGGGAATGTTGATCTTCACCGGACAGACTTCGTAGCAGGCTCCGCACAGAGAGGAGGCGAAGGGCAGCGATTGCGCGTACTCCATGCGCTGAAGCTGCGGAGTAAGTATTGCTCCGATGGGCCCGCTGTACACCGAACCGTATGCGTGGCCACCCGTCTGCCGATAGACCGGACACGTATTCAGGCATGCCGCGCAACGAATGCACTGCAGGGTCTGGCGCGTCATTTCATGGGAGAGCAACTCGCTGCGGCCGTTGTCGAGCAGCACCACATGAAGATTCTGCGGACCATCGCCTGGCGTAACACCTGTCCAGATGGAGTTGTAGGGATTCATGCGTTCACCAGTCGCCGAGCGAGGTAATGTCTGCAACAGCACCTCGAGATCGGAATAGCGCGGAATCACCTTTTCAATTCCCGCAATAGCAATCACCGTATCGGGAAGGGTGAGGCACATGCGGCCATTCCCTTCCGATTCGACAATACAGATGGAGCCGGTCTCAGCAACAAGAAAATTGGCGCCACTGATGGCGGTTCTGACCCTGAGGAATTTTTCCCGCAGATAACGCCGCGCGGCCTCGGTGAGAGCCTGTGGATCATCAGGGAGGTCCGGCAGCTTCATTTCGCGCGCGAAGAGCTCACGCACCTGATGACGGTTCTTATGCAGGGCAGGAGCGATAATGTGGGACGGCTGATCTGCCCCGAGTTGCAGAATCAGTTCGGCAAGATCGGTCTCGATGGCGTGAATCCCGTTCGCTTCCAGGCTGCGGTTCAGATCAATCTCCGCAGTGGTCATCGATTTGATCTTGATGACCTCGGTCGCCTGCACCCCGCGCAAAAGATCAAGGACGATACGCTGCGCCTCGCCCGCATCAGCGGCCCAGTGGACATGTCCCCCAGCCTGAGTGAGCTGCCGCTCAAACTGCTCAAGGTAGGTATCGAGATGTACCAGCGCTTCGCGGCGGATCTTTGCTCCGGCATCGCGGAGGGCCTGCCAGTCCTCCTTCTCGGTAACCAGAGCAGCTCGTTTGCGCTGGATGACATCGGTGGCATGCGCGACATTCTTGCGGGTCTGCGCGTCGCGCAACAGCTCAGCTGCGGCACGCGGAAAAGGCGCGGCTTTGCGCGGATCGATCGTGACCAGACTCATCGGCTGTCCCCAAATGCGTCCCCCGATGCGCCCCCAGATGCAAGGATCTCCGCAATGTGCATCGCGCGGACCTCGGGATGCTGCCGGTGCAGGCGGCCATGAATATGCATCAGACAGGAGTTGTCGCAAGCAGTGCAGATCTCAGCTTTAGTGCTGAGGACGGACTGGATCTTCTCGTCAACCATCGCCTCTGACACGCCGGCATTCTTCACGGCGAATGTACCGCCGAAGCCGCAACAGCGGTCAGAATTCTCAAGCTCGACAAGATCAATGCCGGCAACGTTGCGGAGCAGACGCAGCGGCTTGTCTCCCAGATGAAGGCTGCGCAGCCCATGGCAGCTTGCGTGATACGTAACGCGATGATGAAAAGAAGCTCCCACATCTTCCAATTGGAGACGGTCAGTGAGCAGCTCCGTAAATTCGAAGACTCGCGGCAACAGGTCATTCACATTTGCCATGAATCTTTCATCGCTGCTCTCCCTTGCGAGTTCCGGATAATAGTCGCGAATCATGGCTACGCACGAGGATGACGGGATGCACACAGCCTCCGCATCCTGAAAGATCGAGACGAAGCGTTTCGCCAGAGGAAGGGCTTCGCGCCGATATCCAGTATTAAAGTGCATCTGCCCGCAGCAGGTCTGCTCGAGGGGAAAATCGATCTGATGCCCAAGCCGCTCCAGCACGGATACCACCGCCTTGCCGGTCGCCGGGAATAACGTGTCGTTATAGCAGGTAATAAAGAGGGAAATGCGCATATCAACAATAGCCAGATGAAGAAAGTGTATGCGCCCAGTGCGCAATTCGCGAAGGCGAATTGGACTCTCCTTCGAGAGTTGCCAACTGCACTGCGAAGTTGCCGACGGTGGAGCTTTCAACCGCACCGCGACAAACCTCGACACCTGTTGCTTCCGCGGTAAGACGGTTCAGGAAATGGTTCAGGCTTCCTCCTCCCACGACAGCAATCCGGCGAAGGCGCTTGCCAGTCAACTCTCCAACGTCAGCAAGCACCATAGCATACCGCCGCGCCAGACTATGAAATATGAGGCTGGCAAACTCCGGCATCGACGAAGCATCCTCGGGAATCCGTTTCAGGCCCCGCCGCTCGCGCTGAGCATTGATGCATGAGGCCATATTGCCCTGCACCCAGAGATGTGGATCATCGACATCAAGCACTCCATCCGGCTCTTTCGTTTGCTCTGCAGCGGCGACCAAGTCGGGCATGGGCCAAAGGTTACCCTCAGGGCAAAGCTGGTTGAGGGTTCGCCTCACCAGCCACATGCCATTGACATTCTTGTGGAAGCAAATGCGGTTGCCCGCAGCTCCGAGATTTGTAAAGCCAGCAGCACAGGCAGCGTGAGTCTTGATGGGATGATCAATTAACGTGCCTACCAGCGACCAGGTTCCGGAACTGATGTACGCCCAGTCGTCGCCGTCCATGGGAATTCCGGCTACAGCGGATGCAGTGTCGTGGCAGGCTGGGGCGATCAGGCTGGTGTCGGCAAGTGCTGCTACGGTGCGCAGCTTCCCGCTAACCTTTCCGATCTGCGAACCGGTGGCGACAAGCGGTGGCGCGGCATTCAGGTCGAGACCGCAAAGTTCGAAGATCTGCGGGCACCAACGACGCGTCGCGCTATCGACAAGTCCGGTGTGCGTCGCATTGGTGAGTTCAGCTACAGTCTGGCCACCAAGCCGTGCCAGCAGATATTCAGGCAGATTCACCCAGCGGAGATCCGCTGCCCGGCCGGCCGCCTGATCGGCCATGAGCTGATAAAGCGTGTTAATACGCAGCGGTTGAACGCCGGCCAGCGCAAACAGCTCATCGTGAGAACAGCGCTTACTCAGCTCCGTCTCAACCGCTTCTGTTCGTGTGTCGCGGTAACAGAAGGGCTCGGAAATCGGTTGGCCGTTCCGATCGAGCCGGACATAATCGACCGCCCAGCCATCAACGCCGATTGCAGCGACAGGGCCCGGAGCCTTGTCCGCGCAAAGAACCAGACCGTGCTCGACTTCGGCAACGATCCGGCTGAGATCCCAATGCAGTTCCCTGCCGTATGCTACGGGACCGTTGCCAAAGCGATGCACCAGTTCGATATGCGGTGTGGGGCCGGTCCACCGCAACAAGGAGACGCGGCAGCTCTCGGCACCTAGATCCACTGCAACAAGATTCGGAGGATTGCTGCCCGTCATGAAAGCCCGTTACCGCAGAAATGCTTCCGTCAAACCGCCGTCCACCGGAATGAGATGCCCGGTAGTGCAGGGAGACTTTGGCCCGGCGAGGAACAAGATCGCCTCCGCACATGTCCGGGGATCGATGGGCTGATGCGTGAGCGTGCGTTCTGCATAAAAAGACGCCAGGCGGTCACGCATCTCGTCATCGGTCATCTTCTCGTCAAACGCGATATTGTATTTTCTCAGCGACGCAGCTACGCGATCGCGGGGAAACATCGTCGATCCCTTGACCACAGTGGCCGGGCTGATGCCGTTTACACGCACGTTTGGAGCCAGCGACACCGCGAGTTCCCGAATGAGATGGCTCAGAGCGGCCTTGCTTACGTCATAGGCCTCGCTGCCACGCTTGGGCACGACGGCGTTGGCTGAACTGGTGAGCACAATACTCGCTTTCAACCCCTGATCGCGGAGCAATTTGCCGATCTCTTCAACCAGGAAAAAGTTGGCCGACACGTTGACTTCGAGCGTGAGGGCCCATTGCACATCGGAGATAATTCCGCTCGCAGACGACGGGAAGAGCGCCGCGGTATTCACCAGGATATCGACTCCACCAAACGCGGCGACTGCCTGACGCATGGCATCGCGGATTGAGTCGCGATCGCGAATGTCGACCGAAGATGCAATGACGCTCTCCTTCCCGGCAAGCGTCTTCAGCTCAGCGGCTACACGCTCTGCACTTTCGTCATCGCGGTCTGCCACGACCACGTGCGCTCCGCGCTCGGCGGCAAGCAGCGCTACCTCTCTCCCGATACCGCTTCCGCCACCAACTACGAGAGCGATCTGGCGGCTCAGTTCTTTCTCCGCAGGCTGACGGCGGATCTTGGCTTCTTCGAGCAACCAGTATTCGATGCGGTAGGCCTCGGACGCCGGCAGAGCCACGTAGTTGGTATAGACCTGGAAGGCATCAACCAGAGCCTCTGATCCGCACTGCGGCAACTTCCCGGATCGCGGACCCTCTTCCAGCGCAGCGGCGCCCTTCATCACGTGAATCGCATTGACATATAGTTCGCCAGTGATGCGCGACTCCGGCTTTGTCTTGCCGAAGCTGAACATGCCGAGACCGGGGATCAGAACCACGGTTGGATTCGCATCGCGCATGGCCGGCGAAGTGGGCTCGGCGTGCTTGCGATAATATTCCGCATATTCCGTGCGATACGTGGCGAGCCGAGCCTCGATCGCTTTTTTCAGGTCGCCGATGCCGGTCGCCGGGTCCCATGGCACGAACATCGGGCGAATCTTTGTCCGGATGAAATGATCAGGGCAGCTCGTTCCCTGATATGCCAGCCCTTCCGCGTTTGCCGAGTTGACGAATTCCAGCACCTCGGGAAGCTCTGAATGACTCCCGATCATGCGCTTCTGCGTGGAAACCCTGCCACGCAGAAATGGCAGAATCTCAACGGCGAGATCCTTCCGATTTTCCAGTGAGTTGTGCTGCTGGCCGCCAAAAATCCGGCTTCCCTTCTTTTTCTGGTGAGTTTCCACGAATACCGTGAGCTGATCGATGATCGAGATGGTGTTGACGTAGGAGTCGCGAGCGGTATCGCCCCAGGTGAAGAGCCCATGCCCGCCCAGAACGACGCCGTCGCAATCCGGTGACTCTTCGACTGCCTTTTTCAGCATCAGACCAAGCTCAAAGCCGGGACGCTGCCAGGGCAGCCAGATCAGCTTATGGCCATAAGCGTGATTGAACTCCTCCATCTTCTCGAGGCCATTGGCCGCAGCAGCAACCGCGATTGCGCAGTCAGGGTGGAGATGATCCACGTGGCGAAACGGCAGAAAGCCGTGGAGAGGAGTGTCGATCGAAGCCGCCACCGGATTGAGCCCGAAGGTACAGAGCGGATAGTACTCGACCATGTCATCCTCGTGGTCGACACCGCGATAGAGCCTCTCAAGAGCCCGCAGCTTCTCGAGATACAGCGTGGCAAAGCCCGCACGGCGAATGCTTCCCAGGTCGCCGCCGCTGCCTTTCACCCAGAGCACTTCCGTCTCCGCCCCGGTAAGCGGATCAGGTATCAGCACTTTCGCGCTGGTGTTGCCGCCTGCAAAGTTCGTGATGCGCAGGTCCGATCCCAGCAGATTCGAGCGATAGCGCAACAACTCAGGCTCATCCATTCCGGCGGCCACGCTCTCATCCCACAAATCTTCCAGATGCTTGAGGTTCAATCGGTTCTTCGACTCAGTGATGACTGGCATGTCCTCATTCCTTCTTGATAGCTGTTCCCCTATCAGCTTTCATTGCTGACGGAGGCCGGGTGCCGATAAGGCTCATTTTCGCATCCGTGCAGCTTTGCTTAGGAGACAAATGCTATATCAATAGAGCATCAATATTGTTATTGAAACACATAAGCAAGCTTTCACGCATAAGTAGCAGACAGCAGCGCATTTTTCTCCCTGCGTTCTTCTTCAATCCGCGCTAGGTAGCCGCTTCCCCGCAGCGCTTCCAGCGGATCCTCCGGCAGGCCGCGCCTGCGCCGCCACTCGCGCAACGCCGGACGCACATCGGTCCAGAACGCCGATCGCAGGCATTCCTCGGCTTCAATTGTTTTAGCCTCCGACTGCAGCTCCGCAAGCTTCTCGCGGTCGACGAGCCCGGCCTTCAAATAGAGTTCCTGCGCTGTGACCACAGTCTGCACCATGGCCTCCACTTTGCCCTTGATATTGTGGCTCTGGTCAATCATGTATGCCACATCGCCCGACAGTACCGGATCCGGCTCACTGAAAATCTCATGAAATATCCGGAATACTTGATAAGGGTCAATCGATCCAATCGTCAGGTCGTCGTCTGCATAACGGCGGTCGTTAAAGTGAAACCCGCCGAGCAACTGCAGGTGCAGCAACCACGCCACAACCTGCTCGATGTTTTGCGCCTGATAATGGTGGCCCGTGTCCACAAGCACCCGCGCCTGCGGCCCGGCAGTCTGTGCCAGATGCACGGCCATGCCCCAGTCAGCAATATCGGTGTGATAAAAGGCAGGCTCGAAAGGCTTGTACTCGACAAGCATACGCTGGCCAGGATTCAGCTTGTCATGCGTGGCAGACAGAGCTTCTTCGAGCCAGGCGATGCGCTTGCGAATACTCTGCGCGCCGGGATAATTCGAACCGTCAGCAATCCACAAGGAGATATCGCGCGAACCGAGTTCCTTAGCGATCTCTACGGACTCAATGAGATGATCGATCGCCTTCTGCCGGATCGCCGGGTCCGGATTGCAAATCGAGCCGAATTTATAATCCTGATCCTGAAAGAGGTTTGGGTTGATCGAGCCCGGACGCACGCCATACTTCGTGGCCAGGCGCCTGGTGGCCGCAACATCACCAACGCCCCCCGGCAGATCCCAATTGACATGGAGCGCCAGCGTTGGGGTGATGCCGGTCAGCGAGTTCACTTCCGCCGCGTCAGCAAACTTCTCCTCCAGCGTCGTGGCCGCTCCGGCCTGAAGATACTTGCCGAAGCGGGTCCCTGTGTTTGCAAAGCCCCAGGAAGGTATTTCGATTTTCAGGGTCTCCAGTTCGCTCATCACACCTTCAACGGCTGTATCATCCACATCCATATCGTTCCTCCGTCAGCCTTCGGGGAGATGCCACAACAAGCGAGTGTAAACGTTTAAATCAGAAATTTTCAATAGAAATTCTATTTCACATTTGCGATAAGAGTGATTTAGCATTCCCATCAACCGCGTCCAGGCTCAGGACGCCATGTTTGCGCGCAGCGAGGTAAGTTTGGGACCCAATCCGCTTGTCGGCGTCATCTACCACTGGATCGGCGGCCTTGCCTCCGCCAGCAACTTTATTCCCTTCCGGCCGATCAAGCGCTGGTCATGGGAAATTTACTGGATTATTCAGGGCTTCGCGGCGTGGATGGTTGCACCCATTGTCCTGGGCTCGCTGATGGTGCCGGGGCTGTTCGCCGTTCTCCATGCCGCTCCCAGCGCGACGCTTTGGCGCGCCGCCATCTGGGGAGCCCTCTGGGGCGTAGGAGGCCTCACCTTCGGCCTCTCGATCCGCTATCTCGGAATCGCTCTCGGCTATGCCATCGCGCTCGGATTCTGCACAGCTTTTGGGACGCTGATGCCACCCGTCTTCAGCGGACAAATAGTCTCCATCACGCGCCAGAGCGGCGGACGGTTCATCCTGCTTGGCGTCGCCATCTGCATGCTCGCCATCGCTGTCAACGGACTCGCCGGCTACTTCAAAGAGAAAGAGGTACCTGCTGAAGAAAAGGCCGCGCTCGGCGAACGCGATTATTCTTTCGGCAAAGGTCTCGCCGTCGCGATTTTTGCAGGCATCATGAGTTCCTGCTTTGCTTACGGGCTCGCCGCAGGCAAGCCTATCGCAGTCATTGCCCGGGAGCAGCTCCGCGCGCATGGACGAGCCGATCTCTGGCAGAACCTTCCCGTACTGGTCGTTGTTCTCTGGGGTGGATTCTTCACCAACGTCATCTGGTCGGCATTTCTCATCATCCGCAACCGCTCCGGCGCTCAGTTTCTAGGAGCGCCCGGAACAAATCCGATGGGCACTTCACCCACCACCGGCGAAACTCTGATGGATGTTGACCCTCGGCAGCTTGCCGGCGAAGGTCGCCTGCGGCCAGGCGTATTGATCGCGAATTATCTGCTTGCCTCCGCAGCCGGAGTCCTCTGGTACTTTCAATTCTTTTTCTATTCGATGGGTCAGACACTCATGGGCAAATACGACTTCTCAAGCTGGACTCTTCACATGGCGAGCATCATTATCTTCGCCACGCTCTGGGGCATCGCCCTGAAGGAGTGGCAGGATACAAGCAGACGCACAAAGCTTCTCGTCTCCTGCGGACTCTTCCTGCTTATCGGGTCAACCGTCGTCGTGGGATATGGCAATTATCTTGTCGCTCGATAGTACTCAGATCGACTCCTTCGTCAAGAGAACTCTGCAGTCTGCGGACCGGAAGACAATCCAGCCGATCGCCTGCGTTCAGATGAAGTCTGTATTCTCCACTAGCGATAGCGATGCCCTTTCCGTGATTTTTATCCCCGCTTTGTCCCGCAAGGCGGGAAGAACTGGAGATAAAGTTCAGCAGCGTCTCGATGCAGCGTGGCGGCCCGGAACAATCCACTATCATTCTCTGCTAAGCGATCTTTAGAGTTGTGGAGTGCGAATATAACCATGAGCAGGATGGACCCGCATGAACTGGCTGAGGAGATAGGCAAAGGACTTCTCTCATTCCCGGTTACACATTTCGATGAGCATCTCACTTTTGACGAGAAGGCTTATCGTGCGCATATTGCGTGGCTGCTCGATCATCGTCCGGCGGGATTGTTCGCAGCCGGGGGCACGGGAGAATTTTTTTCTCTCGCCCTGGATGAGTTCGCCAGTGTCGTTTCGGCAGCGGTTGAGGAGACAGCCGGTAAAATACCGGTCCTCGCCGGATGCGGATATGGAACTGCGATGGCGAAGCAGTTCGCCAGGGCCGCTGAAGATGCAGGCGCCGATGGAATTCTTCTTCTGCCGCCGTATCTCCTGAATTCGGAACTAACGGGACTCGTAAGGCATGCTCAATCGGTTTGCGATTCAACGAAGCTGGGGGTTATTTTTTATAACCGCGACAACGCCATCATCAACGAAACGATGCTCGAGCAACTGTGCGACGAGTGCCCAAACCTGATTGGATTTAAGGATGGCGTTGGTGATATCGAGCTAATGACGCGTATCTATGCCCGGTTAGGCGATCGGCTGACATATATTGGCGGCCTGCCTACGGCGGAAACCTTCGCGCTGCCATATCTCGAAATGGGAGTCACCACGTATTCTTCGGCGATCTTCAACTTCCTGCCAGAGTTTGCCCAGGATTTTTATGCCGCGGTGCGGCGCCGCGACCGCGAATACGTCTTGGCTCAACTCCGCGAGTTCGTTCTTCCTTATATTGCCATTCGTAATCGCCGCAGGGGGTATGCCGTTTCGATCGTTAAAGCAGGACTGAGAGCGATAGGCAGGCCGGCGGGCCCGGTTCGCGCACCACTGATCGATCTGGATGCGAATGAGCTCGATGAACTGAAGAGGCTGGTTGCGGGCCGCTCCTGATGGATCGTAGTGACGGATTGAGCGCGCCAGATCAAGGCCGACAGACGCATGTTCGTTACCTGATTGTGCTGATGCTTTTTGCCGCCAGCGCGTTCAGTTATGGCGATCGAGTGGTGCTCTCCATTGCCGGGGTGTCCATGGCGAAGGAGATCCACATGAACGCATTACGCATGGGATATCTCTTCTCGGGCTTCAGCTGGGCCTATGTTGCCGGCCAGTTGCCCGCGGGCGGACTGTTGGATGCATTTGGATCGAAACGCGTATATGGGCTCAGCATCATCGGGTGGTCGATTTGCGCAGCCCTTGTAGGGTTTGCGGGATATTTGCCGGCGACGATTGCCTTTGTCGTGATCTTCGGGCTGCGCCTCGTCTCCGGACTGATGCAGTCACCGGTGTTTCCCGGGAACGGCCGCATTGTGGCCGCGTGGTTTCCTGCTGCGGAGCGAGGTACCGCATCTGCGATTTTCAATTCGTCACAGTATTTTGCATTGGTGCTTTTTGGACCCGTGATCGGCTGGATTGCACACACTCGTGGATGGAAGGACTGCTTCTGGTTCTTAGGGATCGTTGGACTTCTTCTCAGCTTTGTGTGGTTCAAGGTGATCTATGACGTGAGAAATCATCCACGCATCAGCAAGCAGGAAATCGACTACATTGAACGGGGCGGCGGACTAGTCAGCGCTGACAGGCGCTCGGTTGCGACAGGGAAAAGTAGCACGCTGACCTGGCCGGTAGTGAAAATGCTGCTGGGCAACCGCATGCTGGTAGGAATCTACATCGGGCAGTACTGCATTACGACGCTCACCTGGTTTTTTCTCACCTGGTTTCCGGTCTACCTTAACCAGGCGAGACATATGCCGGTCTTGAAGGTTGGCTTTGTGGCGGTGATGCCGGCGCTCTGCGGCTCGGTGGGCGGGGTTCTCGGCGGAGTCGTGTCAGACAAGTTGCTTCGTGCCGGACATTCGCTCACCTTTGCAAGGAAGCTGCCCATTGTGACGGGGATGCTGCTTTCCGTCACAATGATTGCGTGCAACTATTCACGCGCACAGTGGCTGGTGATCCTATGGATGTCGCTGGCCTTCTTTGGCAAAGGCTTTGGAGCCTTGGGATGGACGGTCATTTCCGACACCTCTCCGAAGGGAATGGTTGGAGTGAATGGGGGTCTGTTCAATCTGATCGGAAATATGGCGGGGATAACTACACCGATCGTTATCGGATACATTGTCGACCGGACAGGCTCGTTCAATGGCGCACTCATATTCGTTGGAGTGACTGCGCTGATGGCCATAGTGAGTTATCTGCCAATCGTCGGTGAGATCAAGCGCCTTGACTTCGATCTTCCCGCGCAATCAGGGGTCACAGCATGAGCGGGCAGCTGAACGATCTGAAATCGCCGAAGGTCACAAGCATGCGCGTGATTCCAGTCGCTGGCTGTGACAGCATGCTGCTAAACCTGAGTGGAGCGCATTCGCCCTTTTTCACTCGCAATATTGTCATTCTGACAGATAACGCGGGCCACACAGGTGTGGGCGAGGTCCCAGGAGGAGAAAGAATCAGGCAGGTTCTGGAGCAATCCAGAGAACTTGTTCTTGAGCAAAAGATTGGCGCGTATAGCAGCATTCTGAATGCAATCAGACAACGCTTTGGCGATCGTGACATTGGCGGGCGCGGCACTCAAACCTTCGATCAGCGGACTACGGTACACGCCGTGACGGCCATCGAGTCGGCTTTGCTCGATCTTCTCGGGCAGTTTCTCGACGTGCCGGTTGCGGCCCTGCTGGGTGAGGGACCACAGCGTTCGAGTGTTGAAGTGCTTGGATACCTGTTCTTCATCGGTGACAGAAGAAAAACAGATCTGCCCTATCACAGCCAGGAAGATGCTCCGGATCCGTGGTTGCGGTTGCGACATGAGCAGGCGCTCACGACTGAATCCATTCTGG
>Ga0335075_10005807_pt1 | contig 19084 bp, 16 predicted proteins | sample Lox_Sample_24_FD_206723 | JGI IMG/M metagenome (GOLD analysis project Ga0335075, IMG submission 206723) | Soil microbial communities from Loxahatchee National Wildlife Refuge, Florida, United States - Lox_Sample_2.4 | ecosystem: Environmental > Terrestrial > Soil > Wetlands | place: USA... | reverse complement strand
TATCGTTGGCGGTGAGCACCGTCATGCTGATCGAGGTGTTCTGCGCGAGCGTCTTGCGCTTCGTTGCGGTGACGACGACGGTGGCAAGCTCGTCGGTCGGCGCAGGCGTCGTAGCCGCCGGGGCGGCGGGGGTCGCGGGCTCATCGGCCCGCGCGGTGACGTAGAGACTGCTGGCAAGCGCGGCGGCGACGGCCACGGAGACCAAGTGAATTTTTCGGTTCATTTTGCTGACCCTGGGATGAGGTGAATGGGCCTTGGAAGGGAAGACCGAGCGGCCAGCCCGTCCTTTGTGGCCCATTAGTGGACGGGAAGATAGCCGATAAGCTTGGCAATTTCACCAAACGTGGCGCGCGCGCAACGGTTACGGGACAGTCGCCTGCACCATTGCGGGGCAGCCGGGCGGGCGCCCGGAGAGGCGTGGGCCGTTGTTATCGTTCCGGGGGAACCGCCTCTAGTGGCTGTCGAAGAACCTCTCCACGGCGTAGAGGCAGAACGGGGCCACCAGTCCCGCGTGGTAGTCCTCGAACACGGCGGTCTGGCCGCCTTCGGTGGCGGCCACCAGCGCCTTGGCCGCCGCGAACCCCTCTTTGACGTCCGCGTACGGATCGTTGGTACCGACTGCCGAATCGACATCCAGCACGGTGACCTGCGCGCCCGGCGCGTTGTCGGTCCAATAGCCCTGCATGAGCTGCGTATTGAGGAAGAACACGGTCGGATCGTCGCTGCCGCCGCAGAGCAGCACCGGAACCGACGGGTTGAAGTTACGAAGGTCGTTCTTCGCCAGATCCTGACGCAACGGATTGCCGGCGTTCCTGGGCGGCGTGTCGGTGGTCACCATCGGGAAGCCCCCGTCCGGATTCGCCTGGGCGTCCTGGAGATAGCTCAGACGATAGGCGTTGGTCACCAGCGGGCTCGGGCCGAAGCCGATGGCGAAGACCGGCGCGAGATTGGACGGAAACGTCGCGGGGGTCATCGCCGCGTACTGCGGCGCCGGCGGCGTGTTGTCGAACATGGCGTCCTCGGGAAGCAGGCCCTGCGCGTAGAGATTGGAATCCGTGGTGTCGCCGGGCAGCAGCGAGCCGATGCCGGTTGCGTATTGCGGCGAGAAGATATCCGTCGTGTCGGTGTACACATTGCCGTACGAATGCTGGTAGGAGTCGACGACGAACGTGAAATTGATCACCGCGCTGCCGTTCACCTCACCCTCGAAGATTGCATCGCCGAACGCGGACAGGGCGTAGGGACCCGACATCGGACCCGCAGCGGTGACGGCCATCCCCGCCGACTGCATCGCGCGCAGAGTCGCGAGCGCCACGTAGCCGCCCTGGGAATACCCGGTGACGAAGAGCTTGCCGCTCCCGCTGACGTTCAGGCCGGAGAAAGCGCTGCGCGCGGCCGCGAGCGCGTTGATCATGTCCTGCGACTCCTGATCGGCCACGAGGTAGGGATGATAGGGAAGCGTCGAGGTGTCGTAGCCCGCGTAGTTGGGCGCCACCACGATGTACCCGTAGGCCGCGAACACGGCCGCGAGCAGCTCACCTTCCGTGTTGGCCGCGATATTCGCGATGTTGTAGGACTTCTGGGTCGAGGTGCCGTGCGCGTAGAGGAGCACCGGCCGCGCACCCGTGCAGGAGGAGCCGGCGCCGCCCGGCACCATCAGCGCGCCGGAGGCGGTGGTCGCCTCGCCCCGACCCCCGACCGTCTCGTACTCGATATGGTAGACGGTGACCGGGCAGGGCGGCGAGAAAGCGAGCTTGAGCAGCTGGGCCTCGTCGCTGTTGCTGCTCAGCATGGAGAGGAGGTCGGACACCGTGTAGGAGCCGACCTGGGTCGGGCTCTGCAGGAGCTGGCCGGGCTGGGGGGTGGTCGACAGCGGCGGCCCGGAGGAGCCGGAGCGCCTCCCATTGCAGGCCGCGAGCAGGATCGCAGCCGCGCAGGCTGCCAGGAGCTGAGTGGGGCGGACCATGGGAACCCTCCCGGGCGCAATGGCGTGCAGCCCCCATTAGAATCCGCCAGAGCCCGGGAAGTTCGCCTCAGGCGCGGCGGCCGAGCTCCGCGAGCGCGGCCCGCAGATCCTTGAGCCGCGGCGGCTTGTTGAGCACGCGATCGACGTGCGGTGGCACTTGGTTTTCCGCCGTCAGCCGCTGTCCCCAACCGGTGAGTAAGACCACGGGCGTGTGCGGCGACGCCGCCTTGATCGCGGCGGATACGCGTCTTCCGTCCACATAGGGCATGCCGAGATCGGTGATCACGAGCTCGAACGGCTCGCCGTTCGCCTGCGCCGCGGCGAACGCATCGATACCCGCCTGCCCGCCGTCGGCCGCCGTGACACGGTGGGCGTCACCGCGCAAAGTCTCGCGCAGCGACTCGATGATCAGAGGATCGTCGTCCACGATCAGGATGCGCATCGGCCGCACCGGCAGGCCGAGTGCGAGCTGTCTGCCGCCGGCCTCATCCGCCGCCTCGGGTGCGGACGGGAATACGACCCGGACCGTGGTGCCCTTGCCGGGGGCGCTGTCGATCTCGAGCTCGGCGCGATGACGCTGGGCCATGCCGTAGACCATGGCGAGACCCATGCCCGTGCCGCGCTCACCCTTGGTGGTGAAGAAGGGCTCGAGACAACGCCGCCGGGTCTCCGCATCCATGCCGGCACCCGTGTCCGACACCTCGAGGCAGATGACTTCGACCGGCCCTTCCGCCGCCGCCGCTTCGAGCGCGCTGTTCGACTGGCCCGCGCCCGCGGCATCACGCTTCCCTTGCCTCACGGCCCTCTTCGTCTGCACGGTGAGGGTCCCACCCTCGGCCATTGCGTCGACGGCGTTGAAAATGAGGTTGGTGAGGGCGTCGCGGATCTCGTTCTCGGCGCCCAGGATGGCCGCCGCGGGGCGCACGAAGTCGGTCTGCAGCTCGATCACCGCGCCGCGCTCCTGCGGCAGATCGCGCCAGCGCGCCTGTGTCAGCTCCAGCACTCCGCGGATGACGGGGTCGAGGTCGATCCTCGCCAGCGCCGCCCGGCCTTCCTGCGGCCGATAGAACTCGCGCATGCGGCTGACAGTACGCGCAACATCGTGAATCGCCGTCTGGATCGTCGTCAGATAATTCCGTGCGCGCTCGCTCAGTCCCTGCTCCCGCTCGAGCATCGACTCGGTGTAGAGCGCGATCGGCGAAATCGCATTGTTGATGTCGTGGGCGACGCCGCTGGCCATCTGTCCCAGCGCCCGCAGCCGCTCCTGCTGCACCACCGCCTCCTGGCTCTGGCGCAACTCCTCGTAGGCCCGCTGCAGCGCGTCATAGAGCTGCGCCTGGTGCGCAGCGAGCGCGACGTGCTCGCTCAGCTGCCGCAGGAACTCGCAGTCGCCGCTGCTGAAGGACTCCGCCTCGCGGCGCGCGGCCACGAGGACGCCGAAGACTCTGCTCTCGGCGCGCAGGGGCGCGACGACCAACGCGCGCAATCCGCCCCTCGCCAGGGTGCTCGGGAACGGGTACTTGCTCGCTCCGATGTCGGGCTCGTACACCAGTTCGCCGCGCACGCAGCGGCTCAGGCCGTTGCGGTCGACGGGCACACGTGCGTTCTCCATCAACGCCAGCTCCTGCGCTGTCTCCCGGCTGCGTGCACCGACGCTTGCGACGGTCAGTATCTCCTCGTGAGGCTCGTAGAGGCAGATGGCGCCGAAGTCGACGGGCACGTCTTCCTCGAGATGCCGGATCACCACCTGGAAGATGCTCTGCAGATCCTGCCGCTCGCCCACGGCGCGGGTGATCCGATGCAAGAGATCGAGGCGGGAGAGCTGTCGCTGCAGCCGCGTCCCGAACGCCTTGCGCTCCGCGATGTCGGCGGTGAGCTGGTCCAACATGTGGTTGAAGGCGTCGGTCAGGGCGCCCAGCTCGTCGTTGCCGAGCTTCGGGGCCCGCACGGAATAGTCCCCCTTCTCCGACACGACGAGCGCTGCGCGCCCGAGCGTCTGAATCGGTGTCGAGATCTGCTGCTGCAGCGAGCGCCCGAGGATATAGGCGATCAGCATCGCAATCGCGGTCATGCCGGCGGCGATCAGGGCGTAAAGAGCAATCTCGCGGTGCAGCGAGGTCAGATCCCAACGCAGATAGAGCGTGCCCAGCCGGGAATTACCGCCCTGGCGGATCGGCAGATAGTAGACCAATGCGCCCGTATCGAAGTGCACGCCGTCGCGTCCGGGATACCGCGGGAACGCACTCGGCTGCGCACCCGCCGGATAGTGGGCGAAGAGCGCGCCCTGGGTGTCGTATACCGCCGCCTGGGCGACCCGTCCCTCCGCATGCAGCGCCGCGAGCACGTCCGTCTCGTCCGATGCGTTGTCGAAGGCGAGTGCCGCGGTACTGTTGCTCGCGATCACCCCGCCGAGAGTCTGCACGTTGTGGCGCGCGAGGGCGCGGTAGCTCTGGTATTGATAGAGGATGAAGGCCGCGCACGTGAGCGCGAGCACCGCGCCGCTCGTGACGAGCAGCATGATCATCAGTCTGCGGCGGATCGGGGTATTGCGCAAAGCCACGGCTACCCCGCCCCGGGGCCCGCCGCGGCGCGCAGCAGTTTCGAGCTCACCTTGAGACCGGCGGCCTGCGCCGCCTGCGGGTTGATGAGCAGCCGCACGTGCTGGTCGACGAGTATGAAGCGGATCATGCCGCCGCTCTGCACGAAGTGATCGAGATCACTCACGGTGAGCACGTCGCGGCCCTTGAGCGCGCTCATGATCTGCGTCAGCTGCGGCGCCTCCGAGGAGCTGATGTAGAGAATCTGGCAGCCCGTCGCATCCGCGATGCTCTTGTAGCGGCGCACGACGACCGGGCGCCCGTTCACCTGCTCGCCGGCGACCGCCTGATCGAGGGCACCGCCGAAGGGGTCATCGCCCAGCACGCCGATCACGATCGGCGCGTGCCCGTCGGCAAAGGCCGTCGGAGGCCAGTCGACGAACTGCGAGAAGTAGAAGAGGAACACGGCCTCGACCTGCGGCGCCGTGGGCGCGGCCAGCGCGCAGCGTCCCCCGAGCAGCCCGGCGGCAATCAGAACCGCCACGGCCGTGACCCGGATGCGGCCGCTCAGAAGTGCCATGTCATCCGTCCGAAGACGCTCCGCCTGATCGCGCTGCGCTCGTCGGGCGCGCCGAACTCGACGTGGCTGCCATGGAGGAGGCTCTGCCCCTCGAGCGAGAGCGTCAGGTGCGACGTGGCGCGCCAGATCGCGTTGAGGTCGAGCTCCTGATAGCCCGGATCGCCGGTCCCGTTGACGATCTCCGGCAGCATCTCGACGGCCGACAACACCCGCAATCCCCCGTAGATCTCCACGTTGTGCGGCAGATCGAAGTAGGACTGGATCCCGGCCTGGTTGCGGGGCGTCGAGCCTTCGTAGAAGTGATTGCGGTTGAGATCCTGACCCAGCGGCGTCAGCTCCATCTGGATGTAGGAGTAGTTGACCGAGAGCCGCCACCAGCTCACCGGCGAGTAGAGGGCGAGGCCTTCGAGCCCGGTCGCGTGCCCGTCGATGAGGTTCTCGGAGAACACCGGGTAGATCGTCTGGCCGGTCGCGGCATCGAGGAAGGGCGAGCCGAGCTCGAGCGATTCGAGTCCGGTGTAGCGGTTGCGGAACGCCGACAGATCGAATGAGAGATCGGTCAGCGGCCGCCAGCGGTACCCGAGCTCGAAGGCCAGCACCTGCTCCGCATGGAACTCGCGGTTGCCGAGCAGCACGATGACCGGGTTGCCGGCGGGATTGCTGGCAACGATGTCCTCATCCTGCTCGATGCGGGTCGGCACTCTGACGGCCCGGGACACCGAGCCCCAGAGCGTCTGTTTGTCCGAGAGGTCCCAGGCCGCCCGCACGCTCGGCTGCACCTCGAAGCCGCTGAAGGCGTTGTGCTCGAGCTTGGTGCCGACCGTCACGCGCACGGCATGCGGCAAAGCAACCTCGTCCTGCGCGAAGCCGCTGCCGAGATTGTAACGGGCGTCGGCCGGATTCAGGGCCACGATCCCCTTGCCGTGGGTGTTGTCCTCCATGGTGCGGCCGGTGAGTCCCCAGGTGACCGTCTGGTTGCTGCCGAACGGCAGATGCTCGAGGAAATCGACGTCGAGCGTGCTCAGGCTGTCGATGAAGACGGGATCATCGCGGTGCGTGTAGTCGTAGTAGACGCGCACCTCGTAATCGGAGTCATCGCTCATCGTGTGCTGCCAGTGTGCCAGCACGTTGCCGCCGCCCACGCCCACCACCAGCGGCGAGATGAGTCCGGTCACGCCGATGATGTTCACGGATGGGATCACTTGCCCGATGCGGCCGTCGTAGGCGTCGCCCTGAACGGTGAAGTTATCCGTCGAGTCGGCCTTCCAATCGGTACGGAACCCGACGTGCCCGAGATCCCATCCGTCGGAGCTCGCGCCGGCGGGATAGTCCTCGGGGGCATGGTCCTGGTACTTCGCGAATACGCGGTAATACATCGGGTCGCCCGCCTGGGTGTCGACCTGGCCGCCGTACTGGGCCGCCGCCAGCGCGCGCTCCTCGGAGCCGGCTCCCGCCTCGGCCCAGCCGCCCTGTGTATCCGCGGCGTTCTTGCTGATGATGTTGATGACGCCGTTGACGGCGTTGGATCCCCAGAGGGTCGCGCCCGGGCCCCGGACCACCTCGATCCGGTCGATGTCCTGCATGATGTAGTCCTGCACATCCCAGAACACGCCCGAGAAGAGCGGCGTATAGATGCTTCGGCCGTCGCTCAACACCAGCAGATCGGGAGAGTTGGCGCTGGCGAAGCCGCGCGAGCTGACCGCCCACTGGCTGGCGGTGAGCTGCGCGACGTTGATTCCGGGAACGAAGCGGATCGCCTCGGGGACGTTCATCGCGCCGGAGTCTTCGATCTGCCCGCTGGTCACGACGGCCGCGGCGGCCGCGGAAAGGGAGAGCGGCTGTGGGGCGCGCGTCACGGAGGTCACCATGACGTTGGTCAGCTGCTCGATGCTGAGCTGTTTGAGCTGGTTGACCTGATCGGCGGCCAGCGGCTGCGCGTGCAGCGTCGGCGAGGCCGCGCCCAGCGCGCCCACGACGAGCACGGCGCAAAGCGCCGCAGTGACGGGTTCGAGCCCGCGAGTCGAGGCAGAGAGCGTCATAGGTTCCCCCCGTCGATCCTGTGCTTCGCAGGCCGGTCCTATGCGAAGCGCTCGCACAATACCATCTCGAGCCCCCCCGTGAATTCACGAGGTTGTGAAATGCATCTCATTGCCGGCCGCGGGACCGCGAGGACCCGGTGCCGCGTCCACGTCCGAAAATGGCTAGTCCCGAGCCGCGGCCGGGCGTATCGTCCCGCCCCATGCAAGCGACACTGCCATTCGATCCGACGGTGCTGGAGCGAGCCCGGCTGAGCCGCGACCCGCGCTTCGACGGCAAGTTCTTCATCGCCGTGACCTCGACCGGCATCTACTGCCGCCCGATCTGCCCGGCGTCACCGTCACCCCGGCGGGGCAACGTCCGGTACTTTGGCTCCGCGGCGGCGGCGGCGGAAGCCGGCTTCCGGCCCTGTCTGCGTTGCCGCCCGGAGGCGGCTCCGGGCACGCCGGCGTGGCTCGGGACCTCCGCGGTGGTGCGACGGGCGCTGCGCCTCATCAATGAGGGCGCGCTCGATGAGGCCAGTGTCGGTGAGTTCGCCACCCGTGTCGGTGTCGGCGCGCGGCACCTCGATCGCCTCTTCCTGCAGCACGTCGGCGCCTCGCCGCTCGCGGTCGCGCAGACGCGCCGCCTGCATTTCGCCAAGCGGCTGATCGACGAGAGCCATCTGCCGATGACTCAGATCGCGCTCGCCGCGGGGTTCGGGAGCCTGCGCCGCTTCAACGATGCCTTCCGCAAGGCGTACCAGCGGCCGCCGCGGGAGCTGCGCCGGGAGCGTGGAGAGCTGCCGGTCCGCGGCGCGGGCGACGAGGTGAGCCTCGCCCTCTCCTACCGGCCGCCTTACGACTGGGACCACCTGCGCGATTTCCTGGCGCTGCGCGCCACGCCTGGTGTGGAGCGGGTGGAGGAGCAGAGTTATGGCCGTCTGATCAGGACCGATGCGGGGTACGCGGTGATCCAGCTGCGGCCGCTGCAGGGCAAGCATGCGTTGCAGCTTCGCGTCCTGGGAGCGCCGGCCGCGGCTCTCTTTCAGATTGCGACGGCTGCGCGCCGCGTCTTCGATCTCTCCGCCGATCCGACGCTCGTGGCCGCGGGGCTGGAGCCGGATCCGCTGCTGCGACCGCTCGTGCGCCGCCGGCCGGGCGTACGCATACCGGGCACGTGGGACGCCTTCGAGTGTGCCGTACGCGCCGTGTTGGGTCAGCAGGTCAGCGTCGTGGCCGCGCGCACTCTGGCGGGGCGCCTGGTCGCGCGCATCGGCGAGCCGGCCGTGACTCCAGTCGCGGGGCTCGACCGCCTGTTTCCAACACCGCGGGCGCTCGCGGCCGCGAACCTCGATGGGCTGGGCCTCACCGGCGCGCGGGTCACCGCGCTCAAGGCCCTGGCGGCCGCGGTGACCGAAGGCCGGGTCGCCTTCGACCGGCCGGCCGAGGAGATCATCGCCAGCCTGGTGGAGCTGCCGGGCTTCGGCGAGTGGACGGCACAATACATCGCGCTGCGCGCGCTCGGCGAGCCGGATGCCTTCCTCAGCGCCGACCTCATCGTGCGGCGCATGGCTGCCGAGGGCGGCGCCGCGCTCTCGGTCAAAGAGTTGGAACGCCGCGCCGAGGCGTGGCGCCCCTGGCGCGGTTACGCGGTCATGCACCTCTGGTGTGCGGCGAGCGAGCGGATGAAAAGCGGAGACCTTCGATGAAAACCACGGCCGAAGTCCTTTACTGGCATGAGCTCGACTCACCCATCGGCAGACTCCTCCTCGCCGGCGACGGCGCCAGCCTGATCCAGGTGTGCTTCCAGTCCGGTCCGCGCCCCCAGCAGCCGGCGGACGACTGGGTCGCGGATGCCACCCCGTTCCGCGCCGCGATCACGCAGTTCGGCGAGTACTTCGCCGGCGAGAGACGCCTGTTCGATCTGCCGCTCGCTCCGCGGGGCACGGAGTTCCAGCTACGGGTCTGGCGCGCGCTGCGGGAGATTCCCTACGGACAGACCATTTCCTACGGCGAGCTCGCGCGGCGCATCGGCAAGCCGAGCGCCTCGCGCGCCGTCGGTCTCGCGAACGGCGCGAATCCCCTGCCCGTCATCGTGCCCTGTCACCGCGTGATAGGCGCCGATGGCAGCCTCACCGGCTTCGGCGGCGGACTGCCGATCAAGCGCAGGCTCCTCGCGCTCGAAGATGCGGGCATGGAGGCGTCGAGCCCGCAGGAGTCGTTCAAATGGGCTGCTCCCCCGCGGCCTTCAGCCGCTCGTTGAGCTTCGGCACGTCGACGGTCTCGAGGCGCTTCCATTCGGCCATCGTCGACGCCAACTTCCGCGACAGCATCGCGTAGGACGCCAGGGAGTCGGGGCTCGGATCCGCATCGGCGCCGTCCACGGCCGCCGCCAGACTGTCGAGGTCCATGGCCAGCGCCTGCAGGCTGTCCGTCCGCAGCGATGGCACCGCCGGGAAGGGAATGGCATGCGGGCTCGTTCCGGAGATGTTGCTCGCCTTCGCCAGGAGGGCGGTCATCTGCCGATGCGCCGCGCCCTGGCGGCTGAGGCGCGCATCCAGGCCATCGAGCAGCTTCACCGCGCTGCCGTAAGCCGACGACACCTGCGCCTGCGCGGCCTCCACCTTGCGCGCCAGCTCGAACTCGCGTACGTACGCGTCCTGCGGCAGCTTCACACGCGGGTCAGGCTTCACGACGAGAGGCTCGCGGTAGTCGCGTCCGTCGACTGTCAGGTCGACGGTGTATTGGCCAGGAGGCGCCCACACGCCTCCGCTTTCCGGACCTCGGGAGCCGAGACCTGGCGGGGTCGCATAGCGCAGATCCCACACGAGCCGCTGCATGCCCTGGGCGGCCGACGGCACGGGAGTCGGCGGAACCCACTCCGGAGCAAACTCCAGCGTCGCCGGGTCGGGTGCCGGCACGTGCTCCGCGCTGGTGTACGAGCGCACGACCTGATTGCTCGCGTCGTAGATCGTGACCTTGACGGGACCTTGCACCGACGCAGGCAACACATAGTCGATGACAGCGCCGTCGGGCGGATTGGCAGCCATCGGCTCGTCCTTCGGCATTGGCGTGCCCGTGAAGGAGGCGGCCCGCACGCGGATCGCATCCGCGGGCTTGAAGAGCGTGACTGCGCCGGAATGCACATCGTCCATCTGACGCAGCGCGCTGACGTCATCCATGATCCAGAAGCCGCGGCCATGCGTGGCGATCACGAGATCATTGCCGTGCACGTCGATGTCGCGCACGGACGTTATGGGCAGGCCCTGCTGCAGCGACTGCCAGTTGGCGCCATCGTCGAAGGAGACGTAGACGCCGAACTCCGTGCCGGCATAGAGAAGTCCCGGCCGCACCGGGTCCTCCCTCACTACGTTGACGAAGCTGCCGCGCGGGATGCCGGAGTCGATGCGCGTCCAGCTCTTACCGTCATCGTTCGTGCGGTAGATGTAGGGCGTATCGTCATCCAGACGGTGGCGATCGACGGCGAGGTAGGCCACGCCTTGCTGGAAATGAGACGGGTCGATACCGCCGACTTTCGACCAGGGCGTCAGCGCTTTCGGCGTGACCTGTACCCAGTGCGCGCCGCCGTCTTGCGTGCGCCAGACCAGTCCGTCGTCCGTTCCCACCCAGATGACGCTGGCGCTCAGCGGTGAGGGCGCGATGGTGTAGATCACCCCGCGGCGCTTGCCCACGTGAAAGTCATCCACCGCGGTCGTCGGATCGAGATTCGACGGCGTGCCGGGGTTGACCCGCGTCAGGTCCGGGCTGATCGGCTTCCAGTGCGTGCCACCGTCATCCGTGCTGAAGAGCCGCTGGTTGCTGAAGTACAGCGTCTTGTGGTCACGCTTCGAGAAAATGAGCGGCATCGTCCAGGTGGTGCGGTAGTGATCCCAGGGATACGCAAGCATCGGATTGACGTCGCGGACCTGCTGGGTCCTGCGATCGAGCTTCTCGACGCTGGCGCCCGCATCGCTGCCATCACCATAGATGAGGTCGGGGTCATCCGGATCGGCGGCGATCATGCCGTTCTCGCCGCCCGGCGTGATCTCGTGGAACTCCTCCATCGTGATGCCGTCGTAGCTCGCCGCGCGGCTCGGCAGCGCGACCGCGCCTGAATCCTGTTGCGATCCGTAGACCCAGTAGGGGAACCGGTTGTCCGTGCTGACGTGATAGATCTGCGCGGTGGGCTGGTTGTACCAGCTGCTCCAGGTCCGGCCGCCGTTCACGGTGACCTGCGCGCCCTGGTCGCTGCCGAGGATCCGGCGCGCGGTGTTCGTCGGGTCGATCCACAGGGCGTGGAAGTCGTCACCCGTCGGGTCGCCTTTCAGCGCGATGAAATGCGCGCCGCCGTCCTGCGACTCGAGGACGATGGTATTCATGACATATACGCGATCGGCATTCGTGGGATCCGCGGTGGGCGCGCAGAAGTACCAGCCGCGTCCCCAGATCCGCTCATCGCCCGTGACCCGGCGCCAGTTGACTCCGCCGTCGTCCGATCGGTACATGCCTCCCTGGCCGCGCGGGCCGTCGGCGAGCGCGTAGACCCGGTCCGGACTCGCGGCAGAGACGGCGAGACCGATGCGGCCGGGATGCGTCAGGAATCCATGACCTTCGACGTGGCTCCAGTGATCGCCGCCGTCATGAGAGACGTAGAGACCGCTCCCGGGCCCGTTCGATGGCGGATAGACGTTCCAGGGGGGGCGCCGCGTCTGCCACAGCGCGGCATAGAGGGTCTTCGGATCGTCCGGCTTGAAGGCGAGGTCCTCGGCACCGGTGTCGGCGTTTTCGTAGAGAACCTTCGTCCAGTGCTGTCCGCCGTCCCGCGAGCGGAAGACGCCGCGCTGCGCGTTGGGTCCGTAAGGATGGCCCAGGGCGGCCACGTAGACCAGGTCGGGATCATGCGGATCGACCAGGATGCGTCCGATCTCGCGGGAGTCGGTGAGTCCGATGTGCGTCCAATGCGCGCCGCCGTCCGTGGACTTGTACATGCCGTTGCCCTGCGCGATGTCGGAGCGCATGTCCGCCTCGCCGGTGCCTACGTAAATCGTGCTCGGGTTGGACGGTGCGACGGCGATGGCGCCAATCGAGCCGACAGGCTGGCCATCGAAGATCGGCTGCCAGGTGCGGCCTGCATCCTTTGTCTCCCACACACCGCCATCGACGGAGCCGAAGAAGAAGTGGCGGCTGTCACCGGGGATACCCGTCACGGCGAGCACGCGCCCGCCCCGGAAGGGACCGATGAGGCGCCAGTGCAGCGCCTGGTAATCCGAAGGGTCGACGGAGCTTGGGGCGGCAGCCGCGAACGCCAGGTTCGCCAGGGACATTCCGACCACGAGACAGGCAAGACCGCGCATTCGCAAGGCAGCCTCCGGCACAAAGGGCTAATGGCGTCACTTTATCCGGACGCAGCCCTTTTTGCTCAGGCTCCGCGCGGCCCCGCAAGGCCAGCCGAGCGGCCGCCGCGACGAGCGGCGGCGCGCGCCCCGAGCTAGACGAGGCCGATCGAGAGGAACGCGACGATGGCGAGGATCTTCGTCATGAGCCCGGGCTGCGCAAGGTAGATCGAGCGCAGCGCCCGCGCCAGCCTCTGCAGTTGCGATGATGAGCGGACCACGGCGTACTCCCAGTGGGTGGAACTGGGAGCCATTGAGCGCCCCGATCCGAGCATCCTCGCGGATGCAACGGTGGCCGGTCAGTGAAGGATTGTGATGAAAAGAGGCGGGTGATCCGCCGGACGCAACACCCGCGCGGGGTTTCGATCCCCGGCGCGGGCGTCACTCATCGGCTAATGGAACAGGTTGACGGCGACGTCCACTACGACGCCCGTCCCGATGGCAGCAAGAACAGCGTTGTTGTCTACGCGTACCCAGTAATAGCCCCGCGGCGCGGGACGCAGGTGATAGACGGCAACGTCCGGGATGACATACGCAGAGGCGCGGTAAGCCGGCGGAAGCCTGTCACCGCGGTGCCAGTCGTGTCTGTAGTACCCGTGCGGATGCACATACCTGCCCGTCATGTAGTGGTGCTCCATGGGGCGGTGACGATGCTCGTCCATGTGATGATGCTCGTCCATGTGATGATGCTCGTCGCGGTGCTGGTCGTACTGCGGGGGATCGGCCAGCGCCAGGGATCCCACGGCCAGCGACAGCACCATGGCTCCGATGATCGTTCGCTTCATTCTGGATTACCTCCACCTGATTGCACGGCAAGAGACATGCCGACAGCTTGGCGCAAGGTACCTGAGCCGATGCTGAACGGGCGCGTCCGGTTTACCATATCCCCTTCCAATGGAGGTCCCAGCCATGCAGTACGCCCTGCCCGGGAACACGGGCTTGACCGTCTCCCGCCTCCAGGAGGGCCGCTGATGACAAAGCGAGTGGCGTGGCCTGCATTGTTGACAGCGGGCGCCGTGCTCGCCACGGGCTCGCGGGTTTTCGGCGCGGAGAGCTTCGAGATCCCGGCCGATGAGCCGCCGGGCGCCAGCCTGTCCGCCGCACAGGTCTCGGGTCCGAATTTCCACGTCGTCGATCCGGTCCACAGCGACGGGCTGATGCATCACTACGTGATCGACAGCCACTTCGGGGTATTCACCGCTTACGGTATCGATGCTCTCCATACGCGCCTGCGGGAAATTGCCGCCCTCACGACGCTGGAGAATACGTCGGAGGGTCAGGTAGTCGTGGAATCCGTGGTGCGTGATGTACGCGGACAGGCGCAGCTGGTCTACCACGTGGCCACGCATCCGATCGATACGGTGTTGGGTATTCCGAAGGGTATCGGGCATCTGCTCGGTGGCGTCCGGGACGACGCGCGACAAGCGGCTCACTCCTTGACGTTGAGCGACGTGCGAACGACGGCGACGCAACAGGCCGAGCAGGCCTTCGGCCTCACTGCCGCGGAGCAACGCTGGTACGCGAAACTCCATGTCGACCCTTACTCGGACAACGTCGTGCTGCGGCGTGCCGTCGCGCGAATGGCGAAGATCGATGCCACGGCGTCGTTCGGCCTGAACTTCGCGCCGGTCGGGATTCCGTTCGCGGGCGAGGCGGAGCAGGCGCTGGACGACGTTGATAACCAGGACCCGGCCGTGCTGCGCAAGCGCCGCCGCGAATCGCTGCTGCGAGCAGGTCTGACCGCTCGGGAGATCACGCGTTTCGAGCATACGCCCCTCCTGACGCCAACCCGGCAGACCCTCCTCGTCAATGCCGTCGATGCGTTGAACGGAGTGGACGGCCGGGCCGCGCTGCTGCGGCATGCCATGTCGTTGCAGTCGGAAGATGAGACCGAGGTGTTCCTGCAGAGCACGTTGCTGCTGCAGCGGTATCAGGCGCGTCATCCGGTCAGGCGCATTCTCGCGGGTGTCCGCATCCCCGCAGCGGAGCTCCCGAACGGACATGTGGCCGTGTTCGGGGCGTTCGACGCGGTGCAGTGGACGCAGCAGGTCGCCGCCTATGAGCAAACCCTCGGCGGGGAGTTGCCGGCCGGGGTGCCGAGAGAGATGTGGGTTACCGGCTCGGTCTCGCCGCAGGCGCGGGCCGCGCTGGAGCAACGCGGCTGCGTGGTGCACGCCGGCGCGGATACCGAGCTCGGGCACCCGGCACCCTAGCCGGCTACGCGGGCTCCGCCTCCGCGAGAGCAGCCGCGGCGCGCCGAACGGCCGCGTCGCGTTGCGCCTTGGTCGCATCGGAGCGCTTCCGGGCCGTCGCCACGATCTGCGGACGCGCACTCTCCGGCCGTCCCGAGTCGAAGGGCGGCATGGGGGCGTACTCCATGCTGAGTTGAACGGTCTGCGCGTAGTCATCGCCGGCGATCTCCGCCAACACGGTGAGCGCCATGCCGCCGTGTATGTCGAGGTTGCCGCCCTCGATGGATGCCAGAACACAGCGCGCACCCGGCACGCGGGTGAGCACCTCGTAGGGGCCCGTGAAGTCGAGTTGGGTGATGTCCGGGTAGAGCGCGAAAACGACGGGAAAGGCAGCGGTCATGCGGGCTCCTCGATTCGAGGTGCGAGGATGACCCGCCGCGCCCGTCGGGTAAACGACTTTTTTCCGACCGTTCGAGCCGAAACGCGCCGCCCGCCGCTTTCCGGCGGCAGGGCGGCGCGGCTCAGGTCAGCGACGTGCCCAGCGGCCTCCGGCCATGTGCCAGCCGCGCGGTCCGTGCGCCCAGTGTCTGGGCACCCAGCGGTAGCCGGGACGCGCATGCTCCCAGTGCCCGGGAGCCCAGACGTAGCCGCCGGGACCCCAATTCCAGAAGCCTCCCACCCAGAAGGCGCCGGGGAACGGTGCCGCGCCGTAATACTCGACACGGGCCGCGGGCGGCGCAACGGCCACGTAGCCGCCGCCGTAGTAAGGCCCGGGCGCCGGCGCTACGACACACCCTCCCAGAGCCGCGGCGAGCCCGAGAACGATTGCTGCATTGCGTGCGCGCGAGACAACACGGGTCATGTGAACCTCTCGATGAGCCAGGGTTGCGGTGCTGTTTACCACCTTGCCATGATGAACGCGATACCCCGGCCGGGGTGCACAAGCCGCTCACAGTTCCGGCGGCTGTCGCGAAACAACGACATCATGGGCACGATGAAAGCAGCTACAGTCCCGCCATGAAGTGTGCGATCGGGATCACCGTCCACACCGGATGGGGGGCGTGCGTTGTCGTCAGCGGGTCGCTCCGCAGGCCGCAGATCATCGGCAACACGGTGATCGAGCTGCTGGAGGATACCGAGCGCTTCTGCTATCACCTCGCGGCCGGGATGGAGCGCGCATCGGTGCGCGAGTGGCTCACGCGTGTCAGGAAGAAAGCGCTGGCGCAGGCGCGGACCGGGCTTGCCGCGCTCCTGACTTCGGAGGTCGGTGTCGCGGCGATCGTCGCAAAGGACGGAGTTGCGCCGGAGCCGGATGCCGCCCTGGCGACCCACATGAAAATCCATCACGCGGAGGGGCTCTTCTACCGCGACGTCTTCCGCGACGCCTGTCAGATCCCCTGCCGCATCATCCCACCGGGCTCGCTCGACACGGCGTCAGTAGGTAGAGTCGGCGCCAGGCCCTGGGGCAAGGACCAGAAGCTGGCGGCGCTGGCCGCCTGGCACGCGATGGGCCAGTGAGCGTTGGTTATGTTACCGTGGGGCCATGAAGGTACGCGACAGCGGAATGCCGGACCGGGCCCTGTGGGAGTCGTTCTTCGAGCCCACCGAGATCCTGGAGCTGCTGTCCTTCCCCGTGTCGGGAGACATCGTCGACTTCGGCTGCGGCTACGGCACATTCACGCTGACGGCGGCCGCGCTCACCGCGGGCACGGTATACGGGATCGACATCGATCCGGAGATGGTGCGTGCCACCGCGCGGGGCGCCGCGCAGGCCGGCCTGCAGAACGTGCAGGCGGTCGAGCGGGATTTCGTCACCCACGGAGCCGGCTTACCGGGCGACAGCTGCAGCTATGCGATGCTCTTCAACATCCTGCATGCGGAGGATGCCCTGGGGTTGCTGCAGAAAGCCCACGACGTCCTGCGCCCGGGCGGGCTGGTGGCCGTCATTCACTGGGTCTCGGACGCCGGCACCCCTCGCGGACCGCCCCCGGAGATCCGCCCCACCCCGCGGCAGTGCGGGGAATGGATGCAGGCGGCGGGGTTCGACGTGGCGGGTCCGGTGGTGCAGCTGCCTCCTTATCATTACGGCCTGGTCGGCAGGCGGAGCCCATCCAGCCGGTTCCAGACGCCCAGCAGCCGTAGATAAGCCCTCAGGTGGACCGGGTCCGCGCGGCACCAGGTCTCGAAGTCCGCGTAATGGGCCGGGGAAGCGTCCGCCCGGTCTAGACGAGCCAGCCAATCCGCGGCGCGGGCCTCGGCCCGCTCACCCGACGCCATGCACCGCTTCCGGGGCATGAAGAATAGACCTCACTTGGGGTGGAACCCATCGCCTCGAGCAGCCGCGCGGCGCAGAGCCGGACGCCGTGACTCAAATGCTTCTCGACCGTGTGCTCGGCTATTCCCAAGCGCTGCGCGATCTCTTTCTGCGACAGACCGTGAATCTTGCGCAGGATCAGCACCTGCCGGCACTTCTCCGGGAGCGATTCGATCGCTCCGGCCAGCAGACGCCTCTCCTGAGTGAGATTGACGATCTCGTCCGGTCTCCGCTCCTGGCTGCCGCGCAATACGACGTCCGCGGCCTGGATTTCCGGTAGAGCATCCAGCGAAACGACGTCCCGCCGGCGCAGATGATCCATGGCGACATTGCGGGCGGTGGCAAAAAGAAACGCCCGCCAGGTCCGCACGGCGCTGCGCCGTTCCGGGGAGAGGGCGAGGAGGCGCGCGTAGGTCTCCTGTACCACGTCCGAGACATCGTCCCGGTGCGGCAGGGAGCGGGCCAGGAACGCACGCAGATCCCGCTCGTGCGCCAGCACTCTGAAGAACCAAGCTGTGGTGCTCGTGGCGTCCACCTTTGGGTAGGCGCGGATCCCCCTCAGTTCGTCGTTGCGGAAGAGGCTATTGCGATTCCGCAACACCGGCAAGGCCCGCCTGTACTTTTCAAGGGCATCTTGTCTTTTTTTGGCCTCGCACTACCGGAAATCCCGTCGCGGTCAGTCGTAACCGGAAATGGGAGGCCGGGCAACGACCCGGCGACTAAGAACCGGGGAGAGACCGATGAACGCTCGAGGCCCGAAGCGGGCACTCACAGGCGTCGCCGCATCTGGAACACCCCTGTTCCGAACCCTTCGCTTGCCCCCCGCTAGAGAGTCCACGACATGAATCAAATCGACTCGCGCCGGTCAGCCTGGCTAGTTGCGCCTCTCTTACTCCTGATCGCGGTGTGCGCGTACGCGGAGTCGCCGCAGCCACAGCCCAAACCCCAGCCGCAACCGCAGGACAATACGCAGACCGTCAAGCAGGCGAACCAGGCGGCGGCCAAGCGGCTTCAGCTTCAGGAGGTCATCGTCACGGGCTCCCGCATCGCGCACGCGCTCAACGACACCCTGCAGCCCACCGTCGAGGTCTCCGGCGCCGCTTTCCAGGAGCGCGGCTATACCAACGTCAGCCAGGCACTGGACGAGATGCCCGAGTTCGGCGTCCCGCCGACCAGCCAGCAGAACCAGCAGTCGGCCTTCAGCGTCGGTCAGAGTTTCGTCGACCTCTTCTCCCTCGGCTCGCAGCGCACCCTGACCCTGGTCGACAGCCGGCGGTTCGTCTCCTCCAATACGGCGAGCCTGGCCGGCGCCACCTCGCCGGGCAGTCAGGTCGACTTCAACGTCATCCCGGTCCAGCTGATCGACCACCTGGAGACAGTGACCGTTGGCGGCGCGCCACAGTACGGTGCCGACGCCATCGCGGGCACGGTGAACGTCATCCTGAAGCACGACTACCAGGGGCTCGACATGCAGGCGCAGACCGGTGTGTCGAATGACGGCGATGCCTGGAACTACCGGCTGAGCGCCCTCGGGGGCCGCAATTTCGCGAGCGGCCGCGGCAACGTGGAGCTCGTCGTCGAATACACCAAGAGCACGGGCCTGCGCGGCACGGCCCGCTCGGACTTCGTCAACCAGGGCGGATTCGAGGCACCCGCGACCGCCGGTACTTACCAGCAGGTCTGGACGCCCAACCCCGTCGTCAACCAGCTGAGCACCTCCGGCGTGCCTTACCTCGACAACTTCTTTTATACGCCGGGAGTTCCCGACGCGGCGATCGGCATCACGAATTCTGCGGGACAGCCGCTGGCGTTCTCGCCCGGCTCCAACGCGCTCACGCCCTACAACCTCGGGCAGGAGACCGGCAACCCGATCTTCTACAACGGCGGCCAGGGCATCAACCTGCTCGACTTCAGCAATCTGCAGGCTTGGAGCGGGCGGCTGAACGTCGACACCCTCGGGCATTTCGACTGGACCGACAACGTGCAGACCTTCTGGGAGGGCTGGCTGTCGCAGGACCATTCCTACAGTCTGATCGCCCAGCCGCTCTACGAGGCGACGATTTTCGGCAATCCCGGCGGAGTCA
>Ga0335075_10005806_pt1 | contig 19086 bp, 17 predicted proteins | sample Lox_Sample_24_FD_206723 | JGI IMG/M metagenome (GOLD analysis project Ga0335075, IMG submission 206723) | Soil microbial communities from Loxahatchee National Wildlife Refuge, Florida, United States - Lox_Sample_2.4 | ecosystem: Environmental > Terrestrial > Soil > Wetlands | place: USA... | reverse complement strand
TGAACGAGGAGATCACCTGGGTGCCCGAGCACGTCAAGCACGGGCAGTTCGGCAAGTGGCTGGCGAACGCCCGCGACTGGTCGATCAGCCGCAACCGCTTCTGGGGTTCCCCGATCCCGGTCTGGATGAGCGACGACCCGAACTACCCGCGGGTCGACGTCTACGGCAGCCTGGACGAGCTCGAGCGGGACTTCGGCGTCCGCCCGGACGACTTGCACCGGCCGAGCATCGACAACCTGACGCGGCCGAACCCGGACGACCCGACCGGGCGGTCGGTCATGCGTCGGGTCCCCGAGGTCCTTGACTGCTGGTTCGAGTCCGGCTCGATGCCGTTCGCGCAGGTGCACTACCCCTTCGAGAACCGCGAGTGGTTCGACAGCCACTACCCGGGCGACTTCATCGTCGAGTACATGGGGCAGACCCGCGGCTGGTTCTACACGCTGCACGTGCTGGCGACCGCGCTGTTCGACCGTCCGTCGTTCCGCACCTGCGTCAGCCACGGCATCGTGCTCGGCAGCGACGGCAGGAAGATGTCGAAGTCGCTGCGGAACTACCCGAACGTGAACGAGGTGTTCGACACTCACGGGTCGGACGCGATGCGCTGGTTCCTGATGGCCAGCCCGATCCTGCGGGGCGGCAACCTGGTCGTCACCGAGCAGGGCATCCGCGAGGGGGTGCGGCAGGCGCTGCTGCCGCTGTGGAACTCGTACTACTTCTTCGCGCTGTACGCCAACGCGGAGAGCCACACGGCCGCCCGCTCGCTGACCAGCAGCCACGTCCTCGACCGGTACATCCTGGCGAAGACCAAGACCGCGGTGGAGCAGATCGCGGCGGAACTCGGCGACTATGACATCGCCGCCGCCTGCCAGGTCCTCCGCGACTATCTGGAGCTGCTGACCAACTGGTATATCCGGCGGTCGCGATCGCGGTTCTGGGAGGGCGACAAGGCGGCCCTCGACACGCTCTGGACCGTCCTCGAGACGATCACCCGCGCCGCCGCCCCGCTGCTGCCGATGACCGCCGAGACGATCTGGCGCGGCCTGACCGGCGGCGCCAGCGTCCACCTGGAGGACTGGCCGTCCGTCGCCGACTGGCCGTCCGACTCGTCGCTGGCGGAGACGATGGACCTGACCCGCGCCGTCTGCAGCGCCGCGCTCGGCCTGCGCAAGGCGCGGCAGCTCCGGGTCCGCCTGCCGCTGGCGTCGCTGACGGTGGCGCACCCGTCGGCGCCCGCGCTGACCGAGTTCGCGGACCTCATCAAGGATGAGGTCAACGTGAAGGACCTGGCGCTGTCGGCCGAGCCCGCCAGCCTCGGCGCGGTCCAGCTCACGGTCAACCCGCGGGCGCTCGGCCCGCGCCTGGGCCGCCAGGTGCAGGAGGTCATCCGCGCGGTCAAGGCCGGCGACTGGGCCGCCCCAAGCTCCGACGGCGACGTGGTCACGGCCGGCGGCGTGCCCCTGCAGCCGGGGGAGTACCAGCTCACGCTGACCGCCGCCGACCCGGATTCGACCGCGGCCCTGCCCGGCAGCGACGGGCTGATCGCGCTGGACACGCGGGTGACCCCGGAACTCGCCGCCGAGGGGACCGCCCGCGACGTCATCCGCGTCATCCAGCAGGCCCGCCGCGAGGCCGGCCTCGACGTCTCCGACCGGATCGCGCTGGCCGTCGGCGCCGACGGACCGGTGGCGTCCGCGGTGCGGGCGCACGCGGACTTCATCGCCGCCGAGACGCTGGCCACCTCCCTGACCATCGTCCCCGCAGCCGAGGTCGGCTCGCCGCCGCAGCCGGTCGGCGACGGCGCCGAAGTCCGGGTCAGCGTCAACCGGGAAGGCGAAGACACGGTCCGTTCGATATGAGCTAGGAGCTCGGCCGGCCGCGACCGGTCAGCCGCGCAGGGCCCCGGCCGGCCGCGACCGGAGCTTGCCGCTCCCGATGTCGGCCTTCTGGCCCTCGCGGTAGCCGTCTCCGTAGCCGCTGCCCGAGTAGGTCACCCGCTTCTTCTTCAGCCGCGGGTAGGCCGCGCTGACCTGGAGCCGCACGGTCAGCGAGCGGTCGGCGAGGACCAGTTCGGCCGACGCCGCGCCGTCGGCCGAGGCGGCGGCGTCGTCGGCCCCGGCCGAGGCGACCGCCGCCTCCTCGGCCGCGCGCACCCGCGCCACGACCGCCGCGCAGTAGCCGAGCATCCACGACCGCCGCCACGCCTTCGCGCTGTTCCCGTAGGCGGGCACGACCTGCTTGGCGAGCGCCCGCGCCATCTGCACGAGGAGCGAAGTGAACAATATCTCCGCCCGCTCCAGATCGGAGGAGTAGCCGAACACGTGCAGCACCGGCCCGCGCTCGGTCTGGGTCTGCACGCACTGGCAACGCAATGCCGTCGCAAGCGCGGCCAGCAGGTGCATCTTCACGTCGGCCCACGGCGCCTCGGCCGTGAATTTCTTGTCGGCTGGCTTGTCGGTCTCCGGCCGCAGCGCGCCCAGCCGCGCGCGGTCAATGCCGTACCTCGCCATCAGCTCGGCCGCCTTGGCGGTCAGCGCCTCGGCCTCCTCGGGGGTGCACCCCTCGTCCTCGGCTTTGGCCAGCAGCTTCCGCACCCGGTCAAGAAGGTCAGTTTGCACAATCGACTCCCAACGCAACAATTATTCGAACTCAATGGCCAATGCTAACGACGGGGTCTGACATTCCGGGGCCCCGCCGCGCGGGCCGTCGCCAACCCTCTAGACTCGCAAATGCTATGGCCGTTCAGATCTCGCCCAGTATCCTCAACGCGGACTTCGCGCGTCTCGCAGACGAGGCCGCCGCGGTTGAAAACGCCGCCGACTGGCTGCACGTCGACGTGATGGACAATCACTTCGTGCCCAACCTCACGATCGGCCTGCCGGTCGTGGAGTCGCTGCTCAAGGCGGTCGCGCTGCCGATCGACTGCCATCTCATGATCGAGGACCCGGACTCGCACGCGCCGGCCTACGCCGAGGCCGGCGCCCGCAGCGTGACCATCCACGCCGAGGCCGCCAAGGCCCCGGTGCGAACGCTCCGGGCGATCCGCGCGGCCGGCGCCAGGGCCGGCCTCGCCGTCAACCCGTCCACCGCGGTCGAGCCCTACGCGGACCTGCTTCCCGAGCTTGACATGCTGCTGCTGATGACGGTCGAGCCCGGCTTCGGCGGCCAGAAGTTCCTCGATCTGGTCCTGCCCAAGATCCGTCGCGCCCGCGCGATGATCGTCGGCGGCGGGTACGGCGAGATCTGGCTCCAGGTCGACGGCGGGGTCAGCGACGAGACGATCGAGCGGTGCGCGGAGGCGGGGGCGGACGTGTTCGTGGCCGGGGCCGCGGTCTACGGCGCGCAGGACCCGGCGCGGGCCGCGCACCAGCTGCGCGAGCAGGCCGAGCGGGCGACCCAGCGGGCCGGCTGGCGGCGCGAGGCCGCTCCCTAACTTTGCAAGGGCGGTGAAGTTCCTGGGCCAGCCGGTGCAGACCGTGAACACCGCCCCGCCCGGACTGACCGTGATCGTCGGGGTCCGCGGCCAGCCGCAGGGCACGAACCGCCTGGCGGTGACGGTCACCGTGACGGTAGCGTCGGCCGACGTCAGGGTGCCGGCCGACGACGAGACGCTGACGACGTTGCCCGGGTCGTTGGCCACCGCCAGCGACCAGTGGACGTCCCAGTCGCCGCTGCCGCTCCCGCTCAGTTTGATCGGCTGGCCCGACGAGCCGTTCGGCGCGAGCACGAGCGGGCCGCCCTGCGGGTAGGCCGACAGCGTGCCCGGAGTCGGCCTGGGCGGGCTGGCCGGCTCCGTCGGGCTCGCGCTGGCCGGCGTCGTGCTCGGCGTCGCCGCCTTGGTCGGGCCGGCTGCGTGCGACGCCGTTGGCGTGGCCGAAGTGGCGGCCGGCGTCGTCGCGGGCTTTGCCTTCGCGGCGCCGGCGGACGCGCCAGCCGACGCGGCCGAGGTGGCGGCGGCCGGGACGGCCGGCCGGCTCGGATCGGCGGTCGGCCGGGCGACCTGGGAGTTACCGGTCAGCGCGAAGGCGACCGCCGCGATGACCGCCGCGATCACGACGGCCGAGGTCACCGTCGCCACCCGCGGGGAGGAACGCAGCGTCCCCCGTACACCGCCGGCCCGGCCGACGCCGCCGCCGTGCGCGGCCAACGCGGCCGAGGCTCCGCGCGCCGGCTGGGGGAACCCGCTGCGGGTGAACGCCCCCGCCCGGCTGAGCACGGCGGCGCGGTGCGCCACGGCGCCGACCTCGTGGCCGGTCGCCAGCGTGATCGTGTGCGCCCGCAGGCCGTCCGGCGCGCCGCCCGCCAGCCCCAGCGAGGTCACCGCCCCGGCCGCGAGCGCGGCGCCGGGCGACAGGTCGAGCAGCATGGCCGGTCGCAGCTCGTTGGCCGCCCTGGCGCCGCAGGTCGAGCACCGCCCGATGTGCCGGTGCAGGCGCCTGCGGAGCAGGACCGTCAGCCGGCCGTCCCAGTCAGCCAGCATGGTCGCGAGCTCATCGCACTCGCCGCGCCCGGCCCGGCCGACGAGCAGCACCGCCAGACAGGTCTCAAGCTGCCCGCGGGCACGCGACATCAGCGTCTGCGCATGGTTGCGGGAGACGCCGAGCACGCTCGCGACCTCGGCCGTCTCCAGGCCCTGGCGCAGCTGGAGCTCGATGACCTCCCGCTCGCCCGGGTCCAGCCCGGCGGCGGCGGCCTCGAACAGCGCGCGCAGGTCGGCCCGCTCGGACTCGGCGGCCGCGTCGCCGGAGTCGTCGGTCGCGTCGGGCGCCTCGCCGAGCGCCGACGTCCCCTTCTTCGACCGGAGGATCCGCAGCGCCTGATTCCGCGCGACGGCGTACAGCCAGGGGCGCAGCCGACTCGGGTCACGCAGTCCGTCGAGCCGGGCTGCGGCGATGACGAAGGCGTCCTGAACGGCGTCGGCGGCGTCGGCCGGGTCGCTGAGCAAGGTTCGGCAGTACTGGAAGAGGGGATCTGCGTACCGGTCGTAGGCAGCGGCCAACCCGAGGGGATCGCCTGCCACGATGGACGCGACAACCTCGCTGTCGCGCATGCGGATACGTTAGCGGTGCTTGCCGTCGTCTGGGGCGAGAGAGGCGTCTTTGTCGGTATACCTACTTCGGCTGGTTCCGCCGCCAACAAAGTTTCTCGGATTTTCTTCAAGAACTTCTCTGCCTGCCCAGGCGCCTGGGTAGCCCTTAGACACCGCAGGAGCCTTAGACACCGCAAGCGCCTTAGACACCGCTGGAGCTGAGACGATGACCAAGCAGGAAGCGGCCGAGCTGGTTCGCGCGGCAAAGGCGCGGATGGGACTGACCTGGGCGCAGCTGGCGGAGGCGATCGGGGCGCCGGTCCCGTGGACGGTATCGGCGCTGCTCGGCCAGCAGCCGATGTCGTCCGACCAGGCGGTCGCGGCGGTCGAGATCCTCAATCCCGCGCTGCGCAACCTCACCACCGCGACGCACGACGTGCAGGAGGCCCTGCAGGCCCAGCCGACCCGCGGCGCCCTCGAGTCCCCGGTCCCGACCGACCCGACGGTCTACCGGTTCTACGAGGTCGTGCAGGTCTACGGTCCGACCATCAAGGAGCTGATCCACGAGGAGTTCGGCGACGGCATCATGAGCGCGATCAACTTCCGCTTCGACGTCCAGCGCGTCCCCGACCCGGCCGGCGACCGGGTGGTGGTCACCCTGGACGGCAAATTCCTCCCCTACCAGTGGTGACCCCGCCCGGACGCGCTCACCACCGGTCGAGCAGCGCGGGCAGCTCGGCCAGCCGGGAGATGACCGCGTCCGGGACCGAGCCCTCGAACGGCGGCAGTCCGCTGTGCGGGATGAAGACCGTGCGCATGCCCAGCCGGGCGGCGCCGTAGATGTCGTCGAACGGCCGGTCGCCGACGAACACGCACGACGCCGGGTCGCTCACGCCGATCGCGGCCATCGCCGCCCGGAACGCCTCCGGGTGCGGCTTCGTCCACGGGATCTCGCTGCTGTAGACCGCCCCGTCGATCAGCTCGAGCACCCCGTCGCGGCGGAACACCCGCTCGTGCAGCGCCCGCGGCCACACGGTGTTGGAAAGCACGCCGGTCCTGATCGACCGATCGCGGAGCAGCCGCAGTAGCGGGGCCACGTCCGGGTCGGTGTAGGTGTGCGGCTCCCACAGGCCGAAGTACGTCTCAGTGAATTCCTCGTGCGCCGTGACGCCCGCCGCCGCGAAGATGCGCGCCAGGGTGGCGCTGCTGTGCGCCGTCTCGCACTGCGCCCAGCAGCCGTTCTCCGCCGCCAGCAGCGCCGCCGCGACCGCTGCCGCCTGGTCGGCCGGGTAGTGCGACGCGCACGCCTGCTGCCACAGCGTCCCGCGGTCAACGCCGTCCCACGGCGTCAGCGTTCCGCCCCAGTCGAAGATAACCGCCTGCACCGCCACGAACGTCAGCATAACGACCGCCCGATCGCGACCGCCAGCGGCGGCGATCGCGGGTCAGCGCGCGGCTAGCCGTTCCCGGCGTCGGTGGCGGCGCCGGTCCGCAGGGCCTTAGGGGAATCGGCGGCCGGGGAGACCTTGATCGAGCCCGGGCCGATGGAGGCGCCGGGGAAGGTCTTCGGGGCCGCCACCGGAGTGACCTTGCTGACCAGCCGGACCGAGAGCGGCTGCCACGTCATCGCCGCCAGCGTGCTCAGCACCTGGGAGTCCACGCCGCCGCAGGCGCCGACCGGGAGCCGGGGGATGAGCTCCTGGCCGGTCGAGCTGATCAGCACGATCTGCGGCGGGAGGACGACGAACTCCGGGCAGAAGACGGCCGGCTGACGCCCGGACGGCAGCATCAGCACCGCGGTCAGCGTGGCCAGCTTGTCGGTTGACTTCTCCAGGGTCGCGGTCATCCACTCGCCCTTCCCCGGGATCTGCTGGTAGCCGGTCACGCACCGCTCCACCGCCACCGTCGTAAACAGGGCCGATAGCTTCCCGTGGGCGGCGTTCGCGGGCCAGCCGGCGCAGGCCGACCCGGCCACCAGGATGTTCGTGCCCCCGCTGACTGTCGGCACCGGCTTCGGGCTGGCGGGCGGCGCGGAACTCGGAGCGGAACCCGACGCCGAACCTGACGCCGACGACGAAGCCGGCGTCGCGCCGCCCGCGGCGGCGGGCTGGTCAGGCCCGCCCGGGTTGGCGGCGACCGTCCCGCACCCGGCCGCGAGCGCCCCGGCCGCCAGCAGCGGAAGGGAGAGGGCGCGCGCCCGCCGTGCGAGCCGTGCGATCGAAGCGATGGGAGTGTTCGGTGTAGTCATCTGAGTGCCTCGTTTCTGCGCGGACACCCCTTAGACGGGCCGAGAGCCGCCAGCGGTTTCCACCGAAGCCAAAGTTTTCTCGGGCTAAGCCGACGCATTTGGCGCAATGGCGTGAACGCTACGTTACGGAGCTTCAGTTTGCTCCCGTCACCCGCCACACTTGAAAGGTGTACGACTATGACCTTCTCGTTATCGGCTCCGGCCCCGGCGGGCAGAAGGCGGCCATCGCGGCCGCGAAACTAGACCGGCGGGTGGCCGTGGTTGAGCGTCCGGCGATGATCGGCGGGGTCTGCGTCCAGACGGGAACGATCCCGTCCAAGACGCTCCGTGAGGCCATTCTCTATCTCACCGGCATCGACCAGCGGGAGATCTACGGTCAGTCGTACCGGGTCAAGGACGAGATCACCGTGGCCGACCTCACCCGCCGGATCACCCACGTGGTCGGCCGGGAGGGCGACGTCGTCCGCAACCAGCTCGGCCGCAACCGCGTGACGATCGTCTCCGGACTCGCCTACTTCATCGGCCCGCACGCGGTCGAGGTCGACGATGGCGGCGGGCGCAGCCGCAAGATCACTGCCGACAAGATCGTCATCGCCACCGGCACCACCCCCGCCCGCCCGTCGAGCGTCGCCTTCGACGACAAGACCATCATCGACTCCGACGGCATCATCAACCTCGACAAGGTGCCGCGCTCGATGGTGGTGGTCGGCGCGGGCGTCATCGGCATCGAGTACGCGAGCATGTTCGCCGCCCTCGGCACCAAGGTCACCGTGGTCGAGAAGCGCGATCGCATGCTCGACTTCTGCGACGAGGAGGTCGTCGAGGCGCTCAAGTACCACCTGCGCGACCTCGCCGTCACCTTCCGCTTCGGCGAGACGGTGGCCTCCGTCGAGGCGCACCCCGACGGCGCGATCACGGTCCTCCGCAGCGGCAAGAAGATCCCGGCCGACACCGTCCTGTACTCGGCCGGCCGCCAGGGCATGACCGACAATCTCAACCTGCCCGCGGCCGGCCTGACGGCCGACGAGCGCGGCCGGATCACGGTCGACGAGTTCTACCGGACCAAGGCGGAGAACATCTATGCGGTCGGCGACGTCATCGGCTTCCCCGCGCTCGCCGCCACCTCGATGGAGCAGGGCAGGCTGGCCGCCCACCACGCGTTCGGCGAGCCGGTCACGGTCACCGACGCGTCGCAGCCGATCGGCATCTACTCGATCCCCGAGATCAGCTTCGTCGGCCGGACCGAGGACCAGCTCACCGACGCCTGCGTGCCGTTCGAGGTCGGCGTGTCGCGCTACCGGGAACTCGCCCGGGGCGCGATCGTGGGCGACTCCTACGGCGTGCTCAAGCTGCTGGTCTCGCCCGCCGGCGGCAAGCTGCTCGGCGTGCACGTGTTCGGCACCGGCGCCACCGAGCTGATCCACATCGGCCAGGCCGTGATGGGCTGCGGCGGCACCGTGGACTACCTGGTGAACGCGGTCTTCAACTACCCGACCCTGTCCGAGGCGTACAAGGTGGCCGCGCTCGACGCCACCAACAAGATGCGCGCGGTCACCCGCCTGTCGGGCTGAGGAGCCAAAAGCCAAACCCGTCTTATCTAACGGACCGTGGCTTTGCGCTCACCGCAAGCGCATCCTGGTTCGATGGTTAGCGAAGTCACGGGATTCCCCCTAACGGCTGGAATATCTCCTGTGGCACACTGGTTAGCGAAGACAAGCGTGCTCCGGGGTCGGTGTAACTCCGAACCGGCGGTGATAGTCCGCGAACCGGCCGCACCAGCGGCTGGCCGAACCGGTGAAACTCCGGTACCGACGGTTAAAGTCCGGATGGGAGGCAGCACGCGCGCGGTCGGCTGATGCCGGCCGTGCCCGGCGGCGCGGTGCGCGCCGCGTACTCGGGCACGGCCGCCTCGGCGGGCTACCGCGTCCCCCGGGGCCAGTGACCGGAGGAGGACGCGGTTGTTCACCGGCATCGTTGAGGACCTCGGCGAGGTCGAGGCCGTCGACCAGCAGGGCGATTTTGCCGTCATTTACGTCCGCAGCTCGGTCGTCACCAGCGACGCCCGTGTCGGCGACTCGATCTGCGTCAGCGGCGTCTGCCTAACCGTGACCGGTTTGATCGGTGAGAACGGTCCAGCCGACGGAGCACCCGATGGCCCTCCACCTCGGGGCTTCACCGCCGACGTCATGGGCGAAACCCTCCGCCACTCCAGCCTCAAGTCCCTCAGCCCCGGGACCTTGGTCAACCTCGAGCGTTCGGTCCGCCTCGAAGACCGCCTCGGCGGCCACCTCGTCCAGGGCCATACCGACGGCACCGGGACGATCCAGAGCCGCGTCTCGCACGCCGACTGGGACGTCGTCCGGATCAGCCTCCCGGCCGACCTCGCCCGGTATGTGGTGCACAAGGGCTCTATCACCGTCGACGGCATAAGCCTGACCGTCTCAGACCTATCTCCCGGGGGGACGACCCCTCCAAACCCCCCCGCGCATGAGGGGCACCTGCCCCCCATTCCCCCAGGCGGGGGGCTGGAGCCCCCCATTTCTCCCGGCTCCGCCGGGGACTGGTTCGAGGTCAGCCTCATCCCGGAAACGCTCAAGCGGACCACGCTGGGCGCCAAACAGCCCGGCGACGAGGTCAACCTAGAAGTAGACGTGATCGCGAAGTACGTGGAGAAGCTGACCGGAGGTACCAGGTGACGGACCTCACACCAACGCAGATTTTGGATGATGAGCTGAACATGCACAACTTGGAAGCCGAACTCGCCGCCATCCCGCTCGACGACGTCACCCGGGCGATCAAGGACATCGCCGACGGCCGCCCGGTCATCGTGGTCGACGACGCCGACCGGGAGAACGAGGGCGACATCATCTTCGCCGCCAGCAAGGCCACCCCCGAGCTGCTCGCCTTCACGATCCGCTACTCAAGCGGCGTCATCTGCGTCCCGATGCGCGGCGCGGACCTCGACCGGCTGCAGATTCCCCTGATGACCACGCAGAACACCGAGCGGATGCGCACCGCCTACACGGTCTCGGTCGACGCGGCGGCCGGCGTCACCACCGGCATCTCGGCCGCCGACCGCACGATCACGATCAAGACGCTGGCCGACCCGCGGGCCGCGGCGGCCGACCTCACCCGGCCTGGCCACATCTTCCCGCTCCGCGCCCGCGACGGCGGCGTGCTCGTCCGCCCCGGGCACACCGAGGCGGCGGTCGACCTGGCCACCCTGGCGGGCCTGTCGCCGGTCGGCGTGGTGTGCGAGGTCGTCAACGACGACGGCACGATGATGCGGCTGCCCGCCCTGCGGGCGTTCGCCGACGAGCACGGCCTCGCGCTGATCAGCATCGAGCAGCTCATCGAGCACCGCCGCCGCACCGAGCGCCTGGTCACCCGGATGGCCGAGACGGTCATCCCGAACGCCTACGGCCGCTGGAGCGCCTACGGCTACCGCTCCGACATCGACGGCACCGAGCACCTGGCCCTGGTCTACGGCGACCTGGCCGACGGCGACGGCGAGGACGTCCTCACCCGGGTGCACTCCGAGTGCCTGACCGGCGACGTGTTCGGCTCGCACCGCTGCGACTGCGGCGCCCAGCTCGACGCGGCCATGGCGAAGATCGCCGAGCGCGGTCGCGGCGTCGTCCTCTACCTCCGCGGCCACGAGGGCCGGGGCATCGGCCTGCTCTCCAAGCTGCAGGCCTACGAGCTCCAGGACAACGGCGTGGACACGGTCGACGCCAACCTCGAGCTCGGCCTGCCGGTCGACGCCCGCGAGTACTCGGTCGCCGCCCAGCTCCTCGACGACCTCGGGGTCCGCTCGGTCCGGCTGCTCACCAACAACCCGGCCAAGGTCGAGGCCCTCGCCGGCCACGGCTTCGGCGTCACCCGGATCCCGCTGCCCCCGCAGCCCACCCCCGACAACCTCCGCTACCTCGCCACCAAGCGCGACCGCCTCGGCCACCAAATCGCCTAGCCACATCTCGCAGCGCTCAAAATCCGCACGTCACCACGCCCATCACCCGCACCACCGCCACGACCCCCGTGGCAGCTCGCCCTTGGCGCTGTGGCCCACGGCGCTAGTTGCCCGTTGGCGCTGTGGCCCACGGCACCAACCCTATTGGCGCCGTGGCCCACAGCGCTGAGGCCCGTTTAGCGCCGTGGGCCACAGCGCTAATTGGTCGCGCCGGTCGTTCGCGCCGCCGGAGCAGTCCCAGCCGGGATCGCCGCTGATAGTGACCATCGCCCCTGCGCTTTCAAGCAGATTCCCCGCGCGGTCCGCCCGGTCGCCGGAGACGTGCCGCAGGACCAGCCCGGGGGCGCCGTCGACGAGGTCCTTGGCCTCTTTCAGTCCCGTTCCCGTCACCCTGCGGACCTCCGCGATGACCCGAATCTTCCGGGAGCCCGGCGACTGGAGCATCAGGTCGTAGTGAGCGTCGATCCCAGGTTCCCCGGGGCCAGGTCGCCGACGGATCGGGAGCAGTCTCGGCGAATCGGAACAGCTTTCTCTTCCGTCCCGCAGACACCGCCCCGCATAGGAACACCCCCGAGAACGGCCATACGAACTGCGCCACGGCTATTGCGAGCCAGGCGGCGCGCGATTCGACGTCGTGGAAGATCATCACCGGAGACGTGGCCACCAGCGCGACGGTAAACGTGACGGCGGCCGCTGTGAAGCCGTCCGTGGCGAGAGCCCGCACCGAGATACCCGGACCGTACCAGCAGTCCAGCGCGACGATGGTGATCAGCACGCCTGCCGTGAGGCACCAGAGCTGCAGGCGGGCGTCGGCAGCCGCGGGCAGGTGCACTCCGCCGGTGCTCGGGGCCGCGACCAGCGCCAGAAACACGGCCGGGAACGAGACAAGGGCGACCAGCCCGGCGGCGGCCGGCGCCAGGGCGTTGAGCTTATCGGCCGAGTCCACCAGGGCCTGGGCCCGTTGACGCCGCCCCACCAGGACGCCGCGAACGGTCTCACCGCTCCGGCGCACGATACGAACACGCCCGGCGACGGCCGCCGCCGCCACGACAGTCGCCGGGAAGACCAAGACCGCGCCGTAACCGGACCACATCGAGTGAGAGCTGGACCACACCAGGCGACCTAGAACCGGCGCGCCGATCCCGATAGCCATCAGAATCAGGAACGTCCGGCGAGACCGGATACTCTTGCGCGCCACAACTGCTCTCCTGCTCCCGGGAGACCTCGATCTGCCACTCCCTAATCTGCCGAGACAGGAGATATCAGCAGGGTGCTCTCGCCGTCAACCACGGGCGGCGTCCGTCGTATGCGGGCAAACCTCGTCCCCAGTAGGATGAGGACGAGCGTCCGGATGAACGGCGCGGTGGGCGGAAGGGGACGGGCATGAGCGGACAGGGGCGGCCGGAGCTGGCTGTCGTCGACGCCGCCGACTTGGCCCTGGCCATCGCCTGCACCCGCTGGCACGCGGAGATCACCGACTCGCTGCTCGACCGGGCCGCCGCGGCGGCCAAGGCCTGCGGCGTGACCGACGTGCTCGCGGTCCGGACCGCGGGCGCGGTCGAGCTCCCGGTCGTCGCGCAGGAGCTCGCCAAGCACTACGACGCGGTGGTGTGCCTGGGCGCGGTCATCCGCGGCGGCACCCCGCACTTCGAGTACGTCTGCGACGCGGTGACCGCCGGGCTCACCCGGGTGGCCCTCGACGCGGGCACGCCCGTTGGCAACGGCGTGCTAACGTGTAACACCGTTGAGGAGGCCCGCGATCGCAGCGGGCTGCCCGACAGCAGCGAGGACAAGGGATGGGAGGCGGTCGTGGCGGCACTCGACACCGCGATCTTGCTTCGCGACATCCGCTGCGGTCATCTTCCGAAGAGCGCGACGCGACATTAGCCGCGCCGCGTAACCCCTGTTTCACTAGTCAGTGTGCTGACGCGCGCCCGTGCGCGTCCGGCTGGCCGGGGCGCGGCGCTTGCCGTCTGTGGAACCACGCGTCCGTTCGGAAGAAATGAGTTTGATCTTCATGCTCTCACTGGTACTCCCCAAGGGCTCACTCGAAAAAGCCACCCTCGATCTCTTCGACGCCGCCGACCTGACCGTGCGGCGGGCGTCGGACCGCGACTACCACGCCTCGATCGACGACCCGAGGATCGAGCGGGTGCGCTTCCTCCGTCCCCAGGAGATCCCCTCCTACCTCGAGCGGGGCCTGTTCGACATCGGCATCACCGGCCGGGACTGGATCACCGAGACGCAGGCGGATGTCGTCTCGCTCGGCGAGCTGCAGTACTCCAAGGCGACCTCGAACCCGGTCCGGGTCGTGCTCGCGGTGCCGGACGCCGCGCCCTGGCGGTCGGTCGCCGACCTGCCCGACGGGATCAGGATCTCGACCGAGTTCCCCTCGCTGACCGAGCGGTACCTGGCCGAGCACGGCGTCAAGGCGATGATCGTCCCGTCCTACGGCGCGACCGAGGCGAAGGTGCCCGACATCGTGGACGCGATTGTCGACCTGACCGAGACCGGGTCGTCGCTGCGGAAGAACGGGCTGCGCATCCTGGAGACCATCCTCACCAGTTACACCGAGTTCGTCGCCTGCGCCGCCTCTTACGCCGACCCGGCCAAGCGGGCGGCCATGGAGGACATCACGCTGCTGCTCAGCGGCGCGATCCGGGCCCGCGGCAACGTGCTGCTGAAGCTCAACGTGGCCGCTGACAAGCTCGACGGGGTGGCCGCGATGCTGCCCGCGATGTCCTCGCCGACCGTCACCGCGCTGGCCAACACCGGCATGAACGCGGTCGAGACGGTGGTGCCCAAGCGCGGCGTCAACACGCTGATCCCGGCGCTCAAGGCGGCCGGCGCCCGCGACATTCTGGAGATTCCGATCTCTAAGATCGTGGAGTGAGACTTCGGCGTAACACGGCACGCGTCCTTCCCGTCGATCCGGAAGGGCGCGTGCTGCTGTTGCACGGCTGGGACCCGCTGCGGCCGCGTGACCCGTTCTGGTTCACGATCGGCGGCGCGGTCGAGCGCGGGGAGACGCTGCGCGAGGCGGCCGCGCGGGAGCTCCGCGAGGAGGCCGGCATCGTCGTCGATCCCGAGCTGCTGGGCGAGCCGTTCGCGACCGAGCCGATCGAGTTCTGGTGGGGTGGCATGCACTTCGACCAGGACCAGACGTTCTACGCGATCGCGGTGAGCGACGCCGCGGTGAGTTTCGCGGGCCAGGAGGCACTGGAACGTGCCACGATCGACAAGCACGGGTGGTTGCGGCCGGAAGATCTGGGCAGCGGTACCGAGCGGCCGGCCGATCCCGAGCTGCCGAGGCTCATGCGGCTGGCGGTGGCCGCGATCCTCGGCTAGGCATACTTCGAGCAGGTTATGGGTTTAATTAACCAATCGCTAAACCCGACGTAGCCCTCGACCGCGGCGCTGTCGTAGCGTGGAACGACGAGTAAGACTTCGAGGTGGAGCTGGTGCGCGACATCCTTAGCACGATCGCCAAGTGGTGGGACTCGGGCGAGACGTTCGGGCTCGCCACCGTGGTCGACACGTTCAGCAGCGCGCCGCGCGACCCCGGTGCGGCGCTGGCGGTCGAAGTCGGCGGCGAGGTGATCGGCTCGGTCTCCGGCGGCTGCGTCGAAGGGGCCGTCTACGAGCTCTCCAACGAGGTCATCGAGTCGGGCCAGCCGGCGCTCCAGCGCTACGGCGTCAGCGACGACGACGCGTTCGCGGTCGGCCTGACCTGCGGCGGGATCCTCGACATCTTCGTCGAGCCGGTCAGCAGGGCGACGTTCCCCGAGCTGGCCGAGATCGCGGCGGCGGTCGAGCGGGGCGAGCCGGTGGCGGTGGCGACGGTCATCTCCGGACCCGGCCGGATCGGCGCGCGCCGGGTGATCTGGGCCGACGCCGCCCGGCCGTCGGGCGGGTCGCTCGGCGGCGGGGACCGGCTCGACGACGCCGCCGACGACGACGTTCGCGGCATGCTCGCCCAGGGGCTGACCGGCATCCGCCGCTACGGCGAGCACGGCGAACGGCTGGGCGAGGAGCTCGCGGTGTTCGTGAACGCGTTCGCGCCGCCACCCCGGATGCTGGTGTTCGGCGCGATCGACTTCGCCGCCGCCGTCGCCCGGGTCGGCAAGTTCCTCGGCTATCACGTGACGGTGTGCGACGCGCGGCCGGTCTTCGCGACCAGGGCGAGGTTCCCCGGCGCGGACGAGGTGGTGGTCGACTGGCCGCACCGGTTCCTGGCCGGGGCCGAGGTGGACGCGCGGACGGTGATCTGCGTGCTCACCCACGACCCGAAGTTCGACGTGCCCGTGCTCGAGGTGGCACTGCGCACCCCGGCCGGCTACGTCGGCGCGATGGGGTCGAGGCGGACGCACGCCGACCGCCTCGAGCGGCTGCGCGCCATCGGCCTGACCGAGGCGGAGCTCGCCCGGCTGCGCTCGCCGATCGGACTCGATCTGGGCGCGCGGACCCCGGAGGAGACCGCGGTCTCGATCGCCGCCGAGCTGATCCAGCTCCGCTGGGGCGGCACCGGCCAGGCCCTCACCAGCACCGACGGCCGCATCCACCCGGAGACGACCAGCGCCTGACCGGCTGGGCTCAGTCCGACGGTGGCCACCCCGGCCACCCGGCCGAGCGCGATGGCGCGGCTGACCGTGAACAGCACGCTCGGGCCCGGGATCGCGATCAGCACGACCGCGGTAATCGTGAACGCGAGCAGATGTGTGGTGGGCACCATCGCACTAGGGTAAGAGGGTCCGCGAAGCGGCGCGACTGAATAACGCCTGCCTGGTCGGACCCGCTCGTTCGGTGATGGGCCGCCGCGACCCATCGCGCCAATCAGGCGGCGGCTGGCACCGGGGTCGATCGTGGCCGCCGGGGAACGGGAGTGGCTGGTGGGAGTTGCGGGAGTGCTGCTGGCGGCTGGGAACGGCTCCCGGCTGGGGCAGCCGAAGGCGCTGGTCGAGCTGGCCGGGTCGACGCTGGCCGAGCGCGGTGTCGCGCTGCTCGGCGACGGCGGGGCCGACCCGGTGATCGTGGTGACCGGCGCGGTGCCGGTCGAGATACCGGGCGTGGTCGCGGTGCACAACCCGGACTGGGAGACCGGCATGGGGTCCTCGCTGGCGACGGGGCTGCTCGCGCTGGACCACGGTGACGCCGAGGCCGCCGTGATCGCGCTCGCGGACCAGCCGCTGGTCGGCGCCGAGTCGGTCCGGCGGCTGATCGGGGCGTTCCGGTCCGGGGCCGGCGTGGCCGTCGCCGCCTACCAGGGAAAGCCGCGCAATCCGGTGCTCATCGCGCGAGAACACTGGCCGGCCGTGCTCAAGCTCGCCGTCGGCGACACCGGGGCGCGCCCCTTCCTGCGGGCGCACCCCGAGCTCGTCACGCTCGTCGAATGCGGTGACACGGGGCGTCCGGACGACGTGGACACCGCCGAGGATCTAGCGCGGGTCCGACGCGGGGCCGCGACCGGTTCTAGGGAAGGTTTCTGATCCCCCACCGAACGGTGACCGATTCCCTCGGCGGCAGCACGATCAGGTCCTGCCCGCTCTCGAACGCGTTAGGCGGGCAGGTCATCGGCTCGACCGCCAGCGCCGCGCGATCGTGCTCGGGCTCAAGGCCGTCGCTGGTGAAGACCTGCAGCCACCCGCAGCTGGCGTCCATCCACAGCCCGGTGCCCCGGCCGCTGGTCTGCAGTCGGACCCAGGCCAGCCCGTCCTGCTCGCGGCGGAGGCCGGTGAAGGCGGTGTCGAGCTTGGTGTCGCCGACCTTGCGCGCGGTCCGGAAATCGAAGTCCGTACCGGCCACGCTCTGCGGCGCGTCGGACGGGATGAGGCGCTCATCGACGGGCAGCCAGTTGTCGGCCGGCAGCGTCAGCACGCAGTCGTCGACGGTCGGCGACGCCACGGTCAGGTACGGGTGCTGGCCGTAGCCCCAGGGGGCCGGCCGGCTGCCCTTGTTGGTGGCGGTGACGGTGACGTGCAGGCCGGATTCGGGATGGACCCGGTAGGTCGCATCGACCTGCACGGCGAACGGGTATCCCTGCGACCCGTGCGGAATGCTGGTGAGCGTCACCTCGCTGCGGTCGTGCCCGGTCCTGGTCCACGGGACCCAGCGGGTGAGGCCGTGGATCGCGTTGCCGTGGGCGGGCTCGGACAGGGCCAGCTGGTACCGCGTGCCATCGAAGGAGTAGCGGCCGGCGTCGACGCGGTTCGGCCACGGGGACAGCAGCTCGCCCGCGCCGTGCGGCGGCAGCTGATCGGCGTCGAAGGTGGTAACAAGCGGCGTTCCGGCGTGCTCGAGTTGTCGCAGGCCGGCGCCGAGCTCGGTCACGGTGGCCCGGTAGTCGCCTGCCTCGATCTCGTACTGGGTGCCCGTAAGCGGGATCGTCATGCCGATCAGCATACGGAAAAGGGGCGCGGGATGCCCCGGTAGGCCGCCCTCGAGTTTGCCCGGCGCGGCCGGGCTTGCACGGTCCTTCGGCGTCGCTGGAGGCCCCGCTTCCCCGGGGCGCGGCGCGGTCAAATGACCTATTTAATCCAATCACAATCGTGCATCAAAGTTACAAATTGCCCTTTATGCTGATCGGATAATAAACGCGAGCCGCGTTTCTGGTGGGGCAGTTGTCGGTTTCCGATGCTCGTGTTGCGCTATGGATTTGCGTTAGCGCAGGGTGATCGGTGAGCCGATCCGCAGCGATTTTCCGAGAGGGTAGGCCGACGGGGCTGCTTGGGGAGCGGGGGACCGTCAGCCCCGCCGGCTATTTAACTTTAGCCGCAGTTGCACAGCTAACGCGATGGTTTCCGCTCATTCTGTTTGTTCGTGTTAGCCATTTAATGGTCAGCCTCTGCGCGGGCTCAGCCGTCCGTTGCGAAGCGCCTCCGCCGCGAGCACGCCGAAAAGGTAGAAGTAGGCGGCTTCCTCGTCTTCGAAAAACCGCACCTCGTGCCGGGCGTCCTCGGCGCAGCTGAACACCTCGTAGCCGCCCTCGGTCTTGAACAGGCACATGGCGCCGGTGACTTCCTCGTCGACCGCGTAAGCGGCGCGCGGGATGTCCGCGAGGTCGACCAGGTCGGCGAAGATCGCGGACATGGCCAGCCGCGGCTTGCGCGCCGCCCGTCGCCCCCGTACCGCGCCTGCCGCACCGGTCAGCCGGCCGAACGCGCCCGCCCCGGCGGCCGCCGGGGCGGGGCGCTGCGGGGCGGCCTGCTGGGACGGCCCGGGCGCCTGCATCGGCGCGGGCGCCTGCATCGGCGCGGGCGCCTGCATCGCGGGCGCCGACGGGAGCGGGCCGGTCGTCTGCTGCGGAGTGGGCGTCAGCGACGGGGGAGCGGCGAGGGGCGCGGTGAGCGGGACGGCGCTCGCCGGCGCCTGGCCGGAGGGTGGCAGCCCGAGGTTGACCGGGCTGGTACTCGCCGCGGTGCGTCCGGCGTCCAGCAGTGGCGCGGGCGACGGCGGAGCCGACGTTGGCTGGGCAGGTGCCTGCGGTGCCGCGGGCGGCTGGAAGAACTGGGTCGGCTGCGGCAACTGCGCGGCCGGCTGGAACTGCTGCTGCCCGAGGACGGCCGCCTGCGGCGGCTGCGCGAAGGACTGCGCCTGCTGGGCGGACTGCGGCTGCGGCGCGGATGGGCCCGGCAGCGGCGACTGCGCCTGCGGGAGGGATTGCGGCTGCTGGGCGGGCGGCACCTGCTGCTGGGTCGGGGCCTGCGGCTGAGCCGGGGCCTGCTGGAGCGATGCTGCGTCCTGGAGCGATGGCGCTTGCGGCAGCGGCAGCGCTTGCTGGAGGGGCGACGCTTGCTGGAGGGGCGACGCTTGCTGGAGGGGCGACGCTTGCTGGAGGGGCGACGC
>Ga0335075_10005805_pt1 | contig 19088 bp, 15 predicted proteins | sample Lox_Sample_24_FD_206723 | JGI IMG/M metagenome (GOLD analysis project Ga0335075, IMG submission 206723) | Soil microbial communities from Loxahatchee National Wildlife Refuge, Florida, United States - Lox_Sample_2.4 | ecosystem: Environmental > Terrestrial > Soil > Wetlands | place: USA... | reverse complement strand
TCGCGATGAGCACCGACGAGATCATGGCGCTGACGCGCGAGGAGTGAGTGACAGCGATATTGGTGGACAGCAACGTGCTGCTCGACATCATGACGGAAGACTCTCACTGGCTCGCCTGGTCTGCCGCCGCGATCGAGCGGGCGGCGGACAACTTTCGGCTGGTCATCAATCCGGTCATTTATGCCGAGGTTTCGGTTCGCTATTCGCGCATCGAGGCGCTCGATGTCGCGCTGCCGAAAGCCATGTTCGAGCGCGAGGCGATCCCCTATGAAGCCGCCTTCCTCGCCGGCAAGTGCTTTTTGGCCTATCGGCGGCGGGGCGGGATGAAGCGGTCACCGCTTCCGGATTTCTTTATAGGCGCACATGCGGCTGTCGCCGGATATGGTCTGTTGACGCGCGACACGGCGCGGTACCGCAGCTACTTTCCTACACTGTCCTTGATTGCTCCGAATGGAGCGGAGATGTGAGCCGATCGCGTCCTACGCTTTCAGTCGTGACCATGCCAGTGTAGCGTTCTGTCCCGCAATCGGGCGACAAGGCTCATGCGAACCATCAACGTCCTTGCTATCCAGCACACGAGCGCCGCGGAACGGGCGCGGATCGCCGCAGTGGATCCGGCGATCCGCCTGACCGACGCCGGCGGGTGGTTCGATGGCGAAATTCGCGAGACCTGGCCCGCTGCGACGGCAGTTCGTTACCTCGCCCCAGATGCGGCCGGCGCCGGGACACGCGCCGAGCGTGACCGCCTGCTTGCGGAAGCCGAGGTGATCCTTGGCGGCTGGCCGTTCCCCCTCGACCTGCGCGCCCGCGCCCCGCGGCTCAGGTGGTTCCACCAGCGTCCGGCGGGCGCCAGCAATCTGCTGCGCGGTGATCTCTGGGGGAGTGACGTGATGGTTACGACCTCACGCGGCGCGGGCAACACGCTGGCGATGGCGGAGTACGCGGTGGCCGGCATCCTGCACTTTGCCAAGAGCCTGGATCGCGTGAGTCTCGATCGCGAAACCGGCACTCTCGACCATCGCGCCTATCGGTCGCTACTGCTGGACGGCAAGACCACGTGCGTGGTGGGCGCCGGCGGCATCGGGCTGGAGGTCGGTCGCTTGTGCGCAGCGCTGGGCATGCGGGTGCTCGGCACACGGCGCCATCCGCAGCCGGATGCGCCGCTGCCGCCGGGATTCAGCGCACTTGGCGGGGCCGATGAGCTGGACCGGTTCCTACCGGACAGCGACTTCGTGGTGATCTGCTGCCAGTGGACGCCGGAGACCACGGGCCTGTTCAACCACGATCGCTTCGCCGCGATGAGGCCCGGCAGCGTACTGGTCAATGTCGCCCGCGGCGAGATTGTCGATGAGCCGGCGCTGATCGAGGCCTTGCAACGCGGGCGGCTGCGGGGGGTGGTGCTCGATGTCTATGTGGGCGAGTTCGAACATACGCCGCCGCCGCAACTATGGCGGGATCCGCGGGTTCTGATTACGCCGCACGTTTCAGGTCAGAGCGACGACCACCGCCACCGCGCCATTGAGGTGTTCTGCGACAATCTGCGCGCCTATCTCGATGGCGCGTCGCTGCGCAATGTAATCGACTGGACGCGGGGATATTAATATCGGCCGAACCGAGAGAAGGATGGTCCACGCTGCCTCAGCAGTAGTGCGCGCAAATATCCGGACGCCACGATCTCACGCCGTTTTGCGTCGAGCGTCGACCTGGCGGCGACAAGGCTGCAAACCGTTGAGCTCGTCGCAACAGTTCGGCCAAAGACCGGTGGATGCGTTGTCTCGCAGGCCGCATCCACCGGTCAAGCCGCCGGCTCGACGCCCTCCCCGTCTCAGGGCGTGGCGTTTCGCAGAAACCGGTCAGTCTCTGCAATGCGTCTCCGGGATCCTATACACCTGTGTTGGGATACCCACCTCTCGCGCCTTGATCTGCAACGCGAGTACCTTCGAATAGAAGCGGCAATGCAGGAAGCCTCCCGCGCCGAACCAGAGACCACGTTGCTGCGTCGGCTTCCAGACATTGCGCAGTTCGCCGTCCCATGGGCCCGGATCGCCACGAAAGCCCGAGCCATAGCCCCACAGCTTGCCGACCGCGTGCCTGACCTCGTCGGGCAGAATCTCCCAGGCTGGAATTTTCGATCGATCATAACCGGTCGCATAGATGATAACGTCGGCAGGCAATTCGGTGCCGTCGCTCAACAGCACGCCGTATTCGGTGATGCACTCGATCCCAACCCGACTGCGCAGCTTGATGCTGCCATTGATGATGAGCTTCGAGGTACCTACGTCGACGTAGTAGCCGGCTCCCCGGCGATAAAGTTGCGGCAGGAGCCCCGCATGATCTTCGCCGTCGGTCAACTGAAAGCCCACTTCTTCAAGCCTCCGATAGAACTCCGAGTCGCGCTGCCTGATTTCGGCGAAAATCTTCGCGTGCAGTTGGGACAAAACGCGAAATGGCAGCGAAGCCAACAACAGGTCCGCCTTTTCGGGTGTCATGCCGCGGTCGACGGCCGTGTCTGAAAACAGCTCTTGAAATAGTCCCATCAAGGATTCGCGCGGGACAATGATCACTGGTGACCGTTGCACCATAGTGACGTCTGCTCCTGCCTCCCACAGCGCCGCCGCTATGTCGTGTCCCGACACGTCGGCGCCGATCACGACGCATCGCCGGCCACTGTAGGCATGAGCAGTCCGAAAAGAAGCAGAGTGGAGTTGTTCGCCAGCAAAATTTGCGGCGCCGGGAAACTCTGGAATACGCGGAGGGCCGAAAAAGCCGGTTGCAAAAACAAGCTGTTTGGGCCGCAGCGTCACGGCCTGGCCATCCCGTACAAGGTCGACGATCCATTCATCCCGAGCTTCGTCGAAGACGGCGCGGCGGCACTCGGTCCTGCACCATATGTCGAGTTCCATAATGGATGCATAGGCATCGAGCCAGTTGGCGACCTGATCCTTCGATGGAAACGCGGGCCAGTTGTCGGGATACGGCATGTAGGGCATATGATCGGCCGCGGAGGGCGAGTTGGTCACGAGCGTGTCGTATCGGTTCCGCCAGACATCCGATGGCCGTTCCAGACGATCGACGAGAAGCGTCGAAACGTTCAGTTGTTTCAAGCGCGCGCCGAGTGCCAAACCCCACAGGCCGGCGCCGACAACAAGGCAATAGGGTTGCCGTGTGACACCGATTTCTTCGGCATGGCGCTTGCGCCGTTCGCCCCAGGATTCGCGACCTGGGCTGTACGCCTCAGCCGCTAAGCCGATGGGGCGCCGGTGGCGGATGGCTTCCTCATGTCCCTTCAATTCGACGAGCGTGGTCAGGAGGGTCCAGCAGCGCCCATCCTTGAGCCGCAGAACACCGGTGCCGCGGCCGACCTCGGTTTCGAAGTCGAAGGTGGCTTCAATGATATCCTCCACCTCGCGAGATGGGCCATTTGCCTGCCAGGCTTGGGGGTTCACCGAGCCCAGGCAAGTTCGCAGCATGTCGCGAATCGCATCCTGCCCCTCGGCTGTATGGAGGTTCCAGGTGAAAGCGAGAATGTCGCGCCAGAATGAATCAGGCAGGAACAGCTCGACCGCGGCGTCAATATGGCCAGTTGACAGAAGCTGCTCGAACCGGGAAAGCCAGGCCGCGACCTCATGGTCGGGCGAATGGCATACCGAGTCGTTGGAAACGGGGAGTGCATCGTCGTGGGGTTCGCCTGGCGGCAGGGCAACGCGGCCCGGCTCAGTCACCGGCAGCTCATCCGCGGCGACGCGGTCAGTTTGAGAGAGTGAAGCAGACATGTTTGCTTCCTTGTTTTGCTTGAGAGAATGGGCGGCTGCACGCGCTTCCCTGTGGTGCGGCCGACGTGGTTGAAGCTTTCAGGTATCGCGGCCACCTGACGTGGCCAGGGACTCAATGGCTCGGTTCGCTGCTCAGTCGCCAGGCCATAATTTGCTCATTCACTGTCCTCCTGGCGCGTCATAATGGATTGGAAATACTCGGGGTCTGGGTGACCGTGCAGGGCAGCACCGTACATCGCCGCCCCCTTCACGAATGATCTCCAGAGAAAGTGCAGGATACCCCGGCGGGGCCTGTCAGGTGTCGCCAAACACTCGACGACGATCGTCTCGTCGTACTCTTCGCCAATCACCACACACTCCTTTGGTACAAGTCCAAAAGGCGTGTGGATCGATCAACTGATCAGCAGCCAGACCGAAATCTGCTCAATTGTTGATCGGCTTACTGCTCCGGAATGCCGGCGCGGGGCGATCCCTTGCGAATACGCTCGACGCCCCGCAGATCGGCAGGACTTACAATTTCGCCAGATGCTGGGATCGATGTCGCCTGCTGAGCGCTCAAGCCGCCAGATACCGACGTGTCCCTTCGTCCAACACTCGGATGCCCAGGATCAAGTCCTCATCCTTGGTGTCTTCGGCCCAGTGATGGCTGATTCCGCCGATCGAGGGCACGAAGAGCATCGCGGCCGGCATGCGGCGGGCGATGTTCTGTGCGTCATGCCCGGCGCCGGAGGGCATCTCCTGCCAGGCGCCGGGCGCGAGCTGTTCGGCCGCCTCGGCCAGGGAGCGCATCATCGTGGGATCGCAGAGCGCGGGGACGGCTTTCGATACGGCGTCCAGGGTGACGGCGCAGCGTTCGCGCCGGTCGGCCTCGCGTACGAGGGCACGCAGCGTCGCCTCCATGCGCTCCAGAACCGGCACGGAGACGTCGCGGAACTGAAACAGCACGTCCGCGTGCCCGGGAATGATGCTGGCGGCGCCGGGATCGAGGATGATGCGGCCGGTGGTCCAGGTGCTGCGCTCACCGGCCACGCGGGGGAATTCGGCGTCGATCGCCGCCAGCAGGCGGACCGCGGTCAGGCCGGCGTCCTTGCGCTCCGCCATCGTCGTGCCGCCGGCATGGTCCTGCTGGCCTTCGACCACCAGCCGCCACTGCCAGATGGCGACAATGCCGCTGACGACGCCGATGCGCAGGCCGGCCCGCTCGAGCTGGGTCCCCTGCTCGATGTGGATTTCAAAGAAACCCTTGTGCCGGCCTGGCTCGAGCTGAAGGCGCGGCTTGCCGTGCAGGCCGGCGTCGCGCAACGCGTCGCGCAGGGTGGTGCCGGTGCGGTTGTGGCAGCGGTCGATATCGGTTTCCGTCAACTCCCCGATGATCGAGAGACTGCCCAGGAAGCCGCCGCCGAAGTGGCCCTCTTCGTCGGCAAAGGCGCACACGTCCACCGGCAGTCCGGCGCGAGCCAGCGCGACGCCGGCGACGACGCCCAGGGCGCCGTCGAGCCAGCCCGCCTCGTTCTGCGATTCGATGTGGCTGCCGACCAGCAGATGTGGGCCGGGGCCCTTGTGGCGGCCATAGACGTTGCCGATGCCGTCGATCGAGGTATCGAGGCCGCACGCCTCCAGCTTCGCCATCAGCCAGCGGCGGGACTCCATGTCCTGTGGCGAGTACGTGGGTCGGTGCACGCCTGTGCGGAACTGGCCGATCTTGCGCAATTCGTACAGGTCGCGAAGGAAGGCGTCGGGATCGATCGCTGCCATCGGATGCTACGGATGCTTGTGGATGGGATCGACCCAAAAGACCGATTCCGGTTTTTCCACCGGCTCGATGTCGAGATTGACGACCACGGCCTCGTTGTCGCTGCGGACCAGCACGCATTCGAGTGGTTCGTCGGTGCTGGCGTTGATCTCCTGATGCGGCACATAGGGTGGGACGAAAATGAAGTCGCCTGGGTCTGCCTCGGCGACGAATTCGAGGTGTTCGCCCCATCTCATGCGGGCTCGGCCTCGGACGACGTAGATTACGCTCTCCAACGGTCCGTGATGATGGGCTCCGGTCTTCGCGTTGGGGTGTATGTGCACGGTGCCGGCCCAGATCTTCTGCGCGCCCACGCGGGCCGCGTTGATCGCCGCGGCACGGTTCATGCCGGGAGTTTGCGCGGTGTTCGGATCGAGCTGATGCGCTTTGATGACGCGCACGCCGTTGTGGCGCCAGTCAACGCCTGCGGACGGTTGCTGCGGTGCGTCGTTGACCATGGTTCGGCAATCCCCATTCCGTCGCCCGGTTGCGGTTCGAGCGAGCCTATTCCTGTCAGTCGTCTCCGGAAAGTCGCCGTCGGGCTTCTGCCGGCAATCTCCTGCCGGTTCGCGTGAGGTGCCACAGCGGGCACGAGATGGCCGGCACAAGGCCGGCCATGACGAGGTGGGGGCCGGCCATGACGAGGTGGGGGGCGGCCATGGGGGCGGCCATACGGCCCACGTTGAGTGCCAGTCGTCGGACGGCCTTACGGATGCTTCCTTGCGCCTTTGGTGATCTTGTCGACGATCTTCCTCTCGGCGCGAAGCGCTATGCCGACCACCTTGGCGTCCTCCGGACCAAACCTGCCAAATACTTCCCGGTTCGCTGCGTCGTGGCCGGTCGAAAACATCTCCTCGATGTAGAGAGAGGTCGTCACCCCTTGTTGCAGGGAACGACGATGGATCGCTGCGATGGTGACAGCGTCGGCCGCCAGGACGATGACCGGCTGCACCGACATTGAATTATAAGTGTTGCCGGAGCGGTCTCGATAGGGCTCACCGATGATCTCGGGAAACCGGGCGATGACGCCGCTGGTCAGAAACGCAGTCACGTTGAGTGCCTGCCACGCCGCAAGGTCATCGCGCAGGACAATCGCGAATTTTGTGTCGAACACCACGTTGCTGCCCCAAACGCCTCATGCATTGCCGGACAGGAAGTCGATCGCCGCCTGCACGCCTCCGGTCTGGTGCGGCATGCCGGCGACCCGCAGACCCATCTCCACACCCCCCAGCGTGCCGATCAGCGACAGGTCATTGAAGTCGCCGAGATGGCCGATGCGGAACGCACGATCCTTGAGGATGCCGAGCCCGTTGCCCAGGCTCATGTTGAATTTGTCGAGAATGACGGCGCGCAATGCGTCGGCGCTATGCCCCTCGGGGACACGGACCGCGGTCAATGAGGACGAATAGTGCCTCGGGTCGAGGCACTGCACTTCCAGCCCCCAGGTGCGCACGGCGCGGCGCGTTGCCTCGGCGTGGCGGTCGTGGCGGGCGAATACGTTGTCCAGCCCTTCGTCCAGCAGCATGCTGATCGCGGTGTCCAGGCCATACAGCAGGTTGGTGCCGGGCGTGTAGGGGAAGAATCCCGTCTCGTTGGCCTTCAGCATCGCCCGCCAGTCCCAATAGCTGCGCGGCAGCTTCGCTGCTTCGGCTGCGGCCAGCGCCTTGGTGCTGATCGCGTTGAACGACAGCCCGGGCGGCAGCATCAGCCCCTTCTGCGATCCGGCGACGGTCACATCGACGCGCCATTCGTCATGGCGGTAGTCGATGCTGGCCAGCGAGGAGATGGTATCGACCATGAGCAGGGCCGGATGGTGGGCCTGATCCATCGCGTGCCGCACTTCGTCGATGCGGCTGGTGCAGCCGGTGGAGGTTTCGTTGTGGACGACACAGACGGCCTTGAAGCGATGATTGGGGTCGGCAGCCAGCGCACTGCCGATCGCGTCGACGTCGGCGCCGCGCCGCCAGTCGGTCTCTATGATGGTGGGGACCAGGCCGAGCCGATCGGCCATCTCGCGCCAGAGCGTGGCGAACCAGCCGGTCTGGCACATCAGGACCGCATCGCCGGGCGAGAGCGTGTTAACCAGCGCGGCTTCCCAGGCGCCGGTGCCGGAGGCGGGATAGATCACCACAGGGCCGGTCGTCTTGAAGATGGTCCGCAGGTTCGCCAGGAGTCGCTTGCCGAGGCGGCCGAAGTCGGGGCCCCGGTGGTCGATCGTGGGTGTTTCGATGGCGCGCAGCACGCGGTCGGGCACGTTGGTGGGCCCTGGGATTTGCAGGAAGTGGCGGCCCGCCTGGTGTCCGGATGGGATCGTGCTCATGGGCTTGTCCTTGTTGTTTCAGGGCAACCGCGGTCGCACATCTCTGAAACGATCTGCCAGTTCGCGCGAGGATGCCACAGCGGGTACGAGATGGCCGGCACAAGGCCGGCCATGACGCGGGTGTGACGGCGCGGCCATGACGCGGGTGTGACGGCGCGGGCATGAGGCGGGTGTGAGCGCCGTCGGCGGCGGGTCATTCCTTATCACACGGGGTGGGGTAGCGCGGGCGGGCCTAGAAATCGAGGTCCGTATAATGTTCAGGCGGCGTGAGGCCAGCGACGCGATCGGCCAGCAGGCCGCGGAAGCTTGGGCGCGACTTCATCCGTGCGTACCACTCCTTGGCCGGGGGGGAGATCGTCCAGTCCACGTCGCCGATGTAGTCGAGCGCCGACAGATGCGCCGCGGCGGCGAAATCGGCAAGCGAGATCGTTGTGCCACCGAGCCACTTCCGTGTCTCGCCGAGCCAGCCGATATACTGCATATGATGGCGGACCGCCGTATAACCGGTGCGCATCGCGGTGGCATCCGGATTGCCCCGTGCCATCAGCCGCTTCTCGAATTTCTCCCCCAGCAGGTTGCGCGTCACCTCGGCACCGAACTTGCCGTCGAACCAAGCGACGAGGCGGCGGATTTCGACGCGCTCAGCCAAGGTGCGGCCCATCAGTGGCGTGTCGGGGTAGGCTTCCTCGAGATACTCGCAGATGACGCCGGAGTCCGGCACCGCAAGGCCGTTGTCCTCGATCAGGGTCGGGACGGTGCCGGCGGCGTTCAGCTCCAGATATTCCGGGCGGCGCTCCCATACTTTCTCCACCCGGAGCTCGAACGGCAGACGCTTCTCGGCGAGCACCAGACGGACTTTGCGCGAATAGGGCGACAGCGGCAGATGGTAGAGGTAACGCATTGCCGGTGCTTATCGCACCAAGCTTCGCGTCGCGCCAAGGCGTTTGCGCGCGCTTTGTGGGCGGGGCCCTCACTCGGTTCGCTTTGCGGACCGACCCTAAATCAAGTCCAGGGCAGGCTCTCTCCCGCGGGCGGGAGAGATGGATTCTGCATTACACCGACGAGAGTACCGCCGGCGCGAGTGCGGCGGAGCGGGCGGCGGGGTGGGCCGGATTGCGGAAGCGCAGCTCCCCGTCTGGAACGGCGTCCGGCTCGGCCAGGCCGAACAGTTCGAGCCGGGAGGTGCAGGTGACCGCGACCACCGCACGAGCCGCCTTGTCGGTCAGGAACTGGCGGGCCTCGCCCTCGAGTTCCAGCCGCTCGCGCAAGCCCCGCCATTCGGCGCGGTCGGTATCCTCGACGAACATTGCCAGGATGCCCGGCCGTGTGCCGCTCAGCCGCGCCGGCGCGATCGTTGCCATGCGCCGTCGAACCGCGGCGGCGACCTCGTTCTCGCGCCCGGCCCGGGCGGCGACGACGAAGACGCCGCCACCGGTCGCGACGACGGCGAGATGCGCATCCGGCCCGAACTCCCGACGCAGCGGGCCTATCATGCCAAGCTCGTCGGCTCGGGCGCCCGCCAGCAACAGAGGATCGAGCCGCAGCACCACAGCGGCGTCGTGGGCGGCGCGGCTGGTGCCGGCCAGCAGAGTGCGGATGCGCTCGTGCAGGCGCGCCAGCAGTCCGTCGTCCACCGCCGCATCGTCGTCGCGCAGCCCGTCCGGCAGGGTCATCTTCAGCAGGTATCGCCCCGGGTGCGCGTCGAGCCAAGTCTGCAGGTCGGGATCGATCCGGTCGGCCAGCCGGAACCAGGCACCGCGCTGCAGACGGCGGCCCTCCTCGGCAGAGACCACATCGCACACCATTTCCGCTTCGACGCCGCCGCGCACGAGCAGCAGGTCGAAGCCCGTGCCCTCCTCCAGCCCGGCAAACCGGACGGCGAAGCCGCGGGCCTGCTGCATCACGGCGCAGCGCAACCGGTGGAAGAGCGGGATCAGCGTGGCCTCGCCATCCAGCGCGGCGGCGAGTTCCTCGCGCAGCCGCGTGCGCCCGGCGCCGGACAGCCGGCTGGCGACCGTCACAGCCTCGGCGGCGAGCCGGCCAATCCGGCGCTCCGCGGGCGAGACCGCATCACCGATCGAGCGCAGGCGCTCGAGCGTGTATTCCACGCCGTGACGCTGCAAGACCGCCTTGCCCGAACGGGGGCCGATTGCCGCGCTGCGCTCGATCTCGCGCAGTCGCCGGATCCAGCGGGACCGGCCCGCAAGGTCGATGAACTCCTCGATCGTGCGCGGGTCCGGCAACTGAGGTGCAAGGCGCATCATGCGGCCCCCGGAGGTGGGACCGCCGGTTAGCCTTGGGAATTCCCGACCGTCAAGGTCGGAAACATGATGATACATCGGACGCGGCGAGTCGTCGGGCCAGTCGATCGAAGGCGTCCACGTCCAGAGTCTCGGCGCGTCGGTCGGCGGAGATGCCGACCTCGGCCAGCAGCCGCTCGCCGCCGAGTGACCGCAGCGCGCCTCGCAGCATCTTCCGGCGCTGCCCGAAAGCCACCGCGGTCAGCCGTTCCATTGCCGCGAACAGCGTGGGGCCGGGCTGGATCGGGCGGGGGCGCAGCGAAACCACCGCGGACCAGACTTTGGGGGGCGGCACGAACGCCTCGGGCGGGAGGCGTAGCCCGATCGTCACGTCGGCAACCCACTGCGCCAGCACCGAGAGCCGCCCGTAGGCCGGAGTGGCGGGGGCGGCACTGATCCGCTCGGCCATCTCGAGCTGAAACATGAGCGTCAGGGCTTCGAAGCGGGCTGCCTGGCGCAGCCAGCCGACGAGCAGTGGGGCTGCAATGTTGTAGGGTAGGTTGGCGACGATCTGGCGCGGGGGCGGGGCCAGCGATGAAAGGTCAAGGCCGAGCGCGTCTGCTTCTATTACCGTGAGCCGGCCGTTGGCGTCGGCGGCCAGCTCGCGCATCGCGGCGATGGCGCGGGGGTCGATCTCGACCACGGTGACGGATGCTGCCTGGCTGTTCAGGAGCGCACGAGTGAGGCCGCCAGGGCCGGGCCCTACCTCGATCACATGGCGACCGCCGAGGGGCCCGGCCTCGCGGACGATTCGGGCGGTCAGGTTGCCGTCCAGCAGGAAATGCTGGCCGAGGGAGCGCCTGGCATCCAAGCCGTGCCGGGCGATGACCTCGCGCAGCTTCGGGCGGGTTGAGCCCTCGCACGTGGCACCCTCACCCGGTACGCTTCGCGAACCGACCTCTCCCGAGGAGTGGGAGGGGTGGAATTGCCGCTTACGTGGTGCCGTTGCCGCGGATCTCGATGGTGGCCTGGCTTCGCAGGTCCTGCTGAAGCTGCCGGGACAGAAGATCGACGCGTTGACTCAGGATCTGGTCCCGAACCTCCTTGGGCGTCAGAGACGCCAGATTTTTCTGCTCACGCGAGCAGACGATCATCACGGCGACGCCGTCCGTGGAAACCAGAGGCTTGGTCGCGGTCTGCAACGGCAGCTTGTCCAGCATGTCGCGGAATGCCGGCGGGCTGACGCTCTCCAGCCGGACATCGCCGGGATTGGCGGGGCGCGGCGACTTCTCCTGGACCGCGACCTGCTCCATCTGATCGCAACTGTGCACGCTGGCGCTGATGCTCTTGGCCTTGTTGAAGAGCTGCATCTGGGCGGGGGTCGGTGCCTTCGGGTCGAGTGGCGAGGCGAATGGCAGGAACACCTGCCGGATCGACAGGATGGTGCCCTCGTCCTGGCCGACGTTGCGTTTCGCAACGAGCGCGACGATGTCCAGCCCGCCTGGCACCGTGATCGGGTTGCTGATGGCGCCGGGCGGCATCTCGGCGACGATTTGCGCTACCTGTGGGTCGAGCTGGTTCGGTTGCACCCAGCCCAGGTCGCCGCCCTGCAGGGCGGTCTGGCTTTGGCTGAACTGGGCCGCCACCACGGCGAAGGGTGCGCCAGCGCGCAATTCGCTGATCACGGTCTCGGCGAAGCGCTGGGTGTCAGCGGCGTTGGCGCGCTCCTCGACCGGGATGAAGATCTCACCGACGTGGTACTCCGGCTTGCCGACCTGCTGGGCTTCCAGTCTTTGCTGCTCGGCCACATCGGCGTCGGTGATCAGCGTCCGATCTCCGATGGCCTCGCGCAGCACCCGGGTCCAGCCGAGCTGGGTACGGATCTGATCGACCAGGGTGGTGAAGCTGACGCCGTCGGATGCCAGCTTGGCGCGCAGGCCGCCCGGCTTCATCCCGTTGCGCTGTTCGATCTCAGTGATCGCGGCGGCGATGTCCTTGTCGCTGACGACGATCTTGCGCCGCTGGATCTCCTGCATGCGCAGTTGCTCGTCGACGAGCTGTCGGACGATCTGCGGCTTGAGCCGGTCGAGCATCTCGGGTGAGACCGGCAGGCCGGTTGCGAGTGCGAACAGCCGGGTGCGGTTGTCCACGTCCACGTTGGTGATCGGATCGCCGTTGACCACGGCGACGATTCGGATCGCCGGCGGGGTCGGCAGGACGCCGGGGGACCTGCGGGCGACGACCGGTGGCGGCGGACTCAGGCGGGCCGCCGTCGCCGCTGCCGCCATTGCGGGCAGCAACAGGATCAGGAGGAGGCAGGAGCGGCAATACGTGTCCCGGCTCGGCATGGCAGGGGTCCCCATCTCACAGCGCACTGAAGCCGAATTGGCCGATGGTCTTGAACGTGAGCTGGATCAGCAGAGTCGTCGATCCGCTGTCTCCATTCAGCGAAGTATAGCGGCGGTAGTACCTCAAGGCCACGATGAAGCACTCGTTTTCATAGGTGGCGTCGGCATTGACCGAAACCATCTGATTGTCGACCAGGTCCCGCCGGGCCCCAGCATCCACCCGATAAGGACCCCAGCTCGCGTTGCCGCCCAGCGTGATCTCGTTGCGCGGCGTGTAGTACAGCGAACCGGCAGGCGGCGTCCCCGCCTGGAGGTAGTAATAATAGGGGTCGTACGTGCTGTAGATGTAGCCGGCGGTCAGGTGGTAGTTCGATGGTCCAATCGAGGCGGTGGCGTCGGATACGCGCACCGCCAGATTGCGGTGATCGAGCTGGAAGCGATAGGTGGTGTCCAGCCAGCCCGTCGGCGTGAAACTCAGGCGCCCGACAACGTCCGAGACGTTGTCCTGTAGCCCGGAATAACTCGGCAGCCAGGGCGACCGGGTCGAGTTGTAGGATTGCCCGATCAGCCCGTCGAGCGCGGTGCCGGCCAGGTACCAGGCGCCATGGAGCGCCACGTTGACCCGCGACCCCCCTTGCAGGCGGTCGATGCCGCCGAATCGGTTGAAGCCGAATAGATTTGCGTCAGAAAACGAGAGGTCCAGACTGTCCTCGTTCGGGTACTTATTGAGCTGGCTGCCGCCCTCGTTCGGGCCGACGATGATCTCTGCCATCGGCTCGATGAGCTGGGTGCCCCAGGCTCCGGAATCGCGCTCGAATGGCCAGCGGAAGTCGAGCGCCGCCTGCGGCAGAGCACGGGCGTCGCTGACCTGCGAAACATCGGCGAAATTCGGTTGCTCGTTCATCTGACTGGCGTCGTAGGCGGCGGAATCGACGTGCAGCTTGACGGTCCAGAGGTCGCCAAGGTCGCCGGTGAACGGCCGATCCCACTCGCCGATCAGATCGGCGCGCCGTGTGTCGGTGCCGTCGTCGCGGATCACGTTGAACATGCCGGTATCGATTGACAGGACACCGCCGAGCGAGTCCGGCTGCCCGACATAGCTGTACTGGTAGCGCGGGAGCACGACCGGCAGCTCATTCTGGGCGACAGTGAGGGTAGTCAAGCTCTGATAGAACTTCGTGTCCAGTCGCGAATAGGCGCCCTCACCGAAGCCCTCGAGATAAATGTTGCTCGTCAGTACCGTCGCATAGTTGCCGAGGTCGTGGCTGAGATGGAAGTCGTTCACATAATCCTCGGAGGTGGCGCGATTGATGCTGAAGCCGGCGCGCCAGGTCGGGTCGATATCGAATATGCCGTTCGAGTAGATGGTCGCCTGCGGCGAGTTTTCGAAATATCCCAGTGATCCGTTCAGCGTCAGATAACCGAAGTTGAAACGCCGGCGGTACTCGGCGTCGAGCTGCGGGCCGGCTTGCGTCGTGAGCATCGGGGTGAAGGTGGCGTCCGACTGGTCGTCGATCACCCAGTAATAGGGCTGGGCGAAAAACGCGCCAATGTGCGTGCTGGTGCCGAGCGAGGGCATCAGCAGACCGCTGGTCCGCTTGGAGGTCGGCAAGGGGGTCCAGAAATACGGGAAATATGCCACCGGGATGCCGTACATCTGCATTTCGGCACCGTAGTATTCCATACGCTGATGCTGGAGGTCTTCGGTGGCGGTGGCGGCATGGATCTGCCACAGCGGCGGCCGCTCGGGGTGCTTTTTGCAGAGATTGCAAGTGGAATAAACCACTCTCGAAAGCGAGTTCAACACCCCGTTGGTGCGCCGCCCACCGTTGGCGGCAAGCTTGCCGTTCTGTGCGAGCCGGGCGCGGAGCCCGGTCAGCACGGCGTCGCGCATATTCTGCGTGAGCTCGGCTGCGTCGGCGAACAGGACCTGCCCGCCCGGTTCGAACAGTGTGATATGGCCGGTCGCCGTCGCGATTCCGGTCCGCCGGTTGAATGTGACCCGGTCGGCCCGCAGTACGGTGCCGTTCTGCCACGCCTCCACGTGGCCGCGGGCAATCACCAACTGGTTGTTCTGTTGGTACTCGACCGTATCGGCCATGAAGCCGACCGGTTGGTTGCGGGTGGCCGGCGAGGGGCCAGCACCGAATTGGCTCAACTGGGCGGTGGCGGTCCCGGTTGCGAGCATGCAGAGCAACAGCAGCGCCAGCAGTGTGAGGCTGCCACCGGCGCGACGCGGCCGCCGCTTCAAGCGCGTGCCTCATGGTGGGCACGCTGGCAGTTGGCTGCACCCTCACCCGGTTCGCTGCGCGAACCGACCTCTCCCGCGGAGCGGGAGAGGTGCATTGGGCTGTCGTTCAATCGGATAACCTCATTGGCGGGAGCCTATCCGTCTTCCATATGCAAGAGCAGAGCGACCGCCAGCATCATGCCGGCGGCGGCGGGGACCCATGCGGCGAGGACCACGGGAATCGCACCGGACTGGCCGAACTCTTCGGCCATCTTGGAAATCATGAACAGCGCGAAGCCGGCCGCGACGCCGCTGCCGATCATTCGTGCCACGCCGCCTCGTCGGGCCGGGCGCATCGAGAAGCCGGCGGCGACCAGCGCCATCGTGGCGCATAGCAGCGGCAAGGCCAGCAAGGCCTGGAAATGCAGCCGGTGGCTGATCGAGGAGAAGCCGGAGCGATTGAGCAGACGGATAAAGCCCGGCAGTTCCCACACCGACAGCGTGTCGGGCGATGCGAAGCTTTCCTGCACGCGCGCCACGGTCAGATCGGTCGGCAGAATCAGAGTCTGCGGTGGGTCCGGCATGGCGTCCGGACGGATTACCCGTGCGTGCTGCAGTGTCCAGCTTCCTCCGGCCAGGCGCGCGTGGCCGGCCTCGATGCGGCTGAGAAGCTGATCGGCGCCATTCAACCGGAACACCGTCACGGCATTCGCGGTCAGTATGTCGTGCTTCATCGCCACGTCGGTCGCATGGACGATCGCCACGCCGTGCACGGCGATGCCGCGATCCGCCTGGCGTAACCAAAGCTGACCGTCGTTCAGAGCGAGCGGCCCGCCGTCCGGGCTGAGAAAAATGTTGGTCAGCGTCTCGGCGCGCGCGAACAGCACCGAGGAGAGCGGGCTGACGACGGCGGTGGCGAAGCCGCCGAGCAGCAGCGCCGAGGCCACCGGAGCGGAGAGGAACTCCCAGGCCGATACGCCGGCGGCTCGCGCGACGATCAGCTCGGACGAGCGGGTCAGGCGCCAGAACGCCAGCATGCCGCCCAGCAGGGTGGCGAACGGCAGCACTTCCATGGCGATATAGGGCGAGCGCAGCGCCGCGATCTCGCCCACCAGGGCGAATGTGGCGTTGGGGTGCGAGGCGGAACGGCGCAGCAGCTCGATGAAGTCGAACAGCGAGACGAGGCCGCTGAGCGCAGCCAGCATCGCCAGCACGCAAACGGTGAACTGACGGGCGATGTAGACCGAGAGCGTGACGGCGGGTGTCATGTGACGACGGCGGGACGGATCGTGCCCGGGGGCGCGGATGTCGATGCGGGGGGCAGCGGGACGTTGGCGCTCGCCGGGCAAAGAGGTGGATGCCCGGCCTTCGCCGGGCATGACGGTCGGGTGATGGCGGGGATCATGAGACGATGCCGGGACGCACCCCATGCGCCGGCGTTGGCACCGGCATAGGCGGACGCAGCAGCGGGGCGAGCAACTGCGGGCCGAACAGGAGCCACACGCACACGAGGCCCGGCACGATGGGCTGGAGCCACATCAAGGGTATCAGAGCGTTGTTGCGCGCGGCGAGATCGTCGCACAGCAACCCGGCCGCCAGGAGCACCACCACTGTTGCCACCCCGGCGAGCGGGCGCAGCAGGCTGCCGTGCCGGCGGAACATGCCGGTGAGCACCGATACCAGCGCTACCATTGCGTAAGAGAGGGCGGTGATCGGCGTGGCCAGACGCTTGTGCGCCTCGGCGATCCATTTTGGGATGTCGTGCGGATTTGCCGGATGCGGGTGCAGCAAGGTGGCGAGCGGCACCTCGGACATGTCGGGCAAGCGGGCGGCGGCGTCATGCGTGGCATCCGCGAGGTCAAGCACGTTCTCGCGGAAGGTCAGTATATCGAGCCGGCCTGTCTTCGGATCGATCTCCTGTCGCGTGCCGTTGAAGAGCAGCACTTCCGGCTGCCCGTTCGGGCCGTGAATCAGTCGGCCGCTCTCGGCCAGGATGGTCGCGTGCGCGCGCTTGTCGCGTCCGTCGTCGACCAGGATGCCGCGCAGGTTGCCGGCCGGGTCGCGGGAGCGGACGTAAACTGTGATGTCGTCGCTGACCTGGGTGAACACGCCCTCCTGCAGCAAGAAGGCCACGACCTTGTTGCGGATCTCCCACTGGAACTCGCGGAAATCGCTGAGACTTGCGGGTACGATCACGAGGTTCAGCAGATAGCAGGCGGCGGTCGCGAGGATGGCCAGCGCCAGTGCCGGGCGCGACAGGGCGAAGGGGGACAGCCCGGCCGCGCGCATCACCGTCAGCTCCCGGTCGCCGGCCAGGCGCTGATAGACGAACTGCACTACGACAAAGGTGGTGATCGGCAGGATCACGGCGACGAAGCTTGGGATCAGCAGGCCGGTGAGCTCGAAGAACACGCCGAAGGACAACCCATGGTTGACGACCAGCTCGACGAAGCGAAGCGACTGGGTCAGCCAGATGAGCGCCGTCAACCCGCCGGTGACGGCGAGGAGGGCGACGAGAAGCTGGCGAAAGACGTAACGGTCGAGTCGGGTGATCAGCTTGCCTGGTCGCATGACGGTGGGGCGGCCTCCTGGGATCGACTGTTTCCGACTCCGGCGAAGCCGGGGGCGGTCACGGCGGCGGCGCAGGGAGCGCGGAGGTACGGACGATTCACTGGAGATTTCTGCGGCAGACTGGACCGAGAACGCAAGCCGCAAGCGTGCTCCGGTGCCCGCGGCCGCAATGCATTTCGTAGCAGCAACGACTTGGGCGACCAGCCGCGGCGTCGCGGGCGTGCCGGAACTGGCGGGAGATGGCCGGCACAAGGCCGGCCATGACGGACGGGGGCCGCGAGTGCCGGAGAGTCGATCGTTCGGGCCCCCCGGTATAAGCCGCCCAATCCCTCCGACTGCCGGTGTCCTGGCGGTAACTCGCGCCGGTCAGCCTGTCCAGCGGATCGCCGATGGCGGCAAGGTGCTCAGCCCCGTCAGCGTGATCTCCCCGGCGTTGCTGCCGAAGCTCAGGACAAGACCGACGCTTGTCGCGGACTCGTTCAGATCTGGTTTCAGAGCCGGGCTGATTTGCAAAGTGTCACCCTGCTGCGCCTGAAAGTCGTTGATTGTCATGGCTCCGTCACCGGGGCCGAAAATGTATGCATCGCCGCCAGCGCCGCCGGTCACGTCGAGGCTACCGGTAGCTGCGGTAATTGTATTTCCATAGCTGGTGGTGGTGATCGTGTCGTTTCCCGCGCCGGCCCACACCTGGACAGAGCCGGTGTCGGTGAAGCTCATGGTATCAGTGCCACTGCCCGCATGCACACTCGCTTGCGTGATGCCGGCATAGCCGTTCAGGGCAAACTCGTCATTGCCACTGCCGTCGGTCAGCAGCACGGTATTGTCGCCCGGGTTGCCGTCGTTGCCGAGCGCATTGAACGTCACGTCATAGTTGCCGGAGCCCAGGGCTATGGTGCCGCGTTGGGCGGCGTCAACGGTGAGAGAGCTCGTCTCTCCCGCTGCGGCGGGCGCACCGCTGAGGTCCGCATCCGTCTCAACGAAATTCGTGAACTTGAAGGAGCGACCGGTGGTGTCGGCCAGGGTCACCGTGTCCACAAGTCCCCAGGTGCCGGTCGAGACATTGACCGTCCCGGCACCGTCGAGCCATTGATAAACATTGTCCTCGAGGCCGGTCTGGTTGGTGTACCAGAACTGCCAGCCGCTGCCGATTGCCGGCATCGCGATCTGGTTTCCGTCGCTGTCCGTGAATGTCAGTATGCTGTTTGGCGCATTTGCTTCGACGACGACACGTTCCGTCCCGTATTGCATGACAAGCGGGGCCGGTGCTGTTGTCGCCGCGGAGGCGGCACCAAAATACTCCGCCCAGGCGGCGGCCTCCTGTGGCTTGTCAGCACTTGCGGATGAGAAATCCCAGTTACCGTCGCCCACCGTCGCATCCCAGACATTGACAAATGCAACCTGCGCACTCGATTGGGCGAGCGTCGAGGCAAGCCAGGCTGGAAAGGCGGGATCGTCCGTTGGGCCATAGGTAGCGTTCCCACCCGCGCCCGTCTCCGGGACTGCGATCGGCTTGCCGTTCGCCTCCGCCAACTGGATGGCGTCATTCAGGCTCCAGCCGACGCCCGACTGGTCGGTCGGGTCGGCCTGGTTGGCGCCTGGATAGTCCCAGTAGCGGACGCGGTTGAGTGGATTGGCGAACCACTGCGACAGACTGGAGTCGACCTTCCCGTTGTTATCTGCCCAGTCATAGAGTCTGACTCGAATCGCCATTGCAATGCCAGGGGTTTGAGTTTGCTTGAGAAAGCCCCCGCGCGGATCGGTTATGCGGCTGCCAGACGGCGTGACATCAGCTTGACGCTGGCAATGTAAAGCCA
>Ga0335075_10005803_pt1 | contig 19100 bp, 15 predicted proteins | sample Lox_Sample_24_FD_206723 | JGI IMG/M metagenome (GOLD analysis project Ga0335075, IMG submission 206723) | Soil microbial communities from Loxahatchee National Wildlife Refuge, Florida, United States - Lox_Sample_2.4 | ecosystem: Environmental > Terrestrial > Soil > Wetlands | place: USA... | reverse complement strand
CCTGGTGGGTGAGCACAGCTCGTCCCGCGGTCTCGGAGGAGGATCGTCAGTATCTATTCCTGCTTTGGCAAACTATATCCGAGTGGATGCTGCTGCTGCAGCGACACCGGTTGAATCCGCTGTCTGGCCGCTTGGAGCGCTTCGAACTCCGGTTGTTGCCCGTGCCAGAGCAGATCGCCGATGCGCCAGATCATTTCGAACTCGAACCCGTCGAGGGCTATCCGGTTGTTACACTGATCACGCCGCCGCGCCTGGTCCGGGATATGGCAGCACCGGGCAATGCCGGTGAGGCAGCATTGGTGAATGCGATCGCCGAGGCCGCGATCATGGCCAGTGGGGTTTCGGTCAGTGACGCGCAGCGAGACGCTTGGGTCGCGGGCATCACCAATGATCCTGCCCTCAAGATGATGCACGTGACCTGGTCCGCTGATACCGGACTCGCCGTTGATCTTGTCGCCGACCGTCCCAGCTTCCGGCCGCTTTCGTCACACGATCTGATCGAGGCGAACTTTAACGCTTGCTCGTTCCCCGACACTGGCCAGTTGCCGGCATCCTCGACCATCGATGACCCGAAGGCGATCCAAGAATTTATCAATATTGTCGTCGACGCTCGCTGGCAGCGTTGCCGGAGAATGCTTGCCGAACTTGACCGCAGGGACACCCTCAAGCTGGTTTTGCGCCAGATCGAAGCCGCGTTGCGCGAGCGGGCGCTGGATGCGCGCGGAGCGCTGGCGCGGACGCGCTACTATGCGGTATCCCAAGCGGCAGGCTGGACCATTCACAAGATGAGCCAGCGTGATATGGCCTTTCGCACTTATCGCGTGCTTGCTGAGATGGCGGCTTGCGAGTGTCCTCTTCTAGGCGGCCGTACGCCCGGGTTGACAGACCTTGATGCAATCGCTGCCGAAATCTTCCACCTCGTTATCGAGGCGGAATATAGTGACGCGGTAAAGTACCAGCTCGTGCCGGGACACGTCGAACGGTTACCTGATGGTTCGCTTCAACTCGGGGTAACCGGCGCGCAAATCTCCATGCCGGACTATCTGCGGGCATCGCTGCAGGAAGTCGTTGATGTCGATGTGGAGAGCTACGCCGAGCATTTTGAACAGGAGGCGCAAGGTTCGGATGACCTCGACACGAACGAACCAGTCTTGATCGCCTATGAAGCAGAACACGGCATTTCGCTCTTTGAAGCTGTGCAAGTCTCGCTAGCGTTGCAGTCAATTTGTTTCGAACGCCAGACCCATGTCATCGCGCTTCGACGGAGTGATATCGTTGCGGATCTGGCGATGACGCCAACAGCGCCCAGCGGCGAAGAGCTCGACCGCTTCCTTCAAGCATTCGGGTTGGCGGCACGCCCCAATTGGGATGTTCCGCCACCGGGGTTTGATGGCCTCGATATCTGGCCCTGGCTGTTCGAGCGCCGCCTATCGCTGATGTTGCGCCCGATCCTAATCATCGACAACAGCGATGATCCGATGTTGATCTATGGTGTCCGCCAGCTCGAGCTGGCGAGTCGCTACGCCGCGCATCTCCTCGAAGAATCGATAATCCCGCGCGACCGCCTGCGCTCCGACGCCGCAAGACAGTTTCATGATGCGGTCGTCGCCAAACGCGGCAGCGACTTCGAGGCTGAAATCGCGGGCCTTGCGCAAGGTGTCGGATGGCACGTTATTCCGAGCATAGAAATGAAGCGGCTTGGCGCGCCCAAGACGTTAGGCGAAATCGATGTGCTCGCCGTGCATCGGTCAACGGGCATCTGGCTGCTGATCGAATGCAAATGGGTCGGCCCGGCGCGCACGGCGCGAGAAGTAATGAACTGGATGCAGGGCTTTCACGGCAAGGGTGGAGACCGGCTCGACCATCATCTTAAGCGCGTTGAATGGGTGAGGGCCAATTCCGTTCAGGCCGCGACACGGCTGAGTCTACCGACGCCAGCGACGGTAAACGGGCGCATCGTAGCCACGCAACCAGTCCCCCTGGCGTTTGCCGCGCAACTTCCAAGCGGCGCCGACACGCTGACGAAACGGCAGTTCGTCGAGGCGTTGGCGACCATAGTTGAACGCCATGCGCCCTAGTCAGCACTAGTAGCAAACTCCCCCCGCCACCTATCTAGCTCCCGAGGGTTGAAGCGGACAGGGTCTAGAACCTCGCTGGCGTGCGGGAAATAATGCCCCGAGGGAATGATCGCTTTCAGGTTTTCGCCATGCCCCAAGGAACGGCGAAAGGTGGGGCGCGGATCGGCCGCTGGACGCAGTTACTGGGTAGGTCCGGGAAGGGCGCGTATCGGACGACCCCCATCAGCGACGGCGATGGCAGAGAGGCTTCCGATAGGCCCAACCTCAGATCAAGTGTGACGACCAAATCGCCCCTCGCCTCGATGGTCGAACTGTACCGGAACCACCTCTCCACCATCGCGCAGTCGGTCGAGATAATCGGACCAATGCTGCATCATGTGAACGCGCTCTTCCCAGTACTGACCGCGCGCATAGGCGCGACGCACCCCGTTATTCTCCATATGCGCAAGCTGCCTTTCGATGGCATCCGGGTTCCAGATGCCCATCTCGTTAAGCAAGGTCGCGGCCATCGCCCGGAATCCATGGGCGGTCATTTCGTCCTTGCTGTAGCCCATGCGCCGAAGTGCGAACGTGATCGTGTTTTCCGACATCGGGCGCTTCCAGGTATGGAAGGCCGGAAACACATATGAGTGCCGGCCGGTGATCTCACGGAGCTCCTCCAGCAGTTCCAGCACCTGGCGGGACAGAGGGACTTGGTGCGGCCAGCGCATCTTCATCTTCTCGGCAGGGATAGACCATATTGCGCGATCGAAATCGAACTCCGACCATTCCGCCTTGCGCAGCTCACCCGGCCGGACGAACACATGGGGAGTCATCCGAAGTGCGAACTTCGTGACGCCGTAGCCGCTGAACTCCTCGATTTCGCGCAGCAACTCCCCCGCCTCCTTCGGGGTCGTGATGGCCGCGTAGTGCTTCGTCCTTGGGACAACGATGGCACCGCGGAGATCGGTCGCAACGTCACGCTGGGCGCGCCCGGTGGCGATCGCGTAGCGAAGGACACGGCTGATGACGCTCCGCATCCTGCGGGCGCTTTCATACCGGCCCCTCGCCTCCAGGATGCGCAGCACCGCCAGAACTTCCAGCGCTTCGATCTGGTTGATCGGGCGCGCACCGATGATCGGATAAGCCATGCCAAGCAGCCACTCGACCTTGCCAAGCGTGGTGCCGGCGCGGCCCTCGCGGGTGATCTTCGTCACCCATTCCTCGGCGACAGCCTTAAAGGACGTGTCGGCATCAAACTGCGCACGGATCTTCCGCAGCTTCTTTTCCGCGGCCGGATCGATTCCATCGGCGAGCATCTTGCGGGCAGCGTCACGCTTCTCGCGCGCGTCCGCGAGGCCCACTTCCGGCCAGACGCCGAGCGACAGGTTCTTCTCCTTGCCGAGGAAGCGATAGCGGAGGCGCCAATATTTCGCGCCGTTCGGCATCACGAGCAGGAAGAGCGACCGCTCATCCGTCAGCTTGTAGGCCTTGGTCCGAAACTTGGCATTCTTGATGGCAATTGCAGTCAGCGCCATGGGGGTATCTCCATCCGAAAACCGGGTGGAAGTTGCTCCCAATATACCCCCAAAGCGGGGGGTATCTGTGGGCAAACCCACCCGAACCGAGCCGGACAAGATATCGAGAAAAGCGCTTATTTCCCAGTCGCTTGGCGGACGTTTCCGGACGTCCGCGGACCGAGAAATGGTGCCCAGGAGAGGACTCGAACCTCCACGCCCTTGCGAGCGCCAGCACCTGAAGCTGGTGCGTCTACCAATTCCGCCACCTGGGCACGGGGTAGGAGCGGCGAGTTAGGGGCGCGAGCGGGGCTTGTCAACGCCTGCCGCGCCGACTTGCAATGCCGGGGCGCGCGCGGCAAGGAGGCGGCGCATTTTCCGCTTTACGAGGCGCATCCCCATGTCCGTCAAGACCGACCGGCTGGTCACTTTGTTCGGCGGCGGCGGCTTTATCGGCCGCTATGTCGCCCAGGCGCTGCTCGCCGCCGGTGCGCGTGTGCGAATCGCCGAGCGCGATCCCAAGGGCGCCTTCTTCCTGAAGCCGCTCGGCGGGCTCGGCCAGTTCCAGCTGGCCAGCGTGGACGTGCGCGATCCCCGCGCGGTCGCGGCGGCGGTCGCGGGCGCCGATGCCGTCGTCAACCTGGTCGGCCTGCTCGGCGGACCGATGCACGCCGTCCATGTCGACGGCGCGCGCAATATCGCCGAGGCGGCGTCGGGCGCCGGCGTCCATGCGCTCGTCCACCTCTCCGCGATCGGCGCCGATCCGGACAGCGCGAGCGTCTATGGCGCCACCAAGGGCGAAGGCGAGGCCGCGGTGCGCGCCGCCTTCCCGGCCGCGACCATCGTCCGCCCGTCGATCGTGTTCGGCGCCGAGGACAATTTCGTGAACCGCTTCGCCAATATGGCGCGCTGGCTGCCTTTGCTGCCGGTGATGCGGGGCGGATGGAAGCTGCAGCCCGTCCACGCCACCGATCTCGGCAAGGCGATTGCCGCGGCGGCGCTCGATCCGCGCAGCCATGCCGGCAAGACCTACGAGCTGGGCGGCCCGCAGGTGCTGACGATGCGCGAACTGGAAGCCTGGATTTCCGAGGCGACCGGGCGCAACCGCCCCGTCGCCGAGATACCCGATGCGATCGGCGGTGCGATGGCGACGGCGCTCGGCTGGCTGCCGGGCGCGCCGATCACGCGCGACCAGTGGCTGATGATGCAGACGGACAATGTCGCGAGCGGCGTCTATCCGGGCTTCGAGGCGTTCGGCATCCGCCCCGCGCCGCTGGCGGCCGTCGCGTCTGACTGGCTGACCCCCTACCGCAATCGCGGCCGCTTCGCGGCACCGTCGCCCTACTGAGGGTTATTCGGGCAGGAAGCGTTTCACAACGTCGCGGGCGAGCCGCGCGGGGCGCAGGCTGGCGGCATCGAGGCAGCACCAGGAGCTTTTCACTTCGGCGAGCACGTCCTCACCGCGGGTGATGAGCGTGCTGAAAAAGGCGCGGGCGCCCTGCACGCCTTCGGCCACGACCGAGGCGACGATCCGGTCCTCGAGAAAGGCCGGGCGGCGATAGGTGATCTCGTGCTTGAGGGCGACCCAGAGATGCTGCGCCACCGCCTCGGTCGGCGCGACCTTCTGCCAATAGGCGATCACCGCTTCCTGCACCCATTTCAGGTACACGGCATTGTTGACGTGCCCCATGAAGTCGATGTCCTCGGGCACGATGGCGAGGACATGCTTGTGGGTCGGGGCGGTCTGCGCGGTCATGGGCTGATCGTCACTTAAGCTGACAATCGTGTCAATAACATGACGCCGCCGACGCGGCCAGCCGAATCGCGCAGCTCAGATGCTGAAGCTGGTGCCGCAGCCGCAGCCCGAGGCCGCATTGGGATTGGTGACCAAGAAGGCCGCGCCGCCGAGATTTTCGACGAAATCGACCATCGAGCCGCGGACGAGGTCGAGCGAGACCGGGTCGACCGCAAGCGTCACCCCGTCCTGTTGCGCGGTGATGTCGTCGGATTCCACGGCGTCGGCGAGGCCGAAGCGGTACTGGAAGCCGGCACAGCCGCCGCCATCGACCGACAGGCGGAGAATCGCCGGCTTGTTCTGCTTCGCCGCGATCGCCGCCACGCGCGCCGCCGCGCTGTGGGACAGGGAGATGTCCGTCGTTTCGCTCATGAGGGCGAGATAGGATGCCCCGCCCCCTAAAACCAGCCCCGCGCAAAACCAGCCCTCGCCGCGCGCGAAGCGCTTGTGCCCCGCGTCCTCCCGCGCCATATGGCGGCGCATCCCGTCAAAGCCGGAGCCGCCATGAAAACCCGTGTCTATGTGACCCTCAAGAACGGGGTCCTCGACCCGCAGGGCAAGGCCATCCACCACGCGCTCGAAGGGCTGGGCTTTTCCGGCGTCAACGACGTGCGCGCGGGCAAGCTGATCGAGCTCGACCTCGAAGCCGGCGTCTCCGACGCCGATGTGGAGGAGATGTGCCGCAAGCTCCTCGCCAATACCGTCATCGAGAATTTCAGGATCGAACGACCGGAGGCCGCATGAAGAGCGCCGTCATCGTCTTCCCCGGCTCCAATTGCGACCGGGACATGGCCGAGGCGCTGAAGCTGGTCAGCGGCAAGGCGCCGGAGATGGTCTGGCATCGCGACAGCGAGCTTCCGCAGGGGCTCGACCTGATCGCGATCCCCGGCGGCTTCTCCTATGGCGACTATCTGCGTTCGGGCGCGATGGCGGCGCAGTCGCCGGTCATGCGCGCCGTGCGCGAGGCGGCGGAGCGCGGCGTGTTCGTGCTCGGCGTCTGCAACGGTTTCCAGGTGCTGACCGAATCGCACCTCCTGCCCGGCGCGCTGATGCGCAATGCCGGCATCTCCTTCGTCTGCCGCGATGTCGCCCTCACGGTCGAGAACAGCCAGAGCGCCTTCACCAGCCGCTATGAAGCGGGCGAGCAGATCACCATCCCGGTCGCCCATCATGACGGCAATTACCAGGCCGACGAGGCCGTGCTCGACCGGATCGAGGGCGAGGGCCGCGTCGCCTTCCGCTATGCCGGAGCGGTCAACGGTTCGGCGCGGGGCATCGCCGGGATCATCAACGAGGCCGGCAACGTGCTCGGCATGATGCCGCACCCCGAGCGCGCGGTGGAGCCAGCCCATGGCCGCACCGACGGCCGCCGCCTGTTCGAGGGCCTGCTCGATACGGTGCTGCAGCCGGCCTGAGCCGCCCAGGCAAGACAAGAAAAAGGCCGCCTTTCGGGCGGCCTTTTTTGTTTGAGCTGAACGCCTGCCTTACTTCTCCGTGGCCTCGCGATAGCGCGGGTGGCCGGTGGCGACGCCGCCCGAGAGGCGGGACACCCAAGGCCAGCGCTCGGCGGCCTCTTCGTCATAGCCGAGATTGAAGACGGTCGGGCTCTTCACCGGCCGCTCGGCGCGGTCGTAATAGGTGCCGAACAGCTTGTCCCAGAAGAAGGTGGTGATGCCGTAATTGCCGTCCTCGTCATGGAAATGATGCGCCATGTGACGCTTCTTCATCTCCACCAGCATCTTGTTGCGCGGCTTGTAGGCCAGATGCTGGATGCAGTGGACGAACTCGTAGATGCAGGTCGTGATGAGGCCGGTCGCGAAGGCGATCGCCGCGCCGCCCAGCGGCGCATCCCACGGCAGGCCGATGAAATAGCCCATCGGAATCACGCCGATCGCAATGGTCGGCAGCGTCGTGTGGAGCGCGCCGAACAGCACTTCGAGATGGTTCGGATCCTGATGGTGATCATAGTGGATCCGCTTCCACGTCGCCGCCATGAACGGCACCTTGAACATCCAGCGGCTGTGCAGCACCCAGCGGTGCAACACGTACCAGATGAACGGATAGGCGACGCTCGCCGCGCCGATCGTCAGCAGGGTCGGCACCAAGGGGGCCGGGCTCCAGGCGTAAACGCCGAGCGCGACCGCGGCCAACGCCAGATAGGCGATGATCGCCGGATACTGGAAATACGCGACGACAAGCTCCCGGAAGGTCATCTTGTCGAGATGGTGCTCCCGGCGCCAGAAGGCGGGGCGAAGGGTCTGTGCGGTCTTCACGTCGATGTCCTTTTAGCGCGCTGTGGCCCCGGAAGGGAGCGCCTTTCGCGCGTCCATATGAGGGGGGCAGATGGATTTGCAATGCGGCGCTTTTTGGGCACTGCGATGGCCCGTGCCGGGCGTCAGGCAGGTTCGCGGACGAGCCGCAGCTTCCGCGAGAGCCCGCCGAGCGCGAGCCGGTCGTCGCGGCTCAGGCCATAACGCAAGGCGAGCCAGCTCGTCCCCGCCCAGAGCAGGAGATTGCCGGCGAAGCGCAGCGGGCCGCCCGCGGCCGCGCTGACCAGCGCCATCCCCGCGACCCCGGCCAGCGCCACGCCGAGCCCCTGGAATAGCTTGCGATCGAAGGGCGACAGGCCTTCGGCGAATTTGAGCTCGAGCATCGCGGCATAGGTCGAAGCCAGGACGGCGGCGGAGACCGATATGGCCATGCCCCATGCGCCATAAGCGGGCACCAGGATCGCGGCGGTCCCGACCCAGACGAAGACCGCGACCGCGCTGTTGACCAGGGGCCAGGCACGATGGCAGATCATTTCGACCACGGTGATGGCCGGCCCCGCGATCGCCTCGGCCGCGCGGGCGGCGCCGAGGATGACGAGCAAAGGCAAGGCCGCGGCCGCCTCGCGGCGATAGACGCTGAGAATGTCGGGGCCGGTGAAGATGATGAGGCCGGCCAGCGGCACGACCAGAGCGGTCGAGACGCGGGCGGCGAAATGGTAGAGCGGCGCGACCTGCGACCGGTCGGCATGCGCGGCTGCAGACGAGAGCGGCGCCAGCACATATTGGAACGACTGGCGGACGATGAACACCACGGTCGAGATCTTCCGGGCGATCTCGAACAGGCCCGCCGCCGCGGCACCGGCCGCACCGGGGATCATCAGGTTGAGCACCAGCGGCGGCGCATCGATCAGGGCGCGCCGCGACAGGTTGGCGGGCAGGAGCGCGAGGCCCGATCCGATCAGTGTGCGCGCAAGCTCGCCCGAAATGGGCGCCCGCACGAGGCAGCGCAGATCGTAATAACGTGAGAGAAGTGGCAGGCAGAGCAAGGCGGTGAGCGCCAGCGAGCAGAGATGCGCCGCCATCAGGCCGGTGCTCTGGAATCCGAGCAGGAAGAAGCCGACCGCAAAGAGGATGCGGGCGATCTGCTCCCAGAAGATGCGCAGCCGGATTTCGGGCCCGAAGGCGCGGCGCGCACGCGCCGCCGAGGTCGCCACCTCGATGAAGGTCCACAGCGGCAGAGCCCAGATGAACAATGCGATGGCGTCGGGAAGCCGGGCGGCGTCCTCGGGTGCGGCGGCGAAGATCGGCGCGATCGCGGCTGCGTTCAGTGAGACGATCAATGCGACGAGCGCCGCGGGAATCGTCGTCGCGATCAAGGCGAGCTTCACCGCGCCATGCGCCTGATCTTCGTCGCGGGTCGGCACGATCCGCTGGAGCGCGGTCGTCATCGACAGATCGAGAATGTTGGTGAGCAGGCTGATCGCGCCCCACAACACGACATAGATGCCGTAGCCGGCAAGGCCGAACAGCCAGACATAAAGCGGCTGCGCGACCGCCTCGATCAGCGCGCCCATGCGCGACAGGCCGGCAAGCGCGGCGCCGCGGGCCACCTCGCCGCGCGTGACGGCAGGCGGCGACGCGTCTTCGTCGGCGCCGGTCACTCCTCGGTCCGGATCAGCACCGTCTCGCCGACGAGGAGGAAGAGCATGAACGGACCCCAGGCGGCGAGCATCGGCGGGTAGGCGCCGAGATTGCCCATGGCGAGCGCGAAATTGTCGGCGACGAAATAGGCGAAGCCCAGCGCCATGCCGATCACGGCGCGGGCGAAGAGCTGGCCCGAGCGCGCGAGGCCGAAGGCGGCGACGGCGGCCAGCAAAGGCATCAGGATCGAGGACATCGGGCTGGCGATCTTGCGCCAGAGATTGGCCTCCAGCATCGCCGTCGGCCGCTCGACCGCGGCGAGCTCCGCGATCGAGCCGCGCAGGGTCCAGAAATCCTGCTCGTCCGGATCGACGCGCGCGAGCGTGAACTGATCGGGGCGGATGTCGGCGCCGAAGTCCATTGTGGGCGCCCGCGCGAGCTGGCCGTTGTCGACGTTGAAGATGGTGACGTTTCGCAGCGTCCAGCCCTGCCCGCCGGTGGCCCGCGCGCCGCTTTCGGCGCGGATGATCCGGCGCAGCGTGCCGGCATCACGTTCGTAGATGGCAAGGCCGCCGAGCTGGACGGCGTCGCCCTGCCCGCTCACCTGCTGGACGAAGATCAGGTCGTCGCGGTGCGAGACGGCGACATTGTCCTGAACCCCGCTCCCCTCCGGCACCGGGCCCCATTCCGCCGATTCCCAGGCGCTGAGGGCCGCATTGGCGCGAATGACGATCCGCTCGCTGAAGATGAAATGGGCGGCGGCGAACAGGGTCGCGGCGAGGATCAGCGGCGCGATGATCTGGTGGGCCGAAATGCCCGCCGCCTTCATCGAGACGATCTCGCTGTTCTGGTTGAGCGTCGCCAGCGTGATCAGCGCACCCAGCAAGACCGAGAAGGGCAGGAAGCGGTTGACGAGCTGTGGGAGGCGCAGGCCGACATAGCGCCACAATTCCGCGTCGCCATTGCCGGAATAAGCGAGGATGTCGCCGGAATTGCCGAGCAGGTCGAGCGTCATCAGCACGACGACCAGCGCGCCCAGCACGGCGATGCTGCGCACGATGAACAGGCGCGCCATGTAGAGCGCGATCGGGCGCGACGGGAAGAATTGCAGGTTGATCATTCGGCGGCCGCAAGCGCCCGACGGTGACGACGACGGACGAGCCGCCCGACCTTCTTGCCGATCACGGAGAAGACCCGTTCAAGCGCGCCGATCGGCTGACCGCCCGGTTTGTACGCAAGGGTCCAGTACATCCAGAAAATCAGCCCCCCGAAGATGAAGAACGGCGCCCAGAGCGAGATCAGCGGATCGATCCGCCCCTGCGCTCCCGCCTGTTCCCCATATTGATTGATCTTGTGATAGGTCACCACCATCACGATCCCGATGAAGATGCCGAGGCCCGACGTGCTGCGTTTGGGCGGCACGGCCAGCGCCAGCGCGAGCATCGGCAGCATCAGGATCATCACGATCTCGACCAGGCGGAAGTGGAAATTGGCGCGCGCGGCATTGCGGCGCTCCTGATCCGCGCCCGCGTCGCGACCGAGGCGGGCGAGTTCGCGGATGGTGAGCTCGTCGATCGGGCTGCCGCGGCCGCGAAACGCCTCGATCGCGGGACGGTCGATCGGCAGATCGTGGCGCTGGAAGCTGAGCACGCGCGGCGTCGGGAAACCGGGCTGGTCGTGGACGAGGCGGCCTTCGGACAGGCGGAAGATGATCGTGTTGGGATCGTCGGTGGCAAGGAAGGTGCCGCGCGCGGCCGTGACGGCCAGAGTCCGCCCCTCGCGGCTGTCCGCGCGCAGGAAGACGCCATAGAGATCGGTGCCGTTATTCTCGCTGCGCTCGACCCGGAGCGTCATGCGGCGGCCGAAATTGGTGAACTCGCCGACCTTGATCGAGGCGCCGAGCGCGCCAGACTGCAGGTCGAAGCGCAGTTCCTGATAGGCATATTGGGCATAAGGCTGGACGAAGCCAACGATCGCCACGTTCACCGCCATCAGGCCGATCGCGTAGAGATAGGGAACGCGCAGCAACCGCCCGTAGCTGAGCCCGACCGCGCGCAGGGAATCGAGCTCCGACGACAAGGCGATCTTGCGGAAGGCGAGCAGCACGCCGAGCAGCAGCCCGAGCGGGATGCCGAGCCCCAGATATTCCGGGATGAGGTTCGCCATCATCCGCCAGACGACAGTCACCGGCCCGCCTTCGCTCACCACGAAGTCGAACAGGCGGAGCATCTTCTCCAGCAGCAGCAGCATGGCGGCGAGCACAAGCGTGCCGAACAGGGGCGTGAAGATCAGCCGCGCAATGTACCTGTCGATTTGTGTCGCGACACCCAAGTTTGACGCTCCATGACCACAATTTGGCCGCAAGCATATCCGATCTGGCAGGCATGGGGGCATGAAGCAACCGGCCCGTCTCGGCGGGCCTATAGCCTCCAGGAGTGTGTTGGTCATGTTCAATCTGACGGCAAGAGCGGCGATTCTGGGCGTTGCGGGCGCAATTGCGTTCGCGGCGGAGCCCGGCGCAGCCCAGGCCGCCATGGGTCCGGACGCCGCGGCATGCCGCGGTGGCGGCAACGGCACGGCCATCCTCGTCAATGTCGGCGGGTTCAAGGCGCGCACCGGACGCGTGCGCGTCAACGTCTATGGCTCGGATCCCGCCAAGTTCCTCGAGCGCGGCGAATATATCCGCCGCATCGACCTGCCCGTGACCGGGTCCGGCAACATGCCGATCTGCGTCTCGCTGCCCAATGCCGGCCGCTATGCGGTCGCCGTGCGTCACGACCTCGACGGCAATGGCAGCTCCGGCTGGAACGACGGCGGCGGCTTCTCGCGCAATCCGCGCATCTCGCTCACCAACCTGCGCCCGCGTTACGAGAATGTGGCGATCAACGTCGGTGCGGGCGTCCAGCCCGTCAACGTGACCCTTCTCTACCGCTACGGCCTCTCCATTCGTCCGGCACGCTGATATGGCTCTTGTTGCGCTCCTCTCTAATCCCCGGTCGACCGGCAACAAATCGCTGTTGCCGCGCGTGCGCAGCTTCTGCGCCGAGGAGAAGGACGTGTTCCACTATGAGGTGGAGCAGGTGGAGCAGATCGGCGCGGCGTTGCGCTCGATCGCGCGGGTGAAGCCCAAGGTTCTCGTCATCAATGGCGGCGACGGCACCGTCCAGGCGGCGCTGACCGAGCTCTATCATGGCGGTCATTTCGATGGCGCGCCGCCCCCGGTGGCGGTGCTGCCCAACGGCAAGACCAACCTCATCGCCCACGATCTCGGCGCCGACGGCGACCCGATCGAGGCGCTGAAGCGCGTGCTGGAACTCGCCCGCACCGACATGGCGCCGAACATCGTCTCGCGCGAGCTGATCGCGCTGTCGGCCGGCGACACGCCGCGGCCGGTGCTCGGCATGTTCCTCGGCGGCGCCGGGCTCGCCGACACGATCCTCTATTGCCGCAACAAGCTCTATCCGCTGGGTCTGCCGAACTGGCTGGCGCACGCGGTCGCGCTGATGGTTGGCCTGCTCGCCATCCTGATCGGCAAGCCGGCCCGCTTCCTTCCGCTGCCGCCGCGCCCGCTGAAGGTGTCGGTGATGAAGAGCGGCGTGTTCCAGGGCACCTTCGCCTTCCTGATGGTGACGACGCTCCAGCGGCTGCTGTTCAACGGCCGGATGCCGGGTGCCAGCCAGTCGCACGGGTCGATGCAGCTGCTGATGATCGATCGCAGCGTGCCGGCCCTGCTCCGTGCCTTCGTCGCGGCCCTGCGCGGCCGGCTCGGCCGGTTCACGCTGGACGGCGTTCATCTGGAGCGCGGCGACGAGATCCGCATCGAGGGCAGCCGTTCGAGCGTGATCCTGGACGGCGAGCTCTTCCAAGCGGACGACGAGCGTCCGATCATCCTGAAGCCGACCTTGCCGGTGCCGTTCCTGAGGCTCGCCGCCTGAGGGCGGATCAGAGCAGCACTTCGACCGTGTGAATGCCGAGGCCGACCAGGCCGCCGACGATCGTGCCGTTGATCCGGATATATTGAAGATCGCGGCCGACCGCGCCCTCCAGCCGGTCCGAAACCGTGCCCGCATCCCAGCCACGCACCGTTTCCGACACCAGCTTGACGATCGAGCTGCCATAGGAGGCGGCACCGCCGGCGGCGGCGCGGCGGGCGAACTGGTTGATCGCGGCCCTGAGGCGCGGCTCGTTCTGCAGCGTCTCGCCGAGCTGGCGCAGCGCCTCGCCGAACTTGCCGGCCAGCGCCGCATCGGGATCGCGCGCGGCGCGGAGCAAACCGGCGCGGCTATTCTCCCAGACGCCGCCGAGCCAGTCGCCGACCGCCTTGTTCTCGATCATCTCGTTCTTCCACGCCTCCACCTTGGCGCGGGTCTCGGGATCTTCGCGCAGGCTGGTCGCGAGGCGGGCGAGCCCCTCCTCCGCCTTGGCGCGCAAAGGATGGGCGGGGTCCATCGCCATGTCGATGGTGAGCTTCCTGAGGCCGTCGACGATCGCGTCCGCGAGCCGCTCGTCGAGGCCGGCGAGGCGCACGATCCAGCCGGCGCGCTTGTGCACCATGTCGCGGATCAGATCCTCGTTGGCGTCGAGCGTCCGTCCGGCCCAGGTAACGATGCCGTCGACCATCGGCACATGCCGCTCCTCGGTCATCGCGGCTTCGAGCGTCTGGCCGAGCAAGGGCGCGATCTCGACGCTGCGCATCCGCGCGGCGACGGCAGTCTTGACCATGCCGCCCAGTTTCTCCTCGTCGAGCGCCTCGAGAATGTCGGCGAGCAGGCGCGACGCGCCCTGGCGCAGCCGCCCCTCCGCGGGGGGATTGGCGAGAAAGCGGCCGACCGCGCCGGCAACGTCGACGCTACGCATCCGCCGTGCGACCACCGAAGGCGTCAGGAAATTGTCCTTGAGGAACAGAGCCAGCGTGTCGCCGATCCGGTCCTTGTTGCGCGGGATGATCGCGGTGTGCGGGATCGGCAGGCCGAGCGGGTGACGGAACAGGGCTGTAACCGCGAACCAGTCGGCGATGCCTCCGACCAGACCCGCTTCGGCGAAGGCGCGGACGAAGCCCCAGGCGGGGTGCTGATCGACCAGTCCGGTCGCAGCGATGAATACCGCCGCCATGCCGGCGAGCATCGCCGTCGCCAGCGCTCGCATGCCCCGCGCGTTCGAAGCCGGGCGGAGGCGGTCAAATCGACGCGGTTCGGGCGAGCTCATGACGCATGAATAGCCGGAGCGCGTCTTGGTTCAAAACGCAGGCGTTCCGTTTTCGGGAAGGAGGCCGGAATGAACATCCGGCAGACCCTTCCCGAACGGAAACCGTGTCGGCTCACTCCGCCGGCTGGCTTGCGCTTGCCGGGCCGTGATCCTGCGGGCCGCGATAGGTGATGACCCGACGGAACTTCGGCGTCAGCCACTTTTCGAAGCTGTCGGCGAGGCTGAACCAGGACGGGACCAGCACCAGCGTCAGCAGGGTCGAAAGGAGCAGGCCGCCGATCACCACCACCGCCATCGGCGCGCGCCAGCTGGCATCGCCTTCGAGGCTGAGCGCGGTCGGCACCATGCCGGCGACCATCGCCATCGTGGTCATCACGATCGGCTGGGCACGCTTGTGGCCGGCATCCATGATCGCCTCGTTCTTCGGCACGCCCTTCTCCATCTCCTCGATCGTGAAATCGAGCAGCAGGATCGAGTTCTTGGCGACGATGCCGAACAGCATCAGGATGCCGATGAACACCGGCATCGACACCGCATGGCCCGCAATATGGAGCGCGATCGCGCCGCCCAGCGGGGCCAGCAGCAGCGAGCCCATGTTCACGAACGGGGCCATCAGCCGCTTGTAGAGCAACACCAGCACCGCGAAGACCAGGAACGTGCCGGAGATCAGCGCGCCGAGGAATTCGGAGACAAGCTTCGCCTCCTCGCGCTGCTGACCCGAACGGGCGCGTTCGACGCCCTGGGGCAGGTTCTGCATGATCGGGAGCTGGGCGACGATCGCCTCGCCATCGACCACGCCCGGCGCGAAATCCGCGCCGACCATGATGCGGCGTTCCTGGTTGATCCGCTGGATCACCGAGGGGCCGGCGCCGAAGCTGATGTCGGCAACGACGCGCAGCGGCACGGAGCCCGTGGCGGTCGGCACCGGCATATTCTCGATCGTCGACAGGCTGCGGCGCGAGCCCTCCTCGAGCGAGACGCGGATCGGCACCTGGCGGTCGCTCAGCGAGAAGCGGGCGCTGGCCTGATCGATCTCGCCCTGCGTCGCGACCCGGATCGCCTGGCTCATCGCCGAGGTGGTGATGCCGAGATCGGCCATCAGGTCGAGACGCGGCCGGATCATGATCTCCGGACGCCGGAGGTCTCCGGCGATGCGCGGCGCGCGCAGTTCGGGACGCTGGCGCATCTGCTCGACAAGCTGCAGCGCGGTCCGCTGGAGCAGTTCCGGATTGGAGCTGGCGAGCAGGATCGAGAAGTCGCGGCCGCCGGCCTGCTGCTGGTTGCGGAAGAAGATCCGTGCATCCGGGATCGCCTGAAGACGCGGCGAAACCTGGCGCTGGAACTCGGTGCTGGTGCGCTCGCGGCCCTCACCCTTGTCCTTCAGCGAGACATAGATGGTCGCATTGCCGGTGCGGATCGAGGCGAACACCGAGGACACGTCGGATTCCTCGCGCGCCGCATTCGCCGCCCGTTCGGCGACCACGCGGGTCTGCTCCAGGGTCACGCCCGGCGGCATCTCGACCGAGATCGAGACGGTGTCGTCGTCCGTGTTGGGCTGGAAGGTCAGCGGCAGGGTCGCGAAGGCGAAGATCTGCAGGATGAAGCAGGCGACGCCGATGAACACGGTCTTCCAGCGATTGTTGAGCGTCCAGCCCAGAATGCCCAGATAGCGGTCCATCAGCCAGCCTTCGCCATGGCTGGCATGGCCCTTGGCCTTCAGGAAATAGGCCGCGATCATCGGGGTGATCAGGCGCGCGACGGCAAGGCTGATCAGCACCGCGACGACGATGGTGAGGCCGAAGCTGATGAAGAACTGCCCGATGATCCCGCTCATGAACGACACGGGCAGGAACACGGCAACGATCGAGAAGGTCGTCGCGACCACCGGCAGACCGATCTCGTCCGCGGCATCGATCGATGCCTGATAGGCCGATTTGCCCATGCGCATATGTCGGACGATATTCTCGATCTCCACGATCGCATCGTCGACGAGCACGCCCGCCACCAGGCTCAGCGAGAGCAAGGTGACCATGTTCAGCGAGAAGCCGAGCATGTCCATGAACCAGAAGGCCGGGATCGCGGACAGCGGAATGGCGATGGCGGAGATGATCGTCGCGCGCCAGTCGCGCAGGAAGATGAAGACCACGATGACCGCGAGCAGCGCACCTTCGACGAGCGCGCGCATCGAGGATTCGTACTGCATCTCGATATATTTCACCGGCGTGAAGAGCAGCCGGTACTGGACGCGGGGATCCTCCTCCGTCAGCGCCGTCAGCTGCTCCTGCACCGCGTGATAGACGGTGACGTCGGAATAGCCCTTGGCCTTCTGGATCATGAAGCTGACCACCTGGCGTCCGTTCTGGATGCCGTAGGAGGTCTGCTCCGCCCACTGGTCGCGCACATTGGCGACGGCGTTGAGCCGGACGGTCCGGCCGCCGCCGAGCGCGATCTGGGTCTGGCCGAGATCGTGCGCGGTGATCGCGCTGCCGAGCACGCGCACCGACTGTTCGGAGCCCGCAATCTCGGCGCGGCCGCCGGCCGCATTAAGGTTCATGGCGCGCAGCTGCTGGTTGATGGCCGAGGCGCTGACGCCCTGGGCCTGCATCCGCACCGGATCGAGATCGACCCGGATCTCGCGGCTGACGCCGCCGGTGCGGCTCACCACCGACACGCCCTCGATGCCCATCAGGCGGCGGTTCAGCGTGTCGTCGATGAACCAGCTCAGCTGCTCGACGGTCATCGCCGTGCTCTCGGCCGAGAAATAGCCGATCGGCTCGTCGGCGAAATCGACGCGGTTGACCTGCGGTTCGAGGATACCGTCGGGCAGATCGCCGCGGATGCGGGCAATCGCGTCGCGCACGTCGGAGATGGCGCGCTCTTCGGGCGTGCCGATCTCGAAGCTGACGAAGGTGTTGCTGTTGCCCTCGCGGATCGTCGAGTTGATCTCGTTGACGCCGTTGATCCCGCGCACCGCCGCTTCGACGCGGCGGGTGATCTGGATCTCGAGCTCGGACGGCGCCGCGCCGGGCTGGCTGATCGAAACCGTGGCCGCCGGAGCGCTGATGTCCGGATTGAGGTTCACGTCCATGCGCATGAACGCGATCACGCCCATGCCCAAGAGGAACGCGAACAGCACCAACGGAATGACCGGGTTGCGGATCGACCAGGCCGACATGTTACGCATGGATCGAGCTCCCGTCCGTTACTGCTGGCGCCGGGCGGCGGCACGCTCCGGGCGCACGCGTTCGCCCGCGTTCAGGAACGCGCCGGCCGAGGCGACGACCTGCTCGTTGCCCGAAAGCCCTTCGGCGACCACGACGCCGCGATCGGTGACCGACCCAACCCGGATGCCGCGGCGCTGCACCGTATTGTTGTCCCCGACGACCATCACATAGCTGCCCTGATCATCGGTCAGCACGGCCGATTCCGGGAGAAGCGGCGCGGTCGTCGAGCCGGCGCGGATCTGGACCGAGGCGAAGCCGCCCGGCCGCAGATCGCGATTATAAGGCACGAGCACGCGGGCTTCGCCCTGGCGGGTCTGCGGATCGATGACCGGCGAAACCTGCCAGACGCTGCCCTGATAGCTCTGGTCGGAGCCGACCGGCGTCACCGTCGCCGGAACACCGGTGGTGAGACGCGCGAGATCGGTCTGCGGAAGGCGTGCAAGAAGCTCCATCTCGCCGCCCTGGGCGATACGGAAGACCCAGCCGGAGCCGGCGCTCACCACCTGGCCGGCTTCGATATTGCGGTCGAGCACGAGTCCGGCAGCCGGCGCGCGCACGTCGAGGCGGCCGATGCGGGCGCGAGTCGCGCCGAGCTGCGCTTCGGCGACGCGGACACGCGCGGCGCTGGCGTCGCGGGTCGCCCGCTTGCGGTCGAGATCGGCCTGGCTGATGAAGCCGCGGCCGACGAGCTGCTGGGCGCGATCGAGCTCGCTCTGGGCGAGGCGGAGATCGGCGCGGTTCGCTTCGATCTGGGCGGCGAGCTGCGCCGCCTCCTGGCTCTGGACCTGGCGGTCGATGATGGCGAGCGTCTGGCCCGCGCTGACCCACTGGCCCGGCTCGACCAGCACGCGCACGACCTGGCCGCCCTCACCCGGCACGCCGACCTGCATGTCGCGCCGCGCGGCAAGGTTGCCGGTCGCGGAGATCACGGCGGGAATGTCCTGACGGCCGGGGACCATCACGGTGACGGCGGGCAATTGCTGCCCTTCCTCGCCGCCGGGCGCCGCGGCCTTCTCGCCGCCGCCGCCAAGCATCAGGAAGGCGCCGATCGCGATGACCGCGATCGCCACCACCGCAATGATGATGTTGCGCCGTTTGCGCCGGCGGGCGAGAGCCTCCTCGTCCACCACCACCTCGTCGAGGGCGTCCCTCCGCCACTTCGTCGACTCGAAGTTCATCGCTTTCATCGTCCCCACTCGCAACTCGCGGCCGCCAGCCGCTGATCGGTCACGCTGTATTATCCGAATACATCACCCCGAACAAGCTGCAAAATGGCAGGTCGCTCGGGCGGCCACCGGGCCGCGGCCTTTACAACCATCGCCCGCACTTTACCAATGCTGAATGCCTCGGCCGGGTCCGACAAACGGTATCCGGCGAACGACAAGGCCGAT
>Ga0335075_10005802_pt1 | contig 19100 bp, 9 predicted proteins | sample Lox_Sample_24_FD_206723 | JGI IMG/M metagenome (GOLD analysis project Ga0335075, IMG submission 206723) | Soil microbial communities from Loxahatchee National Wildlife Refuge, Florida, United States - Lox_Sample_2.4 | ecosystem: Environmental > Terrestrial > Soil > Wetlands | place: USA: Florida... | reverse complement strand
AAGTTCATCATAAAGGAAAAAGAGCGGCGGTGCTATGATCGCGCCCACTCTAATTTTGAGAAATATGAATCGATCTATGGGTTGCAGAAACGAAGCGAGCGAAGGTGAACGGTTGCCTGATCAATTATTTTGTGAATAATGAGGGTGCTACGTTAACTATAGTAAGGACGGTAGCCAAGTTCCTACCTGAGGCCAAAACGATGAATAATTTACTAAAAAGTGGCCACCACGCGAGATCAGCTTCGAGCGATTCCGGGGCGAGCCCGGACAACGATCCGATGCTGATTGAGGAGCGCCGACAGCACATTCTGGCGATTGCCCAGAGTGAGGGCCGCGTGCGCGTTCGTGATCTTTCGAAAGCCCTTGGTATTTCGCAGATAACGATTCGTAAAGACCTGGATCATCTGCAGGGAAGGGGCTTGCTGCACCGCAGCCATGGGGGTGCATTACCGGCCCAACCCGGTGCGCTGTTCGATCCGACACTCCAGGAAAAAGAGAAGCGACACCATAACGAGAAAGTCCGCATTGCGGCGGCGGCGGCGGAGTTGGTGCAGGAAGGTCAGTGCGTCATGCTCGACTCCGGTACGACGACCACGGCGGTGGCGCTGGCACTGAAAAAGTTTTCCCAGCTGACCATCATCACCAATGGTGTGAACATCGCGGCGGAGCTGACGGGGACGCACTTTGATGTGATCCTTACCGGCGGAATTGTGCGCAAGAACTCGTTTTCGCTGGTGGGTCCGCTAGCCGAAGACATGCTGGCGGAGATGCACGCGGATATTTTGTTTCTCGGCGTCGATGGATTCGATTTAGACATTGGCTTGACCACTCCGAATCTGCTGGAATCGCGCGTGAACCGGGCCATGGTGGGAGCTGCAACCAAAGTGGTTGCGGTGTGCGACTCGACGAAGTTCGATCGCAGAAGTTTGTCCCGCATCGTACCGGCGACCGCGATCCACCACGTTATTACGGATACTAATCTCCGCGAGGAGACCGCGGAGGCGTTGCGAAGTCTGAATATTGAGCTGACACTGGTCTGAGTCGATTCTGTAGGAAGTTTTGAGTTATACCGTCCCATCCATCGATATCGCTGGATGGGACGTTTTGTTTTGCGGACTAACTTCCGAGATTCTTCAAAGCGATACGGGCTTGCCAGAAGAGCGGGTTGAGATTGAGAGCTTGCTGGAAATACTTGCGGGCCTGGTCTGCGTGGTTGCTGTACTGTTCGGCGGTGCCGGCTGCGAAATAATCTTCGGCATTGGGCTTCGGTTGCGCGGCGGATTGAATTGCACCTTGTAATAGCCGCTGCGCTTGTTCGTTCTGGCCTAACTTCTTGTACGCGAGTGCTGAATAGACCACAGAAACATTGGTTTTTCCGTTGCCCTGGACGGCAGATTGTTGCCATGCGGTTTTGGCTTCGGCACTCTTGCCCTGAGCTTCGAGCGCGTTGCCGATCCAATACATTTGTTCCGCGGTGTCAGGCTCGGCAGGCGCGCCGGTGCCCAGATTGTCCGGATACTCCAGTGCCTTGCGGAAGGAAGCTTCGGCGGCGTCGGGATGATGATTCTGGAGTGCCTGCTTGCCTTTTGCAATATTCGTGAAGACGAACATATTGTGCATTACCACGCCACCCTCCCATGGCTTATACGTATGGTTGGCGAACAGAGACATCGCGTCCTCGTATTTTCCCTGTTCAAGGAATAAGAGCGCGCGACGAGCGCGAACCGTGTCCTGATTGAGCACTGCAGGCGGCGCGTTCTGGAACAGCGCCGCGCGTGCGGAAGTATCGCCCTGCTCGGTGTAAATCTCATCCAGATCCGGATACAGCCGGTAATCGTTGGGAGTCATCTGGATGGCTTGCGAATAATAATTAGCCGCGCGCGACAGATCGTGCTTCACGTCCCACTGATAGACGCCCAGATTGCGCAGCAGCACGGCATTTTTGAATCCTTCGCCCAGCGCCTTTTCCCATAACGCGGCTGCTTCCTCGTATTGATCTTTTGCGAAAAGGAAATTGCCAAGGGAGTACTGTGCTTGCGCGTCCGAAGGGTTGTGCTGCAAGGCTTCGCGTAATACGGCCACATCTTCCAGGCGATTTGGAAAAGTATCGGTGACGGTCGAGGCAGCGGCTTTTTTTGCATACTCATCTGCCTGCTGGTCGTGGCCTAAGTGGCGCGCGTTCGAGGCCAGGTAGTAGTCGATCATGGGCGCAATTTCAGCGCCGGATGGATTCGCTTCGGCGAGGTGAAGAACCGCGTCCGAGGACTGCCAGGCTCCAATGCTGTGATACCAGGAGGCGACGGCGAGATAGTTTTGCGGATCGGCGTTGATGATGCCGGTCCAGCCTGGATTTGAGGATGAGGCCGCACCTGCAGATGCGTTTGTGTCGAGCCATTGTTCCGCCAGAGCGTACGGAAGCACGGGCATCTTCTTCACCGCTTCGGCGGAGTCTTGCGCGGCATCGTGCTGGTTACCGCTCAACCGCTCGGCGACGGCAAGATCAGCCAACGCGAACGCGTCGTCGGGGTTATAACCCACGGCGGACTTCAACAGATCGACGGCCTGCGCCGGCTTTCCCTGGCGAAGCGCAATCTCTCCCAACTCCACATAGGAGGCGGCCAGGGTCGGCCCCGGCGCAATCGCAGCGCCATAGTGGATCGCGTTCCAGAGGGCATTGTTTGCAAGCGAGTAACGCCCGTCGGCCCGATCGATGACGCCGTGAGTGTACGCGATGTAGGGATCTTCGGTATCGCGCTCGGCCGCGCGTGCGATCAGGGATTCAGCTTTGTTGAAGTTCGCAGCGCTATAGCTATACCAGGCCTCTTTCATCAACGCGGGAACGTATCCGGAGTCCTGCGCCAGGACACGATCGAAGAACTTGAGGGCCTCCAGTTGATCTCCTCTTTTTTCCAGGAACACTCCTTGCAGGTAGAGCTGCTCGATCGGCGTATGCGTGTTGATCGGGATCGGCTGGGCAATTGGCTTTCCGGCCATTGGGACAAAATTCGGATTTCCATCGATGGGTTCGGCCGTTGACCATTGCAGCAGCTTGGTTCCCTGCGAGGACACAATCTCGACGCTGAGATTCTTCTTTGCATCTGCCACATTCTGGACGGGAATGGTGTACGTAGCCGTCTGCAGCGGAACGAAATTCACGTGATGAAACTCGCGCAGCATGTTGGAGCCTTGCTTCACCACGATGGTCGCGTCGGAAACGTCGGCTACGGGACTGACGAGCAGTTTGATGTTTCCTTGTGAAGAATTGTCTGCGGGGTAAACCGCGTTGATCGCGAACTGGCGGGTCGCTTCGACAAATCTGCCATCCAGTCCGCGCACCGGATACCAGTATTCTGTCCAGGATTCCACGCGGCGCGGATTCATGAACTCGCGATAGCCCTGGGTGTAGAAACGTCCGCTTTGGATTTCGTTATACGAGCCGTCGTTATCGCTCAGGATGTGGTCCCATATTTTGCCGACTGGCGCGGTTCCCCAGGTCCAGATTTTCTTGCCTGGATCCTGGCGGAAATTGGCGACATGAACGACGCCATAGTTGGAGGCATGGTAATAAACGCCGAAGAAATTCCGCTGAACGTCACGGCCAAAGGCGGCCATGGCGCCGGCATCGTTCTTGTACCAGCTTTGATCGACACCCTTCCATACAGGCCAGCTCTGCGCGATTGCAAAAGGGTCGTCATAAATGGTTTCGCGCATCGGGTAGATATATTGCAGGTCGTCCGTCGCCTTGACGGCGGTGTTGGTCCAGAACAGGTAGAGATGATTGCGTGGCGTGGAATTGAACAGCGTCACACCTTCTTCCACGCGGGCTGTATTGGGCCGCAGGGTGATGGCGATTTCCCAATGCATGTTGGAAACCCAATCCACGGCGCCAACAATAGAAGTTGCGCTGCCGTCTGGATTATGAACCAGCAGGGAGTTCACAGGTGACACGGTGTCGGTGGTGTGGGCGAAGGGAAAGCTGAATTCCATGCCGCCGGAAATCCACGCACCTCGCGGCCCGACCAGACCATACTTGATGACGTGGTCGCGATAGAGAACTTCACGATGATCGATCTTGTCGTAGACGGAATAGACGTGGCCGCCGAGCTGGGGCAGGATGGTGATTTTTAAATATTTGTTCTCGAGATAGATTGCGCGGTAGGTCATGGGCACGCGATCACTCGTAAGATCATCGAGCATAGTGTAGGGATAGACGGGAGATTTGCTGACCAGCGGAAACGCCGGGTTGGGATCCGCGGGACCAAGCTTATAGGTTGGGATGGTAATTGTGCCTTCCCATGCGCGCACCGCGTTACTTGATTCCGGCGCGGCGGTTGTCGCCTGGCTGTGTGCCAGTCCGGAGGACAGCAAGCAAGCCAGCGCGATGCAAGGCAGAAATACGCAATGTCTCATATTCATTTTTAAGTTCTCCCAAATCATGGGTTCAATTCTTTCGTATTGCCGGTTTTTCTAACATGCATTTCTTGCGCACCAAGGCTACGGATGCGATGGAGTTTGATTCGCTTCCGTAGCGTTGGCTGCCAGCGTTTGGTGCACTGTCACATTGCCCAAGGGGTACCATCCTTCGCCATCCATACCTTGAATTGCGAGCTTAATTGCGGGCTTGCGTGTTGCTGGGTCTACGATGGCGATGCTCAGTTGATAATCTCCATCCGGTAGATTGGCCGGGATAAATACAGAATTGTTGTAGAGATTGTCTCCGGGCATCCAGGTGCGAATGTCGGCTCCAGTAATCATCACAGCGCTGGATTGTTTGTTGCTCAAACGCAAAGCGAGCGGAAATTTTCGATAGCAGGGTGCGTCTCCATCATTTTCCCACCAGGAAGTAAACGCGATTTTCCTGTCGGGTCCAATGACCGCGGGGTAGGTAAACCGCCGCAGCGCGAAGCGGTAGCCCATGTGTTGCAGCCAGCGATTCACCTCTGGCCATAGGTCTTTCGGAACCGCGGAGGACTTGGCATTGAAGGAGGAGACGTGCCACTTGATAGCTTGATCGATAATGTAGTGCACATCCCAGCCGCGATCCTCCCATGTCTGCATCACCCAGCAGGCTTCCATGGTGACCGGAGCTTTCTTCCATGCGTTCTGCAAACCGTCTTCAATAATGGCCTCCGGATAGTAGTCCGTCATGTGGTTCCACGTTTTACTGAACCCGCCCATATCGCCCAGGCAGTCGGCGCGCCATCCGACGTTGGCCTTGGATAGGGCATACTCGTCCGTTTTCGGATCCGTGGGCTGCACCACCAGAGGAGTCTTATGAAAGGAGTCGAGGTAGCTGTCCATCAGGCTGTGCATCACATGGGTGGTCAGCATCGGTGTGCCTGCGCCTTCTCCCCATGGGCCGACAATGGAAATATCGACGAGATTCAGATCCGGGTCGCCATCATAGCGGGCGCCGAGAGCTCGAATCATGTCGCCGAAGAAGTGCGCGTAGGCTGGATTCATGGGATCGACCATCCACTGCGATTCATAGGGAGCCCAATCGGGCTGGCTGCTGGGCAGCGGACGATACCAGGACGAATGACGTCCATCGCCGGGAGCCTTGCGGAGAACTTCTCCCGTGATTTTTCTGTACCAGGCGGGGACATCGCTCTCCGCATCCGTGCCATACGGCGCGATGCGCAACATCAATGTCTGGTGGCGTGCATGCGCGGTTTGCAATGCCTTGTCGATCATGGCCCAGTTGTATACGCCCTGCTCAGGCTCAACAAATCGCCAATAGATGCGGAAGTAGGCGATCGTGGTCATCGGATAGTTTTTGGCCTGGAGCGACCCATGGAACTCCTGATACTGGATCGGGAACCCCTCGGTCCACTTGGTGCCGGTGTTCAGGCTGTCGCCGTTGAAGCGTTGAAACGTAGTGAACCCAATATCCGGATTGACCAGCGTGCCATCGAATGGTTTCGGCTTGACGACGATGGTCTCGGTCGGCGATTGCGCGAAGACGGGTCCGGAGTATCCCAGAGAGAAGTATCCGGCACAGAACACAAGTGCAGCCAATTTCAAGTAGCGCATGCTAGCAGGCTCCCGTGGCCTTGCGGGCGACTTCCAACTCGAAGGCTTTCATCGAATGCTGCGAGCCGAAGCGGGTGAGTGTCGCAAGGGGTTACGATTTGAAGGCTATGGTTTTTCGTCGAATCGAATTCGATTACGTATACTTCCGTTCAAGAGTATTCTACTGCTATCTGGAATCCTAACGATTCGAGACAATGGATTGCGAAACCTGAAAGAACAAGATGCAAGACTGAAACCTGGAGGTTGACTGCTGCCGACCTCACTCCCATTCACTTCCGGTTCCAGCAAGAGAACCGGCTTAACCCACAAGGGAGAAACGCCTTGAACCGTAAAAAATATGATGCCAGCCGGAGAGGATTTCTCCGCAGTGCAGTTGCTTCGGCCATGTTGAGCCCCGCGTTGATGGGGATGGGACAGGTAACTCGCGAGTCTGTCGAAGCGGCGCCCACAGGGCCGGACGCGATGGTGCTGGGACGCATCAAGCTGGACCAGGAAGTGGCGAACCAGGATGGAGTGTTGAGCGGCCATCTACGTTTTTTGCGGGCAGTCACAGGTCCGGTGATCGTTCGATGGATTGACAGTTTTGGTCGGGTGAGCGGCGAGCAGCAACTAGTAACAGGATCAGAAACGGTGGTCGTGCCATTTTCCTTCAATATGCGCGCTGGCCTGACCTATGTGAACTGGATTCGGGTGACGGTGAATGGAGTGCCGCAGGTGGCAACAGCGAAATTTATACTGTCGCCGGAACATACGCCGTGGAATGATTTCCATACGATCAGCTGGGCACACTATCCCGATGGATTTTACGACCAGCTGCGCGAGGCAGGGATGGATGCCATCATCGCTTACGTCAATGATGATTTTGAGCCCATCCTGGACAACGATTTCAAGTTTTATGTGGAGCAGATGGCGTGGGAAGTCTTCTCGATCTATCACAAGAATCAGCCGGAATGGCGAACCTTGCTGACCAAGGTGAGCCTGAACCGTCAGGATCTGGAGTTGTGGGTTCGCGATCCTTGCGTCAACGATCCGCGGACGACGGAATATCTGCGCGAGCACATTACGCGTTTCGCACGCATTCATAGCCCCTATCGGCCGCTGTTTTACAACATCGCGGATGAGTTGGGACAAGGCGATCAGATTCGTCCGAACGATTTTTGCCATTCGAAATTCTGCACCGATAAGTTCGCAGACTACCTGCGCAAGATGTACGGGCTACCTTCTCACGTTGGAGGGCAGTGGGGCGTGGGAGAGCCCACGCATTGGGATGACACCAAGCTGGACGCGTGGCCGGCATGGATGAAGACCGGCGACATGATTGATTACACCACGACAGATCGAGCCTTTGAGGCGATTGCGTTAGCCGGCCTGAAAACACGATACAAAACCATCGGCCAGTTCAATCAGGAATGGGGTACCGGTTTCCCCGTACCACGAGGGAACACGGTGATGAGCGATAGTTGGAATCCGATTTTGGCGGTTGCGCGCGAGTCACTGTCGGTTCCGGTGCTGGATGCTGCGTCCCTGGAAAAGCAGATGGGACCGCTCGATCAGGCGAACGCTCGCTGGGGTGGTCTCGGTTCCTGGGATGCGCCCAATAAGCCGACGACGTTTAAGAACTGGGGCGACGTGGCGGCGTTTCTAAACCGTTACTTCAAAGAGCTGGGAGAAATTACTTCGACCCTTCACTGGAATGTAAGCCCGTGGTGCGACTTCCGCAATTTCATGGACGAGACGTTTGCCGATGGAGTGAAGCGGGCTGCGGACATTTGCAAGGCGGAAGATCCTTATGCGTTATGCGCAACGGAAGGCGGACAATGTCCCTTCGCATATGGTTGGTACAACTACGAGCAAGTGGTGCGCGCGATCGATGTGATCGAGCCGTACAACATTGGCAATAACGTCGAAGTGATTCGTTCTTTGAATCCGGCGGTCATCATGATTTCGACGCACGGCTTTGGGACTGTGCCGGGACACGCGTTGACCGAAAAGGAACGCATTGAGCAAAAGCGGCAGGTTCGGCCCATCTGGTGGGGACTCTTTCATCGCCATAATGCCGCGTTGATCTGGGACGATAACGAAGCCGGCAACGAATTTGTGAATCAGCGAACCGGCAAGCTGACGGCGTCAGCGGAAACATTCGCGGCTACGTTTCACGAATTGCGTGCGGGGATTGGCAAGCTGATGATCAACTCCACGCGCAGGCATGATGGCATCGCCATCCACTACTCGCAGGCATCGATCCAGGTGCATTGGCTGCTGGACAACCTGAAATATGCGAGGGAGTGGATGCTGAAAAGCGGCGGCGACAGCGACAGCGTATGCGTAGCCGTGCGCAACAGCTGGACCAAGCTGGTGGAAGATCTGGCGCTGCAATATAACTTCGTCGGCAAAGACCGCATTGCCGCTGGAGATTTGAGTTCTGGAGAATATAAAGTCTTCATCATGCCGCAGTCTGTCGCTGTCGGCGTGGATGAGGTGCAGCAGATACGCGCTTTCGTTCAGGCTGGCGGAACACTCATAGCGGATTGCCGTGCGGCCGATCTGGACGGGCACGGTCGGGATATTGGAGGAGCAAAAATTGCCGGATATTTTCCCGCAAATGGCAACGCCGATCTGGATGGTCATGGTCCGGATTATGGTGGAGGGCAATTAGACGATGTGTTCGGCATTGCACATGGGCCGGCTCGCACTTTCGCAAAAACTGTAACCGGTACAGGAAATGAAGGTGCGCTCCAACTGGAGGGCAAAGAACTGCGCGCTTTGCAACCTGCGGATGCAACGGTCGTCGAAGTTACAGGCAAAGCGCTCGCTCATAGCGGAGAGGTGCCGCTGGTGATTGTGAACAAGTTTGGCGCGGGGAAGGCCATCTTCCTGAACCTGGAAATTGCCGACTACGCGTATCTCCGGCTGAAAGGAAATTCGGTGTCGAGTCTGCCGGACTTGATGGAGAGCGTGTTCGCATTGGCCGAGGTGAAGCCGCAGGTTCGCGTGTTGGGCGCCGATGGCTCGCGGCTGCCGGGAACGGAAATTGTCCGCTTCTCGAATGGAGGGTGTGAGCAGGTAGGTATCTTCCGCAACCCGCAGACGGACAATGGCGGATTTGGTGCGTATCCGAAACTGCTGGCCGACAGCAACGTTCCGGATATCGATCCCAACCTGAGCGTAAACATTGACAACTCGCTGCTGGAAAAAGAAGAGGAAGTCACGATCGAGTGGATCGCCTCCGGACAAACCTATGATGTGCGGGCTCGCAAGGACCTGGGCCAGACGAGCACCGTGAAGACGACGCTAGATCCGTGGAGCGCTCTTGTTTTTACCCGGTCGCAGCAACCATTGCCGGCCTTGAAGGTGGAGGTTCGCGGAGCACGCGCCGGTGAGATGGCTGATGTCGTCCTAACGGGAGAGGGTCCATTGCCGGATGGTACGTTCCGCGTCGTGCACTTGAAATTCCGTACCCCTGCGGGAGAATTCTACGAGCTGTACGCGCGGAACGTGCTGCTGCAATCCAATCCGTATGTCGAGCGGATTCCGTTCGCCGTGAACGACCCCAAGGGCGACTGGAAAGTGATTACGCATGATCTCGCGTCCGGACAAGTGGTCGAAGTTTCATTTGAGCTGGCGTGACGCCAGTTGGTGGGTGTCGCAGCGAAGAACAAGACAATCAAATTGAGTTGGGGGTAGCGGCCATGGCGATCGCGGCAAGTACAGCACTCGGGCAGACTGGAGGCATGAATCATTACTCTGCTGAGGAACTGAAGCAGATGGCGCACAAGCTGGAGCAGCAGGAAAATTTTCGTACTACGGGTTCGGCAGGTGAAACGCTGGATACATATCCGGGCAGCTTTACGATGCTGACCGTTCGCAATGCCAGCGGCGGCGCAGAGATGCACGAACACTACGCCGATATATTTTTTGTTGTCGATGGAGAGGCGACGCTGACCAGCGGTGGCACCATTGTCGACCCGAAGACGACAGATCCAGGTGAAGCACGCGGAAGCGCGGTCTTTGGCGGAGTGGAGCGGAAACTTGGCAAGGGTGATGTAGTGCATATTTCGCCAAACACGCCTCACCAGCTTTCCATTCCAAAAGGGAGGACCTTCACTTACTTTGTCGTTAAGGTGAAGGAATAATTTCTCGCGGATCGCCCGGGAAGCACGAATCATCGCGAGCGTGAACGACCATTGTGAATCGGAGTCAACAGTGCAATTCAGAAAACTTGCCGTCGTAGGGCTGGCTTTTGGCTTGGCTAGTGGCATGTCAGCCCAACAGACCACGGTGGTCGTGAAGCCGGTGGAGATTCATGACGTCCTGGTGAATCCGGGCATAGGATTTATGACGTTTCAACGCTTCAACGGCGATGCATTGAACGCTGGGAAAAAATGGACGGAGGGATTTCCGATTCAGTATCAGCCGTTTTCCGGGAGCCTGGAGAACAAGGACTATCCCGAGACGAGCATCGCCTATTTTCGGGTCTATTGGAGATTTCTGGAGCCGGAAAAGGGCGTATACAACTGGAGCATGATTGACAAGGCGCTGGAGACCGCACATGCGCGCCACCAAACATTGATGCTACGCATCGCGCCGCATGGGACTGATTCGGCCAGCGATGTTCCGGAGTGGTATCGGCAGGAAACCGGAGAGAAATTCCACAAGATTCCCGGCGGATGGGATGCAACCACCGGCAAGTGGCTGATCAATCCAGAAAATCCTACGTATGCAAAAGAATTTGGCGACTGCATCCGAGCGCTCGGCAATCGCTACGATGGCAACCCCGACCTGGACCTGGTGGACATTTCAATTTTGGCTGCGTGGGGCGAGGGTGCGGGAACCAGTCTGCTGAGCGACAAGACGCGGCGTGCGCTGATCGACAGCTATATGGATTCCTTTCACAAGACGCCGCTGGTGACGCAATTAGGAGACGCAAAAACTGTTGCGTACACGCTGTCCAAATCCTATGAAGCAGGAAGCAATAATGCCGCTGTAAAGCAGCGTGCTGCGAGTCTTGGAGAGGAACGGACGCGCGTCGGCTGGCGCGCGGATTGCCTGGGAGACATGGGCACATTCAGCAAAGCTTTCAATCTGATGACGGATGTATACCCTGAGGCGATTATCAACCTGGGACTCGCCGATGCATGGAAGACGGCGCCCGTGACGATGGAAGCGTGCGGAGTGATGCAGGATTGGAAAAATCGCGGATGGGATCTGCAATACATCATGGATCAGTCCATCAAGTGGCACATGTCATCGTTCAATGCGAAGTCTTCTCCAGTTCCGCCGGAGTGGCGTGCGCAGGTAAACGAGTGGTTGAATCGCATGGGATACCGGTTTGTGTTGCGCCGCTTCACGTATCCGACGACGGTCGACGCCAGTCGCAAGCTGGCCTTCACATCCTGGTGGGAGAACAAAGGAGACGCGCCCGCCTATCGCAGATACCCGTTGGCGCTGCGGCTTAAGAGCGACACGAACTCCACGATCTTGATGACGAATGCCGATGTTCGCACTTGGATGCCGGGCGACAATCTTTATAACAACTCGGTCTTTGTTCCGTGGTCACTGCCGGATGGCGACTACACATTGGAGATTGCTTTGGTCGACGCGGCAACCCGCGAGCCCAAAATCAAAATTGCCATTGCTGGGGTAGAGCCGGATGGATGGTACCCGATGGGCACGATCAAGATCAGCGCCGACGCCGGAAAATAAGTTTGCGTCGACGGCGAAGTGGGTTCGAATCAACCATACTGCGCCGAAGAATTTCACCGCACAAGTTTAAGCGCGCCGAATTGTTCTGGAGCGTGAAAGCTGGCTTGCAACGGAGGTTGCCATGCCATCTCCACCGGTTTTGTCCCCTGGCTGCGGAAAAAGTTGATGCGAAGAAGACTGCCCGCTTTTGCCTCGCCCGCTTCGAGAGAGGCGTAGGGAATTCGCATCGATCCGTACCAGATTTTCCGATCGTGGTCGATGCGAGCGGCGACCTGAAAGCCCGATTTCCACGAGGTAAGAGCGACTTTGTCCGGCTGCTTTAGATCGATATCGAGGTCGAGCCATTCCCCCTGCGGAGAAATCTCAAACTCCTTATATCGATCGATGAGGGCATCGGGAGCTCCGATGAAGGCTTCAGCGACATCCCAGTTCCAAAGGCCAGCGGTCGGCTGATCGAGCACGGGATGCGGTTTCAGATGGAGCTCCTGGTAGGGACAGACAAACAGAAAGTAGAGATTGGATACGGTCCATTTGGAGCGAATCTCCGTGGCATGCCCGGGGACTTTGTTTCCATAGGCATCGTCATTCATTAGAGTGACGGACGCATCGCGCCAAAACTCAGATAGGGGATCGGTACCCGGCGCGGAATCCTCTTCGGAAAAATTTGAAATGGCCTGGGGATGGTCATGATGCATTTTGGGGGGCCTCCGGAACTCTGATTTGGGTTGAATTGGCGCGTATGCTTCCACCTTATCTCATAGTCGAACGCGACCTGAGACAGGTTGCGGATGGTTACGAGCGTTTCCTTACTCATTTCTCCGTATATAATCGTTTCGATATCCGGGAGACGGTTCCAGGTCATCGAACGCAACGGAATCCCGGATCCATTTCGGCGTCGTTCGTCATGCAAGCTCGCACGATCTAGCAAGTATTTTCAACCCGTAAAGAGAGAATCGATGAAGTCTTGGCCTCTGCTGTTTGCAATCGTGCTGACCTTGGGCTCGCCGTGCTGCCAGGCGGCTGATGTTTCCGTGAAGACTACAATCCCGCCTGCGATCACCGTGTCGGAGGGCGAAATCACCATTCCTACCTACGAACAAGTGGGCAGATATATGCAGCCACCGCTGTTCAACGATTCGACGCTGACCGGACTGTACCCATTTACGACCTATAAGAGGCAATTTAAAGAAGGCAGCCCGTTCCCTGAGAAATATCGTGCCGTCTTTGTTGATAGCCGGTATTTCAGGCTGACCTACATTCCAGAGTTGGGCGGCCGGTTCTTCTCTGTATATGACAAAGTGCATCATCGGCAGATGTTTTATCGAAACGATGTGATTAAGCCAACCCAGTTTAACCCGCGCTTTACATGGCCGCAGTCTGGCATTGAATTGACAGGTCCCTATGATGCCCACTCGCTTACATGGAAGGGTGAGCCTTACTGGTCGCACACGATCCTGAAGCATAAAAATGGCAGCGTCTCGGTTCTGCTGGGCGAAGAGGATCCCTTTTATCACATGGATCTAACGTATACGGCGACACTCTATCCCGATGTGGATGCGCTGGAGATCAGCACATTTTGCTACAACGGCACCGATGGGCAAAAACCGCAGATGTTATGGTCAAATGCTGCATTTCCGGTCACGCCGAAAACGCGATTTCTCTATCCCATGACGCAGACTGTGGGACATACGACAGGCGTGGTTTCACCATGGCCGATCTACAACGGAGTCGACCTGAGCTGGGCGCACAACAATATGCACATGCTGGGCGTGTTCGGAATCGACAGCTATGACAACTACGGCGGCTCATACGAGTTCGATCGCGACTACGGAGTTTTTCGCTACGCCGACCGTCGCGTTGTTCAGGGCATGAAGATGTGGACCTTCGGCTTTGGTCCGGGCTCGTTGGAAGTGGAGCACAGCTATACCGATAAAGCCGGCCCGTATTTTGAAGCGCAAAGCGGCCGCATGGTTTGGGATGGCCACTATGAGTGGGTATATCCGCATGAAGTCGAGCAGTGGCATGAATGGTGGATTCCGGTGGCCGGCATCAACGGCTTGACAACGATGAGTCGAGATGTCGCGCTGAACGTCGAAGTGCATCCTGGTTCGAATGGGGCGAATTCATCCGTGGACGTGGCGTTGTCGCCGGTGGTTCCTATCCAGAATGCAAAGCTGGTGGTAAAAGCTGCCAGTGGAGAACTGCTGGAAGCTACCGTGAATTTGATGCCGGGAACTCCGGTAAAGAAGAACGTCGATAGTGTCAGTGCTGCCGACCTCGCGTCGCTGAACGTACAAGTAATTGGGCCGGACGGCAAGTTATTGCTGGCGTACACCAAGCCTGCCACTCCTCCCGGCGGAGATATCACGCCGTTTGCCAAGGATCTAAAGGCAGCGCCCATTCCGTTGAACAAGATGACTGCCGAACAATTGGTCCTCTCAGCGGAGTTCAAGCAGAAGGACCTGAATGCGGACGAGGCAGAGACATTGGCCAATTTGGCGCTGAAGCGTGATCCGGGCTATTCCGTCGCGCACCAGTTGCTGGGCGTGCTGGAGTACGACCAGCATCACTATCAGCAGGCGGCAGAGCAATTTCAACAGGCCGTCGATCGCAACCCGTACGCGTCGGAATCCTGGTACTACCTGGCGATTTGCCAGTTGAAACTTGGACAGCCGAAGCAGGCGGAGCGGAATTTTTATTACATCTGGCCGGATAGCGTGTACTACGGCTCGCGTGAATACCAATTAGGCCTGCTGAATTTTCTGCGGCATGACGATGCGGCGGCGGCGCAGCATTTGCTGGGAGCCATCAATTCCAACGGCGAGGACCTGAAGGCGCGCCTTGTGCTCGCGATGACGCTCCGCGACCAAGGAAATAAATCTGGCGCGCTGGAGCAACTTGCCAAGGTGGAAGAAATCGATCCCGCCGATCGCGTGGCCCAAGCAGAACGGTTTTTTCTGACGGGCGATGCATCCGCAAAAACGAAATTATTGGACTTGATGGGCGAGCAGTCGGAAAGCGCCATTGAGGTGTCAATTTTTTATAGTTCGCTGGAGCGGTGGAACGATGCGACTGCAGTGCTGAAGATGGTCGAGCCGCCGAACAACAAAGATCCGTGGGGAACGCCGCCGATTTATTATTACGCGCTGGCGTATGACTTGAAACAAGCAGGGGACACTGCGGCAGCCTCGGCCGTTCGCAAGAAGGCGCAGGCAGCGGCTGGAATCGTAGAGCGCTTTCCATATCGTGCGGAGATGAAGGCACCGCTGGCCGACGCAGTGAAAGACGATCCGAGCGACACGGTCGCGCGCTTCGACCTTGCGTGTCTTCTGTACTATCGCGGACACAAGGCGGAGGCCATCCAACAATGGCAGGCCATCAACCAGATCAATCCATCTGATTTTGGCGCGCGGCGCGCTCTGGGACTGGCGTACGAAGAAGACGGAAATCTGGAGGCTGCCGTTCCGGAGTTGCAGAAGGCGGTTACCTTGAATCCGGATAGCGCTGACACGCTTGACGATCTTTCGGATCTCTACGCACGCACCGGCAAGTTTGACGAGCAAGTTGCGCTGTTGCAAAGAGCTGTCGCTCACGACCCGACGAATGATCATCTGGTTCAGGGATTGTTGACTGCCGATTTAATCCAGGGCAAGTTCCAGGCGGCGCAGGACATCATCGATCATCACACGTTTCTTCCTGTGCACCGGACCTACACCTTGCGCGATGCCTACCGTGAGTTGAAATACGGCCAGGGCGCACAGGCGTTCCACAAAGGGAATTACCAGGAAGCGCTCAACTTTTTCCAGTCCGCGCTCAAGCCGCCTGCGTCGCTGGGCATGGATGATTTCGAACTGCAGTCTGCACCGCGAATTTACTATTACATCGGTCGAACCTACGATGCGATGGGCGAGAAGCAGGAAGCCGAGCAGGCCTATAAAGACAGCGTGCGCGGGGTGGAACAACTCACTGGCGGCGGCAGCGACAGCTGGAGTCCGGAGAATTTTTTCATGATGTTCTCGCTGGATCGCCTCGGTCGCCGGAAGGAAGCGGAAGCCATGGTGCAGCAGTTCCAGACCGTCGCGGAGTCGCGTCATGAGTCGGCTGACCCGATGTATCGAGCGCGTTCGTATTACCTGCAGGCTTTGGTCGATGAATATAACGGCAATACGGATGGAGCCCATAAGCTGATGGCTCAGGCAGTGCAAATTGAGCCGGACTACATTGGGCCGCGATTCGAATTGCGTGGCGATGCGATCGATCCGACGACGAACCCTGGCAGCCGCTGACGATAGCAAAACAATGATGAGGAGACAGATGAACTGGACGAAGCGTTGCAACATTCTTGCCGGAACTTTGCTGGCGATGACACTCACCGCGACCGCAGCCGTGGGAGCCACCACGGTGAACACATCTGGCGATGCGCGCATGCCGTCAAAGCTGATTCTGCCTTCCACCGTCCTGGAGCGGAGAGGCGAGGTACCGGTGGTGTATCGGTTGAGCCAGGGATTTACCGGCCACGCGACACTGCACGTGCTCTGGACCGACAGCCTGGGTCGTACGGTAGAAGATAAGACCCTGCCGGCGGATCTGCTGGATGAAACCGACATCACGTTTCCGATCGACATGTCGCTGGCTGTCGCCATGAAGAATCATCTTCACGTGGACCTGACGCTGAATGGAAAAGACATCAAGGGCGCGCCCTACAACCAAACCGAAACCGCCGATGCGGACTTTGTTGCACGGCCGCCCTATACCGGTTGGAAAGATTATGTCGTGATGATGTGGCAGAACTACCCGGAGAACCTTGTCGCCTCGTTCAAGGACATCGGTATCAACGGCGCCACATATTCCAGCCGCCGCATCCCGCTGCCGGATTTTTTGATCGACAATAATGTTCGCTGGTACTCCGAAAGTCTCGCCACCGATTACTACTCCGAATATCACCGCTGGCGTCCGGACCGGCCGGTAGGATGGTCATTTATTCAGGCAAAGAAGCTGTACCAGGAAGATCCCAACAGCCTGGCGGCTTTCAAGCGTCATCCCAGTTTCTGGGATCCGTATTGGCGCAAGCTCGTCCATGATCGCGGCGTTGCAACGGCGGAACGACTTGCGCCGTATCGGCCATATTTTTATAGCCTCGCTGATGAATCGGGAATCGCGGAGCTGGAGGCCGCGTGGGACTTTGACTTTTCCGATGAGTCGCTGGTGCCGATGCGCCGCTGGCTGCAGACACAATACGGCAGCCTGGGTGCGCTGAATCAGGAATGGGGCACGAACTTTACCAACTGGAACCTGGTGATGCCGTTGACAACCAACCAGGCCATGAAACGCACCGACGGAAATTATGCTGCGTGGGCGGACTTTAAAGAGTGGATGGATATTTCCTACGCGGATGCGTTGAAGATGGGAGTGGATGCGATTCACGAGGGTGATCCGCAAGCCTACGTCGCCATTGGCGGTGGCCAGATGCCTGGATGGGGTGGGTATGACTACTCTCGCATTTCGAAAGTGCTCAACGCAATTGAACCGTACGACATTGGTCGAAGTGTCGACATCGTTCATTCGCTCAATCCAAATATGGTGATCATGAGCACCAGCTTTGCTGCAGGCGACCGCGAGCGTCAGCGAGTCTGGTATGAGTTGCTGCATGGCAATCGCGGATTGATTATTTGGGATGAGGGCGAAAAATACATCCAGAAAGATGGTCAGCCAAGTGCGGTCGGCAAGGAGGCAGGCGAACTCTACAACGCGATTCGTGGAGGCGAGGGCGCGCTGATCATTAACAGCCAACTGGTGAACAACCGGATCGCGATTCACTATTCGCAACCCAGCCTGCGCACCCAGTGGATGCTGGAGCGGCGTCCGGATGGCGACGCCTGGATGACCCGCAGTCCTGAGTATGAACGCTCGACCAACAACTTTATGCGGCTGCGCGAGTCCTGGTGCAATTTGATTGAAGACGAAGGATTGCAGCCGAACTTCGTCTCTTACGACCAGGTGGAGCAAGGCGATCTGCTGAAGGGCGGCTATCACGTGCTGGTGCTGCCGGAGTCCAGCTCGTTATCGAAAGCCGAGGCGAATGCGATTCGCGAATTTGTCGCGCAGGGTGGCATCGCGATTGCAGATGGAATTCCAGGAACCTACGATGAACATAGCCGCAAGCTTCCTGCTTCGTCGCTGGCGGATCTTTTCGCAGGTCCAAATACGGAGCAGGTGAATGTGCATCCCTACGGCAAGGGCAAAGCGATTCTGCTGAATGTCGATATCGTCAGCTATCTGCAAAACCGTCTCGATGGAAAGGAAGGTCCCGTTCACGAACTGATCGAGCAGCTACTGCGTTCGAATGACGTTCGTCCAAGATTCGCGGTCGAGGATGCGGCCGGCCATTCCGTCGTGGGTATTGATGTACATGTCTTCGCCGATGGCGGCGTACGGATCATCACGCTCCAGTCCAACCCACAATTGCGAGTGAATGAGCTGGGGCCGGCGGATTTCCGATCCAACGAGCGGTTTACCAAGCCCACGACCGTGCATCTGCATCTTCCAAACGCGATGTACTTGTATGACACCATGGCAAACAAGGATCTGGGCGAGAAGAAGGAGCTGACTCTCACTGTCGGGCCATATGATCCGACGATCCTGGTAGCTAGCGATACTCCTTTGCCGCAGATGCAAGTGTCCGCTCCGCAACAGGTACAACGCGGTACGATTGCGAATATCGCGATTCATGCCGCTCCGTCGCAAGCGGACCTGAGCATCTTTCATGTTGATGTTGTCGATCCCAACGGAAATCGCCAGGCCTTTTATTCTGGAAATGTCCTCGCGCGTCAAGGTGCGGGAGTCAAGTCGATTCCGTTTGCCGTCAACGACACGCCCGGTAAGTGGACCATTGACGTCCGTGACATAATGAGCGGGCGAAGCGTCCAACAAACGATAGACCTGCAATAGAGAAGCTCTTTCACCGGAAAAGGAACGGATCGATGCAAAAGAAATTCTTCTTGACGCTCGTGACTGCGGGGTTGATTGCCGCGGGTTCGCAGCGCTTGCAGGCGCAGGTGTATTCACCGCAGATCACCAAGGTGGGCGAAGTAGACACCAGCAATATGACGAGCCTGGTGCAAGGGATTTATCAGCAATACCATGCCACGACCGACCGCGAAAAAGCCGAGGCAATCTGGCGCTTCTACCTGACGGATGGGCGGTTCGTGAAGCCGGGAATGTTCTATCACCTGCTGGGCTACGCCTATGAGGAGCCGGTGGGCCAGGTGCTTGATCCCATCAAGCTGCTGAACAGTTATGGCTTCGGCCTCTGCTATCAGATTGGACCTTTGATGGCGGCTACCTATGATGCCGGCGGATTCAAG
>Ga0335075_10005801_pt1 | contig 19102 bp, 17 predicted proteins | sample Lox_Sample_24_FD_206723 | JGI IMG/M metagenome (GOLD analysis project Ga0335075, IMG submission 206723) | Soil microbial communities from Loxahatchee National Wildlife Refuge, Florida, United States - Lox_Sample_2.4 | ecosystem: Environmental > Terrestrial > Soil > Wetlands | place: USA... | reverse complement strand
GGACGCGATGAGCAGGACGAGGGCGACGACTCCGAAGAGCACATAGAGGGGCTTGCGCAGCGGGCCCGCGGCCGATTCGGCAATCGGGCTGATGTACATCGACCACTGCGCACTTGTGCCGAAGGAGCGATCGCCTTCGCGCCTGTACTGCTCCCGAACTTTGGTAGCGAGGCCCGCGTTTACCTGGGCGAATGACACGCCCGGCCGCAGACGGACAACGCCCCGGTAGTATTCGTCATACCTGTGATCAAGATTGAATTCCTCGGGAGCCAGCGCAATGGGAACCCAGACCTGGTTGCGGCGCGGCCAGTCGAAATCGCTGCGCATGACTCCGATCACCTGGTAGGGCTTCTGGTCGAGCAGCAGTGTCTGTCCGATCACATCACGGCTGCCTCCGAAGACCTGCTGCCAAAGTCCATAGCTGATCACTGCCACGGGGCCGGCGTTGGGCTGGTCTTCTTCCGTCGTGAAAGTGCGTCCCAGGATCGGGCGCGCGCCGAAGACCTGGAACCACTGCGCGCTTACCCGGGCTGCGGTGAGATGCTCGACCCTTCCGTCATGTTCGGTATTGAGGCTGGTGCCTTTTTCGATCGCCGCCGCCTCTACCAGATCATGCAACGACGCCGTGTCCGCATAGTCCGGTGCCGACAGGCCGGGGAAATCCATGGCCAGTTTTTTGTAGGAAGTGTTCTGAATGGCCACGCGTTCCGGTTGATCGACCCCTGCCGGATGCCTCAGAACCGCGTTTACAACGCTGAAGATGGCGGTGTTGGCTCCGATGCCCAGGGCGAGGGTGAAAATCGCAGTGATGGTGAAGCCGGGCATGCGGACAAGCTGCCGGAAGGCGTGGCGGAGGTTGTAGAGGATCATCGGCGGGGTCTCCAGTAATGACTACGCATCTGTGAGACCAGGTTGTTCCGTAGAGATCTCGTTGAAGCGAAAGGACCTGGGAAATGAGCGCTGTGAGGCGGATGTCCATATCCGGACTTCGTGACCGATGGTGGGCACGGTCTGCCCGGTTTGGGGTAATGAATCTTCGGTAAATAGTTGTTAATCTTATAGGTATGAAGCGTGTGTTGCTCTACAGCCAGCCAGGATGCCCGCCCTGCCATGCTGCCAAGCTCTTTCTGCAGGTGCGCGAAGTATCGTTCGAATACAAAGACGTCCAGAAAGACCCGGTGGCGTTGCGCGAGCTGATGGAATTGAACAGCCGGTCCACCCCGACCATCGTCGTCGGCGATGAAGTGATGATCGGCTTCGATCCGGATCGTCTGGAACTGATGCTCGCCAGCCAGATGTGATGGCTTCCGCTCGGAAGCGCAGTTGAAATAAGGAAAAGTCCAGCGAAACGGCTGGGCTTTTCCTTTGGGCTCTTCTTACAGCATTATCCGGGCAAGCTGAAGATAGCGCCGGGCGTAGGCGACATCGCGAAGGATCTGCGCCTTGAGGGCCTCCGGTGAGTCAAAGCGCCGTTCGGGCCGGATGTGGGCGAAGAAGCAAAGCTCGATGGGTGTGTCCTCAGCCAGATCGATGGGATGGAAATCGAGCAGATGCGACTCGACGGCGTAAGAGTCCTCGCCAAAGGTGGGACGATTGCCGGCATTGGTGACCGAATCGAAGGTCTCGCGGTTCAGGCCGGCGCCGATCGAGATGCGAGTGACATAGACTCCGTTTGCGGGCAGCAGCTCGCTGTATGGTGCCAGATTGATCGTGGGGACGGTCAGCCGGGTGCCGATCCCCCGGCCTCGGGCTGGTGTGGACCGGATGGAAAAAGGACGGCCCAGCAGCACGCGAGCGCAGGAGACCTCTCCGGCAGCGATACGCTGGCGGATCTGCGAGCTGGAAACAGAGATGCCGCGAATGGTGATGGCGGGATGGGCGACAACGGTGAAGCCAAGCTCACGTCCCAGGTGCTGAAGCTCGGCGGTGCCGGCCCGTGCTCCATGGCCGAAATGGAAGTTGTCTCCTTCGTGAATCTCAATTGCGTGGAAGGACCGGTGCAGTATGCCGTCGGCGAAGTCGTGCGCGGAGAGATGCGAAAACGCCTCAGTGAAAGGGATGACGATGGTTGCGTCGATGCCGGTCTGGGCCAGCAGTTCGAGCCGCTGGGGCAAGGGGGTGATGAGGCGAGGGGCCTGTTCGGGACGAAGGACCCGGACCGGATGCGGATCGAAGGTGACTGCTACCGACTGCGCTCCGAGTTGCTGCGCGCGTTCACGGACCTTGCGCAGGATCTCCTGGTGGCCGCGGTGCATGCCGTCGAAGTTGCCGATGGCAAGGACGGTGCGGGTGAGGCCGGGCGGAATCGCGTCAAGCGAGCGGATGACTTGCATGGTCACTAGATCTCAAAGGGAATGCGCAGACCGTCATAGGCGAGGCGCACGTGCGCGGGAAGCTCATTCTCTGTCTCCTCGTGATCGACTTCATGCGACATGTGCGTGAAGTAGGCACGGGCCGGAGCGAGACGGTCGGTCCAGGCAAGAGCCTGCTCGATGTTGGCATGGCTGGGGTGGGGCTCCTTGCGGAGGGCGTCGATGAGGACCACATCGAGGTTTTCGAGCAAGGGGAGGCTGGATTCGGGAATGCGGTTCATGTCCGTGAGATACGCGGCCGATCCGAAGCGGAAGCCGCCCACGGAAAGGTCGCCGTGCAACAGCGGGATGCGTTGAAAGGGGATGCCAGCGACCTCCGCGGACTCCTGTCCGTTCAGGCGGCGCAGGCTGACACGGGCGCGCGTGGGGTATTTTGCTCGCGGCGAAAAGGTGTATTCGAAGACGCGCTCGAGGACGGAGGCGGTGCTTTCATCGGCGTAAAGAGGCAGGCCACCGGGATGGCGGAAGCTCAGCGGCCGCAGGTCATCGAAGCCGAGGATGTGATCGGCGTGGGCGTGGGTGTAGAAGACCGCGTCCACGTGGCGGATATTTTCGCGCAAGGCCTGAATGCGGAAGTCAGGTCCGGTGTCGATGATGACGGTCTGGTCGGTACCGTTGTCGGGCCAGCGAACGGCGATGGAGGGACGGCTGCGCCGGTTGCGCGGGTCGCCCGATGTGCAGACCTCGCATTCGCACCCCAGCGTAGGGACGCCCATGGAGGTTCCACTGCCGAGGATGACGATCTCTGCCTGCAAAGGGCTACTTTTTCCCCTTGGGCGGATTCTGCGCCTGCTGCGCGATGGCGTTAGTGATCTCGAGGAACATCATGCGCAACTCGAAGAGAGCATTCTGCAGAACGCGCTGCTCTTTCTCGGTGAGGTTGCCCTTGGTCTTTTCCTGCAGCACCCCGAGCATATCGACGCTCTGCCGGGCGCCGACGATATCGATGCGGGGCTTCTGGCCTGGCTCGGCCGCTGCACCCATAGCCATGACGGCGGAGATGTAAATCGACTGGATGACGTGCTCCATGGTCACCGCGGGCGAGGGCCCGATACCTGGATTTGCCTCGCGCAGCAGGGTGTCGAGATGCCGGGAAGATTCCTTGTATGCGGCGTGCTGCTGGGCCGATTCCTCGGCGGTCGGTTCAGGGAGAGGCTCTTCCTCATCGTGCGCTGCGGTCTCCGGCGTTACAGTCTCTGCCGGGGGCGCTGCGGGAGGGTTGGTCACCAGGCGCGGGCCAGGCGCCGGCTCGGCAGGAGCGGCTGCGGGAGGAGCAGGAATTTCCTGAGGCGCAGCGGATTCCGGCGATTGAGAATGCTCATCGCGCAACTCGCCTTCCAGGGTAAACTTGCGGCGATCGGTGACGGTGAACGAGGGCGGTTTTTCTGCCATGGGAGTGTCCTTTTTCTTCTTAAAGAGGCGGAGCATCGAGCGGCGTCGCTGTGCCCTCACTATAGGTAATGGATGCTTTGCGCTCGAGAATTTCCGTCCGGATGAAGCCGAGCGCGAGGACGCCGGTGAAAGCTGGAAGTTGGTACTGAGCGACGCTGGTGAGCTCGCCAACCGGATTCCGCTCGGCTTGTTCCGCATTCAGCGGTATCGTCTGGCCGGGTTCGAGCGCTGGCGGATTGCCGGTGAGCGAGAACTGCCGCAGAGCGCGGTGAATGGTGGCGCGGGAGCGGATACGCTCGACGATTTCCTGCCCAAGATAGCAGCCCTTGTTGAAGTTGAGGGCTCGGGACTGGGAGGTTTCCTGCGCGAGATGGCGCTCCTGGATGTCGATGCCGTAAAGAGGAGTGGCGGTGAGAATGCGGAGGGATTCGACGGCGGAGACTCCGCAGGGAACGGCTCCCGCGTTGATGAGCGTCGACCAGATCGAAGGCAGCGATTCCGCCGGAAGCCATAGCTCAAAGTGCGGGACCACGGGGCTGTGAGCGTGGACAAGCATGACTTCGACACCGTTGATCTCGCCACGGACAAAGGCGTCCTCGGCGGGCGGCGTCAGGCCGAGGCCGCGAAGTATCTCCTCGGAGCGGGGGCCGGCAATGCCAAGGGCGGTAAAGGATGCGTCTAACGGATGTAGCTCCACCTCGTCCATGATGATGAAGTGATCGAGGTGGGTGGCAAGCTTCGCGATCTGGTTGCGATCGGTTTCGAGGAGAAGGTGGTCGGAGAAGCGGTAAATGGTTGCGTCGCCGAGGATTCTGCCCTGGGCGTTGAGCAGGAAGCTGTAGTTCGAAAGACCCTCTTCGAGCGACTGTATGGTGTTCGTCACCATGCCGTTGAGCCAGCGAAGACGATCGTTGCCGCTGATCTGGAGGAGGGCGAAATATCCAAGGTCGTAAACGCCGGCCGATGCTGCCAGGGCGGCGAGTTCAGCGCCGGCACCGGTGATGGCTGCGGGAGTGAGAGCTCCGCGGTATGGAAGCAGCGGCGGCGGGTTGTCACCGGCGGCCAGGTGCGAGGCCAAGGGTGTTGCAACTGCGGGACTTGGCGGTGCTGAAGCGAGTTGGGGGGTGGCACCCATTGGTAAAGGTTCTTAGAAAATTATAGCCTCGCAGTAAGGGCAGAGGTTTGAAGGGACGGGAATGACATCGATTCACAAATATAGCGCCGCCGGCGTGCTGGGATTAACGATTGCGGCCGCGGCAGCTCTGTGGGCACAGCAGCCGACGCCACAGCCGGCTCCGGAAACGCCGAAGCCGGATGTCCGCATGACCCAGGCACAGGCGAAAGAGCTTTTTGCCTCTGTCGACACCATCATGCAGTTTGCCTCGGACGATTCCAAGCTGGCCATCAAGAGCAAGGTGAAGCGGCGGCTGACATCGCGGGATGCGGTGGAGAAATACCTTGTCGACAAGATGAAAGACGACAAGGATGCCAAGCGCATGGAACGTTCGGAGATCGTGCTGAAGAAATTCGGCTTGATCGATCAAGATTTTCATCTTGAACCGTTCCTCATCAGCCTGCTGAAGGAACAGATTGCGGGCTATTACGACAGCAAGACCAAGACGGTGAATTTGCTGGACTGGATCGAGCCCGATACGCAGAAACCGGTACTGGCGCATGAGCTGACACATGCGCTGCAGGATCAGCGGGTGAACCTGGAGAAGTGGGAAGACACGAGCGACGATGATTTATCTCACAACGTGAAGCAAGACAACGAGCACATCGCTATCGATGAGCAGGACACGGCGCGTGAGGCGGTGCTCGAAGGCCAGGCGATGGCGGTGCTGGTGGACTACAGCTTGAAGCCGATGGGGCAGAGCATCCTTAGCCAGCCGGATCTGGTGAAGGCCAAAGCCGACGAGCAAAGCTCGGATGCTGATTCTCCCGTATTGCAGCGGGCGCCGCTGCTGCTGCAGGAAGCATTGCTGTTTCCCTACCGCGAAGGTCTGAAGTTCGAGGTGGACCTGCTGCAGGACAAAGGAGCGGCGGGCGCGTTCGGAGCGGTGCTCGATCATCCTCCGGCCACCAGCTTCGAGATCATGAATCCCCGTGCATATGAGGCGCGGGTGAAGGTCCCGCTGCTGAAGATGCCGGATATTCATCCGCTGCTGGACGCGGACTATGCGCCTTATGACATCGGCGTGATGGGGCAGCTCGATGTGCGGATTTTGGCCGAACTCTTCGGGGGACCACAATTGGCCGCTGCGCTGACTCCGGCTTGGGACGGCGGCATTTATTACGCGGTGCAAAAGAAGAGCGCTCCGGATAAAAACTCGACTTCGTCGATCTCCCTTCTTTACCTCTCGCAGTGGAAGACGCCAGAAGCGGCGGCGGCCTTCGCGAGGATGTACGCCGATGAGTTGGGAAGACAATACTCCGGGGTCACACGCGATACGCAGGCTGAGTCCGACGAAAGCGAGCAGATCTACAAGACGAATGAAGGGCCGGTGCTGATCGCGACGAATGGGAAATCGGTCTTTCTGAGCGAAAGCTTCGACCTGACGCTCGCGCGGAAGCTGGAATTCCTGATGACGGGTGCTCAACAGGGGAACGATCAGAACCAGGCGATTGCTCTGTCACAGCCCACCCACGCCCTGACCGGCAGCATGGTGAATTTCTTCGCCGGCTGCGGACTGATGCGGGCCGCGATCCCACATGGAGCAGCGCGTTTATACTGAAGTTTCCGCGTCTTTTGATCTACATACTCGCAAGGCTTCAGCCGGAGAACAGATTGCAACAGGCAGAAATTGGAATCATCGGAGGCAGTGGCTTGTATGCCATGCCTGGACTCACCTCTGTGCGCGAAACCCGCGTCGAAACCCCATTTGGCGATCCGAGCGACGCGTTTGTGCTGGGCGAGCTCGAGGGGCGAAGGGTTGCGTTTCTGGCGCGGCATGGGCGCGGACACAAGTTGCTGCCTTCGGAGTTGAACTTCCGCGCGAATATCTATGCCTTCAAGAAGCTGGGTGTGGAACGGATTCTGTCGGTTTCCGCTGTCGGGTCGCTCAAGGAAGAGCACAAGCCGACGGACTTTCTGATTCCGGATCAGTTCATAGATCGCACAACACGGCGCATCTCGACATTTTTCGGCGACGGAGTTGTGGCGCATGTGGCGTTCGGGGATCCGGTGTGTAGCATCGTCGCGAAGACGCTTGCCGAGGTGTGCAAGCGCGAAGGCGTAGTGGGCAAGGCCGGCGGGACCTATGTGAATATGGAGGGCCCGCAGTTCTCGACGCGCGCCGAATCGAATCTGTATCGCAGCTGGGGTGCTGATCTGATAGGAATGACAAATCTTCAGGAAGCCAAGCTGGCGCGGGAAGCCGAGATCTGCTATGCAACGCTGGCCATGGTGACTGACTACGACGCCTGGCATGAGGTGCACGAGGCTGTGACCGTGGAGCAGATCGTCGCTGTACTCAATCAAAACGCCGCCAATGCCTGCAAGGTCGTGAAGGCTGCAGTCGCAGCGGTGCCCACGGAAAGAAACTGCGCCTGCGCGTCCGCTCTGAAGTATGCAATTCTCACAAGTCCGGATGCAATCCCGGACGCCACCCGAGAGCGGCTGGATCTGCTGATCGGGAAATATCTGAACGTGACAGCGAAAGGATAGAAGATTGGCGATTCTGGTTGTGGGCAGTGTTGCTTTCGATACGATTGAGACCCCGTCGGGCAAGGCGGAGCGCTGCCTGGGCGGAGCGGCCACTCACTTTGCGCTGGCGGCCAGTTACTTTACCGATGTGCGCGTCATCGCTGTCGTTGGAGAAGACTTCACCGAGGAACACGAGGCGATTCTTACACGACGTGGGATCGACACGCTCGGCATCGAGCACACGGACGGCAAGAGCTTTTTCTGGAGCGGGTCATACCTCAGGAATCTGAATGAAGCGCAGACGCTCAATACGGAACTGAACGTCTTTCAAAGCTTCACGCCGAAGATTCCGGCTGCATACCAGGACAGCGAATATCTGTTTCTGGCGAACATCGATCCCGTGCTGCAAGCGGATGTGCGCGGCAAGATGCCCAAGGCAACGCTGGTCTGCGGCGATACGATGAATTACTGGATCAACGATCATCGCGAGAACCTGGAACGCGTTCTCAAGGGTCTGGATGGATTGCTGATCAATGACGGCGAGGCGAAGCTGCTGGCGCATGACGCGAACCTGGTTCAGGCCGCGGAGAAGATTCTCGCCATGGGGCCGAAGAGCCTGGTGGTGAAACACGGCGAATATGGAGCGACGGCATTCTTCAGCCATCGCTCATTTCCAGACGGGGACGGTCGGACATTGCTGCCCTTTCGTGCCCCGGCCCTGCCGCTGGCCGAGGTGGTCGATCCCACGGGTGCGGGCGATTCATTTGCGGGCGGATTCTTCGGCTATCTGGCTTCGCAGAAGGACTTGACGCCGGCGGCCTTCAAGAAGGCGATGTTCTATGGCGGCGTAATGGGTTCCTTCGCCGTTGAGCGCTTCGGCACCGAGCGGCTACAGCAACTGGATCCAACGGAGATTGACGAACGCTTTGCGCTCTTCCGCGAACTCTCGCACCTTGACTGACATCGAATCGCAGCGCCTGAAGCTGCGGGGCGAGACCTTTATCGTTGCCTGGAGCGCTCTGCTGGTTTCGTTCTTCGCGCTTTCGTTCAGCTATTCGCGCGGCATCATGCTGCTTTATGGAGATGCTGTTGCGCATCTGCATATCGCAAGGCGCATCATCGATTCGATAAATCCGGGTTTGAGACAGCTGGGTTCTGTGTGGCTGCCGCTGCCTCACCTTCTGCTCGTTCCGTTTGTGGCACGCATGAGTTGGTGGCAATCTGGGCTTGCCGGAGCCTTTCCCTCGATGGGAGCCTATGTTCTCGGAACTGCCGGGATCTATCGGCTGGCAAGGCTATGGGTCGAGCCGCGAAGCGCGCTGGTCGCGGTCTTCTTCTTCGGGCTGAATCCTGGGCTGCTCTACATGCAGACAACTGCGATGAACGAGCCGCTGTTTCTGGCGGAGATGATCTGGGCGGTGGTCCTCATCATCGAATACGGACGGGCCTTACAGGCAGGAGAAACAGACCGCGCGACGAAGCTCCTCGTGATTGCGGGAGTGGTCCTCGTCGCGGCGGTATTCACCCGTTATGACGGATGGATCTTCACATTTCTGGCGTGGCTTTTCGCTCTTGCTGCGACGCTGCGCAGGAGGCAGTGGTGGGATTCACGAGCCGGCGGAGCGTTTCTCCTCTTTACGGTCATGCTCGCGGTTGCGCCGATTCTTTGGATGGGTTACTGCGCGCGGCAATTCGGCGATCCGCTGGACTTCATGCGCGGCCCTTATTCGGCGCGAGCGATCGAAGCGCGGACATCGACGCCCGGGGCGCCGCAGTATCCGGGCTGGCACAGCATGCCGGTGGCGGCTCTGTATTTTCTGAAGGCTGCGGAACTGGGGGCGGCACCGCTGCGCTTCGCCAACCTGCTGCTGATCCTCTCGGTTGCAGGGGGCGTGGTAGCGGCAATTCGCTGGCGTCTCCGCGACGGACTCATGGCGCTGCTGTTGTGGGTTCCCCTGCCGTTTTATGCTTACTCCATCGCCTATGGATCAGTGCCGATCTTCATTCCGCTCTGGTGGCCGCACTCCTGGTACAACACGCGGTATGGCATGGAGATGCTGCCCGCGTTCGCACTGTCGCTGGCGTTTCTAGCCGCGCTGGTTTCGCAATGGATTGCAAGGCGCTGGCCGGCGATCGCGCGATGGGTTCCGACCGCTGTCGTGCTGCTGCTGGTTGCGGATAACGCCGTCCTGCTGCGGGCGAAGCCCCTGGTGCTGGACGAAGCGATTGCGAATTCGCGGACACGTATTCCGTTCGAAGTGGCCTATGCACATGCTCTGGAACTGCTGCCGCACAACAGCACGATCCTTGCTTATACCTCCGATCACGTTGGCGCCTTTCAGCGCGCCGGCATTGCGCTCAAACGTACGATCAATGAAACGGACTACTACCAGTGGCTTCCGGCGCTTAAGGATCCGGCAAAGGCGGCGGACTTTGTGATCGCTACGGACAACGACAAGGTCGCCCAGGCTGTTGCCGCGAAACCGAAAGGCCTGACGCTGATCAATATTGTGTGCTCGACTGGTCAACCCTGCGTGCGCATTTACAGTTCTGACCGCCACTCGGCGGGTGGTAGCATCACCCAGAAATGAACCTTTGCGGAATGAAGCGATGACGCGGTTTGTGAAGGCCCATGCCTGCGGAAATGATTTTTTGATTGTCGAAGGTGAGTGCGATCGCGAGCTGGCGGTAAGGCTGTGCGCGCGCAGCACCGGTGTTGGCGCGGATGGGATTGAATTTCTGGAATGGAGCGGGGAGCGCTCGGGGAGGATCCGGCTGGTGAATGCCGACGGGTCGATTGCCGAGATTTCCGGCAATGGCACGCGGTGTGTAGCCGCGTGGATGGCTCACCAGAAGAGCTTGCCAGCAGGTGCGGACCTCACGCTTGAAACCGATGCCGGCCAGCGGGAGTTGCATCTTGTGAGCGCGTACGGGTGGAGATTTGAGTTTGCCGCGGGGATGGGTGTTCCGGTTGTTCAGGACAAGGAGATCACGCTGGCGGATGGGACGAAGGTTGCGGGGGTTACCGTCTCCACGGGAAATCCGCACTTTGTGATCTTTGTCGAAAATGAGTCGTTTCGCTCTTATGGGCGTTCCTGGCAGGAACTGGGAGGCGAGATTTGCCCGCATGCAGAGTTTCCTGGTCAGACCAACGTCGAATTCGTACGCATCATCGATACAAATCATATTGAGATACGAATCTTCGAGCGTGGCGTCGGGCCGACGATGTCGTCGGGGACGGGAACGTGTGCGACGGCGGCGGCGACGATTGCACGACGCGGGGGAAGCGTTTCGTTGCAGGTAATGGCTCCGGGTGGTGAGCAGCGCGTGGAATGGCCCGGCGATGGGACGGAAATAACACTGACAGGTCCGGCAGAACTGATCGCTCAGGGAGAGGCGTGGTGAGCAACGTCGTGAAACCTTACGCGGTGCCTCCCGGCGCGAAGGTCGCCGTGGTGGCGCCTGCGAGCAACGCCAAGCCGGAGAGGATCGAGCTGGGATTGGCGGCGCTGCGTAAGCGGGGCTTTGATGCCGTGGTGGGCATTCACACTCTCGGCAAGGAGCCGCCATTTTTTTCGGGTACGGCGGCAGCGCGTCTCGATGATCTGCACCGCGCCTTCGCCGATCCCGACGTACAGGCCATATTTTGTACCCGCGGCGGTTACGGATCGAATTATCTGCTGGAGGATCTGGATCTGGGACTGATTGAGGCCCATCCCAAGCCGTTGTTTGGCTACAGCGACCTGACGACGATGCAGACGTTGCTGTTCGACCAGCTTGACCTGGTGGGATTCCATGGACCGATGGTGGCAGCGGACTTTTATCGCGAGGGCGGCGTGCATGAAGCCAGCTTTGCCGCGGCGCTGGGCGGCGAAGCTGTCATCGCCGGCGGGGATGAAGGTCTGCGCATTCTAAAGCCCGGCCGGGCGGAAGGCATAGTTTATGGGGGATGCCTGAGCATTCTGACATTTGCCCTCGGCACGCATTTTGCGCCTCAGACGGAGGGCAAGCTGCTCTTCATTGAAGATGTCGCGGCCAAGCCCTACCAGATCGATCGCATGCTACGGCAGATGCTGCTGGCGGGCAAGTTTGACGGCGTCACCGGTCTGATCTTCGGAGAAATGCTGGAGTGTGTCTCACCCGGCGCCACTGCCGACTTGTTGGATGAGGTAATCCTGCGAGTTTTCGACTGGTTTGAGGGGCCGATCGCGACCGGGTTGCGATCCGGACATGTCTCGCGGGGCAATGTTACGTTGCCGTTGGGGATTCAAGCGGAATTGATTCTGGAAGATGAGCCGGTGCTGAGATATCTGGAACCGGCCGTGCTGGTCTGAGAAGAGATGCAAGGGACAAAACATATTCACCTCATTGGAATTTGCGGAACGGCGATGGCATCGCTGGCCGGACTGTTGCAGCTGAAGGGGCACCGCGTCACGGGTTCCGATCAGGCGGCGTATCCTCCGATGTCGGATCTGCTGGGTTCGCTGAAGATTCCTGTCGCGGAGCCATTTTCGGAAAAGAACCTCGATCCGAGGCCCGATCTGGTGATCGTGGGCAATGCGATATCGCGCGGGAATGTCGAGCTTGAATCCGTGCTCGACCAGAGGATTCCGTTTACTTCGCTGGCGCAGCTTATTCACGAGGAGTTTCTGCCCGGGCGGGAGTCACTGGTTGTTGCCGGGACTCATGGCAAAACCACCACGACGAGCATGCTGGCATGGATTTATAAGGTCGCGTCGAAGCAGAATGCACAGCTGAGGCCATCGTTTCTCATTGGCGGGGTCGCAGAAAATTTCGGCACGAGTTTTCAGTTGAGCGATGGGCAACCCTTCATTCTCGAAGGCGACGAATACGACACGGCGTTCTTCGATAAGGGCCCGAAGTTCATGCACTATTTTCCGGACGCTCTGATTCTGACACACGTGGAGTTCGATCACGCCGACATCTATCGCGATCTCGATGCGGTGAAGACAGCTTTCAAGCGGCTGGTCAATCTGGTGCCGAGGCGCGGCAGAGTGGTTGCTTTCGATGGTGCTGCAAACGTGGACGAGTGTGTGAGCCGTGCGTTCTGCAAAGTGGAACGCTATGGATTTAAGCCGGAGACGCACTGGCGCATCGAAGGACTGGAGCATGAAGGATCGGAAACGCGCTGGCGCGTGATGCGAGAGGGCAAGCCCTGGGCGGAGTTTTCGCTGCGCATGGCGGGCGAGCATAATGCGCTGAACGCGACGGCAGCAGCAGGACTGGCGGCGGGGCAGGGGATTGCTGTCGAGGCGATCACCGAGGCGTTGGCAACCTTCCGCAGTGTGAAGCGACGGCTGGAGGTACGGGCGGTTGTCGATGGCGTCACGATCATCGATGATTTTGCGCACCATCCGACGGCGATACGAGAGACGCTGAAGGCATTGCGTGAGGCTTATCCAGGGCGGCGCCTGTGGGCAGTGCTTGAGCCGCGCTCGAATACGCTTCGGCGCAATGTGTTTCAGCGCGAACTGGTGGAGAGTCTCGCGCTTGCTGACCGGATCGTGCTGGCAGGAGTATTCAAGCAGGAGAACATACCGGAGAATGAGCGGCTTCATCCCGAGGCGGTGGTCAGCGCCCTCAAGGCCGCCGGATATGAGGCCGCGCTTCTCAAAGACGCGAATGAGATTGTCGAGTCGATTGCGCCCCAATTGCGGCCGAATGATGTAGTGGCGATTCTTTCCAATGGCGGCTTCGACGGCATCTATGAGAAGCTGCCGAGGCGGCTTCGCGAACCCGGTGTCGCGGATAAAGGCTGAAGGCAATGCTGCCGGCTCTGACTTTGCTCTTCGTCTACATCGTGCTGGGTATTCCTGCTGCGGTGATCGGCATCCCGTGGACACTGATGTCGGGCGATATCCGTCTGGTGTACCGGTGGACGATGTGGATCATGCACGCCGGATTGCGAGCAGGGGGGATTCGCATTGAAGTCGTGCGCCGAGAGCCGCTCGATCCAAGGCAGCGCTACATCTTCCTCTCCAATCACGTCTCCAATCTCGATCCGCCGGTGCTGCTTCCCCTATTGCCGCGCAGGACTTCAGTTTTCGTGAAGCGATCGCTGATGAAGATTCCGGTGATCGGCTATGCCATGAGACTGGGCAGGTTTATTCCGGTTGACCGCGATCGCCGGGTTGAGAGCGCAAAGGAAAGTGTCGAGTCCGCGGCAAGCGTGCTGGCATCCGGCCTGCACATTTTGTCGTTTGTGGAGGGCACACGGTCGCGGGATGGGCGTCTGCAGGCGTTCAAGAAAGGCCCTTTTTATCTCGCGACGGAGACGGGTGCGTCCGTGGTTCCCATTTCCATCTGGGGAACAGAATCGATGATGAAGAAAGGCAGCCTGCGGATCTTCCCGGGTACAGCCCACGTGACTTTCCATGCTCCTCTTAACCCACGGGATTATGCGGCGCGTGAAGATCTGATGGCCGAGGTGCGAGTTGCCATCACATCAGCGCTGCCGGAATGGATGCGGGCCGAACCGCCTATTTGAGGATGGCGTTGTAGCCGTCGGCGAGTAATTTCGCGCGCATGGCGTGAGCTTCTTCACGGGTGGCAAAGGGGCCAATCTGAACATGCAGCAGATTATCCCTGGGATCGGTGCGAGCGATCGCGCTGTAACCATGTTTTTTGAGCGCGGCAACCAGAACATCCGCGTCCTGCTGCCGGGAGATGGCGGCGATCTGGACCATGGTCGGTGGCCCGGCTCGTGCGGAGGAAGCAGGTGCGGCGGCAGATGCGGGCGGCGCCATCGGCGCCGGAGAAGTGATCGCGGGTTTCGGTGGAGCGGAGGCAGCCGTAAGGGCAGGCACTGGGGTAACCTGCCTGATCACCGTCGCGGAGGGTTTCTGCGGTGCCGGGGCGCTCGAAGCAGCCGCGCTTTCCTGAGCATCAGGACCGGGAGTGTAAGTGGCCGGGTTTGCCGAGTCATCTTCGTTCGGAGAGTTCGCCGCCGGTGGCGGCATGGGCTTGGGCACAGCCTTGGCTGTGGCGTCGGAAGAGATCACTGACGCCGGCCTCGCGCTGCCCCGCCCAAGTGAGTAGCCCAGCCCGAAGAAGATTCCACAAATGAGAACCAGGCCGAAGAAAACCCCAAGCAGAGATCGCATGCCAAGTGTGATCTCGGTGTCCGCCCGTTCCTTTTCTTCCTCTTCGGTCTCCTCGATGAACCTCATATTCTTTTGGACTCGCTAACTGTTCTCTTGTTGCGGTGGTGGCGGGGGGGCGGGATTAGCCGGAACGGTATATTTGCTCAGCAGGGATAGCAACTCCATCGGCAGCGGAAAGACGACGGTGGTGTTTTTTTCTGTCCCAATGTCGGTAAGTGTCTGGAGATAGCGCAGTTGCAGCGTCAGCGGCTGCGTGGCCAGCATGTTGCCGGCTTCGACCAGGCGCTGGGCGGCAGCAAATTCTCCCTCGGCGTTGATGATCTTTGAGCGCTTTTCGCGTTCGGCTTCGGCCTGCTTGGCCATGGCGCGCAGCATCGATTCGGGCAGATCGACCTGCTTCACCTCAACGCTGACCACCTTCACTCCCCAGGGCTCGGTCCGCTGGTCGATGATGGTCTGAATGCGTTGATTGAGCGCGTCGCGGTGCGAGAGGAGCCCATCCAGTTCGACTTCGCCCAGAACCGAGCGCAGGGTGGTCTGCGCGAACTGCGATGTCTGGTAGACGTAATTCGCGACTTCGATTACCGCCTTTGCCGGATCAAGCACACGCAAGGTAATAACGGCATTGACCTTGATGGTGACATTGTCGCGGGTGATGACGTCCTGGGGCGGGACTTCGAGCACTTCCTGGCGCAGCGAGATGCGCACGATTTGATCGATCGGCCGAAAGACAAAGATGATTCCCGGACCCTTGGGGGGGAGTAGCACGCGGCCGAGGCGGAAGATGACTCCGCGCTCATATTCGCGCAGGATCTTGATGGAATTGAAGAAATAAATGACAACGATCAGCAGAACGATGAGCCCGGGAATTCCGATCATGAAACCTCACCCGCCAGCGATTGTACCGCAGCGGTAGAGAGGCTTTGCAGTCAATCGGAGACGCGCGACGTTTCGGGAACCCGGTCGACTAATAGCGTGAGACCGTCGACGGAGCGGACACGGACCCGCTCTCCTGCGGCGGCAGTATCCGACGACTCGGCTTGCCAGAGTTCGCCATGAATCAGGATCTGGCCTCGCGGTGCGAGCGGCTGCTGGGCGATTCCAACGTTGCCGATGAGAGCCTGAGGGCCGGTAATCACCTTATTGCGGTGTGCACGGACGGCGATGCGAACGAGAAACAGGGTGATCAGGCCGAAGGCTAATCCGCAAGCGATGGCGGTCGAGATGTGCACGCGCATTTCGGGAATCGGTCCATCGACGATGGTCAGAGTTCCGAAGACGAGCGCGAGGATTCCGGTACCGGCGAGGACTCCGTGGCTGGGAAACTTGGCCTCAAGCAGCAGCAGGGTAAAAGCGGCGATGAGCAGCATGACTGCCGTATACCGCACCGGCAACATGTTCAGGGCGAAAAATGCAGTCAGGACCAGAAGCGTCCCGAGCGCGCCGGGAATGATGGTCCCGGGTGAGTTGAACTCGACATAGATAAGCAGGCCGCCGATCACCAGGATGAGCACGGCGAGATTCGGGTTCATCAGCCGGTCGAGAATCTCTTCACGCACGGTCGGATCGAGTGTAACCAGGGCGGCGTTGCGGGTGTGGAGCGTGACGGTGCCGCCGTTGAAGCGATTGATGGTGCGGCCGTCGATTGAGTCGAGGAGGGCGCGATCGCTCGGCGCGACCAGGTCGATCAGGTGAAGCTGCTCGGCTTCGCGCTCTGTATAGGACTTCGAATTGAGCACCGCATCCTGCGCGGCTGTGGTGTCTCGGCCACGGCGTGCGACATAGGACCGCAGGAAGGCGGTGGTGTCGTTCTCGAGCTTCTGCTTCATGACGGCGTCGATCTGGCCGCCTTCGACGACAGGATGGGCAGCGCCGGCATTGGTTCCTGGAGCCATGGCGGCGATATCGGCCGCTTCCATCAGGAAGAAACCAGCTGAGCCTGCGCGGCTTCCGGAAGGCGCTACGTAAACGATGACCGGCACAGGCGAGGCGAGAATTTTGCCGACCATCGAGCGGGTCGAGTCGAGCAAGCCCCCTGGTGTGTTGAGCTCAATGAGCACGGCAGCGGCGTTGTTGACGGAGGCAAAGGTCAGGCCACGTGTGAGATATTCTTCGCTGATCGGCTGGATCGTGTCGTCCAGGTGAAGGACGACTACCTGTGGCCTGCTTCCGCCAGCTTGTGCGCGCGCCGGGATCGCGGTCATGGCGATCACGGCTGCCAGGGCAAAAAGCGATTGCAGGATACGTCGGGTCATGGAACCTGCTGTCCCCGCGATTCTAGCGCCTGCTTCATACCTCGCGCATTTGGATTTGCGGGATCGAGCTTCAGAGCCTGGCTGACCTCGGTGGCGGCGGTGCTGAGCTGATCCGCAACCAGGTCGAGCCGCGCAAGAACGAGATGCGCCGGCACATTTGGCGCCAGGGCCAGGGACTTCGTCGCCTCCTCACGGGCGGCATTGGCATCGCCGTTGTGCTCGCGGACCTGAGCTAGTCCGGCGTGGGCCAGTGCGGAGGAGGGGTTCGCCTGCAGGGCGGCCTGGTATTGCCGCTCGGCCTCCAGAGTGAGGCCTCCGTTCATGAACTGGTCTCCCTGTTTTACGAGAGCGGAAGCGCGCTTTGCCGCCGGTAGAGACGCCAGCCGCGCGGATTCCACCTGTTCCATTTCAAAGGCCACCTGGCGGAAGCCCGTCTCATTGTAGGAACGCTTGATGCGCTCCAGGGGCAGCGTGTCGTCGGGGATGGCCTTGCCGCGGTCGGGATTCACCTTGATGGAGTCGGGATTCTTGAGCGTGTTGGCGAAGGCCTGCGCTTCGGCATCCTGCGGACGCAGTTTGAGCGCCTGGTCGATCTCCCGGATGGCACCCTGGATGTCGTTGCGGCGCCGCAGGCTGACAGCCAGATTGAAGCGATAGTCGGGGTCCCGGGGATCGGCGGTCACGGCCTGCTGGAACAAAGGAGCGCCGTCACGGCCGCGCCGGCTGGCAGCAACCGCCTGATTATTGACGACCTCGGGCAGAGGGAGGCGGATGCTCACGAAGGCGAAAGCGTCTTCGGCTTTCATGTAATTGGCGGTGTAGAAGAAGGACAGTCCGCGATAGAAATCTGCCGCGAGTGCTTTTGGGTCTTCTCTTGGCAGATGCCCTAAGGTGGCAGCGGCCGAGTCGTAATCCTGGTTGGCGAAGTAAGCCATGCCCAGAGTGAACCAGGCGGGCGTGAAGCTCGGATCGAGGCGCAGGGCTTCCTTGAGGTGAACGATGCGCTCGGTTGGGGCCTCGGCAATGCTTCCGCGGACATAATTTTCAAAGGCGTCGACGCGGAGCGGGCCGTCGGCGGCGAGGAAAGTCTGCTCGACTACGGAGTATGAGGGATCGAGCTGCCGGGCGAGCCGCCACGCAAGAGTGTTCAGGATATCGAGCAGGCTTTTGAGATTTCCCTGCTGCACGATGGGTGGGCTCAGCTTGAGAGCCTTGATATCCATGATCTCAGCCGATACGGAGAGCTGGTCGCCGGTGAGGGTGTAGAAGCCGAGAATGACCGAGTCCGCGTCCAGAGTCTGCGCGATACGAATCGTGGTTGCGTGCGAAGGCTGGAAAGACTGCGGAAGCCCGAGGCGGTCGAGAGCATAAAGGCGGTCTCCGCGGCTGATGGTAAGGAAACCGGCCGAATCCAGGCGGCGATTCAAAATGTCGGCAACACCCTCCCCGATCCAGTCGAGGTTAGGCTGCGATGTGTGGTTCTCAAATGGCAGAACCAGCAATAGGCGTCCATGCGCCTCCGCGCTCACCGACGGGGTGGCGGCGGACGACTGTGCCGATGCACTTTCGAACAGCAGAACCAAAGAGATGAGGAAGAAGGACGAAAGCCTGAAAAAACGCCGCACAAGCAGGATTATAGTGGTCCGGCGCCCATGAATTCAGGCTGCGACAGGCTCGCTTCCTGCGGACGGTTGAAGTGCAGAACCGCCGCCCACTGTCCCTTGCGCTCGGCCTGCCAGGTGACCGAGCCATCCAGGATTCGGGCAATCACAGCGGGCGCGAGGTCGTGATGGAAATCGAAGAACCGTGTATCGATGGCTTCGTTTCTGCGGCCAAGGCTGAAGGGCAAATGCGGAGGGTCGTATTTTGTCGAGAAAACGAAGGCTGCGGTGAACGGCTCGGTCGCCTGCGCCGCCTTCTGGATTTCCGCAAAGGAGAAGTTGTCGATCGCCACGACCGGAACCGGCCGGTCAACATAGCCGAGCTCAGGTTTGGATAGTTCATCGGAAGCGGGCCAAGCGGTGAGCACGACGGAGTGAGAGTAATGCTGAAGAATCTGCGCGATTGCCGCCTGGTGGAGGAGGATGACGTCACGGTAGGCGAGATTGTCTTCCGGCGCAAAGCGATAGGGCGGATTGACGAACAGGCCTGCGATGAAGGCGACCGCGCTCAATCCGACCAGTGCAGTCCATTGCTTCACGCGGCGGCGGAAGGTGTTTACGCAAAGCAGGATCACCAGCGGATAGAGGGGCAGGAGGTAACGCGTGAGAAGCGCGCCACCCAGGATCGAGAAGAGGAGGAGATTCGCCAGGA
>Ga0335075_10005800_pt1 | contig 19104 bp, 18 predicted proteins | sample Lox_Sample_24_FD_206723 | JGI IMG/M metagenome (GOLD analysis project Ga0335075, IMG submission 206723) | Soil microbial communities from Loxahatchee National Wildlife Refuge, Florida, United States - Lox_Sample_2.4 | ecosystem: Environmental > Terrestrial > Soil > Wetlands | place: USA... | reverse complement strand
CAGAACGTCCTCAACCAACTGCACGTCAGCGCCTATACCCAGTATGTCTGGACCGGCGTCATTACGGTGGGCGCGGTGGCGCTTTATGCCTGGCGTGGCCGGGATCGGGAGGGAAGGCGATGAAGCCTGAGGTCGCTGCCGCCGTTGCGGCCAGGAACACGTTGGGTGAAGGACCCGTCTGGTGCCCGCGCGAGCAGGCACTTTACTGGGTGGACATCGAGAAGAGCAGCCTTCAGCGCTTCGATCCGCAAAGCGGCGCGGTGCGGCGGTGGGTATTGCCGGAGCGCATCGGCTCGTTTGCCCTGCGAGAGAACGGCGGCGCGGTGCTGGCGCTCGCCTCGGGGTTCGCATTCTTCGATCTCGAGACCGGCGCGCTCGAGCGCCTGACGGCTCCGGAGAAGGACAATCCGCGGAACCGGTTCAACGACGGCAAATGCGATCGCGCCGGGCGATTCTGGGCCGGCACGATGGACGACCGGCTGAGCCAGCACACGGGCGCGCTCTATTGCCTGGATCCGCTGCTCTCGTGCCGCCGCGTGGAGAGCGGCATAGGAATTCCCAACAGCATTGCCTGGAGCCCGGATGATCGCGTGTTCTACTTCGCCGATACGATGGACCGCGTGATCTACGCCTACGATTTCGATCGCGCAGCCGGAATGATCGCGAACCGGCGTATCTTCTGCACGATGGAAGGACAAGCCGGCGCGCCGGACGGTTCGACCGTTGATGCCGAGGGTTGCTTGTGGAACGCGCAATGGGACGGCTGGCGGGTAGTGCGCTATGATCCGGAGGGGCGGGTGGAGCGCATCGTCGAACTGCCGGTGCAGAAGCCGACCAGTTGCATGTTCGGCGGGCCCGGTCTCGCGACGCTTTATGTCACGTCGGCGATCTGGGATCTCGACGAGCAAGCGCTGGCGCGGCAGCCGCTGGCGGGTGCTCTCCTGGCAATGGATGTCGGCGTCCGCGGCCTGCCAGAGCCGCGCTTTGCCGGCTGATTGTGTGCGGGACCAGCAGGGGAGATCAGCGGGCCGATGGGCTTCGGTGGCGCCGGGGATTGATCGCGATGCGCAATATCCACGCCGACAACTCGTCAGGAAATCGCCGCCGCGTCGGAGCTCCGGCGTGAACTCGTAGCCCCAAAAGATATTGCGTCCTAGAGTCCGTCCGAGCCGGGATCATCCCTTCTTCGCTATTGGGCGTGGTGAAAGAGAAGAAGCTTGTCCAATTCCCGTGGCGTGGGACTACGACCAATGGTCAAGGCCAGGCATCTGGTGAGACGCTCACACCTATAGAAAAAGTCCGCGTAGTCTGGATCACAATCTTCGCTGTGGCCTGGATCACAATCTTCGCTGCTCATCCGCCGTTTGTCCCTTCTGTCGAGCCTTCCTGCCAACTTCCTAGCACTGGCTGCGGCTCGACTATCATAAATGAAAAAGTGCTCCGGACAGTGAAAGTGCAGATATTTTGATGCGAATGACCGTCTAGCTTCTTCGCCAATTTCTCCCAACGCGTCCACTAGGATTTTGTGCAGGGCGAGAGATGACGATGCTGTTCGTTTACGTTGTGGCGTGAAGTTCTTAAGACGCTGATCAAGTCCGGCATTCTGAAAAATAGGCACAATATGCTTAACGTAGAGCACATCTGAATCGACCTCGAGACCGCTGCGACGTTCGAGCGATACAGCATAGGAACGACCTATGAGCCATGTTTTAGCTACGATTTGCGCTGCATCATCGTGATTCGGATGATCGCGACAGAGCGTGTAAAGAACATCATTACCGAAATCCCATACGCGGTTGGCGTCGAGGGCCTTCTGGAAATAATCCTTGGTGATGGCCTCCACGGACATGTCAGGGTGCCAACCGTGAAATCGTCGCCCGGCCCACATTATAGCTCTTCGCGAGTTCCTTGAGCGTCACGCCCTCGGCCAGCCGCTGCTGAGCGGCCGGATTTCCCGGGCTTGCGTGCGCGCTCGGATCGCCTCGGGGTAGGCTGCCGGCGGTCGAGGAGCGCGGAGGTGCCGAAGCGGCGGCAAGGGCGGCAGGGACCAACGTCGGTGACGAAACCCCCTCCGTTGTCGGTGGCGCCGACGCCCGAGCGCGCGGCGCACGCGGAGGGGATCACGCCACCCGTCGTCAACGGCGTTCGTCGGCCCTGGTGGACCATCCGGACCCGACTCGACGGGCTGCTGATCGAGAAATTGATCGACGAGCGCGCCCACAAAGCGGCGTTGGCCTTCGAGCGCGACTTCGCGCTTCTCACAGTCTCCTCCCGCGATTCGTTCTCCGCCTTGCGCACGGGACGGATCGAAACTGATCGCCACGTGGAAATGCGGGGGCGGATCGACGCGGTGATGCGGTTGCGGCTGGCGCAGGCGCGGCTCGGCCCTGACGCCTTCGGGCTCATCATTGCGGTCGTTGTCGTGGATGAAAGCTGGCGTGCGCTTGAGCGCCGATTTGCGCGTGGGCGGCAGACGGTGAAGGCCATGGCAGCCGAGGCGATCACGGCGCTGGTCGAGGGCGATCCGCGGGAGGAGTGACCGGCCGAGCCGGCGCGCGGGAGGCGTGAGCCGGGCACTGATGCTGAAGGCACGTGCACATGCCGCCGCGGCTGTAGCAAGGGCGTAGAAAACTTCTGGCCGGCTTCCCGCAGTATTCCACTACCGCTTTTGCAACTTACGGAAAACATTTGGAAAAACTGGTGGGCGCACAAGGACTCGAACCTTGGACCCGCTGATTAAGAGTCAGCTGCTCTACCAACTGAGCTATGCGCCCGCACCCTCCGGCCTCTTACCAAGCACCGCCCGGCGTGTGAAGCTAGCGCCGCTGCGCCGGCGCGGTCGCGCCGGTGCGGTGATAGCGGCGGCGAAAATAGATCAGCGCTTCGTCCTCGGCCGAGCCCAGCCGGATGCTCGCGACCGCGCAGAAAAACACGCTGTGCGTGCCGACCTCCGTCACCTGGGAAACGGCGCAGTCGAAACTGACCACCGCGCCTTCGAGCGCCGGCGCGCCGGTCTCCAACACGCCCCACCTTCCATCCGCAAACCGCTCCCGCACCCGCTTGCCCGTTTCGCCGGCGAACAAGGGCGAAAGCGCTGCCTGGCTCGCCGCCAGCGTGTTCACGCAAAGCACCGCATTCGCCTTGACCAGCTCGCGCATCTCCCCGCCCCGGTTGAGGCAAACGAGCAATGTCGGCGGCTCGTCGGTCACGCTGCAGACCGCCGAAGCCGTGCACCCGCCGCGGCCGGCCGCACCATCCGTCGTCACCACGTTCACTGCGGCGCCGAGCCGTGCCATCGCCTCCCGGAACTTCTGCTGGCTCACCATTCCCCAAACCTAGAGAGGCAGACCGTGCCGCGGAAGCCTGGCCGCCTGCGGCGCTTTTCGGGGCGCCATTCCGCCACTAAACAAAAGCTGACACCCGCCTCGCGGCTCCTCTCCAAGGAGGCCATCCTTCTGTCCCCCGAACCAAAGCCGGTGCTGCGGATCGCCACGCCCGCCTTCCTCGCCCGGCCCGGCCTCGCCGCCGTTCTCGCGGCACTCCCCGATGCCAGGATCGTCGGCGGTGCGGTGCGCGACCTGCTGCTCGGGCGTCCGGTCACGGACATCGACCTGGCGACCCCAAGCAGCCCGGAGCGGGTGACGGCTTCCCTCGAGGAAGCGGGGCTGCGCGCCCTGCCGACCGGTCTTGCGCACGGCACGATCACGGCGCTTGCGGAAGGTTATTCGTTTGAAATCACTACACTCCGATGTGATGTTGAGACAGACGGACGGCACGCCCAAGTCGCCTTCACGACCAGTTGGCAGGCCGATGCGTCGCGCCGCGATTTCACCCTGAATGCCCTCTCGCTCCGGCTGCTGCGGCCTGGGGCGGCTGCGCTGTTCGACTATTACGGCGGCCTCGGCGACCTCATCGCCGGCCGGCTCCGCTTCGTCGGCCCAGCCGAGCTGCGCATTGCCGAGGACCGGCTCCGCGTGCTCCGCTTCTTCCGGTTTTTCGCCTGGTTTGCGCGCGCTCCGGCCGAGGCAGGAACGCTCGATGCCCTGGCGGCCGCGGCGCCGGCTCTCGGCCGGCTTTCGGCGGAGCGCGTCTGGAGCGAGTTGAAGCGGCTGCTCGCGGCACCCGATCCACGGCCGGCGCTTGCACTGATGCAGCGTCTCGGGGTGCTGGCGGCCGTGCTGCCCGAGGCGCGGGAGCTTGCCGCGCTCGACCGCTTGGCGCGGCTCGGCGCGCCGCCCGATCCGCTGCTCCGGCTTGCCGCACTGGCCGCCGGTGCGCCCGGCCGGATGCTCGCGCGCACTCTCGCCGAGCGCCTCCGGTTCTCGGCCGCCGAGGCGGACCAGCTTGCCCGCTTCCTCGACGGGCCGATCCCGCGAGCCTCGGCGGATGGCGCCGAAATCCGCCGGCTGCTGGCCGACGAGCCGGCCGATCTCCTGATCAGCCGGACGCTGCTCGCCGGCATCGGCGGGAGCGCGGGCGGACGGCTTCGCGCCCGCCTCGCCACCACGCCGCGCCCGGTCTTCCCGCTCGCCGGGCGGGACGCGCTCGCGCTCGGCATGGCACCCGGCCCGGCGGTCGGGCAGGCACTGGCCTCCGTCAGGGCCTGGTGGCTCGCCGGCGGCTGCACCGCCGACGCCGCGGAATGCCGGGCGGAACTTCTAAGACGGCGCCAGGGCTGATAAAGCCCGGCCTATGCCGCGTTCCTCCCCGGAATCGACTCGCATCCTCCTTTCTCGGCTGTGGCGGGAGCATGTCAGCCCCGAGCGCGCCCTCTTTGCGCCTATCCTCCTCTTTACGCTGCTCGTGGCCGGCGCCACCGCGCTTTATCCGGTGGTCATCGATCACGCCTTTACGATGTTCGCCGACAAGGACCCGCGCATCCTCTACCAGGTGCCAGCCATCGTGGTGATCGTCTCGGGCGTGCGCGCGGCAGCGCAGTACGGCCAGAGCGTCCTGGTCCAGAAGGCGGTTCTACGGGTGATCCGCTCGCTGCAGGGGCGGATGTTCCAGCACCTTGTGCATGCCGATCTCGCGCGCGTCGAGCGCGAGGCGCCGGCGCAGCTTGCCGCCCGCTTCACCACCGACGCGGCGGTGATTCGCGAGGCTCTCGCGCGCGCCGTCAACGGCCTTGCCGATGCGTTGACGCTGGTCGGCCTGGTGGCCTCGATGCTGTGGCTCGACTGGCTCCTGACCTTGATTGCCGCCGCTCTCTATCCGCTGGCGGGGCTGCCGATACTCCGGCTCGGCGACCGCATCCGGCATGCCTCGAGCGGCATGCAGGAGCGGGTCGGCGAAGTCGCCGCGCTGCTCAACGAGAGCTTTGCCCAGGCCCGGATCGTGCGCGCCTATCGCCTCGAGGAAGGCGAGGCGGCGCGCGCGCGGACCTCGTTCCAGCACCTTTATTCCGCGCTCTATCGCATCGCCCGCAACCGGGCACGGGTCGACCCGATCCTCGAGGTGCTGGGCGGCACGGCGGTTGCGCTCGTGATCGGTTTCGCGGGCTGGCGCGCGGCGCTCGGCGGCCACTCGATCGGCAACTTCACCGGCTTCGTGGCTGCCCTCTTGATCGCTTCGCGGCCGCTGCGTGCGCTCGGCTCGCTCAATGCGTCGCTCCAGGAAGGGCTTGCCGGGCTGGCGCGGGTGTTCGCGGTGATCGACGAGCAGCCCTCGATCGTCGACGCGCCGGACGCGGTGGCACTCCCGCCCGGAGCCGGCCGCGTCACCTTCGAGCATGCAGGCTTCGTTTACCCGGACGGCCGGACCGGCCTCGCCGATCTCAGCTTCGAAGCAGATCCGGGCCTGACCGTGGCACTGGTCGGGCCGTCCGGCGCCGGCAAATCGACCGCGCTCGCACTTATTCCCCGCCTGCATGACACGACGCGCGGGCGGGTGCTGATCGACGGCGTGGACGTGCGCCACCTGCACCTGGCGAGCCTGCGCGACGCGATCGCCTATGTCGGCCAGGACACCCTGCTGTTCGACGATTCGGTGGCTGCGAACATCCGCATGGGCCGGCCCGGCGCCACCGACCAGGAGGTCGAGGCGGCGGCCACGGCGGCGGCGGCCGCGGATTTCATCGCTGCCCTCCCCGAGGGCTATGGCACGCGCGTCGGGCCCGGCGGCCAGCGGCTTTCGGGCGGCCAGCGGCAGCGGATCGCGCTGGCCCGCGCGCTGCTGCGCAACCCGCGCATCCTGCTGCTCGACGAAGCGACGAGCGCGCTCGACACCGAAAGCGAGGCGGCGATCCAGGAGGCGCTCCTGCACCTCCGGCGCGGCCGGACCACGATCGTGATCGCGCACCGCCTTTCGACGGTCCGCGACGCAGACCTCGTGGTGGCCATGGCAGAGGGGCGCGCGGCCGAGCAGGGCACGCACGCCGGCCTGATCGCCGAAGACGGCCTCTACGCGCGCCTCGTGCGCACGCAGGCGCTCGCGCAGTGAGCCTCGGCTTCGCAGAGCCGGGTATCGCCGGCCTACGGCCAGCACACCTCCGGCGGCAGGCTCATCAGGATGGCATCGGGATTGCCGCCGGTCTTCAACCCGAACATTGTCCCGCGATCGTAGAGCAGGTTGAATTCCACGTAGCGGCCGCGCCGGACGAGCAGCTCGGCGCGGTCCTCGGCGCTCCAGCTCCGATGCATGCGCGCACGCACGATTCGCGGGAAGATGTCGAGAAAGGCGAGCCCCACGTCGCGCGTGAACGCGAAATCCGCCGCCGCGTCGCCGCTGAAGAAATGATCGTAGAAAATGCCGCCGGCGCCGCGCGGCTCGTCCCGGTGTGGCAGGAAGAAATAGCGGTCGCACCATTCCTTGAAGCGCGGGTAATAATCCCCGCCGTGGCGCTTGCAGGCTGCTTCGAGCGCGGCGTGGAAGAGTGCGGCATCCGCCACCGACTCGGGCGCCGCGAGGCGCATCGGCGTGAGATCCGCGCCGCCGCCGAACCAGCCCCGGCTGGTGATCACGAGCCGCGTGTTCATGTGTGCAGCCGGCACGTGCGGATTTTGCATATGCGCAACGACGCTGATGCCGGCTGCGAAAAATCGCGGATCGTCCGCAGCGCCGGGGATCTGGTGGCGGAATTCCGGATCGAAGCTTCCGGAAACGGCCGAGACATTCACCCCGACCTTCTCGAACACCCGGCCGCGCATGAGCGCCATCTCGCCTCCGCCCGAGAGGCCGGGCCGCGTCCAGGGCGTGCAGCGGAATCGGCCCGCGGCGCACGTCCGCTTGGCTTCCTCGACCTCGTCCTCGATCGCTTCGAAGGCCGCGGTCAGACGCGCCTGGAGCCCGCGAAACCAGGCCACGACCTCGTCCCTGAGGGCAATGTGCGGCGGCTCCGGAGGCGCTTGTTCATGCATCGCCGAGCGGCCGCGCGGTCCGCGACGCAACGCGGCCCGGCGTGTTGCAGGCGCCGAGCGACACACCTACTATGCGCGCGCCTGCCGCCGGGATCTCCGGGCGGCAGGGGATGGCGTGCACGGCGCTCCTGGTCCGCGTCCGCGCCGGACCAGCGAACGGAAGAGTGAGAGGACGATGGCCGAGATCGGGCTCAAGGAGAACGAATTCAAGAACCCGGTGGTGCACTGGATCGACGCCAGGATGCCCATCTTCACGATGATGCAGAAGGAATACCGGGCCTTCCCGACGCCGAAGAACTTCAACTATTTCTGGAATTTCGGCGCGCTCGCGACCATCAACCTCGTCATCATGATCGCCACGGGCGTGTTCCTGGCGATGAACTACGACCCGAGCACCAGCGGCGCCTTCGATTCGGTTCACCGCATCATGCGCGACGTGAACTGGGGCTGGATGATCCGATACATCCACATGAACGGCGCCTCGCTGTTCTTCGTGCTGGTCTATGTGCACATCTTCCGCGGCCTCTATTACGGCTCCTACAAGAAGCCGCGCGAACTGATCTGGATGATCGGCGTCGTGCTGCTGCTGCTGCTGATGGCGACCGCCTTCATGGGCTATGTGCTGCCCTGGGGCCAGATGTCGTTCTGGGGCGCCACGGTCATCACCAACCTTTTCGGCGCGATTCCGGTCGTCGGCCACGGCATCGTGACCTGGCTTTGGGGCGGCTTCGCGGTCGCAAACCCGACCCTCAACCGCTTCTTCAGCCTGCATTACCTGCTGCCTTTCATCATCGTCGGCGTCCTTTTTCTGCACATCATGGCGCTGCACACGGTGGGCTCGAACAATCCGCTCGGGATCGATGTGAAGGGGCCGCAGGATACGGTGCCCTTCCATCCGTACTACACCGTCAAGGACAGCGTCGGCACCTGCGTCTATCTGCTGGTCTTCGCGATCCTGGTGTTTTTCCTGCCGCACCTGCTCGCCGATCCGAACAACGACATCCAGGCCAACCCGCTGCAGACGCCCTCGGATATTGTGCCGGAATGGTACTTCCTGCCGTTCTACGCCATATTGCGCTCGGTGCCGAACAAGCTCGGCGGCGTGACGCTGCTGTTCGGCTCGATCCTGATCCTGTTCGTGCTGCCCTGGCTCGACACCAGCCCGGTCAGAAGCTGCCGGTTCCGCCCGATCATGCGCTGGCTCTGGGTTCTGTTCGTGGTCGACGTTCTCGTGCTGGGCTGGGTCGGCTCCAACAAGCCGATCGGCATGTTCATCCTCTACGGCCGCCTCGCCACCACCTGGTACTATCTGCATTTCCTCGTCTTCCTGCCGGTGCTGGGCAGGCTCGAGCGGCCGTTGCCGCTGCCCGCGAGCATCAGCAAACCGGTGCTGGGCAGGGGGGGCGGGCCGCTGCCCTCGGGCGCGCCCGCACGGCCGATGGAGAAGGCGTGATGCGGGCGCTCGCGGCCGCCGCCTTCGGGCTCGCGCTCTCTGCTGTGCCGGCGCTGGCCCAGGAAACGCCGCCGCTGCCGCACGTCTATTGGAGCTTCTATGGACCGTTCGGCACCTTCAATCGCACCGAGGCGCAGCACGGCTATCAGGTCTACAAGGAGATCTGCTCCGCCTGCCATTCGATGACCGAGTTCCATTTCCGCGATCTCGCCGGCATCGGCTATAGCAAGGCCGAGATCACGGCCATCGCCGCCTCGGTGCAGGTGCATGGCAAGCCGGGCAAGCCGGCGGACGCCTTTCCCTCGCCCTTCCCGAACGAAGCCGCGGCCAAGGCTGCGTTCCAGGGCGCAGTGCCGCCGGACATGTCGCTGATGGCGAGCGCATTCCCGGGCGGACCGAGCTATATCTATGCGATCCTGAACGGATTCCGCAAGGCGCCGCCAGATGTCGCGGTACCGCCCGGGCGCTATTACAACCTCTATTTCCCGGGGCATTTCATCGCCATGCCGCCGCCGCTGCACGAGGGCGCGGTCACCTTCGCCGACGGCACGCCGGCCACCGTTCCGGAGATGGCGCACGACGTCGCGACGTTTCTTTATTTCGTCGCCAATCCGCACATGGAAGAGCGCAAGCGCGTCGGCGCGCACGTGGTGCTTTTCCTCGTCTTCCTGACCGGCCTTACCTATTCCCTGAAGCGCAAGATCTGGTCCGACGTGGAGCATTAAGGCGTGTCCGGCGCGACGGGACACGCCCCGCGGTGTGATCCGCTCTGATGGCGGCAACGCTCGAGCCGCTGGTCGGGATCATCGGCGGCTCCGGCCTCTACGAGGTCGAGGGGCTCGAGGAGAAGCGCTGGCAGCGGCTGCACACCCCCTGGGGCGCGCCCTCCGACGGGCTGCTGTTCGGCCGGCTCGACGGGCATCGGTGCGTGTTCCTGGCCCGCCACGGCCACGGGCATCCGCTCTCGCCGACACATCTCAATTATCGTGCCAATATCGACGCCCTGAAGCGCGCCGGCGTGACCGAGATTCTCTCGCTCTCGGCCGTCGGCAGCCTCAAGGAGGACCTGGAACCAGGCCGCTTCGTCATCGTTGACCAGTTCATCGACCTGAGCTTCGCCCGCGAGAAGAGCTTCTTCGGTGAAGGTTGCGTCGCACACGTCTCGATGGCGGATCCGGTCTGTCCGCGGCTTGGCGATGCGCTCGCCGATGCCGCCGCCGGCATCAGGATTCCGGTTACCCGCGGCGGCATCTATATCGTGATGGAGGGCCCGCAATTCTCGACCCGCGCGGAAAGCGCGCTCTATCGTTCCTGGGGCGCCGCCGTGATCGGCATGACCAACATGCCGGAGGCCAAGCTCGCCCGCGAGGCGGAGCTTTGCTACGCAACCGTCGCCATGGTCACGGACTATGATTGCTGGCATCCCGACCACGGCCATGTCACCGTCGAGACAGTGGTGCGGACGCTCAACGAGAATGCCGCGCACGCGCAGGCCCTGCTGCGTGCGGTGCTGCCGCGGCTCGCGGCGCGGCGGCCGTCCTGTCCCGCCGGCTGCCAGCATGCGCTCGACCACGCGATCATCACGGCGCCGGCGATGCGCAATCCGCTGCTGATGGCGAAGCTCGACGCGGTCGCGGGGCGGATCCTGGGCACCGCCTGACCGGCGGGGCGCGATTGCGTTGACCGGCCCCACGGGCGAGACTAGGGAGACAGGAACAGGAAAGCCGCCCCCGGGCGGCCGCTTATTGCGAAGTGGGAGTTGCGGATGCGCGACACACGCGAGATCTTGCTGGTCGGCCGCACGAGCGAGGGCACGACCGTGCAGCGGCCGCTCTCGCCGCATCTTCAGGTGTACCGCCCTCAGATCACCTCTGTCCTTTCGATCTTGCATCGCTTTACCGGGATCTGGCTCGGCATCGGGGCGCTGCTCCTCGTCTGGTGGCTGGTCGCGCTGGCGGGCGGGTCGGCCTCGTTCGCCGTGGTCCAGGGATTCTTCGGTGCCTGGTACGGCATCCTTCTGCTGTTCCTCTGGACGGCGGCGCTGATGTTCCATTTCTGCAATGGAATCCGGCATCTCGCCTGGGACGGTGGCTATGGCTTCGAGAAGCCGCAATACCACGCGTCGGGCTGGGCGGTGCTGGCGGCGGCGACCGTGATGAGCCTGGCCGTCTGGGCCCTTGGCCTCGCGCTGCGATGATGGAGCGCGCCGTGCCAGGTGGAACCGGAATGACGATGCGCTCGACGCTCGGCCGGGTGCGCGGCCTTGGCCCGGCACAGGGCGGCGTTGCTGATTGGTGGGGCCAGCGCGTGACCGCGGCGGCGCTGGTTCCGCTCGCTGCCTGGTTCGTCATTGCGCTGCTGGCACATTTCGGCGAGGGCGCGCCGCAAACGGCTGCGTGGCTGGCGGGGCCGTGGAACGCGGTGCTGCTGCTGGCCCTCTTGATCGCGCTCTTTCGCCATCTCGCGCTCGGCTTGCAGGTGGTGATCGAGGACTACATTCAGGGTGAGCCGGCGCGGCTTGCCGCCGTGCTTGGCATGAAGGCGGTGCTGGGGCTGTTCTGGCTTGCCGGGATGGTGGCGGTGCTGAAGCTCACGTTTCGCGGCTAGGCGGCGGAGAACGACCGATGAACGCGATCACGCTGCCCTCCACCCGGGCTTACCAGATCGTCGATCACACCTACGATGTCGTCGTCGTCGGTGCCGGCGGCGCCGGCCTTCGCGCGACGCTCGGGATGGGTGCCGCGGGCCTCGAGACCGCCTGCATCAGCAAGGTCTTCCCGACCCGCAGCCACACCGTCGCGGCTCAGGGCGGCATCAGCGCTGCGCTCGCCAACATGGGTGAGGACGATTGGCGCTGGCACATGTACGACACCGTCAAGGGATCGGACTGGCTCGGCGACCAGGACGCCATCGAGTACATGTGTCGCGAGGCAATTCCGGCGGTGATCGAGCTCGAGCATTTCGGGGTGCCGTTCAGCCGCACCGAGGACGGGCGGATCTATCAACGGCCATTTGGCGGCCACATGAAGGATTACGGTGAGAGCCCGGCGATGCGCGCATGCGCCGCGGCCGATCGCACCGGACATGCGATCCTGCACACGCTCTATCAGCAGAGCCTGAAGCACTCGGTCGAATTTTTCGTCGAGTACTATGCGCTCGATCTGATCCTGGATGACGAGGGTGCGTGCCGTGGCGTGATGGCCTGGTGCCTCGACGACGGCTCCCTGCACCGCTTCCGCGCCGGCCTCGTCGTGCTGGCGACCGGCGGTTATGGCCGCACCTATCTTTCCTGCACCTCGGCGCATACCTGCACCGGAGATGGCAACGCCATGGTGCTGCGCGCCGGCCTGCCGACGCAGGACATGGAGTTCGTGCAGTTCCATCCGACGGGCATCTTCCCTGCCGGCTGCCTGATCACCGAAGGTGCGCGCGGGGAGGGGGGCTATCTTACCAACAGCGAGGGCGAGCGGTTCATGGAGCGTTACGCGCCGACCGCCAAGGATCTCGCCTCGCGTGATGTGGTCTCGCGCTCGATGACGATCGAGATCGCCGAAGGCCGTGGCTGCGGACCGAACAAGGAGTACCTGCTGCTGCATCTCGAGCAGCTCGGCGCGGCGATCCTGCATACGCGGCTGCCCGGCATTTCCGAGACGGCGCGGGTGTTTGCCGGCGTCGACGTCACGAAGGAACCGATCCCCGTACTGCCGACCGTGCATTACAACATGGGCGGCATCCCGACCAATCATCACGGCGAGGCGCTCCGTCCGACGGCCGAAGACCCGGATGCGACCGTGCCCGGGCTGATGGCGGTCGGCGAGTGCGCCTGCGTTTCGGTGCATGGCGCAAACCGGCTCGGCACCAATTCGTTGCTCGATCTCGTGGTGTTCGGGCGAGCCGCGGCACTGCGCGCCGCCGAGACGATGCGCCCCGGCGCGAGCCAGCCGCCGCTCCCGCCAAAGGCGGGCGAGAGCGCGCTCGATCATTTCGACCGCACGCGCCACGCCAGCGGCGGCACGCGCGTCGCCGAGCTCAGGCTGGCGATGCAGCGCGCGATGCAGGACCACGCCGCGGTTTTCCGCAACAGCAAGAGCCTGAGCGAGGGCGTCGGCAGGATGCAGGGCCTCTGGGACGGCATGGCGGACATGGCGGTGACGGATCGCAGCCTGATCTGGAACTCCGACCTGATGGAGGCACTCGAGCTTGACAACCTCATGCACAACGCCATGACAACGATGGCAAGCGCGGAGGCGCGGCACGAAAGCCGCGGCGCGCATGCGCACGACGATTATCCGGAACGCGACGACGAGCACTGGATGAAGCATACGCTTTCCTGGTGCGACCGCGCCGGGGAGGTCGCGCTCGACTACCGGGCGGTGAAGATGCGGACGCTGACCAACGAGGTCGCGGTGTTTCCGCCCAAGCCGCGGGTCTATTGATCGTGATGACGCATGACGGACCCTGGCGCAACGCGAACGATCGGACCGAGGTAGGAACGCGATGGCAGCCCTGAGCCTCCCCGCGAACAGTCGCATTGGCAAGGGCCGGTCGCACAAGGCTCCCGCAGGGGCCAAGCGCGTGCAGTCATTCCGCGTCTATCGCTGGAGCCCGGACGATGGGGAGAATCCGCGCTACGATACCTATGAAGTCGATCTCGGTGCATGCGGCCCGATGGTTCTCGACGCACTGATCAAGATCAAGAACGAAATCGATTCAACGCTCACCTTTCGCCGCTCGTGCCGCGAGGGAATCTGCGGCTCCTGCGCGATGAATATCGACGGGGTCAACACGCTCGCCTGCCTGAAGCCGATCGCTGAAATCAAGGGTACGGTACGCATCACGCCGCTGCCGCACTTGCCGGTGGTGAAGGATCTGGTGCCGAACCTCGATCAAGCCTATGCGCAGTACCGCAGCATCGAGCCGTGGCTGAAGGCCGAGACACCGCCGCCGCCCGACCGCGAGCGGCGCCAGAGCATCGCCGAGCGCGCCGCGCTCGACGGCATGTGGGAATGCATCCTCTGCTTCTGCTGCACGACCGCCTGTCCGAGCTATTGGTGGAACGGCGATCGCTATCTCGGACCGGCGGTGCTGCTTGCGGCCTATCGCTGGATCGCCGATTCACGCGACGAGGCGGCCGGCGAGCGACTCGATTCCCTCGAAGACCCGTTCCGGCTCTATCGCTGCCACACTATCATGAACTGCACCGAAACCTGCCCCAAGGGGCTCAATCCGGCCCGCGCCATCGGGCGGATCAAGCAGATGATCGTCGAGCGCGCGGGATGAGCGCGGCAGGCTCCGTTCGCGGTCCCTGGCTGTCGGCTGCCTCGCGCTCCGGAGACCAATCGCCGTGATCAAGCCGCTGCGCAAAGCCGTCCTGCCGGTTGCCGGCCTTGGCACCCGCTTCCTGCCCGCAACCAAGGCGATGGCCAAGGAGATGCTGCCGATCGTCGATCGGCCGCTGATCCAGTATTCGGTGGACGAAGCCCGGGCCGCGGGAATCGAGCTGTTCTGCATGGTGACCGGTCGCGGCAAGACCGAGCTCGTCGAATATTTCGACGTTGCCTACGAACTCGAGACTACCTTGCGTGAGCGCGGCAAGCGGGAGGCGCTCCAGGCACTGCGTGACAGCTCGACCGCGCCCGGCACCATGGTGACCGTGCGCCAGCAGGTGCCGCTTGGCCTCGGGCACGCGATCTGGTGCGCGCGCGCCTTCGTCGGCGACGATCCGTTCGCGATCCTGCTGCCCGACGATCTCGTGCTCTCCGACACGCCCTGTCTCAAGCAACTCGCCGATGCTTATTACGAAACCGGCGGCAACGTCGTTGCCGTCGTCGATGTGCCGCGCGCGCAGACCAACCGCTACGGCGTGCTGGCGATCGGCAGCGATGACGGCCGGCTGGTCGAGGTGAAGGGGCTGATCGAGAAGCCGGAGCCGGCGAAGGCACCCTCCACGCTGACCATCATCGGCCGTTACGTGCTGCTGCCCTCGGTGCTCCGCCATCTAACGAACCTCGAACGCGGCGCCGGCGGAGAAGTGCAGTTGACCGATGCGATGGCGCGCATGATCGGCGAGACACCGTTTCACGGAGTACGGTTCACGGGCCGGCGCTTCGATTGCGGGGACAAGGCGGGTTTTCTCGAGGCACAGATTGCATTTGCCTTGAAAAGGCCGGATCTCGGCCCGATGGTGCGCGCGTTCCTGCCCCGTTACTGCGAAACCTGACCGCGATCGAGGGCGTAGTCGCATGAAATTCTCGCACCACTTCGATCCGTCGATGCTGCGCGAATACGATATTCGCGGCATCATTGACGAAACGCTGCATCCTGCCGATGCCCTGGCCGTCGGGCGCGCATTCGGCACCATTGTCGCGCGCGCCGGTGGCAAGCGCGTGGTTGTCGGGTATGACGGACGGCTTTCCTCACCCTCGCTCGAGCCGCCGCTTGTGGACGGGCTCAAGGCGTCAGGGTTGACGGTGCTCCGCATCGGCCGTGGGCCGACGCCGATGCTGTACTACGCCGCCGTTCGCGAGTCCGCGGACGGCGCGGCCATGGTGACAGGCAGCCACAACCCCCCGGATCATAACGGTTTCAAGATGGTGCTGGGCGGCAGGCCCTTCTATGGCGAAGCGATCCGTCAACTGGGACGGATCGCCGAGAGCGGCGACCTCGTCACCGGCACGGGCGACGAGCACCGGCTCGACATCACGGACGCCTATGTCGCGCGCCTCGCGAAGGACTGGGATGGCGGCAGCCGCGCTCTCTCCGTCGTGTGGGACAACGGCAACGGTGCCGCGGGCGAGGTGCTCGGCCGATTGATCGAGCAACTCCCGGGACGGCACGTGCTGCTCAACGGTACGATCGACGGACGCTTCCCTGCCCATCATCCGGATCCGACGGTCCCCAAGAACCTGGATCAGCTCATCGGCGAGGTACGCAGCCAGCACGCCGATCTCGGTATCGCCTTCGACGGCGACGCCGACCGCATCGGCGTGGTCGACAATACCGGGGCGATCCTGTTCGGCGACGCGCTCATGGTGCTGCTTGCCCGCGACGTGCTGAGCCGCAATCCGGGCGCCACGATCATCGCCGACGTCAAGGCGAGCCAGGTGCTGTTCGACGAAATCACGCGCGCGGGGGGCAACGCGCTGATGTGGCGGACAGGGCATTCGCTGATCAAGGCGAAGATGGCCGAGACCGGCGCGCCGCTCGCCGGCGAAATGTCGGGGCACATCTTTTTCGCCGAGCGTTGGTACGGGTTCGACGATGCGCTTTATGCGGCGGTGCGCCTGCTCGGTGTGCTGGCACGGAGCGGCCGGCCGCTTTCCGAGTTGCGCGGGGAGCTTCCGGAAGTCGTGAATACGCCCGAGCTTCGCTTCGCCTGCCCCGAGGACCGCAAGTTCGCGATCGTCGCCGAGGTCGCCGGGCGGCTCAAGGCGCGTGGTGCCAGGCTCAGCGATATCGACGGCGTGCGCGTTGCGACGGCAGACGGTTGGTGGCTGCTCCGGGCCTCCAACACGCAGGCGGTGCTGGTCGCCCGCGCGGAGGCGCGCGATGCGGCCGGGCTCGAACGGCTCAAGGCGGCGCTCGTCGCGGAACTTGCAGCCTCCGGCGTCGCGGCACCGGATTTCGCAGCTCCCGCCACGCACTAGCCGAGCGCGCCGGCCGCGGCGCCCGGCACGCGATTTCAGGCGCGCGAGCGAACGCGCCGGCCGAGCCCGATGCCGAGCGCGGCGACGGCCGTTCCGAGCAGGGCCAGCGAACCGGGCTCGGGGGCCGGTACAGGACCGCCGCCACCGCCGGCGGAGGCCTCGAACGCGATATTGTCGATCGAGAAATCGAACCATGCGGTGTCGGGCGTGCCGATCGTCACGCTGGTTACCGCGCCCGGGAGCGAGACCAGCGTATAGCCGTCGGCCGAATTGCCCGCCACCGAGACGGTGCTGCTCGCTCCGAGATCGTCGGCGGCCGTGAAGGTCTCGGCGTAGGTCTCGCCGTTGTAGACGTCCATGGAGAAGTTCGTGACCTCCGTCGGAAACGTGACGGTGACGAGATCCAAGCCGCCGGTCAGGAAGTAGCTGCTGTAGTACACGCTGGTCGGATTCGCCGGGAGAAAGGATTCATTCGTAAGTATTGCGCCGCCGCTGAACGTGACCGCGCCAACTGACGTCGGCACGGCGATGGTGCTCGCAGATGTCTGATAGGCGTACGAGGGGCCGGTCAAGCCTTGCGAGTCGAAGGTGATTATGTCGGCATGTGCCACGCCGACGGAGGCGGCGGCGAAAACGCCGACGAAAGCCGCGTTCTTGAGGAAGTGCACAGAACTTCTCCTCTCGTTTGCGGTCGTACAGCGGTTTACAAAGCAAAGATCGTGCCAAACAGCGAAGATGCAGAGTCTCGAAGCAGTTACCGAAAACGCGCTGCTTCGCTTCGGCGGAAACTGTAAAATTTTCCGACGCGCAAGACCCATAACGGTGTTTCGGAAATTACAAGGGAACAACCGGGAACATTGGCTGACGAGCGTCGGATCCTCGATTCGCTCGCTTTGCGCCATAGGTAGAATCCACCCCCCTCCTGGACATCTCCGCGATCATCTTTTCTCCTGAGAGCGCGATCGCACTCCGACGCAGAGACATGCAGAGACATAGAGCAGGATGGAGTCATCCTGATGCCATCCTGCTCTATCGCCAATCAATTGAGCCCGGTCTCTGACTCCGAAGCCGGCGGCACAATTTCCGGCACACTGCGATAGACCCACAACCAGTTCACGACGAACAGCAGACTGGTAAACACGAACACCCAGCGCAGTCCGAGCACGGCGGCGATGCCGCCGCCCGTCATCGGCCCGAGCGAATTCCCAAAAAACGTCGCCGAAGCCGTCAATCCGTAGACGGTGCCTCGCTCGGCCCGCGCCACCATCCGTCCCACCAGCGCATTCGCCGTCGGCAGCAATCCGCCGATGAAGCAGCCGATGCCGAAGCGCTCGACGACGAACAGCCAATAGCTCTGCACGAAGGCTTGTGGCAGGCTCGCGAGCGCGGCACCGGCGAGGCAGATCAGCAGCACCCGCCGATACCCGATGAGGTCGCTGCGCTTGCCGAGAAACGGCGAGGCGATGACGTCCGCGAGACCGGTGATCGAAAATGCGATGCCCGCCAGCAATGCTACGGTCGGGGCTTTGCCGAGCAGCGCCTGCACGAACAGCGTCACCACCGGCTGTACGGTTGTCACGCCGAATTGCGCCAGCAGCAGCACGAGAAAAAGTGCGCCGAGTGCCGGCGAGCGCGACAGCATCGTCAGGCTCGACAGCAGGGAGCGTCGGCGGCGTGGCTGCTTCGGCGGCGTAAACGTCTCGTGCACGAACCGCGTGACAAGGATCAGCACCAGAAAGGTGATTGCCGCGGTGGTGTAGAACGGGACCCGGTAGCTTCCCGTCGCATCGGCGATCGCGCCGCCGAGCACGGGCCCGACCAGGGAGCCTACGAGCTGGCCGGTGCTCAGCCAGCCGAGTGCATAGCCTAGACGCATTTCGGGCACCTGGCTTGCGACGAGTGCAATTGCCGAGGCTGAGAATCCGGCGAAGGCACCCATCAGGCAGCGCGCGGCGAAGAACTGCCAGACATTGCGCGAGACGCCCATCAGCACGGTGAATAGCCCGATCGCGAAGCTCGACCGGAGCAGCATCAGCTTGCGCCCCTTTCGGTCGGCGAGCTGACCCCAGAACGGTGAGACGAAGGCGGCAACGAACGAAGTGACGCCCATGAGAACACCGGCCCAGAGGTCGATGGCACCTGCGCCCTTCACGCCGAGCACAGGCAGGAACAACGGCATGATGGGCGTCAGGATGCTGAACGACACCGTCATGATGAACTGGATGCCGACCATCCACCACATCGTCGCCTGCCAGTCGGGCGGCGCGTCTCCCTCGCCTGGAGCCGTTCGTTTCGCGGCGGCGACGCGTTCCTCGTCCATGCCGGGCTTTCATGCCGTTGCTGCCGTGCGGCAGCTTTCGGCCGAATGTGGGCGCTGTAAAGCGGCCTGCCCGACCTGCCCTTCCGACCAGCGAGATGCGCCTTTATCCTGTTCCCATGCTGCTCTTCCTCTACGGATCGCTGCTCGATCGTCGGACGCTTGCCCGGTGCGCCGGCACGCCGGCACTTCCGCTTCGCCTGCAGCCGGCGCGCCTTTCCGGTTTCGCCCGCTCGCTCGCGCGCGGCGGATCTTTCGCAACCCTGGTGCCGGCCCGCGAGGCCGTCGTCGAAGGCGTGCTGCTTGCTCTCGACAGCAACGCGCTACGCC
>Ga0335075_10005798_pt1 | contig 19107 bp, 20 predicted proteins | sample Lox_Sample_24_FD_206723 | JGI IMG/M metagenome (GOLD analysis project Ga0335075, IMG submission 206723) | Soil microbial communities from Loxahatchee National Wildlife Refuge, Florida, United States - Lox_Sample_2.4 | ecosystem: Environmental > Terrestrial > Soil > Wetlands | place: USA... | reverse complement strand
ATTACAGCTAATCGCTGGTCTTGCCAGGACATTGTAATGATTCGCAAATGAGTGAGCAGGCTTTTTCAAAAGGGGAATCCTTTTCAGCACTAATTTGAGGCTATTTCATGGACATGCAGCAGTTTATCGCGTCGCAAGAATTCTTGACGTGTATGACATTTTCCTTTGCTATACTCGATCGCTTAGTCATGACAAGTTGCCAGGTCAACCTACATTATCGACATATCAACAACTTGTTAAACTCCCACTTTGACAAACATCATCAGTATCGTATTGTACCTCGAACTTATGACAGAGAATCGCAATTGCAATCTATAATCAATCTTGAATATGGCGACTATTTTCGAACCCTCGCTCTCAACAAGCGCTACGCGCCCACCTCTTTCGTCCGCTCACGCGCCTTCAATGGCAGACTCCCTCCCCTCGATCAACTTCGGCTTCGACGAGCTCCGCGACCGCATGGCCAAGTTTACCGTGAAGTTCGACAACTTCATAGAAGCCGGACGCAAGCGAGTCCTTGAGGAGCGCAACCAATTCCGCATGAACGTTGCAGAAATTCATGGCATGACGCCTCAATAACCCCTACAAAAATACTATCACTAACCCCAACACAGAGGACCAACGCATGAAAAAGAAAGAAATCGAAATTCTCCAAATCAAAACCAACACCCACCAACAAACCCTCGCCAAGGAAGCCGCCGAAAAAAAAGAAATGCATACCACTATCAACGCCCTAACTGCCCAACGCGACCAGCACCTCGCCACACGCGACACACTGCAGTCCCAAATCGCAAGCACGCAATCACTCATCGACGCCAAGCTGTCCCAACAGCGCGCCTACACGATGAATCTCAGCGCGCAAGCGCGCCACGACGTCCCGGAGCTTGATTTCTGGACTTCCAATCTTGGTCTGAGGATTGAGGGCGCGGGCAAGAACGACAGGTTGAAGTTTGTGTTTACGCATATTGATGAGAGGGATTGGAACAGGGAGGCGTGGTTCGAGCTTAATACTGAGAGGAGGGATTATGAGGTTTTGACGTGCAGGCCGAAGCTGGAGCAGGAAAGGGTGGAGAAGGTGGTGGAGAGGGTGAATGAGACGAGGGAGTTAGTTGTGTTATTGAAGGGGATGCGAGAGTTGTTTACGGAGGTTATGAAGGTTTAATAGGTTTCATGATCAAGGAATGGCCTAAGAATGGTAGCATTGTGGTGCTTGATGCTGATGGATTGGAAGTTGGGGTTGGTGAGCGCCCATGCTTGTGAATCTCGCACACAAATAGCAAGTCGAGAATGTTTCTTCTTGAAGGCAGATAGATCTTCTGGACATAGTCCCGATCGACTCGCAAATTGCATTAAAACGACAAGGCCTAAGCTATAGGCAGTAAGGTCGTGATCTCATACAATAGCCCCCCGCCCTCCCCCAATGCGCTCCTGATCGGAATCAAAATCATAATGCGCTTAAGCCTAATCCATGTTAGGTGCCATCAGCACCATAATCCCAGCTATGAATGTAAATGTTCGATCTCACATCGCAGCTTTCGGTTTTTTAGGCCCAAATAAATCATCAACCAACCCACTCCAAAGTTCCTTCAACATACCCGGTTCCTTAACCTCTTCATCATGCTTAAATGACTTCGTTAATTCATCAATATGTTGCTCCACCGCATCATTCCCAACAACTTCAGTCATAGCAGCAGGCACAACATCCTCTGGATGACTGGCTACAATCAAGATCTCAGGCCTTGGTACCGCCTCATCAAGAGTTTCTACAGCATGTGCTGAATCAGCGGACCGATCTGGGTTGTAGTTATCTGGTAGCAGAGGTACGCGGAGCTTTGCAAAGGGGTTCTCCGGTGGGTCGGGAGGGATCTCGGGGAAGAAAAAGAAGTCAATTGTGGAAGTGTCATGGGCGGCTTGCTTGGGCGCGGAGGTTCGGAAACCTTGCATGAGAGGTCGGGTGCGCACAATGGGTTCAGCATGTGATGGAGAGGGACGATGGCCGCTCGTGGTGCTGTGAGCACGGGTGAGGTCGTGAGCAATGAGGCGGTCGACGAGCTGCGCAACATTTAGCCATTGACCATATATGTAGTTTGATAATGATTTACTTCGGATTTGCTGCCACCAGTCTTCAATTGCCTCTTACTGCATTCTGCTTTTAGGTCCTTGATGGAACGGGGAAGGTAATTGGAATTTGAATCGAGCAAGATGGATGAATGTGAGGCTTGAGCGCTTGAGCTGATTCTTCGGACCGCGTGGGTCAATTTGGTGACTGGAGGTGTGACTCTCGACATGATAGGAACGTATATGAGCAGAGGAAGAGATAAACGTGAAACTGAGAGACGGCAGGCGAGAAAATTGAAGAATAGGAAAAAAAGGAGAAAGTGTTGATATATAAAGGTTATGTCAGTAGAGGACAGGACGGTTTGAATTGATTTGTTGTGTCTAGGAAAGCGGAGAAGCGCAGCTGCGGGAGCGAGCTTCGATAGGGCCCGAGTCGCGGCCGATAAGCATCTTGTTGAGCTCGCCAAAGCTCCAACCGTGCCTGAATATCGCCCGCCAAACGCCAAACAAGCTCGACTACTAAATTGCCTCCAAATGGCGGTGTCTGTAACTTCCACCACTGATACTTCAGGTATGGTACGGTAAGAATAAAACAGCGGTATGACATAGCAGGCCCTGATGCTGCTCAACAAATCTTGATGTAAATGCCCACGTACCCCTACCTTTGCCATTCTAAGACGACAAAGGTACTAGTGGAGACTGGGTTGACTTTGTTGAAACCTGTGATATTGATTAGAAACCTTTGAGCACAAGCAGACTAAGCTTGTTAGAATCATGTATGACTAGGTTCAAGGACCTGGAACATTTCCAACTCATATATTAAGTTGCGCAAAGACCATCTACAGTCTTTAAAGGGTATCTCCATGATCACGCCTGACCCGTGGTGAAGCACGGCTCCACAAAATGTACCAATATGTACATCAAAATGACATGCTATGCTTCAGGACGCCAAGTTTTAAATCCAAGCAATAGCTGAGTCGTCCACTGACAACCCACAGGAGCCTCCAATAGTAGGATTGCTAGGTAGTGGACCATATCTTGCTCTGTGAATTTGCATCTCTTGATCAATCGCCCGCTTGGCGCTGGACAGCGATACTTCTTGGGCCTAGTCGACGGTAAGACCCTTTGTGTTCCGCAATCTGGGTATGCTTTGAGATGGCTAGCATCCCAGGCATCCAGGACCCTTCAGTCCGTCTTCCAGTGTCCAGTAAAACTGCTCTCCATGTCTTCCTTGCCCAGATAGAGTTCCAGAGCATATAAAGCCATAGTAGCTGCAACGTTGATCCAGCGCCAGATGTATCCCCCTGCATTCCCTCCGCCTTGCATTGTCCACCATTCGCCGTTACTGCTGTCAACTGAATGTGTCGAGAAGTGCTGCATGAGTAGGCTTGTGTACACAGCTATTAATATCGAAGGACTAAACCAGCTGAGAAGCCCCAAAAATATGTTGGCTCCATCGCTGTCCTCAAGACTAGGTTCCTCAGAAAATGGCCGGGCACCAGACTCACGCACCGCTGGAATGATCCTAGTTGCTGCATAGAACACGAAGATTCGATAGGCCAATGAGATGATTACGGAGGGCGTGATCGTTTGCAATGCAGCGTGAAGAAACGTAAAGCTCGAGTGAACGGCGGACGGCAGTGTTGAAAGAATATGCATGAGTGTCGAGTAAGAGGCCATTATGACGGGAGGTAAAGGTGGGAAGTCCGGCTGAGAGGGAGCAGATGCAGCGGCTGCTGCTGCTGCTTCTGAAGGAAGGTAATCCGTGAAAATCTGGTATATGCAAAGTACAACATACGCGAACAGTAGCGAGCTCTCGACAGCATTTCCTCTTCCACTCCCGATTCCCCACACACAGAGGAAGACAGCAGTAGTTATCGCTACACCTATCAGTGTCGCATCGACTTTTCCAATTTCTGGGAAATACATGATCCTCCAAAGGAAGTAGACGGAACTGGAAATGATTGAGCCGGATAGGACAAGTAATATTATCTAAAAAGGATTTAGCAAGCGTCGAGACATCAAAGGATTTGGACTTACCATCCATGTATCACCACGTCTTCTATTCACCAACCACCTTGTAATCTGGCCTGCCGCTTGTATGACCAGTAGACTGCAGAAGCCTTCGGCAAGTTGGAATAGTGGAGTAGAATATGTCAACACTTTGTCCCAGGTCCCAACCGTCAACGCATCAGCGAGGCCACCAGCTCCAAAAATCCACTCCTTGACGCTTGTGCTCTCCGCTCTCTTTGCCCCAAATGTCCTAGCCACCCAATCCCCGCTGTTGTTTGCGTCCACAGCAAATCTATTCAGGCTCCAAATAAGAAATCCCGGAAGCAAGATCCATTGTGTCAAGGCCACCAGTTTCACAAGAGCCCATCTTATACGTGACCCTTCCGGAGAGGCTAGCTTGAGACATGAGTAAAAGAAATAGAAGCAGAACAGGGACAACGAGTATGCCAGTCCGCTTTCTCGACCACCGACATCGAAGGCTATAGGTATCGATAGGATGATGGTGATGAGGAAGATCGCCGAGGAAAGGACCCTATAGAGCCACATCGGCGCGGTGAGCGCCTGCGTTGAAGCGCGCCCAACTTAGTTGCAGGATCTGTATCCGCCTGGCGTAGAGACGACAGAGGGAGTTTATCGTTGTGAACGCGTAAACCGGTTGTTTCTCTTGTCTGTCCTGGAATCTGGTCCCTGCAAGATGCTCGCTGTTCTTTTTTCTCGTCTGGATATTTTCAGGGACTTGCTTATCGAGGCTTTATCTTAGGTGGAGCTCTCAACCGCGATGGTTGCCTGCTGATGCCGATGAAGCCTACGAGCTATGACTGTGTTGATGTTTATATGGATGATGTGAGGCAGAGAGGTGCCTAGCTTTCCCAGAATTTGTTGTCCAATGTTGTCGCGTGCCCTGGCAGACCCGAGACTGGACCCTCGTTGCTGTTGGATGATCGATATAGACCCTAGTAGCTCTTCGATAACTGAGCTTCCCACTCTGGAAAGATTATGTCCCCAAATGCGGTATAACAACCTCCTAAGATCCCATAACTGTACGAGAAGGTGTAAAATTTAATTCTTATTTGACAGACTTTTTAACAGCGTCTTTGGTATTGAAAGGTCAAGATTAAAATATAAGTTTGACCGCAATCACATGGAAAATTGACAACTGGACGCCGCTAAAAAGAAGCTTTCTCTGGCGGCGGTGTGTGAAGTTCGAACTAAAACTAGGCTTTAATCGCAAATGGTAACTTTTTGTCATTAGAGGAGTGGTGTTCTTGTCGTTGCTAAATTTCTTGTCATTATTGCTCCTTTGGGTACCATGTGAATTAATTTTTCAAAGATTAGACTAAGACTTGAGCTTAAATTACCCTCAAAAATAAATTGGAATTTCGTCATTAGAAGTTTGACAGAGGTTAGATGAGAGATAGCTAATGCTAGTGGCAACTCTGCAATCGCTGAGATACAAGACAACTCAACGGAGACGTCCCTGCTTCATCGTGTAGCCTGATTATCCTAATGAGGAGGCCCATGGACCTTATGGTGAGTTCTGGACAAGGTAATTGTTGTCGTCATCACTTGCTGTGAGTATAGTATGACTTCTCTGTCTTGTTAAGGCGGCTTCGCCGTGTATAGCAAATGTTGACGGTGCTCCACGTTGGCAAAGACAAGCAAAATATTTCCTGATCATCTTGCTAAATATCCTCTACCGGTTCAATAATCCTTCAATATACTTCTTAGTGTCAACCCCAATTCCCTGCGCTAGCTTTGCCGCTCCACTGCCCCATCCGCTATCACCTGTGGCCGAGGTTAGACTCCCAAACCTTCCCGAGCTCTTCCCATCTGAATAGTCACTCGCACGCCTTAGAAGAAATATCTCCTTGTCGTTCGGTATGACTCGTTCCTTTCTCACGCTGGCGCGGTCCAGAAACGGATGGGCAGGGCCGGAACACATGCTTGGGTTGTTTGTGCCACTGATGGAAGTGCTACTGGACTTCGTTGTCTTTCCACTGTCTTCTGGTCTCAATTGAGGTGTTCGAGCACCGGGAAGAGGCGAAGGTGCATAACTTGATATAGAGCCACTATCGAGATCAGGAATGCGGGTCCATACAACCCACCAGCCTCTGCTGGTCTTACATGTACTCTCAAGCTCAGAGCGATCCGATCGAGTAGCCGTGAACATGTTGAGCAGTTGCATGTGTGTATTTAAAGCCTCTATGCGCGACCAAGGAGCAGGCTTTGTTGATGAATATGGCGTTCCAACAGGTTCGGGTATATTTGGTATGGTTGAGCTGATTGTGAGAGACTTGGGGTCCCAGATGAGATCATAAATTGGAGTTTTTGCTTCTTGCGGGCTTGTGGTGGTAATATCTGGTCTTGTAAGTGGCCGACTCGTTGATGCTAGGAGAGGTTTTTGGAGCGGACCAAGCTGATGATGAAGAGATCTGTAGAGGCTCAAGAGTGCAAGAGCATCAGTTCGCAGTTCGAATAAAAACGTAAAGATAAATGGTTTATTGACGTAGACTACGATTCGAAGCTTTTTTGTCTTGTTACGGTCCTGACTTTCGAAGGAGGTATGAGAAGTGCCAGTATGCTCTGATCCTCCGTGCTTTGAAGAATGAGATCTTCCGTTGTCCGCCACTCCTAGGTCAATACTGATGTCTGTTTCTGGGCGTGCGTCTCCCTCTCGCTCAAGTTCAACAGTCACGGTTCGCAGGAGCATTCTGTAATTGCTACATGACCGCCCTCCATCGTCTGTTGTGATGTCGTCCTGTTCTCCAAACTCAATCTCATCCTTTTCAATGTCTCCCATGAGACCAATGAGATAGTGACCAATGGAATCATCAAATGTTACAGGAGAAGAATCGGATTCCTCTTTAGTAGGTTCCACCTTCGCAGATTTGGAGTCTTGTGTCGGACCATTTTCAAGTTGAGCCGGTAAGGGTTCGTCTTGCTTAGTCGACTTGCTTCCATGGTCTCCTAAGGATTTGCTTGTGTTGCTACCCAAGGACCAGTGAGTTCCATAACCGAGTTTAAGGTAATTCACAATTTTCCCACCTGTGTTGGCAACGCTGCGGATGCTCGATTGGCTCGAGTGCCCTCTCTGCAAAGAGGGTCGCTTCTCTTTCGATCTTCTCTTGCTATGGAGATCTGTAACTTCCTGAGTTGGTATAGCAGTCGACTGAGACTCGATAGGGCTGGTTGGAAGCTCCTCTGTATTTCCACGACCCACTCCAGGTCGCAATCGCAAAACTGCGTGTGGAGGTGAGCCGTTGGGAGATTTTGAGGGCGAGGCTGATTTCCCGGATCCAGATTTTCGTTTCTCCCTCTTCCTTAACTTTCGTGTTGCCGTTGGATTATCCTGCACTCCGTAGGCGCGTGAACCCCAGCTGTATAGGTCTTCCATCCAATGAGTGATATCGCGGAGGGATTTCCGTGACAATGCTCCAACCCCTAGGAATATAGCACCGTCTTCTGAATCGGGTTCTGCTCCAGTTCCAAGCCAAGGCTGCTTCGGCATTAGGGAAGGTTGAGGCTCCCTTTCTTTAGATGCCCTCTCTTCTATTGTGTCTGTATTAGGGCCTCCAAACTTAGACACCACAAGGTCAACAAGTCCCTCGATTCTTCCGACAAAACCTTCCAAGACCTCTCTTTCACCACTACCTCTATCCTCTTCGCCAACGCCCATACCCAATTCGCCGGATGCTGCAAGTTTTATACCCCCAAACACGCTAACCACCGGATTCCCATGCAGCATGACATTCCACGTAGACAGAAAAGAGTCCCAGTAACGCCCAAGCAGGTTGACAAACTTCGATCTTCTTATTCGCACAAACAATGCACTCATCGATGAGGCATGATGTAAAAGGAAAGTAGAATGAGCTCGGAGGAGGTCTTCGAGGAGGAGAGCAGGTGGTTTGACTTCTCGCGAAGAGTATTCGATTGCATCCTCATCGCCAGGTTTGCCTTTGGGGGAAGGTAGCCGGGTCAGATCTATAGACTGGGTAGGGTTTAGCGTTGCAATGATCTGTGAGCATTATGGGCTTACTTACCGCGATCAGCCACCACCCTGTTTCAAGTTCGTGCAATATAATCCGAGACTTTTCAGTCTCGATAGTGTCTACCGGCTTGCCATCAGAGAAGTCCCGACCAAATTCCACCATGCCCTGCGCGAGGCCAATCTTCCGTAGCCGCTCATTTCTCTCTTCTTGCGAAATTTTCGCAGGGCTATCCACACCTGTTCGTCGTCGACGACGCTTCTTTTGTCGGCTCTCAGGAGATGAATAATACACAATTTGGTCGTCGAGTGTATCATCCGTATTGCCTAGCGAGGGATTGTAGATCGCCAAGAATCCCACCTGAGCGGGGACTAGCTTCGGGGAATGGGAGGCAGAAGCAGACATTGCATTTTCACAGTTAATGCTGAAGAATTGTTGAAATTAGAGAAGTATGAGACGTTGCGCGATATGCAAACTCAGAGTCGCAGTGACTACCAAAAGTCGCGTGGTAGCGGGAGGTTAAGTAGGGAAATCATTGAAGTCGATGTGAGATGATGGGGAAGAGCGTATGCAATTCCTCGTTCCACCTACATTCACGCGTCGTCGTCGGGGTCCTGCTCCGGATTGCCACTTGACATCATCGACCGGGGGGTTGAGGGACCGAAAAAAGAAGCCATTTACTGTAGTAGCGTCGAGGGGTTCTATGGAAGTGGCTTTCTCACAGCCACAGATAGCTTGTAATTTGCATGCGCCGCCTGGCTACGGGGTGGTTTCGAGCTCTGGAACGTTCTAGATCTAGCGTCCTATCCCTGACGAGACGAGAAAAACAGGGGTCCAATGTGACGACATACTCACGTGCTCGTGGGTCTTCCTGACAGCTGTGGCTTGAGATAGAACCACTCACCAGCTTCATTCACATCATTCAATTATCATCTATCAATCAGCATTTTCTTTTCCGTTGTATGCTTCATGTGCGTCTAATTCTAGCGCTGCCGCTCATTCCGTTCTAATGCTGCAGTGCCTTTCGAGTTAGGAAATCGGGATAGGGGTAAGGTACGCGTTACACAGGAATGGAAATGGCTAACGCCTTCCAGTCTTTTAGCACAATCATCGTCGCTGTGCTATTACAGACTGTATTATTATCTGCCATGTATTGTTAGAAAGACCTGATCTACATGCATGCCGATGCGGCTTCTTCCCAGCTTGGACCTCAAAAGCATGGCGCTTTGTACTCTCCATAGACCAGCTGGCAGAGTATATTACGCTGCCCGCTCTGCTTTCACTTCCTCAAGATACTTTTCCAGTACAAGATTATCAAAGCCCTTACGAGTTCTGTTCTGTGGCTCTGATCATTTCAGCTGCGCGTCCCTTCGAGCCGTACACCAGGAAAAGTTGAGAGACCCTGAGTCAATTGCATCTATCGATGTGCTTGTCCGACCTGGAAAGCTCAGCGGAAGGGGGCTAAAATCGATAAGAGAAGGCAATTATTAATCTATGATCTGATTTGCAGTAACGTGGCATTGATCGGCTTTACAGTTCCAATCAAAAGTGTGGCTCAGGAATTAGGCCTTGCTGTACACGAAAGAGATACCTTCACGGGCTGGACGGTATGCTTAGTGGGTATGCGTTGTTGACCATGTTTCTGATTTCAGTATTAGTTGCCACAACCGAATGGAAAGCCCATAAACCTCATTATTGCTGTCTCCTTTGGGCTTTTTGTTCCACCACGAATCCTCAAAAGCGCCGAATATGGAGGAATAAACGTTCATCCTTCACTTTTGCCAGAGTAGGTCTTCTAATGCAGTATCCAGTTCATCATTTGCTTATTTTACAAGCTTCCGTGGACCAGCTCCTCTTCACCACACGTTGCTAGCCGGCGAGACGCATACTGGAGTGACGCTTCAAACACTCCACCCTGAGAAGTTCGACCATGGCGCCATATTAGCTCAGACGCCACCCCTTATAATTCCCAATGCGTCACAATGTACATACCAGGAGCTCCTCGACTTCATCACGCCCAAGGCAGCCGAGATTCTAGCCCATGGTGTTCGAAACCGTCTATTCATGCCAGAACTAAATCGACAAGAACGCGGCCAAGATACACGCCCCTCGTCGTCTATAGAAACTGACCGTCCGCTGAGACATGCCCCAAAAATCACCACCGAGGATAGACACATTGACTGGACGAATTGGATGATTGAAGATATTCTCAGACGTGATCGAGTCCTTGGTCGCCTCTGGACCTTCTGCCAACCCACAGGGAAACCGAAGACAAGAATAGTTCTAGAAGGACTTGAGAATGTGACACGAAAAGCCCCGGACTTCTGGTGGTCTGGGAAACTGAATACCTTAGCTGGTACCGCCTATTTTCAACCCACTGGGAATATGAATAGCCCATACGATGCCAAAGACTTTAGCAAGTTCTTCTTGCTCCCCGTGATATCGGCGAACGAAGAACGCTTCAATATACCGTGTGTCGAGCAAGGAGATGCCATTGTAATGCTTCATCGCAGCGGAGGCTCACTCCTCGTAAGAGAGATTACTGTAGAGGGCGGCAAGAAGAAAAGCGCAGCCAAAGCCTTGTCCAGGTGGGCCAGTTTCGGCGAGATTGAAGTTGATAATCATCTTATGATTGGGAAGCAATAAAACGAATTCTACGAGATGAAAGACAAGGACCATAATGGGTGGTGTAGTAAGACTACATGTAAGAATACGAGTATCTCTAGACATCTAGAATTCTCCAGTCTATCATAAACCTCTAAAGTCATTATCCCTTCTACTTTCACACATATCAGGAACTCAAGCAGTTATTGCTTAGAAGCCCAACTAATTACTCAAGCCGGAATCTGCGAACCATGTCAGAAGCCATGATCTGGCGCGGGAGAATATTCAACCTACCAACAATAATATTCTGCCCCGTCATCGACGAATTCCTCGCAATGTCGATAAACGCCTGCGCTGTATCTTCTAAATCCGTCTACCACGCAGAAGCACGTCAGAAAAACAAACCTTCCCACAGCCCCATATCGAACCCATGAAATCAGCAACTCACCGCTTTCTTCAACCATGCCCTTTCCTCCAGTCGTTTCACCATCTCCTCTCCATACAACTGGCCCCACTCCGTCAACAGCAGCCCGGGCAACACCGCATTAACCCTAATCTTCGGCCCCTGCGTGCTCGCCAGACACCTCATCAAATGCAGCTGCGCGGCTTTCGTGACACTATACGGCATGCTCGAGCCACTGGGCCTGATCCCCGCGATCGAGGAAGTGATGATGAACGCGCCGCCGTCGGGGTTCGCGTTGAAGGTCGCCAAAGCGGCCTTCATCAGGTGCGTTTGGGCGCGCACGTTCACGGCGAAGCAGGTGTCCCAGTCGGCGTCTGTGGGCGCGGAGAGGTCGGCGAAGGTGCTGAAGCGGGTGTAGCCCTGGGGAGGTGGCCGTCAGACGCGTGTAGGGGAATAGATGCTTGGAGAGTGAATGGTTTCGTGTGTGACGTTATGTTTGTTGTTGCGTGTGGGACGCGGTTGCGAGGTATGACAAGGGAGAGGAGAGGAAACGGATGACTTACGGCGTTGGAGACTAGGATGTCTAGGCCGCCTAGAGCTTTGATGGCTTCTTCGACTGTCCGCGTGCAGTCTGCTTCTTTGCCCATGTCCTGTGCGCCAAGTCAGCGTTCATCCAGCTAATCTTAGGTCAAGCTCTGGGAAACAAAAGCTTTCTGATCGATTGACAAGGAGCTCCAGACGTTTCAAATGCTAGGAAGAGACATGGCTTACCCCTTGAATGATAATCGCCTTGACTCCATGTTCCTTCTCTATCCTGGCAGCCAAGTCTTTCGCCTGCCCCTCGCTGGACTTATAATTAATAGCGACATTGGCGCCCTCTTGCGCAAACTTGATACAAATCAGCTCGCCCAGGCCCCTACGTTATACCATATTGTTAGCAAAGCACGAAGGTGCGATTGTAGATAAGCGTGTATAAATTGGAGGTTGTTGCGTCTGTAAATGAATTGCGGAAAGCCGAGGCAGGAATAGATTTAGAGAAGCTGTCAAAAATGTCATTTGCCCCACACTGGGGGATTTACATTGCACGTACCGCGAACCTCCTGTGATAAGGACGTTGCGTCCTTTTATAGCATAAGGCATCTCTTTAAGTTCAAATTTTGGAGCACTAAATAATAATGAGGATGTAGAAGCTGCATGACGGATTTTGGGAACGTGGTTTCTTTTAAATTACTGTCTTTCGTGGTACATAGCTAATATGGTGGGGTAAACATCCCGCCTCGGCCCGGCTTTAAGACCCTTACATGCATTCGTCAGGTGTTGAGGTCAGTGGATTTGTCAATAATGCTGGTTAATCATTTAATATTCAAGTATCGAATATCCAGGAGGGTTTTTTTTTTTTTTTGGTTCACTGTTTGGACTAGAACATCAGGTAATTATCTCTTTACCATTTAAAATCCTAATGAGTCATGATAATACATCTGGTCTAAGCTGCCAGTTCATCCATCGATAGCCATCGATGGCTAGTGTAATATTAGTGTCGACTACCCACTGTTCATTCTGCCTCTGCCAGCAGTAAATATTGTAACGTATGACCAGCAGTATACAGCTATCTATAGCAGATTAACAGTAGGGTCTGGCCTACTTCAATCTAGGCCTTAACAAGCTTCTCTTCTTCGTCGATACTAGCTCCGCTATCAGAGCTCTCAGTCGTAACTCGACTGGTCTGGGTGAATTCGTGGTCGTCCTCCAGCTGAGCGCCATGTATGTCCTCTTCGAAAACGGGTTCGGCGTCGATCTGCTCAAACTTGGTCTTGAAGTCACTGAGGCCGGCTTTATAGCTGCTACTATTGGAACGACGACGCTCGTTGGTCATAGTGAAGCCAGAATCTGCTACCTCCTCGCCTTCGACCCCCCTGATATAGCTTAATGTTAGTTTACGACTTGTTCCTTATGCTAGAGCTTTCGAGGCATGGATGTATCCTCACCAGTTGCCTTTGCCTCCACCGTTCTTCTTGGTCTTCTTAGGATCAGCATCGACGAAGCCAGACTTGGCGAAGTAGCGGGGGAGATGCTCCTCGGGAGCGGCGCTTCCATCAGCGAGACCAGCGTGGTCACGATCATTTTGCTTATGGGAGCGGGTCACTATGAATAGGTGTGTTAGTAGTCATGCAAAGACAATAATAAACTCAAAATATGGTTGCTTCAAATCCTGACTTCAGATATTGATGACATAGAAGCTCTAAGAAGCAGGAGAGGCAGGACAAAGCAGAAGCCGAAGCTTCAAAGACCATGATGAGCTCAGGTGATATAGTCACTTACTGATGATATGGGAACTTTGGGATGCGGGAATTGAGATTGAGGTGAAAGACAATTGAGTTAGTCACTGTTATTTCGATGATTTGATGATTTGATGTTGAATGCAAGTAGTTGATGTTGGAAGAATGAAGAAGGGCCGGGTTTTGGCTTGGGGGACGGGATCCCTGGCGGCGTAAAGGGACAGACGAGCTGCGGTCGCGTGAGCTTCGGTGAGCTTCGACCCTCAGCCTTCGAAAAGACCTCTCCAACCGCGCGCCGATGATGCAACGGGGATCCACAAATCAGGGGTTTTATGAGATGACTTGTGCATTGTGACCTGCAAAAATTGCTTCAATTGCTATTCGATACAGATGCTGTTGTTGTTTTTTATTTCGATATAAGCCCTGTCCGCGTCCAGATGTATCTCGTTACCTCCCTACACCTGACATCCTTCCGCAAAGGTACAGTACACGCAGACGCGGGCGCCCGTCCGTTAGTAACATCCCATGGCATAATCCATCACGGCATGCTCCAGCAACCGCGGGGTCATTGGGGTCATTACAGTAGACTCCTTATTAGCGTGCCACTAACCAGGCCTCTCGCTTCTTTCCCAATGGCCACCGCCCATTCACCTTTCACAGGGCAGGGGCTGCAATGCCGAAAGCGCGCCGGGATTATCAATCAAACTTCAAAAAATGGTTCTTCTTCTAGGCCCTGTGCACAAGGTTGAATACCAGTCCCATAGACTAAGAAGATATTTACACTGTGAAGGACAGTCTCATCCTACAGTCCTTAAATCTGATCGAGGAGACATCCCCCTGGCCTCGCAATGGCCCCCGCAGTGACTATCGAACGATTCCCATTTCAAATCTCCCATCTTCATCCACCAAGTTGAGCAGCTCTCAAGCACGCACTCTCCTTCTTGCTCCTCCATCTATTGCGAGCCATGAGGAGAAACTGCGGAACGTTCTCGCGCCCCATGACCGTGCCTTCACGGATTTCCAAATGCTCGATCGGCTCGCCGCTAGCCTAGTTACACTACCTCCCTCGACATATGATCTGGTCCTTATCCTTACCGATGCGGACGGTATACGCAAGGAATCAACACAACTGCTGAGCTGAGAATTGTTCAGCAAGATGGTTCAAGCCCTTAAGGCGGGCGGCAAATTGCAAGCGCAGGATGGGGCATTCGGCGACAATTCCGAGAGCGTGGAGTACACGGAAGCCATCTTGGCAGGGCTAGTGGCGAGTGGTGCGGAGGGAATGGTCAAACCAGAATCCAGCGCGAGTGAGGCTGTGCCTTTACAGTTTGGCAAGAAGAGGGATAAGAGCTCGGCTGTCTCGGATGCAATACCGAACAACTATACCTCTGAGCGGAAAGCGGAAGAGTGTGGATATAACACAGCAGAGCAGGCCTGTAGGGGTAGGCTTTGTGGATTTTAGTGATGATTTTGGAGACCCTATGATCACTGGGGAGGAGGATGACGACGACGAGCTAATTGATGAGGATACCCTCCTCACTGAGGAGGATTTGAAGAGACCAGTTGTCGTTCGTAAGCTTAATCTACTGGCATAATTTCGTCATGCTTCGACTGACGCGTATTCTAGCCCCTGAGTGCGCTCCGCGAGTTGGAAAACGCCGACGCGCATGCAAAGACTGCACCTGCGGCTTGGCGGAAAAGATCGCAGCTGAGGACGCAGCCAGGCGTTCAACAGCTGACGCCCAACTCAGAACTCTTAAACTCGGTGCTGATGACCTCGCTGAAGTTGACTTTACTGTTCAAGGCAAGGTTGGTTCATGCGGCAATTGCAGCCTGGGTGATGCGTTCAGATGCCTTACATTGGCATGGGAGCTTTCAAACCAGGCGAGGAGGTGAGACTTTTGAATAATGATATACAACTTTGATTATGGAACCGAGGAATTGGAAATAATGGGGAAGCTACGGTAGGCGCTTGGATAGAGGCATTTTTTGGCATTATCGTCCTTCTAAAGGGATCGGATGTACGTAGACCTGGGCTGCACAAATCAGGTGTATGATTAGGGGAAGCTGATGCCCCGCAATTGGGAGTCACAATTTAGTGGCCACACAATGCTAGAAAATATTTTGCTCTCCAGAAGAGAATTACCTATATTTCTGTACTCACATTCTAGCTGATGCTCAAATCATGTCACTATACAAATACAGGCCCCCAATACTCCAGCTATGCATTGTTACCAAGAACAAATGAAATTCCCTCACCATTTCACCCACAGGGCTATTCTTACGCCCCAACACTCTGTTTTATATCGTGTCCGTTCGCGTGCCCATTCAATCCATCTTCATCATCGCTCGCACTCCCAACACTGTAACGATGCCTGTCCGTTTCCTCTGTAGGAGTCTCAACATGGAGCTCATCCAGTTCACTCTCGTCAAAATCTGCAGCCTCGACATCACGTCCAGCACGGTTGTTGCGGAAATTTTGAAGGCCCATTCCTCCGTTTGGTCCGCGGCCTAGCGACATGGGTTGACTGCCGCCTTCCACACCTCGGTAGCCAGAGCGCCTGCGGCGGTCCTTCCAGACGAAGTATCCCCAGGCTGACGCTGCGATAATCACAATCACTAGAACAACCTCGCCGGATCGATAGTATGCCTTCCGTGAGGCTGCATCGACCTTTGCCATTTCGGCTTGTTCTGCGGCTGTGCTATTAGGATCGCCACCGACAGAGGTTTCTGGGGTCTTTTCTCCGTCGATAGAGCTGTCCGAGGGAGCGTCGCCAATGCTGGTAATATCGACATTCATGAAACGGTCGAGCATATCTCTTGACCGTTTAGCGTAGTCGAAAGGGACCATGTGAGAGGAATTATAGAAGAGGACGTAAGTTAAGTTCCTGGCCTCCTGATAGATGCCTGCAGCCTCTCCTTCAAACATCCAATCCCGGCGTGGGGCCCAGTTTCCAGGTGATGTCTCAAATCCTTTCCCGCCGTTCCATTCCATATTATTAATAAGATCCTCCGTACCCAAATGGTTGCAGATCAAGTCCTCGGCCCCTGAAAAGAGAACAGTTGGTACTTGCTCAACAAGCTCTGGCAAGATTTGAATTGATGGCTTGGAATGGCGTGCTCTGAATGCGCCACCAACCGCACCACTGCACTCCGTCCAGCCCTTCTGTGGGGCGTCTGCAATGTGGAGTGCTTCAAGAACATCTCGTCTTCGGAGGTATGGTGTAACATTTACTAAATCCGGAGGCCAGTTCATTCCACAGGAAGGATAGGAGTCCTTTAACCTGACATCATACATGTTGTAGCATTGCATCTGACCATCAGGACCCTTGACTTGCGTGAGTCGCAGTATATCCTGCAATATTACTTCACACTCTGAAATATCCACATGATCCTTACTGTTGCCTTCACCGAGTTTTTTTATACAGGTGGCTTGCTGAGCTTCGAGCTGAGCTGCGATATCAGTACCTCTCTCCACAAGGCCTTTCTGGTAGGCAAATGCAAGGTAGGACGGGTATTGTGCGGTTGGATCAATCCAACCGTTGCCGATAAGCATGCCTTTGAGATTCCAGTCATGGGTGCTGTGGCCTGCTTTGTTGCGATCGAGAATAGCCTTTGCGATATATGGGATATGCTGCCCCGCATAGGACTCTCCCGCAAGGTAGAGCTAAGAACTTCGTCAGCAAGAATCTGTGGTATTCTCCAACATGATCCACATACATCATCCTGCTCAAAGTGAGGAAATATTGCAAAGAATTTCTCCAAAAACACGATAATCTGATCAGCCATCTCCGGAAGTTCATGAATGTAGCTGTCAGAATCCACGTAACTGAAGCCTGTCCCAACGGGATTATCAACAAACATAATGTTTGCAAATTCATCCCAGGAGCCTGGATTATATTCCAGTGTAGCAGCGTCCTTTAGGCGATAAGGTCCAATCTCCATCAATGCTCCATCTTCTGAACTGCAACCTGGACCTCCATTGAACCAGATTACTGTCCGTTGCTTGTTCGCGATATGACGATTCTGGTAATGCCAGAAGAACAGATTACCATGGTGCGATTCATTGACCTCGATGTGTCTGCCAAAAAAGATTGCATGTTAGCTTGTAGAGCCAATGTCCAAAATATAGGGTTAACCTGCCCAGCGTGCATTTTCAGCAACGGACCATCCGGTGCCCCTGGTAATGAATGCACAAAATAATCTGCAGCGGTCTTGTCTGCCATTGCCAGCGATGGCAGCATCGAAATCGATAGTAAACCCCATACTCCTGTTAGAAATGCACCCTTGCCTTTCCGTAACCTCTCATTTCGCGGTGTGAAGAACCGCATTATCGCGACAAAGAAAGTCAATAGCTCAGCCAAGAGCTGATGTCGCTGTGATAGGTCCCGAAGCGCACCAGACTCATCAGCCAACGTTGCGATACCCAATATGATGTTGTTGATGTCTGGCCTTTGGTTCTTGGTTCGTCTATCGACTCGATTGAAACCGGCGCCACCTATCCTCCGAAGCGGCCGCGTCAGGGGATTCAACAAGAGCTGATCGAAGTCAGGCTGTCCTGCCCTTAATGAACAGCAATAGAAACTTAGAGGACAACAAGGATAATAACATTATGTGCTCTAACTCTTTATTCACACCATCAAAGAAACGTCGATGATAGTCCCAACCTGGAAATGGTGACTTAACCAAGCCACAGTCTAAGGTCGCAATTACTTTAACATGACAGGGCTAACTAGGCAGAGCGACAAGTTGTGTAGGCAGGCTTGTTGATGTCAACTTCAATTTCACATCTGAAACTATTTCCAAAGCAGAATGGCACAAAGCTACTTCGAGATGTACGGAGCACGAAAGGTCTTACACAAACTTTATGGAAGTTTTTATATCCTAGGTCCTATGGCTCAACTAGCTCAAACCAAAACGTTCCACCTTTATATCACAGTTCCATGAAGGTCTCTCTTGATGCTATAACAGCTTTCATACAAACTAGATGCTGGCCTTGAGGGCCTCAGAATAAGTCTCCAAATCCCTTTTCAGAGTCTTTCTTGATTAGGTCAATCATGCCCTAGAGAAAAATGTTTGTGAGCTACATGCTCAAAGCTCCAGGCTGTGTTTGAATGTCAATGACGCACTTGTGGCATAATAGGTTCACCAGTGTTGCCTTTCACATATCGAAAAGGCATTTCCGTACTTTCATTTTTGTTGATCCGGAGCTCCGGGAAATCGATATAGGGAATTTGATCGAGAGGAACTGTGACCAGTCGGTATAGACGCACAAATATTTGCTTCAGCAATTTACCTTTCTCCTCTATTACGAGTCTCGTGACACGGACCGCGGTGTCAGTGGTCATCTGCCTGGGTCCAAGGCGTCGGCCTTCATACCCTTTTTTTCTCAATTCTGACGTTCTATCTGGTCTTGTTTCAGCGGCGGCCCGTTCAGCAACTGCCATTTATATGGCGGTACTTACCTCTAGGAGGGTCATCACCTGTCAGAAGTCAACTCATATATTCGTCTTCCATGTCTGATAAAGAACGGCAACGAAAACCTGACGTACCTAGGATGCCTCCAAACAAAAAGACGTCAAACTCTTCGCCATCAGCCGGCGCCAGTTCCTTCGTGGCCGAAGGGTCAAGCAGACATATACGGGACTTGTTCTCCGCATATAGAACCTCAACACTCCTCCTCTCTGCTGTGAATCCCGGGACGTTCTTCAGAGCTACCGGCAAATCTAAAGTTGGTGATACAGAGGATAGGCAGAAGTTCGCTCCA
>Ga0335075_10005797_pt1 | contig 19107 bp, 21 predicted proteins | sample Lox_Sample_24_FD_206723 | JGI IMG/M metagenome (GOLD analysis project Ga0335075, IMG submission 206723) | Soil microbial communities from Loxahatchee National Wildlife Refuge, Florida, United States - Lox_Sample_2.4 | ecosystem: Environmental > Terrestrial > Soil > Wetlands | place: USA... | reverse complement strand
CGAGCCGCTGGACTGCCGGATTCCGGGTCAGGCAGCTCCCCGAAGGCCGCGGATCGATCCGCCGCCCGGCTCCCGCGCTCGTCAGCTCGTCCACCATGGCACCCTCGCCGATCGCGGGCCGCCACCGCAACCGGCGGAGGCTCTGCCGGTATCGTTACGCAGCGTGAGCGACCGGCCGAGCGCGATCCAGGCCCTCGCGGCGAGCCCTTCGGAGTCGGCCCTGGTCCTGGACTTCGACGGAGTGCTGGCGCCGATCGTCACGGACGCGACCGCCAGCGCGATGCCCGAGCAGACCGCCGCGTCGCTGAGCCGGCTGGCCCCTTCCCTTGGCGTGCTGGCCGTGATCTCCGGCCGGCCGGCCGAGTTCCTCGCCGACCGCGTCCGGCTAACCGGGGTCAGACTGCTCGGCTCTTACGGCATCGAGCAGATCGAGGACGGCGACCGCCGTATCGACCCGGCCGCGCAGCCCTGGCTCGACCCAGTTCACGAGGCGACCCGCGTCCTCGACGACCGGTTCCGCCATGCGGCCGGGATCCGGGTCGAGCATAAGTCCGTGTCCGTAGCCGTGCACTGGCGGCAGGCGCCCGACCACGAAGCGGCAGCAGCGCAGGTGACCCGGGCCGCCGCCGAGCTAGCCGAACGGACCGGTCTCCGTCTCGAACCCGGCAAGCTAGTCGCTGAGCTCAGACCGCCCATCGACGTCGACAAGGGCTCCGCCATCCGCACTCTGCTAGCCGAGGCAAGGCCAGCTGTAGCCGCCTACGCAGGCGATGACCTAGGCGACATTCCCGCCCTGCGCGAGGTGCACGACTACGGCGGTTACGCCCTAGTGGTCGACCACGGCGACGAGACCGACCCGCGCCTGCGAGCGCTAGCAGACCAGACCTTCATCGGCACCGACAGCTTCGCGGCCTGGCTGACCAGCCTCGCACACAAAATCAGCCCCTGACGTCCCGGTTGCTCGTTGATCTCTGACGACTGCGGCCGGGCGGGTCGCATGGACCCGAGGCAGCCGTTTCGTGTGGCTGCCGAGGCGTCCATGCGTGCCCGGCCCGGCCGGCCCCCGATCAGAAGATCCCGGATCCCGTTCCGGCCATGGCCGGGTCGAGCCGCTGCGCACGGAGATAAACCATGTAGCGCTGGATGGCCAGGCTTATCGCCACGTACAGCAGCACGGTCGCGTCGCCGAGGCTGCCGATGTCCCGGTGCTGCCCGATCAGGTAGTCGTAGCCGAGGTGCGCACCGACGGCTACCACCCACAGCACGGCGGTCAGCAGGTTGCCCTTGACCCAGGCCTGGCCGTCCTGCATCCAGATCTTGACAGTCGCCGCCCTGGCCGCGCCGAACACCGCCGCGAGCACGAGGCTCCCTGCCAGCGCCACGATCGCGGCCGTCCCGGCGTGCAGCCGCTGGAGGTACTCGACCGCCTCGATCAGGCCGATGACGCCGAGGATCAGCACCAGGCGAGGGCTGGACCTGACTGGCCGCGCCACTACCTGGCGGTAGATAAGCAGGCCGAGAACCGCTACCCCGATCACCAGATAGATGAGCGTCTGGCTGGACATTGTTTCCCCTCGCGGCTACCTGGGCACGGGCCCGGTGACCCGGCTAGCAGATCCCGGCAGCACTAGTCCGAGGCTAGGGGAGCAGAACGCCTCGAGGCCCGTGCCCGCCGTCCGGACTTGGCCATGACAGATGTCACCCGGCAGATGTCACCGACAGATGTCACGCGTCGAGCTCAGCCCGGTCACAGGATGATCACAAGGGCCCTGTTAGGTTGAGGGCCGGGGGAATCGGAGAGGCCAGAACGGGGGTGTTCGATGGGCCTGCCTGTTCGGCAACGCAGAGTGCTGGAGCGCATCGAATGCACGCTGCGGGGGACAGACCCAAAGCTCACTGCGCTCTACGCAGTCTTTGCCAGGCTCAACCGCGACGAGGAAATGCCGAGGCGAGAGCAGCTGCGGCACGGCGTCCTCGCCGTCCTGGCCAGGTTGCGGCAGGTGGCGGCCATCCTGCTGACCCCGGTTACCTGGCTGTTCTTCCGGCTCGCGCCGAGGCAGCGCGCTGCTCTGCTGTTCCCGGTGGCGGTCGCCGTCGTCGTCACGTCGATCGTGTTCGCGGCCCGGTCCGGGTCGAGCGACGGCTGCGTACCGGTCCGGTCAGTGTCGGCCTCGAAGAGCGTCACGAAATCGAGCAAGCTGTGCCGGCCGGGCCCGGCGTACACGGGCTATTACGGCCGCTGACGAGACCTCAGGCCAGGACAGCAGCGAGTTCCGGCTGCAGGCAGGCCGGCTGCGAACTCCCGCTCGGCGCCGGCCCGACCTTGGCGCAGGTAGCGAGCAGCACCAGGTCGCTGCCGGGACTCGCGCTTCCGCCCAGACCGGACAGGTCGACGAAGTAGTGCGGCCACGGCAGCGAACTCGTCGACCACGCCACCCGCCTCGTCGACAGGTTGTAGCCCCAGGCCTCGCCGAGACCGTTCTGATCCAGGCCGAGGGCCACGTCCCCGCGGACCCAGTAGAGGCTTGATGCCACCGAGACTGGCGCGCGGCTGACCACCTGGTCAGTCGCCACGTCCACGCCGATCAGCTGGCTCCCGCTGGCCAGATAGACGGTGCGCTGGCCGCTCTCCGCCAGTTCCACGTAGGCCGACGGCCGCGACCACAGAAACTTGCCGGTGGTGGCGTTGTAGGCCCGGACGCCGTTCCCGGCAGCGAACAGAACGTCTCCGTCGACTTCGGCGCTCAGCGTGCCAGGGAATCCGCCATCGCCCTTGCCCTCCGGCCGTACGACCCGCTCCGCGCCGTTCCGTAGGCTGATCCGCCGGAGCACCATCACCCCGGCACCGTTTCCCGGGCCGATTCCCGCCTCGATGTAGATGTACTGGCCGGCCACGCGCCACGTCTGCTCGGCTGGCCCGACGGCGCGGCTCCACAGCGCCCGGCCGGTGGCGTTCGAGTAGTCGGTGACCGCGTGCGGGCCGACAATCACCGCGGTAACCGGGCTTGCCTCAATCGCCCCGCCGTAGGCAGCAGCCTGATACATCCTGAGCTCGGCCCCGGACTTCGCCGAGAGGATCACCTCGTCCCGCCCGGTGGCCTGGCCGCCGCCGACACCGACCGCGACTGCGCCGCTAAACGCCCGCACGCCCACGATGTCCGAGCCGGGCGGGATGCCGCGGAGCGACACCTGCCATAGCTGCTTGCCACTTTTCTCAAGGAACGCAGTGACGGTGGTGCCAGTCCCGACCGCAGCGATGCCGCCGCCAGAGGCCGCATAGGCCCCGGCCTGACTGGGGACCGTGCCCGCCTCACCAGTTTCGGCCAGCCAGGATCCGGAAAGCCCGCGCGTCCACAGGATGGATCCCGCCGTCCGGCAGGTGAGCCCCGTGCAGTGCCGCACCTGCCCGCTGCTGGCCCGGCCGGGGATGACCGCGGCGCCGATCAGGACCACGACGAGCAGCGCGCGCCTCGCGAGCACGAGCGGTCTGCGCGGTCTCGTCACGACCTGTTGGCCTTCCTTACCCGACTCTGGCCTTACCCGACTCTGGCCTTCTGGCCTTACCGGACTCTGGCCTTCTGGCCTTACCGGTTCTGGGTCTGGCTGGCCCCGCGGACAGCCTGCTGGAGGCTTGTGACCGGCGCTGGGCTACCCCGTTCCCGTCCGGAATTGGTCTTGCTCGCTGATCGCCTTCCGGCTGATCAACTGTCACACCAAGGTAGCGGTTGTCCGGCGGCGACCTGACCCTCCGTGCCGGAGGCGAGCGAACTCGCCGCTGGTTCAGTAGCGTGGTACGTGGCCGTGTCAGGCCGCTCAGACTGGAGGAACCGATGTCAGATCGTGCTCCGCTCCCCTACGAGTTCCTGCCGAAGGTCCCGTCGTTCACCGTCACGAGCGACGACGTCACAGATGGCCAGCAGATGTCCGAGGCGCAGGTGTACAACAGCTTCGGCATGAGCGGCGAGAACATCTCGCCCTCGCTGAGCTGGCACGGGTTCCCGGCGGACACCAAGAGCTTCGCCGTTACCTGCTACGACCCGGATGCTCCGACTGGCTCGGGCTTCTGGCACTGGCTCGTGGTCGATATCCCGGCCTCGGTCACCTCGCTGGCCCGCGGGGCTGGCGGAGCGGACGGTTCGGGCCTGCCGGCCGGCGCCTTCTCGGTGCGGAACGACTATGGCTCGAAAGACTTCGGCGGCGCTGCCCCGCCACCCGGCGAGCCGCACCGGTACGTGTTCGCGGTGCACGCGCTGTCCACCGAGAAGCTCGGCATCGACTCCGACGTCTCGCCGGCAGTGACGGGCTTCAACCTGACGTTCGCGACCATCGCCCGGGCCTACATCGTGCCGGTATACGGCCATTCCGGCTGAGCCCGGCCTAGTGCCGGCTGCGGGTGCCGTGACCCGGTCGGTCTTCGACCAGGCAGCCGGGGCCTACGACGCTGCCCGGCCGTCGTACCCGGCTGCCCTGTACGCCGAACTGGAGCAGCGCACCGGGCCGCTCGCCGGCCGGCTCGTGCTCGACTTCGGGGCGGGAACTGGCATCGCCAGCCGCCAGCTCGCCGAGCGCGGTGCCACCGTCGTCTCGTTCGACATTGGCGAGCAGATGCTGCGCCACGCGCGTGCGCGCAGCCCGCGGACGCCGTGCGTGCTGGCCGACGGCAACCGGATGCCGGTGCAGGATGGCAGCTCCGATCTGGTCACCTTCGCGCAGGCGTGGCACTGGTTTGACCAGAGCGCCGCCAGCGCGGAGGTGGCGAGGGTGCTGAAGCCGGGCGGATCCTGGGCCGCCTGGTGGAACCGGGCCAGCGCCGCCGGGGAGCCGTGGTTCGACCGGTACGAGGACGTGCTGTCGTCGTTCTGCCCCGGCTACACCTGGCGGCACGAGCGGGACGAGACGCTGGCGCAGTACTCGTCCGGCGCGCTGGCGGCCACCCGCCTGATGGAGGTGGCTGGCCACGTCGTGGTGCCGTGGACCAGGCAGGTACCAGCTACCGACTGGCTGACTGACGAGCAGAGCAAGTCGTACGTCATCTCGCTGGAGCCGGCCGTCCGGGACTCGGTTCTTCGTCAGCTCGCGGAGATCGTCACAGCCCAGTTCCCGGGCGGGCAGATGACTGTGCCCTACGTCACGACGCTGGCATTGGCCCGCCGGACTGGCTAGCGGCGAGCGGTACCGAAGCCGAAGGCCGCAACAGGACTTTTGCCACCGCGGTTGTGCGTTGCACGGAATATGAGGTCCGAAGCCGGCCTGTCTACCTGCCTTTACGACGTACGGGACGGCTCGGTACAAGAGCCGTAATGCCCTCAGCGCGGGGAGAGCCAGTCTTCAGCTAATCCTCAGCAGTTACCGCTTGCATAACAGAGGAGGCTGTACCGGCTAGTGGGCCTTAGCATTAGTTGCGGCACCGCCACTATGCCCGGCGGAACGTCGCAGGACGGCACGGCGCCGGGCTCGGCCGACCACGGGGCTGCGGCTCCCGGCCGGGCCAGCCATGGAGACCCCCACCAGCAGCAAGGCGAGGAAAGATGGGCAAGGCTGACCGGATCCGGCAGAACAACGCTCGGGCGAAGATCGCTGCTCAGCAGGCGGCCGCCCGGCGTGCCGAGGCCCGCAGACGAATGCTATTTGCCGGCGCCAGCGTCCTCGCCGTCATCGCGATCGTGGTCGTCCTGGTCGTAGTGCACGCGGCCGGCAACAACTCGGCGTCCGCCTCCGGCAAGGGCTCGACCGCCAGCGCCACCGGCAGCACCGCGACAGCAACGACGGTCACCAAGGACCTTGCGGACGTGCCCGCTAGCACGCTGGACTCGGTCGGCGCCGGCAGCGGCATCGCCAAGCTGATCCCGACCTCTGGCCAGCAGATGCTGACCTCTGGCGGCAAGCCTGAGATTCTCTACGTGGGCGCCGAGTACTGCCCGTACTGCGCTGCCGAGCGCTGGGCCATGGCGGTGGCGCTCAGCAGGTTCGGCACCTTCTCCGGCGTGAAGCTGATCCACTCCTCCAGCAGCGACGTCTACGCCAACACGCCGACGCTGTCCTTCTACCACTCGACCTACACCAGCAAGTACGTGGACTTCACCCCGGTTGAGTGGTACAGCAGGACCGCCACGTCGAGCGGCTCCTACAAGGTCCTCCAGGCCCCGAACTCCAGCCAGTCCAAGATCTTCGACAAGTACGACGCACCGCCGTACATCAGCTCGAGCGACACGGGCAGCTTCCCGTTCGTCGACTTCGGCAACCAGTACCTGGTGATCGGCGCCCAGTACCTGCCCAGCACCCTCTCCGGCCTCAGCTGGACCCAGGTAGCAACGGACGTCAGCAACGCGTCCAGCCCGGTCGCCAAGGACATCGACGGAGCGGCTAACTCCCTCACCGCGGCCATCTGCAAGATCACGAAGAACGCGGACACGGCGGTCTGCAGTTCCAGCGCCGCCCAGGCCGGGGCCGGAAACCTCTGATGGCCGGCCAGAAGCCGTCCGGCCGGGCTGGTGGCGCCAAGCAGCGCCCGGTGGCAAGCCACCCCACCGCCCGGCCTGCCAGCTCACGCCAGGGGTCGGGCCAGGGCTCGGGCCAGCGGAACGGCAAGGCCCAGTCCAACGGCTCGGCGCGGGCGAACGCCGGAGCCGGGACGAACGGCGCTGCCCGGACGAACGGCGCTGCCCGGACGAACGGCGCTGCCCGGTCGGCCGTGACCCGGCCGGGCGCTGCAACCGCCGCGGCTGCGGCTGCCGAGCCGATCGCCGGCGGACCGGTCAGGCGGCTGCTGCACGCAGCCTGGGCGCCATTCCGGGCCATGGGCGGGCTGCCGCTGGCCACGCTGATCCTCTCGCTGTACGGCCTGGGCGCCTCGATCTACCTGACGCTGGCCCACTACGACACCCACATCTCGCTGGTCTGCTCCGACAAGGGGCTCATCAACTGCGAGGAAGTAACGACCAGCCCTGAGTCGATGATCTTCGGCGTGATCCCGGTCGCGGTGGCCGGCCTGGCGTTCTACGTGTTCATGGTGGCGATCAACTCGCCATGGGGCTGGCAGCTCCAGCGGCTGCCGCTCGTCCGCTGGCTGCGCCTCGGCTCCGTGGTGGCAGGCATGGGCTTCGTGCTGTACCTGATCTACGCCGAGCTCATCGAGATCCGCGCGATCTGCCTCTGGTGTACGAGCGTGCACGTGGCGACGTTCCTGATCTTCGCGCTGCTCGTCTTCTACTACACGTTCACCTGGGAATCGCCGGCGGCTCGCAGCCAGAGCTAGCACCTGCCGCTGCCGGCCCAGCGCCGTACCGCCGGGAACCCCAGTGTCATGATTGTCTGAACGGGGGCATTGGCACGGGGATGGCAGCGGCGAGCTAGTCAGGCGCCGCTCTCGGGGGCCGAATTCTGAGATGAGCAAGCCTGACCGGAACAGGCAGCAACAGGCGCGCGCCCGGATCGCTGCTGCCCAGGCGCAGGAGCGGCAGAAGGCGAGGCGCCGCCGGATCCTCGCCATCGGAGGCCTCGCAGCCGCCCTCGTGATCGTGCTCGTGATCGTGATCGTTGCGGTGGCGAGCAGCAGCAGTTCGACCAAGCAGGCCGGTCAGACAAGCGGTGCGCTCCCCGCGGACGTCCAGTCGAAGCTCTCGGTCCCGCCGAGCACGCTCGCGAGCGTCGGCATCGGCAGCGCGACACCGTCCGCGATGAAGGCGGTGACCGGCCCCGCGCTCACCTCCGGCGGCAAGCCGGAGATGCTCTACATCGGCGCCGAATGGTGCCCCTACTGCGCGGCCATGCGCTGGGCCATGGCGGTCGCGCTGAGCAGGTTCGGGACGTTCTCGCCGCTGAAGGGCATCCACTCGTCCTCGACCGACATTTCTCCGAACACGGCCACGCTGACTTTCTACAGGTCCACCTACACCAGCAAGTACCTGGTGTTCACGCCGGTGGAGAACCAGGACCTCAACCACAACACCCTGGTCACACCCACGGCCGCGCAGCAGGCACTGTGGACCAAGTACGCGCCACCCGGCGACAGCTATCCGTTCATCGACATTGGCAACCGGTTCGTCACGGGCGCTACCTACAACCCGCAGGTGCTCAGCCGCCTGACCTGGAGCCAGATCGCCGCCGACCTGCACATCGCTACGACGCCGCCGGCCATGGGCGCGGACGGGTCGGCCAACCTGCTGACCGCAGCGATCTGCAAGATCACTGGCAATATGCCCGCAAATGTCTGCACCACAGCTCCGGTGAGCACCATCGAGCCTCATATCTAGGGGCGTAACTCACGGATCGCTGCCCCTCATAGGGCAGCAGTACGTGAGTCACGCCCAAACCACGGCCGCTATTCGGGGCGGTGACTGACCGCCTCGACGTTGTTGCCGTCCGGATCGCGGACAAATGCTCCGAAATACGACTCGTGGTACTCGGGCCAGAGACGAGGCTCATGCAGGATTTCCGCTCGAGCGCCCACCGCGGCATCGAAGAAGGCGCGCACGGCCGCCCGGCTCGGCGCGGTGAACGCGATGTGCGACTCGCGGAAGCCATCGCCGGTCCGCCACGGACCTAGCCAGAGCTCTGGCTGCGGAGGGACGCCGTAGGCAACGACCTCGCCGAAGTCCATAACGCGCTCAGCGCCGAGCGGCGCCAGCACCGCGTCGTAGAAGGCGGCGCTGGCGGCGACGTCTGCGCACTGCAGGGACAGATGATCAAGCATCGTCGCTTCCTCTCATCGGGGCACCGTGCGGAGCCGGCGAGTTCCCGGTCAGCGTTAACCGGTCGTCGTGCGGCCAGTCAGGAACTTGGTGATCGCCGCCGCGAAGGCACGGGCAATCTCCCGCTGGAACGACGGCCTTGTCAGCAGCCGGGCGTCCGTTGGGTTGCGCATGTTCCCGCACTCAACCAGCACTTTCGGCACTGTGGTCAGGTTCAGCCCGGCCAGGTCGTTCCGGAAGATAAGGCCGTCGTGGCCGTAGTAGTCGCTCTCCGGCATGCTCGTGTATCTGAGCATGGCAGCGCGGACGTAGGCGCCGAACCTGATCGACGACCGGATGACCGCGTCGTTCGGCCCGTCAGCAACCGGCTCGAGCACGGTAAAGCCGCGGCCGGTCACCGGTCCGCCGTCGGCGTGAATGTCGATCGCCACATCCGCGTGAGCACGGTTGATGATCTCGGACCTGGTGTTGACGCACGGCCCGACCCCGGTATCGCTGTGCCTGGTCAAGACGACCCGAGCGCCCTCGGCCACCAGGTCGGCGGCCAGGTAGGTGGCCACATTGAAGTTGAACCTCGCCTCGGTGTAGCCGCCTGCCGTCTCCGTGCCAGTGGTGTCGCAGTCCTCGTCCTCGCGCCCGTTCCAGATCTGCCGGGCCAGGTAGGCCGGATGGGTGAAGTTCCCGCCGTTGTGGCCGGGGTCGATGCCGACGATCTTCCCGGCCAGCGGGGCAGCTGGCTGGCTGACGCTCGGGCTGGCGGTCGCAGACACCGGCGCCGAGGAGACCGGCGACGGGCGGTCCGGCGAGCTGCCGGCGGCCAGCGGCCGGACACCCGCCGCGCCAGCGCAGCCCGCGCACAGCAGTACAGCACTCAGCAGCACAGCACTCAGCAGCACAGAACTCAGCAGCACAGAACTCAGCAGCACGGGCGCGCAGAGCGGGGAGACGCCGAGGATCGCGGCGCTCCGACTCGGGATCCGGCGCATTGTGCGAGGTTAACGCGGATCGATGGGGCAGGTCCCGGTTACGCCTGGGCAGCCCACGCCTCGCTCTGCTCCCAGACCCGCCGCCCGAGCTCGGGGGTGGCAACCTGGCTGGGCTCACGCTCGGCGCAGGTGTCGTAGTACCGGCCGCTGACTCCGGCTAGCTCAGGCGACGTGGCGCAGTACAGCGAGGTGCGGGCACCCTCGTCAACGGTCAGCATGCGGCGCGTCACGAGTGGCCTGACCGGCCACGGAACCCGGCGCCAGATGTCGGACGCGACGACGCCGGGGTGCAGGGAGTAGCTGGTGACCCCGGTTCCGTCCAGGCGGCGGGCGAGCTCCTGGCTGAACAGCACGTTGCAGAGCTTGGAGACCGCGTACTCCGGCATTCCGGTGATCCCGCGTGCCGGGCTGCGGAGGCGGCCGAAGTCGACGCCTTTGGCCGCGTAGTGCGCGTCGCTGGCAACGTTGACGATCCGGGCCTTGCTCGCCGTCAGGCAGTCAAGCAGCGCCAGCGTGAAGGCGAAATGACCGAGGTGGTTGACGCCGAACAGCAGCTCAAAGCCGTCCCTGGTGAGCCCGCGCCGGCCAGCGAGGCCGGCATTGTTGATCAGCACGTGCAGCGGCTCGCCAAGGGCGAGGAAGGCCTGCGCGCTCGCCCGCACGGCGGCAAGATCGGCGAGATCAAGCGGCAGGAACCTGACCTGGTCGTTTCCGGTGGACGCGATCACTGCCTGGACGGCCGCCTTGCCCTTCTGCTCCGACCGGCAGGCCAGGTGCACCCGTCCGCCGCGAGCGGCCAGCGACGTCGCAGTGGCCAGGCCGATACCGGTATTCGCCCCGGTGACCAGGAACGTCCGCCCGGCCAGATCATCCATTCCAGACCTCGCTCTCGGGTGCGATCACGGCGAAGTCGCGATCGCGGAGACTAAGCGTTCCGTATCCGGGGCCGGGGCGCAAAGCGGCCGGACGCGGCAGGCGACGCCCCGGCCGTTACGGCGCGGGCCTTTACCGGGCCGCCTGGCCGGCGTAGGACCGGAAGTAACCATCTCGATCGGCCCGGCCAGAGGAGGCACCGTGTACGAGAAGGACGGCCAGAAGTACTTCGTGGTCGATGGCCACATGCATTACTGGAACGCGGCGCCGGACAACTGGGTACCCGGCGCGGAGCAGTACGCCAAGGGCTGGATCGAGTGCTTCTACGCCTACATGGGCCTCGGGCCGCCGGAGACTCACTGGACGCTGGAGCACTTCCAGAAGTACTCAGAAGACGACCTGATGACCGACGTCTTCGGCAACGGGCACGTCGACGTGGCTGTCTTCCAGCCCACCTACCTGCTGGAGTGGTACAAGGAAGGCTTCAACACCACCGAGCGCAACGCGACGATGGGTGAGCGGCACCCCGGCAAGTTCGTCTACAACACCCGCTGGGACCCGCGGGACGGCGACGTCGGGCTCGAGACCCTTCGACGTAACGTCGAGCGGTACGGCTCGCGCGGCTGCAAGCTCTACACGGCTGAGTGGAACAACGGCTCGCGCGGCTGGAAGCTCACCGAGCCCGGCGCCTATCGCTACCTCGAGGCCTGCCAGGAGCTCGGCATCAAGAACATCCACGTCCACAAGGGCCCGACCATCTGGCCGCTGGACAAGGACGCGTTCGACGTCTCCGATGTTGACCGGGCCGCTACCGACTTCCCCGGCCTCAACTTCATCGTCGAGCACGTGGGGCTGCCCAGGATCGAGGACTTCTGCTTCATGGCGACCCAGGAGCCGAATGTCTACGCGGGCCTGGCGGTCGTGATCGGCGGCCTGATGCATGCCCGGCCGAGGTTCTTCGCACGCGTCATGGGTGAGCTGCTGTTCTGGCTCGGCGAGGACAAGCTGCTGTTCGGCAGCGACTACGCGATCTGGGAACCGCAGTGGCAGGTCGAGGGCTTCGTCGACTGGGACTACCCGGAGAGCGACGAGTACTCCGACTACCCGCGCCTCAGCGCGGCCGGCAAGAGGAAGATCCTCGGCCTGAACGCCGCGCGGCTGTACGACATCGAGGTGCCGCCGGAGTACCGGCTGCCGGCCAAGGCGGGCACGCCAGCCGCCCAAGACGACGCGCAGCTCGTCGACTAGCGGATGTCCGGCGCCACGCCGCTGCTGGCCGCGCTCGACACAGTGCGCGACCCGGAGCTGGACGAGCCCATCACCGCGCTCGGCTTCGTCGCCGCGTGCGCCCTGTCGTCCGACGGGGACGCCGAGGTCAGGCTTCGCCTGCCGACCTACTTCTGCGCGCCGAATTTCGCCTACCTGATGGTCGCGGACGCCTACGACGCCGTCACCGCGCTGCCCGGCGTCCGGTCGGCCCGGGTCGTCCTGGAAGACCACTTCGCGGCCGACGCCATCAACGGCGGAGTGGCCGCGCAGACCGGGTTCGCCCGGTCTTTCGCCGGCGAGGCGGCCGGCGAGCTGGACGACCTGCGCCGGGACTTCCTGCGCAAGGCGGTGCTGGCCGGAACCGGCCAGGTATGCCGGGCGCTCCGGGCATCCGGCGCCGACGACGCGACGCTGGCCTCCCTGACCCTCGGCGACGTGCCGCCGGGTCCGGCGCTTGACCGGCTGCGGCAGCGCCGGACGGAGCTCGGGCTCCCGGCCGGCGACGAGGCACCGCTGCTGGTCGATCCGGTCACCGGGCAGGGCGTCGGCCCGGACGCGGCGGCATTGCACCTACGGCGGGCACGCCTGACCGCGGTCAGCATCGAGGCCAACGGCAGCATCTGCCGCGACATGCTCCGGCACCGCTACGACACATCCGGGCCCCATGAGCAGGCTCAGCGGCAGCAGGTCCCGGGCGAGGAGGAACTGAGATGAAGGCAGTCAGGCTGCACGAGTTCCACACCCAGCCAGTGGTCGACGACGTACCCGAGCCGACAGTGACAGGCCCGCTCGACGTCATCGTGAAGATCGGCGGCGCCGGTGTCTGCCGGACCGACCTGCACATCATCGACGGGCAGTGGGACGCCGCCATGGGAACCCCGCTGCCCTACACCCTCGGTCACGAGAACGCAGGCTGGGTACACGAGATCGGCTCGGCGGTCACGAGCGTGGCCGTGGGCGACACTGTGATCCTGCACCCGTCGCCAACCTGCGGCCTGTGCCGGGCCTGCCGGGCCGGCCAGGACATGCACTGCAGCGCCAGCAGCTTTCCTGGCCTGTCGACCGACGGCGGAATGGCCGAGTACCTGCTGACCTCTGCCCGCGCCTGCGTCAGGCTCGACCCGCAGACCAGGCCGGAGGACGTCGCCGCGCTCGCGGACGCGGGTATCACCGCCTACCACGCCGTGCGCAAGGCGATCCCGCTGCTCTACCCCGGCACGACCTGCGTCGTCATCGGCGCCGGCGGCCTCGGGCACATCGGCATCCAGTGCCTGGCGGCGCTCACCGCCACGAGGGTCATCGTGGTGGACAGCAACCCGGACGCGCTCAAGCTGGCCGGGCAGCTTGGCGCGCACCACACGGTGCTGGCCGACGACAACCAGGTGCAGGCGGTCGCCGACCTCACTGCCGGAACCGGTGCCGAGGTCGTGCTCGACTTCGTCGCCGAGCAGGGCGCCGAGCAAGCTGGCTGGGCTATGACCGCCCGGGCCGGATCGTACTTCGTGATCGGCTACGGCGGCACGATCCACGTGCCCACGCTCGACATCATCTCGACCGAGCGCAACATCATCGGCAACATTGTCGGTACCTACAACGAGCTGGCTGAGCTGATGGTGCTAGCGCAGGCAGGCAGGGTGACCCTGCACACCAGGACGTACCCGCTGGCCGCCGCCGCCGAGGCCATCGCGGACCTGGACGCGGGCCGGGTGCGCGGCCGGGCGATTCTGGTCCCCTGACCTGACAGGAGCAGACGATGAGCGGTCCCGATGACGTCGTGGCACCAGGTCGCGTCGCCGTAGTAACCGGCGCGGCCAGCGGGATCGGCTTCGGCCTGGCTGAGCGCTTCGCCGCCGAGGGCATGCGCGTCGTGCTCGCTGACGTGGAGGAGCCTGCCCTGGCCGAGGCGGCGGCGAAGCTGACCGCCCGGGGCGCCACGGTGCTGCCAGTCCGGACCGACGTGGCGAACCCGGCCGAGGTCGAGGCACTGCGCGACGAGGCGGTCGGGGCCTTCGGCGCTGTGCACGTGCTCTGCAATAACGCCGGGGTCGGCGGTCCGCACGACCCGCTGTGGCTGGTCTCGCCCGGCGACTGGGACTGGGTGCTCAGCGTCAATCTCGGCGGGGTCATCAACGGCGTCCGTGCCTTCATGCCGGTGCTGCTCGAGCAGGACGCCGCCCGCATCGTGAACACCGCCTCGGTCTTCGGCGTGTTCGCCGGCGCTCTCGGCCCGTATGGCGTCTCCAAGCACGCGATCGTGGCGCTATCCGAGACCCTGTACTTCCAGCTCCGGGCGCAGGACGCGCGTGTGCGCGTGTCAGTCCTCTGCCCCGGGGCAGTCCGGACCAGGTTCGGCAGTTCCGCCCGCAACCGGCCGGCCAGGTACGGGCCGTGCACCGTCTCCGCCGACAGCGTGCGGGAGAGCGCGGAACAGTTCGACCGGCTGTCGGCCGCTGGCGCGGACCCGGCGGAGGTTGCCGCGCTGGTCGTCGACGGCATCCGCGACGGCCGGTTCTACATCCTCACCTCGGAGAACCGTAACGACGCCATCCAGCGCCGCGGTCACGAGATCGTCGGTGGCAGTCCGCCAGCGCCCCCGTTCCCCTAGCCCGCTGCTGACGGCACCCGCTGCGAGCGCCGTGCCGCTCGTCCGCGTGAACCGGCCGGCCCGCTTCGGACATGGACAGGATGAAGGCGGATGACGCAGTGGAGGCCGCATGGACGAGGTCCTGACCGACAGCGAGCTGATAGAGAAGTCGATCGCTTGCCCGGCCAGCTTTGCCGAGCTGTTTGACCGCCATCACGGCGAGCTCTATCGCTACCTGCGCAGGCGCGCCGGACCATCGCTCGCCGCGGACATAGCCGCGGCGACCTTCCTGACCGCCTTTGCCCGGCGGGAGACGTACCGGCCCGACGGGCAGAGCGTCCGGCCGTGGCTCTACGGCATCGCGCACAACCTGCTGAGGAATTACTCCCGCAGCGAGCGCAGGCAATGGCTCGCCTACGCCAGGCACGGTGAAATGCCGGACGTCGATCAGTCCGCCGCCGACGCTTTCGGCAACGCTGACAGCCGGGCGGACGCAACCGCCGCGGCGGCCAGGATCGGACAGGTCCTGGCCCGGCTTCCATCGGCCGACCGCGATGTGCTGCTGCTCTTCGCCTGGGCGGACATGTCCTATGCGGACATCGCGGGCACATTGCAGATCCCAGTCGGCACTGTCCGGTCGAGGCTCAACAGGGCCAGGCGCCAGCTGCGCGGCGAGACCGAGCTTGAGCACATGAACCTGATGATCGGAGAATCACATGGATGACCTGACCGTGCTGCAGGCCGTCCGGGCGGCAGAGCCCGGCCCGTCCGCGGCAGAAACGACGGCAGCCAGGAACGCCCTGCTGACTGCGATCGAAGCAGCTGGCCGGACCTCGCCTGGACGAGGCGCCGCCCGGCCCCGGCCGCGGCTCCGGCCCGCAGCCCGGCGGACGGCTGACCGAAGAGTCTGGGTTCCGGTCATGGCAGCCGCGGCCACGGTTGCAGTCGGAGCCAGTGCGCTGATGCTCGCTCCTGGCGGCTCCCACCACGCGGCGTCGTGGGCAACCTTGCCGCGGCAGACTGCCCATGGCACCACTTCGCACCAGGTCGGCCCGGTCTCTCCCGTGTACAAGTCCGCAACGTTTACGGCGGCCTTCGTGCTGCACAAGGCGGCCGCAGCGGCCGCCGTGCAGGCCGACGCAACCGGAAAGTACTTCTTCTCCGAGTCAGAGTGGGTTTCCTCCTTGCTCACCGCCAGCCCGAAGGTGTACCGGGTCGGGCCGTATCTACGGCGGACGTGGTTCGGCAACGGCGCCGACGGCAAGGTCGTCCTCGCTGTGGGCGGAGCGCAGCGCGACGTCGGCCCGTCGTCAGATTCCGGCCTGACCTGGGCACAGCTACAGGCCTTGCCGACGGGTCAGGCAAAGCTGCTCGGGATCGTGGCTCGGCTGGCGATGGGCCTTAACCCGAAATACCCGAATTCCAGTGCGTTCAGCGAATTCGAGATCATCGGGCAGCTGCTCATCGACGGTCCGATCTCGCCATCCGTCCAGGCTGCGTTGTACCAGGCTGCTGCCGGGCTGCCAGGGATCAAGGTCATAGACACCACTGACCTCGTCGGCCGGTCGGCGGTCGAGTTGTACATGGAGCCTGGCCCGGACGACCCGCCGACGGTGGGTCATGCGCTGTACTTCAGCCCGGACACCTTCCAGCTGCTGGGTGAGGCAACGATCAGCGCGGCAAGCGTCAGCTGCCCGGTGCTCTGGTCGTCCGCCATCGTTGCCACGGGATACGTCAGCTCCGACACTCAGCTGCCGACTGGCACGCCGACCAAGCTGGAGCGTGCCTACTACAGCAACAGCGAGCCCGGCTGCTCCTCGCTGGTCCAGATCCCGGCCGCGATCGGCTTGTCCCGCCAGCTTGGCTCGTGGCTCCTCGCCCAGCGGCGCGACCACCACTGATCATCGCTCGCAGCCGCGGCCGACGCCGCGGTCACTGCCTGCGGGCCAGCCACGTTCGGCGCGTCGGCGCGACATTCCAGAGTAATCGCAGTATCAGATGCCATCCTGGCCCGGTGGGGGTGGCGTGCTCTGTCACCGGCTGGTCTGCTGTCGCATCAGCCTCGGCTAATGCGACACTCGCTGCAGTTCTGGCCGGTTTCATGCTCAACGGGATCGTGCTGCTGCTTGGCAGCGATAAGACAGCGACACGAGCGGGCTATGTGCAGGCACTGAGCCTGCTGTTTACCGCCTTTATCGCGCTTGGGCTCGACGCTTACTTATTCGGCATGGTGACCGGTGACACAACGGCCGTGATCCGCTCGGTGATTCCGCACGTGAGCGCCTGCCGGCGCGCGTGGACGGAGGCAATGCTCGCGGCGGGGCTCCTCGGCGTCGGGACCGTGGCGATCGTCGCCGGCTTCGTCTTCCTGTTCGCGGTCTACTTCGGCGACCAGCGGCGCAGTCGCTACTATCACCACGCCCAGCTGGCATCCTCGCTCGACCTGCTCGTCCTGCTCTGCAATGCGGTGCGCGCCGGCGTAACCCTGGTCGTCGGCGCTCTCCTTTACATGACAGCGCGCAGCTATCTTCAGGCGATCTACAACGGAAAGATCCCGGCCGTGGCGAAGCCCTGTCTCCACATCTACGTCGGGTTCGGCGTCGTAGCAGTCCTCGTGTTCACAGTTGCCCTCTTCGCGCCCTTGCTGCCGCGCCGAGAGCGGCGGAACGTGCTGACAAGGCTCGTGCAACCCGACACCGACAAGCGGTTCATCCAGACTCTCAAGATCGCCATCTACTCCTCGATCGGCTACTCAGTTGCGACCGTCATCGCAGCGGTCGCAGTCGCCAGCACGTCCGCCTACCGGTGGACAGCCTCGCCCTACGTCGACCACATAGCCATTGCGACCGTGCTCTGGATCTTGCTGGGACCGCTGGTCCCCGTCCTGCTGCTGACCGGACGAGCTGTGCCAAGCTTTGAGACACCCGGCCCCAGCACTCGGTCCCGGACCAGCCGGCGACCAGCGAAAAGACCGCTAGCCGCAAACTCGGTACCGGGAGCGGAGCCTCCGGCAGCACAGTCTCCGGCAGCCGAGCCCTGGCCTGGCTGAGATACCTGCCGCCAGCCCGGCAAACGGCCGCCGACGCCGCACCTATACTCCGCTAACATGCCGTTCGCCTCTCAGCCCGCTCCCGAGCAGGCCACTCCGCGGGACAAGCGCCGCATCCTGCTCGTGATCGCCGCGGTCGTGCTGGTCGTGGCAGGAGCCGCTATCTGGGGCGTGCTCCGGCCCGGCGCCTACGGCCCCTCGGCGGATGGCTGCATCACGGTCACGCTGCCAAGCGCGACCGGCGGCTCGGTCCTCCATCAGTGCGGCTCAGCGGCGAAGTCGACCTGCAGGTACGCGTACGCGCACAGCGATCCGGCGTCGGTAGCAACCCGCACGCAGTGCCGCCTGGCCGGCATCACCGCAGCCCGAGCCGGTCAGTCGTCGGAAAGCAGCACATCCGCGTCGAAACAGGTCCGGTCCCCGGTGTGACACGCCCCGCCGGTCTGTTCCACCCGCACCAGGACCGCGTCCCCGTCGCAGTCCAGCGCCACCGACACGACGCGCTGGATGTGCCCGGAGGTGTCGCCTTTCACCCAGTACTCCTGCCTGCTCCGGGACCAGTACGTGCAGCGCCCGGTCGTCAGCGTCCGGTGCAGCGCCTCGTCGTCCATCCAGCCCAGCATCAGCACCTCGCCGGTGTCGTGCTGCTGGGTGATGGCGGCGACCAGGCCGTCGTCGTTCCGCTTCAGCCGGGCGGCGATCTTCGGATCGAGCCCGGACGCCGCGGCGTCAATGCGCATGCTGATCCTCCCTCGCCGCCACCGGCCGGACCAGGTGCCCGGCCGCTGCCAGCGCCTGCTTCACCGCGCCGATACTCAGCTCGCCGAAATGGAACAGGCTCGCGGCCAGCACCGCATCGGCCCCCGCCTCGACCGCGGGCGCGAAATGGCTCGCCGCGCCTGCTCCTCCGCTGGCAATGACGGGAACGCACACGCTCCCGCGCACTGCCGTAATCAGCGCGAGGTCGAACCCGGCTTTCGTGCCGTCGGCGTCCACGGAATTCAGCAGGATCTCCCCGGCTCCGAGCTCTTCTGCCTGCCTGGCCCAGCCGACCGCGTCGACGCCGGTGCCCCGCCGCCCGCCGTGGGTCGTCACCTCAAACCCGGACTCGGTGTCAGGCGACCGGCGGGCGTCAACCGACAGCACCACGCACTGCGCGCCGAACTGGCGGGACGCCTCGTGCAGCAACTCGGGCCGGCCGACCGCCGCCGTGTTCAGCGCGACCTTATCGGCGCCGGCCCGCAGCAGCCGGTCCACGTCATCGCAGCTGCGGACGCCGCCGCCGACGGTCAGCGGGATGAACACCTGCTCCGCCGTTCGCCGCACCACGTCATAGGTGGTCTCGCGGTCGTCGCTGGACGCGGTGATGTCGAGGAACGTCAGCTCGTCCGCGCCCTCGCGATCGTAGGTCGCGGCCAGCTCGACCGGATCGCCGGCGTCACGCAGGTCGGCGAACTTCACGCCCTTCACCACCCGGCCGCCGTCGACGTCCAGGCACGGGATGACGCGAACCGCGACGGTCATGACGCGCCGACGCCGCGCTTGTAGGCAACAGCCTCGACCTCGACCAGCATGCGCGGGTCGATGAGGCCGCTGACCTGGATCATCGAGGTAGCCGGCAGAACCGCGCCGAACGCCTCGCCGTGCGCGCGGCCG
>Ga0335075_10005796_pt1 | contig 19108 bp, 20 predicted proteins | sample Lox_Sample_24_FD_206723 | JGI IMG/M metagenome (GOLD analysis project Ga0335075, IMG submission 206723) | Soil microbial communities from Loxahatchee National Wildlife Refuge, Florida, United States - Lox_Sample_2.4 | ecosystem: Environmental > Terrestrial > Soil > Wetlands | place: USA... | reverse complement strand
TTGGCGGAATCGGCAGCCGCATCAGCGGCAGCATGAAGGACTGCGGGCTTTCGAAGCCGTGCCGCTGCAAGCCTTGCCCGAGTTTTTCCAGCGCCATGAAGAAGTGTACGGAGCCGGCTGTGTAGGCAGCGAGCGGATCGGAAGATCGCGCCGCCTCAAGCTCGGTGAGGGCGGCATCGCGCGCCGCGACGGATTCCGCCGATAGTGCGGTTTTAGCCGCACCCGGAACGTCGGCACGGGCGAGATCGAGCGGCAAGGTCAAGGCGAGCGCCGTCAGTGGCAGGTTCAACCAGTGTTTCATGGGTTCTCCTAGAAGCGTGGCGGGCGGCGATACGCTATCCAGCGGTCAATTGCAGCTTTTCAAAGGAAAAGTCTTGGCCTGGTTAGGAACAGCTCGCGGTGGCCTCGTAGATGAGCTTGGTCGCGCCGGTCAGATCGAAGCGAGCCCAGGTATCGAACGGCGAGCCGTCCGGACCGTTCGTCGATGAGACGTCGAAAGAAAGAGTGAGAGTCTTGCCCGCCGCAAGCGCGTCGATGACTTCTGCGTAGAGCGGCGCGAGGTAGCTTTTCTCTTCCTCCCCTTCGGAGAACAGCACGACCGCAATATCCGAGCCGGCCGCAGCGAGCGGAAACACCTTGCCGTCTATGTCGGCCTGCACTGCGCCCTTCTTGTAGAAATAGTCGGCTTCCGTGGCGCTGCCATCCGCGGGCAGAGCTGGACCGTCATCTTTGGAATAGACGTCGAGCACCGCGCCATCGACGCAATGCAGCATGATTCCCAGGATCGTGCTGTTGGTCTCCGTAGGTTCCGCGAAGGCGCCACCGTACTTCTCGACCCAGGCGGCATGCGCCGGAGATTGGACCGCAGCGAACGGCAAAAGACTGAAGAGGGCGGTTGCGGCGAGCTTTTTCATGACGCAAGAAAGCCACCGGATGCTGCTGTGCGCAAGAGCGCGGTGGCGGGAGATCGCGGCGCTTGTCCAACTATCCATTTCGCTACAAGCTCAGCTGGCTGCCGCGCTTCGTCACGCCTGCGCTAGGTCCCGCGACGCCTGGCGTACAGTCCGAGACGCTCCTGACTGGCGTCGAGAAGACAGCGCGGCTGGTCTTTGTCGGTGACATTTCTGCGGTCGCCAATCGCCGCACGCCTGCCGTTGATGACGCCCTGCGGACCCTCTTTGCTTCAGCGAACCTTATCATCGGCAATTGCGAAAGCCCGGTGGTCGAGCGGCCGCGTTACGGTGGATCGCGGTTCGGTGCAAAGCATGCCATGTCGAGCACGTTTTTGAGCAACCTGCTCGATGCCGCGAGCATCGATCCGAAAAAGACAGTGCTGTCGCTTGCCAACAATCACATTCTCGACCAGGGCGTCGAAGGTTTTGACGAGACGCTGTCAGCACTCGACCGTCTCGGCATCCGGACGATCGGCGCGGTTCGCGATGGCTGGCCGAGCGTTCACGAAGCCAGGTCTTTGCGCATTGCGTTTCTCGCCTTCACGCAGTGGCGGAATGCGTCGCGCGAGGCATTCGAGGGTCGAGTGATGACACTCGACGATGTCACGAAGCGGGGTCGGCTCATTCCCGATGCCGACCTTCTTTGCGCCGTACCGCATTGGGACTGGGAGTTCCGTCAGCAGCCGCGCCCTGAAACACAAGCTCTCGGTCGAAGGTTGGTCGAGGGCGGCGTCGGCCTGATCGCCGGACACCATGCGCATGTCGTCCAGCCGATGGAGCGGATCGGCGAAGCTGTCGTTGCCTATGGGCTCGGGGACTTCGTCGGCACCGCCTGGCCGTTTGTGCGGCGGCCGTTAAGGACAGGCGCGGTCTTTGTCGCCGATGTCAGTCTCGACCCTGCGACACGAGGCAAGATCGCGCGCTACGAGCTGATCATGTTCGACCGGCAGCGGGAAGGGGACCGCGAGCGGCTGACTATTCGGCCTTAGCCTTGCCGGCGGCTTCTTCCTGCTTGGCCTTTTCCAGCTTGTCCTTCACGACGAGGTCAAGGTCGGCGAGTTCGATACCGACCTGGATATTGTCGAAGAAGGAGTCGTACTGGCGCTGTCCGGCCGCATGATAGACGTTGCGGCACTCGTCCAGCGAGACCTTCGCGCGCGCAAGCACGTCGCGATCCGATGTTTGCTTGCCAAGTTCCAGAAGCAGCAGCGCGATGTTGTAGTGCGTGTCGGCGTAGCTGACGGGATTGGCCGCCTTGTCGTGGGCCTCCAGCGCGAGCCGGTAATGTTTCTCGGCCTTGCGCAGGCTATCCGGGCCGGCGCGGTGCTGGCCCATGGAGAAATGCGCGTTTGCGAGATTGTTGTGTGTGTTGGCCCAGGCGATCGGGTTCTTGTCGCGGGTGCGCACGTCGAGGATCTCCTCAAAAATCTTGATCGCGTCGCCGAAGCGTTTCGTATCTCCCGTCAACTCGCCATACTTGTAAAACGCGTTGGCAAGATTGTTCTGTGACGATCCCCATTCGAGCGGCACACGCTCGCGTGTCCGTTCGGAGAGTGCATTTTGGTACGCCGCAATCGCGAGATCGAGCGAGGCGGTCTCGCCGGTCCGCTCGGCCATAGCGGAATAGGCCATGCCGAGATTGTCCTCGATGCCGGCCCACTTCAGCGGGTCGCGCTCGCGTGTGATTTCCTCCAGCGCGAAGTTGAACGACTTCACCGCCTCCTCGAACCATTTGAGGTCGTTCTCGCGCAAGCCGATGTGATACACGGTCGCGCCGCGGTTGCTATGGGTTTCGGCCCAATGCAGCGGCGCGTATTCCCGGGTGCGCACCTCGAAGATGGCATCCAGCAGGGCTGCCGCTTCGGTGAGCCGCGCGGAGTCGGCGTCGCGCGCGCCAAGCTCGCCAAGGCTGAGCGCCAGATTATTCTGTGCGTTCGCCCAGCCCATTGGGTCGTTGGCGGGCGTCCAGACTTCCAACGCGGCGCGAAATGCCGCTACGCCTTCTTCCAGCCGTTCGCGCGACTGCTGGCGGGAACCAAGAACGAAAAGCGTCGAGCCGAGATGGTTCTGCAGCCGCGCCCACTCCATCGGCGCGACCGCGCGGGTGCGGACGGTCATCGCGGCACGGGCAGCGGCGACGGATTCCTCCAGCGTCTCCCAACCGGACTGCCGTTCGCCGAGCGTCATCAGCACTAGCGCCAGATCACCCTGTAGCTGCGCGCGCTTGTCGGGGTTTGCCTTCAGCGTGTCCGACGCAATCGCCGCGCGGAGGATCTCGGCGGCCTCCTCAATGCCTTCCGGGCCAGCCTGCCGTTCCCCACGCACCCAAATGGTCATCGCGAGACCGCTTTGTGCGTCCGCCCAGCCGTCGGGATTGGTGTCGGCCGGCGCGAGTTTCGCGGCAATCGCGTAAGCAGCCTGGGCGCGCTCGAGCGCGGCGGCGTCTGCGCGAAAATAGCCGAGGTCCGAAAGCGCGCGTGCTTCGCTCAGCTTGTATTTCAGTGCCAGCGTGTCGTCCCAACGCTCGACCTGCTCGAATGCCTTGCCGAAATCCTCGCTGGCGTGCGCATAGTTGAAGGCCAGCGAATAGGTGTCGGCGCTGTCCGCAAACACGGCGGCATTCTCGATGCGTCGTGCCTTCAGATCGGCTTCGGCGTCGTCCAGTGTCGATTCCAGCTCGGCGATGCGCGACTTGGCGCGTTCGTGGAATGTGATCGCGGTTTCCAGGGCGCCTTCGCGAACGGCTTCATTTGCCAGCGACGCCAGCCGGGCGATTTCAGGATCGGCATTCGACAGCGTCTCGCGCTCGACGAGCAGGGATTTCAGACGCGCCGCCTGGTCGTTGAGCAGGCGCGCGAGCTGATCCGGATCGTCGGGTGTCTCCGCTCCAACGGCCTTCAGCATGGCGAACAGCGCGTCCATCGGCACGCCGCTGTCCTTCGCGACCGTTGCGACCTGCCGGCGCTCGATGTCCGGCACCGACGCCATGGTGAGCAGCAGCTTGCGCCGCTCGCCGCGGATCGCCGCGTCGTCCGTGGTCGCGTCCTCGGCTGCTTCGCCGAAGTAGAGGAGCTTGCGCAGGCTCGTGTTCGTCCACGGTGTCTGGCGAGCGTCGGTCTTGAGGTAGACTTCTTCCGTGACCATCGTCATGACGTCGGCGAAGGCGTAGCCGCCGGCGGACAGATGTTTCAGCAACGCCGCCGCATAGGGGCTGTTGGCGCCGGGTTCGCCATCCAGCGCCGCCTGGCCTGGCGCGGCTGCGAAACCGAGGACTGCGCCCAGGCCCGCGTCCGGTTTCGGATCTCCGAGCGATATCGCGCCACGTGGCGCGCCAAGTCCGGCTGCGCCGATGGTGACCGGAGCGCCGTCAACAGCAAGCTTGATGGTTGCGCCGGGTGGGAACGGGTTCGACCGGCAGGCGTCGAGCAGGACGATGGTGACGGGTACCTTCGCCTGCAGCTCGGCGAGGATTTTCGACAGCGCCACAAGCTCTTCGCCAGCGTTCTCAAGTGCGGAATCGTCGGCATCGATGGGCAAGATAAAATTCTCGCCGCCCGCTTCGATACCGTGGCCGGAATAGTAGAGGAGGGCGACATCGGCGCCTTCCGCATCTTCGACGAACCGTTCGAGACTGCGCGCCAGTTTCTTCTGGTCGGCATCACGAACCAGATCGACCTCGAAACCGAGATCGGAGAGAAGTCCGTCGATCGCCTCGGCATCGTTCTCGGGATTTGGTAGGGGCGACAAGTGTTCGTAGCCGGACTGGCCGACGACCAATGCGACGCCCTTCAATGGCTTTTCGTCCGCCGGTGCGGCCGTCGCAAGCAGCGACATGGCTATCGCGGTCATCAGACCGCGCAGCCAGGCAATACGCCTCGTCAGTGCCCAAAAATCCACCGGCCTACCCAAGCCCTGCCGCTCATCCCTTCAATCATCCGCATGGCATCACGATGGCGAGGCAATGACAAGCTCGCGGCAGGTTACTGAAATCATTGCGGTTTGCGGATCATGGCCGAATTTGGCTGCCGCCGTTGTATTGCCTCAATTCGCTATTTGTGCGATATCTGGACCTGTTCGGGCATTTGCTGACCCCGGTGACTGGAACGTTTTGACGACCCTTTCCCCGATACTGTGAATATCTGACGGCCCCGCTTTGGTGGGGGGTTTCGTGCATGTCGCATGACCGCCAAAGAACCACCGGTACCGCCTCCGCCGCCAATCCGGATGCGAGACCAAAGACTCTGATGGGAGAAGGAGTTCCCCCAAATGGCCCAGACCGGCACCGTAAAGTTCTTCAACAGCACCAAAGGCTTCGGCTTCATCACGCCTGACGGCGGCGCGAAGGACGTGTTCGTTCATATCTCCGCAGTCGAGGCTTCCGGCCTGCGCACGCTAGTCGACGGTCAGAAGGTTTCCTTCGACGTCGAACCGGACCGCATGGGCAAGGGTCCGAAGGCTGTGAACCTGCGCGCCGGCTGAGGCAGCGCATCGCCGCGGACCGCGGCCTATATAATCGAAGAGGCGCGGTGCCGGCACCGCGCCTTTTTCTTTGGCAGGCGAATCATTGGGATTTCGATCGTCACCACCCGGCAAATTCATTCCCGGGTCAATACGCCATTGAAAAGTTTCGCTTGCTCGCTGATCAAAAATGAAGGACAAATTTCGTGTTCGGGCATTTGCCGGCCCGGAGACCGGAATGGCATGCGCCCGGAAACAGACGAAAGGCTCCACCGGGCGGCTCGCGAGATAAGAGGGTTGTGGCTAAACCCCGGGCGCGGAGCCGACGTTTCTTCTCCCCCGCTGAACGACCGAATTGCGATCGAGCGCAGTGTCGCTTGGCGTACTTTTTGAAGGGAGAAAGAGGAGTTTCTCATGCCGCAGACCGGCACCGTAAAGTTCTTCAACCATGCCAAAGGCTTCGGCTTCATAACGCCGGATGACGGGCAGAAGGACGTCTTCGTCCACATCTCGGCTGTGCAGGCTTCCGGCCTTCCCGGCCTGGAGGATGGGCAGAAGGTGTCGTTCGACACCGAGCCGGACAAGAGGGGAAAAGGCCCGAAGGCCGTCAATCTGAAAGTCGGCGGCTGATAGCCGTTAAAGACCGCCCCAACTCACATCTGACTGAACTTGCCTGCCGCGAGCCGTAACTCGCGGCGGTTGTTTTTTACCATGCGGCCAGCCCCGGCCCTCAAAACGGTCGGTGAGCGCCGCGATGCCGCCGCATTGCATTCAGCCCGCATTCAGCGGGCCATCGATAAAACCTCCCGCAAATTCAGCCGCCCCTGGCTGCATTAGAGGAGCTTTCCGATGAATCGTTTTCTCAAAACCGCCGTGCTTTCGGCAGCCATGGCAGCGACGGCAATCGCGCCGCTTGCCGAAGCCAATGCCGGCGGGCGTTATCGCGACCGTGAAGTCGTTCGCAGCAATTCCGATAGCGACGCGATCGTCGCCGGCATCTTCGGCATCGCGATCGGTGCGATCGCAGCGGGCATTATCGCAGGCAGCGACAACGATGTCGTCGACTCAAATCCGTATCGCCATCCGCGTCCTAGCCTTGATCGCGAAGTCTTCTATGAAGAGATCGTCGAGCCGGAAGCGGTGGAGTACGAATACGCGCCTTCTTTCGAGCCGTGGAGCCGTGACTGGTATCGTTACTGCGCGCGTACCTATGACAGCTTCGATCCGGCGACCGGCACCTATGTCGACTATGACGGATTCGAGCGCTTCTGCCGGTGACGGATCAAGCGATCGGTGACGGCGCGGCGGCAGCGGCGCCGTTTTCGTCCAGACCTCTCAGAAACGGGTTCTCGCGGCGCTCGACGCCGAACCGGCTGCCCGAGCCATGTCCACAGATGAAGCCGACATCGTCGCCGAGCGGCAGGAGTTTTTCCTTGATGGATCGGATCAGCGTCGCGTGATCCCCGCCGGGGAGATCGGTTCGTCCGACCGAGCCATTGAACAGTACATCCCCGACATGGGCGAACCGCGCCTTGTCATTGAAAAACACGACATGGCCGGGCGCATGACCGGGGCAATGGAGAACCTCGAAGACGTGCTCGCCGAAGGAGACTTTGTCGCCCTCGGCCAGGAAGCGATCCGGCGTGCAGTTGCGGACGCTGTCTGCCGGTAGGCCAAACCGGCCTGCCTGGTTCTCCAGGTTGGCAAGCAGCGGTTTGTCCGCCTCATGCGGTCCTATGATGTCGACGCCGAGCGCTTCCTTGAGCTCCATCGCGCCGCCGGCATGGTCGAGGTGGCCATGGGTGATCCAGATCGCTTCGATCTTGAAGCCATTGCCTTCGATCACCTTGAGCAGATCGCTGACATCTCCGCCTGGATCGACGACGACGCCGATTTTCGTGTCGTCGTCGAAAAGAATCGTGCAGTTCTGCTGAAACGGTGTCACCGGCACGATGCCGGCGTTGAGCTTTCCCATCGGATCCTCGGAAATTGCTTAAGGTGCAGCATCTAGGCGCTGCGCAGCCTTCCGTCCACCCAAACAAAAGCGGGCGGCTAACGCCGCCCGCATTGCTTCGCGAAAGCCTGAAACGGTTACTTCTTCATGGCGTTCATGACGGCGCCGACAATTGCCGTCAGGATCGCGCCGCCGCCGACACCACCGACCGCGTCGCCAAGCAGGCCGTCGAGCGCGCCGGGAGTTGCGCCTCCGCCTGCCAGCATATCCAAAATCCACGCGCCGGCTACGCCGCCGACACCGCCGCTGATGATCTTCGGCAATTGCGCCATTGCCGCCTGCTTGATCGCCGCCCCGACCGCCTGACCACCGATAATGCCGGTGACGATCTGAACGACGATTGCAAGAATTGCGTTGGTTTCCATGACTTACCCTCCTGAGTCGGCCGACATCTCGCCTGAGTCGGCTGACGCGGAATGAGCCTCCGAAATTAGACTAAAGTCAAATGAGGGTTCGCTGAAATGCAATCGGGCGACTGAAGAAGCCGCCCGAACACTTTTGAATACTTGGATTTTTGGTTGCCGGCTGGACTATTCGGCAGCGATCGCGTGCTTCGGCTGCACCTCTGCCGAGTAATCGGTCATCAGCGTTTTTGCGATTTCGCCGACTGTGAACTTGTACGGTCCGATCTCGGAAACCGGTGTTACTTCCGCCGCCGTACCAGTCAGGAAGCACTGCTCAAAACCGGCCATCTCTTCCGGCATGATGGCGCGCTCGATGACCTCGATGCCGCGACGCTTGGCAAGGTCGATCGCTGTGCGCCGGGTGATGCCATCGAGGAAGCAGTCAGGCTTCGGCGTATGGATCTTGCCATCCTTGACGAAGAACACATTGGCGCCAGTCGCCTCGGCGATCTGGCCGCGCCAGTCGTACATCAAGGCGTCGGCATAACCCCTGTCCTCGGCCGCATGTTTGGAGAGCGTGCAGATCATGTAAAGGCCGGCCGCCTTCGACTTGGACGGTGCCGTGCGCGGATCGGGCCTACGGTATTCGGCGATGTCGAGCCGAATGCCCTTCAGCTTCTGCGCCGGGTCGAAATAGCTCGGCCACTGCCAGATTGCGATCGCGCAATTGATGCGGTTGTGCTGGGCCGACACGCCCATCATTTCAGAGCCGCGCCAGGCGATCGGGCGGACATAGGCGTCCGCGAAACCTTGCTTCTTCAGAAGTTCGCGACAGGCGTCATCGATTTCGGCGACGGAGTACGGAATCTTGAAGCCGAGAATGCGCGCCGATTCATGCAGCCGCTCGGTATGCTCGGTGAGCTTGAAGATTTCGCCGCCATAGGCGCGCTCGCCCTCGAATATGGCGCTCGCATAATGGAGACCGTGTGTAAGAACGTGAACTTTGGCATCCGCCCATTTGACGAATTCGCCATTCATCCAGATATGACCGTCGAGTTTATCGAACGGAACCGATGCCATGACTTTCCTCCCGCGGGGAGCCCCGCATGTCGTTGTTCTGGCCAATCGTCCGCGCTATCAGCGCCCGCAGACGAAGCGTAAGGCGAAACCTGCGTGAAGGCAATTTGAAGGATGTTTCGGAAAAGCCCGATTCTTCTTGCCTTTTCGTTCGGAATTCGCCGAAAAGCTTGGCAAAAATTACCAGCCCTCGAAAAATATGTCAACATGGCTGACATAAATTTCGAAATGACCGGATCAGAGAATGGCGGATCGTAACGGCGGCAGCGCCAAACCAATAAAAACAGCGCTTTCGCGCGAGGATGGCGTCGACCTTGCCATCATCGAGCTTCTGTTCTTCGCCTATCGTGATTTTACCTCCGACCCGGACAAGATCCTTGCTGAATATGATTTCGGACGCGCGCATCACCGAGTCCTCCATTTCGTTAATCGCATGCCGGGATTGACGGTCGCCGAACTGCTCGACGTGCTGAAAATCACCAAGCAGAGCCTGGCGCGGGTGCTGAAGCAGTTGATCGACACGGGCCATATCGTCCAGGCGCAGGGGCCAAACGATCGCCGCCAGCGGCAGCTCTATCCCAGCGCGAAAGGTCGCGAACTTGCTCTTGCGCTTGCGAGGCCACAGTCCAGCCGCATCCATGAGGCATTGAAAGCCGCAGCGCCAGCCGACCGGACGGTGATCGAAAAATTCCTGAGGGCTATGGTCAATCCGGAACTTCGGCCACAGATAGACAATTTACCGGGCGACTCGCGGGGGATTTGAGCGAGGAATTGCATGGAAGCGATCGAAAAAGCCGCGCCCACCGGGATTCCGGGCGACGACGCTCCACATCTTCTGGTCGTCGATGACGATACGCGTATCCGCAATCTGCTGAAGCAGTATCTGACCGAGAACGGCTTCAGGGTGACGGTCGCAGGCACGGCGGACGAAGCGCGGCGCAAGCTCGCCGGGCTCGACTTCGACCTGCTCGTGCTCGACGTGATGATGCCGGGTGAAACGGGTGTAGACCTCACCAAATCGCTGCGCGCGGAAAAGAATGTGCCGATCCTGATGCTCACCGCGCTATCGGAGACAGAGGCCCGCATCACCGGTCTCGAAGCTGGCGCGGACGACTATCTGCCGAAGCCGTTCGATCCGCGCGAGCTTATCCTCAGGATTACCAACATTCTTCGTCGCGGCGGACCGCAATCCGTTCCGAAGGTCGAGCAGATCGTGTTCGGCCCGTATACGTTCCAGATCGCGCGCCGCGAACTGAAACGAGCCGGCGAGCCGTTGAAGCTCACCGAGCGCGAGCAGGAGATCCTTGCGATCTTCGCCGAGAGGGCGGGTGAGACCATCCCGCGGCACGAGCTTGTCGCGGGCGACGCCGAAGTCGGCGAGCGCACGATCGACGTGCAGATCAACCGGCTGCGCCGCAAGATCGAGCGCGATCCGTCCAATCCCGTCTGGCTGCAGACCGTTCGCGGTATTGGGTATCGGCTGAGTGTAGAATAAACTCGCCGCGAGAAGTCCGCATGATGCGGGCTTGAGCGGAAAGGGCGAATGGCTACTTCCGACTTTGACCGGTCTGCACGCGAGACAGCAGCGCGCCGTCTCGGCGCGCGTTCGCCGGTCTCCGGGCTTTCCTCGTTGCTGGAAGGTCGCCTGCCGCGCACAAGCGCAACTGAACCGCCCACGGCGGAGTCCAAAAGCGGGCGGGTGCTCGGCAGGCAGTGGCGGCACTTCTGGCGCCTGATGGGGCGCTACATGCCGAAAGGCTTGTATGCACGCTCGCTGATCATCGTGATTGCGCCGATGATCCTGCTTCAGGCGATCGTCGCCTTCGTGTTCATGGAACGGCACTGGCAGACCGTCACACAGCGTCTGTCGCAAGCCGTGGTACGCGACATCGCCGCCATCATCGACATGATCGAAACCTATCCCGACGATCAGGACTTCACCAATGTCGTGCGCATCGCACAGGAGCGGCTGTCGCTGAAGATCGACATCCTGCCACCCGACCCACTGCCGGCGCCGGGGCCAAAACCGTTTTTCTCTATTCTCGATCAGGCGCTCGGCGACGAGATCACGCAGCAGATCAACCGGCCGTTCTGGCTGGACACGGTTGGCGCATCGAACATCATCGAGATCCGCATCCAGCTCGAAGACAAGGTGCTGCGTGTCTTTGCGCGCCGCAGCCAGGCCTATGCGTCGAACACGCACATCTTCCTGCTCTGGATGGGCGGCACCTCCCTCGTGCTCCTGATGATCGCGATCCCGTTCCTCAGAAACCAGATCCGGCCGATCCTTCGTCTTGCCGAGGCGGCGGAGAGTTTTGGCAAAGGGCGGCCGATGCCACCGGACTTCCGGCCGCGCGGCGCAGACGAGGTGCGCCGCGCCGGTTTCGCCTTCATCCAGATGCGCGAACGCATCGAACGGCAGATCGACCAGCGCACGGCGATGCTCACCGGCGTCAGCCATGACCTCAGAACCATCCTGACACGCTTCAAGCTGGAGCTCGCGCTGCTCGGTTCGAAACCGCAGACGGCGGAACTGAACAAAGATATCGATGACATGCAGTCGATGCTCGAAGGTTACCTGGCCTTCGCGCGCGGCGAGGGTACGGAGGAGACGGCAAGCTTCGACCTCGATGCGAGCTTCCGCCACCTCGAGCGTGAGGCAGCGCTTCGTAAGAAGGGGCTGACGACATCCATGCCGGGCGATCCGGTGATCCAGGTGCGGCCGAACGCGTTTCGGCGCCTGCTCGGCAATATTGTCGGCAATGCGTTCCGCTATGCCTCCAACATTTCCGTCAAGGCCACGCGCACACGCGGCTCGCTCACCATCATCATCGATGATGACGGTCCGGGCATTCCGGCAGACAAGCGTGAGGATGTGTTCCGGCCGTTCTTCCGGCTGGATGCTGCGCGCAACCAGGATCAGGGCGGAACCGGCCTTGGCCTGGCGATCGCCCGCGACATTGCCCGAAGCCACGGCGGCGACATCACGCTGGACGACAGCCCGATGGGCGGTTTGCGGGCGGTGATCAAACTGCCGGCGTGACGCCCGTCAAGTAGCGGGAGTCACATAACTATCATCGAATCATGCTTTGCCGTCGCCTATCGCGCGGAGGGGACGACCCGCGCGTTGGAGATTGCGGCAATGCGGATATTGATGGCGACCGACGCGTGGCGCCCGCAAGTCAACGGCGTCGTCAACACGCTGGAACGGCTTACGCAAACACTTGCGCCGATGGGAGTCGAGTTCGACTTCCTGACGCCGGATAAGTACCGCACACTGCCTGTGCCGACCTATCCCGAGATCCGGCTGGCGCTGACGACCGGTGGGCAGGTCGGGCGCACCATCGACGCAGCGAAAGCTGACCACGTCCACATCGTCACTGAAGGTCCGCTCGGCATTCTTGCGCGTCGCCATTGCATGCGCGTGGGGCGGCCGTTTACCACGAGCTATCACACGCGCTTCCCGGAATATGTCAGCGCCCGCGTGCCGGTGCCGGAGCGGTGGGTCTATGGCTGGCTGCGCGACTTCCATAACGCCGCGACGGCGACGCTCGTGCCGACGCAGTCGATGGCGGATGAACTCGCGAAACGCGGGTTCACGAAACTCAGGCCCTGGACGCGCGGGGTGGAGACGGACTTTTTCCGTCCGGACCGCCGGCGCAAGCGCGATTTTCCCGGACCGATCTTCCTCTCAGTCGGCCGCGTGGCAGTCGAGAAGAATCTCGAGGCGTTTCTCAGCCTCAACCTGCCGGGCAGCAAGGTGATCGTCGGAGACGGTCCGGAGCTTGCGCGGCTCAAGGCGAAACATCCGGACGCGCATTTCCTCGGGTATCAGCCGCGCGAGCAACTCGCGGACTTCTACGCCTCGGCCGACGTCTTCGTATTTCCAAGCCGCACCGACACGTTCGGCAATGTCATCATCGAGGCACTCGCCAGCGGCACGCCGGTCGCTGCATTCCCTGTTACAGGGCCGATCGACATTGTCGGCGATGGGATCGGCGGCGTCTGCAGCGAAGATCTGCGCGAGGCCTGTTTGAAAGCGCTCGACATTTCGCGCGACGAGGCGCGGCAGAAGGCCTCGCGGTATACGTGGCGTGCGTGCGCGGAGCAGTTCATGGCAGCGGTGAACGAGGCTTACCCGCAGAAAGCTGCGGCATAAAAAAGCCCGGCCAATGGCCGGGCTTTTTCTGCGTGAAATTCGCTCAGCTCAACGAGCCTGCGAAGCGCTGGATACGTGTGCAGGCTTCTTCGAGCAGCGCTTCCGATGTCGCGTAGGAGATGCGGAAGTTCGGACCGAGCCCGAAGGCCGAGCCGAACACGACCGCCACGCCTTCGGCGTCGAGCAATTCCGAGCAGAAGGTTTCGTCATTGTCGATCACCTTGCCAGCGGCGGTCTTCTTGCCGATGAGCTTTTCGCAGGACGGATAAACGTAGAACGCGCCCTCAGGCGACGGGCAGGTGATGCCGTTAGCCTGGTTGAGCATCGACACGACCAGATCGCGGCGATTCTGGAAGATCGCCTTGTTCTTCTGCACGAAATCCTGCGGACCATTCAGCGCCTCGACGGAAGCCCATTGGGCGATCGTGCAGGCGCCCGACGTCTGCTGGCCCTGGATCATGTCCATCGCCTTGATGAGCTGCACTGGCCCCGCGGCGTAACCGATGCGCCAGCCGGTCATGGCGTAGGCTTTCGACACGCCGTTCATGGTGAGCGTACGGTCGTAGAGCTTCGGCTCGACCTCCGCGATCGTCTTGAAGACGAAATCGCCATAGGTGAGGTGCTCGTACATGTCATCTGTCAGAGTCCAAACCTGCGGATGCTTCAAGAGGACATCCGCGAGCGCGCGCAACTCGGCCTCTGTGTAGGCCGCGCCCGACGGGTTCGACGGCGAGTTCATCAGCAGCCATTTCGTCTTCGGCGTAATTGCCTTTTCGAGCGCTGCGGCCGTAAGCTTGAAGCCGTTGTCGATCGTTGTCGGCGCAAAGACCGATGTGCCACCGCAGATCGCCACCATTTCAGGATAGCTCACCCAGTACGGCGTCGGGATGATCACCTCGTCGCCGGGGTTCAGGGTCGCCATGAACGCGTTGAACAGGATCTGCTTGCCGCCGGTGCCGACGATGGTCTGCTCCGGCTTGTAGTCGAGATTATTCTCGCGCTTGAACTTTTTGGCGATCGCCTCGCGCAGCGGGACGATGCCCGACACCGGCGGGTATTTCGTCTCGCCGCGGCGGATCGCGTCGATCGCCGCATTCTTGATGTTGTCCGGGGTATCGAAGTCCGGTTCGCCGGCGCCAAGGCCGATGATGTCGCGGCCTTTTGCCTTCAGCTCGCGTGCTTTCTGCGTGACGGCAATCGTCGCGGAAGGCTTAACGCGGGCAAGGGCATCGGCAAGAAAGGCCATGACTTTATCGTCTCCAAGGAAACCTGCCTGAACGGCAGGCGCGCCTTAATGTCGAAAAGTGCCGGAAACCGCAAGGGTTCTCGTGTCACGGTGACAGGCTTAAAAGTGCGTCAACCGCCATGATTGCCGCCGCGAGCAGGTATTAACGGGCGATAAAACTTCACGTGGCAAGGTCGCCGCCCAGGCTTGCAGTCCCAGGCCGAGGATCACGTGGCTCGAAGCATCGCGCTTTCGCATATCATCCGCCAGGATGACGGCTCGTCGAAGGGCATATGGAGCGTCTTCACGCTGAAGACGGCTTTTCAGCCGATTTTTGCTTTCCAGCGCGGCCGCCTGTCGATCGTAGCGTTCGAGGGGCTGATCCGGCCGTTCCGCGACAGGGAGGGCATGTCACCCGGCGCTTTTTTCGGCCTCGTTCCGGCTGCCGACCGGCTGCATGTCGAGACCTTGATGCGGACTCTGCATCTTTTGAATGCAGGCGCGTTCCTCGACGAAAACGCCTCGATCTTCGTCAATTTCGATCCTTCGCTCTTCACAGACCGCGCCATCTCGGACGCGGCGCTGCGTGATATGCGGCTCGTGCTGCATGAGGCAGGCATCGATCCACGCCGGGTCGTGTGCGAAATCACCGAGCAGACCTCGGCGTCGGAAACAACGCTCTTCGGTTTTGTCGAGGCGCTGCGCGCGCATGGCTACCGCATCGCGGTCGACGACTATGGCGCGGACGATTCCGACATCAACCGCATTCGGGAGCTCAGACCCGACATCGTCAAATTCGATGCGCACTGGATCACGCGGCTGATGGAGTCCGGGCCGGGTTTCGCACTGCTGCAGGCGATGGTGACGACCTTCGCCGACCAAGGCATCCGCACTGTTTTCGAAGGTATCGAGGGACGCTGGCAACTCGAGCTTGCCGAGCGCTCAGGTGCTTCGATGGTGCAGGGGTTCGTGCTCGCCCGCCCGCAGCTCGTTCCGGCAAACTTTGCGGAGTTTCAGCAAAGTATCGCGCCAACGGCACCACCAGTCAGGAAACTTGAGGCCCCTGCTTCCGGCGCTTTTGCTGGCCAGCCAGTACCCGCGGCGGCGGTGCGCGGCTTTGGCCGAAGGGCGACGCGGCCATGAGCTTTTTCGGAGAGGTCGCGAATTCGAACGTATCGATCCTCGTCGACGAGGTCGGCATCGAGATCGGCGTATTTGGCGACTACCGGTTGAAGACAACCTATCGCGCCGTCTTTCGCCGCCTGGACGGCATGCTGCTCGAACCGTTCGCGGTCGAGGCCTCGATTTCGCCGTTTCTGCGCGGGCGGCCGGTCGATCCTGAGCACTTTTCCGCTGCCTTGCCCGTCGGCGACAAGCCGATGGTCGAAAACCTGGGGCGGGCTCTCAGCCTGAAGAATCTGCACAATCTCGGCACGGATGACGTTTCGCTGTTCGTCGACGTCGATCTCGCGGCGCTCGACGGGGCGGACGGTGTCGATTTCGAGCACGGATCGGAGACCGATCCCGACCCGTCCCGGTTGATCTGTGTGATCGCGACCGCCTCGCTGCTCGACCGGCACGATCTGGTCGAGCACACGCTGACGCTCCGTTCCGCGGGCTGCAGCATCGCGGTGAGCGGTTTCGGAACCGGTCCGTGGGACATCGCCTGCATGCAAGCGGTGCGGCCGGACATCGTGCAGCTCGACGCGTCATGGTTCCGCCGGGCGGTGTCCCATCCCGCAGCGGCAAAACTGCTTGTGCCGCTTGTCGCGGGACTGCACGATCTTGGCGCGAACATCCTGATCGAAGGCATATCGAACGCGGCCGAGCTTCGTGCGGCGCTCGACTGCGGCGCGGACATTTTCCAGGGCGACCTCTTTGGCCAACCGGTACTCGCCGGCGCCGGTTTTGATACAGCCCGCAAAAGCGCCGCCGAGTTTCTGGGCGATGGCTCGAAAGTCGTTCCGCTGTTTGCGTGACACATCAGCCGAATCGATTGGCACCGCTACAACAATTCACTGGATCGCCACGCTGAGCTCGGGATAATCCGCCCCGTTTTCTGGGGAGTATTCCATGCCGACGATCTACGGAATGCGCGACAGCGGCAATTGCTACAAGCCACGGCTTCTGATGGCCAAGCTCGGCAAACCGTTTCGGCATGTCGAGGTGAATTCACGCGACGGCTCGACGCGCGCGCCCGAGTTTCTCGCCAAGAACCCCAACGGCAAGGTGCCGCTGCTCGAACTGGACGACGGCCGCTTTGTGTCGGAGTCCAACGCGATGCTGCTCTACCTCGGCGACGGGACGAAATTCGTCCCGGCCGATGCTTATGAGCGCGCGCTGGTGCACCAGTGGCTGTTCTTCGAGCAGTACAGCCACGAGCCCTACATCGCGGTACGCCGTTCCCTCCTGGTCTATCCGGAGCGGGCGACGCAGGCGACACCGGAGCGGATGGCTTCACTGCTCGAAAGTGGCAACAAGGCGCTGGGGGTGATGGAAGCGCAGCTTCAGAAGACGCCGTTCCTCGCTGGAGGTGCTCTCACGGTCGCTGACATCGCGCTCTACGTCTATACGCATGAGGCCAGGATGGGCGGTTTCGACCTCGCGCGGTTTCCGGCGGTTGCGGCGTGGCTGAAGCGCGTCGAGGCGGATCCCGGTCATGTGCCGATGAGCTGGCTGCCCTAGAGCAGTTTCGCGATTTCATCGCGTAACCGCTCTAAAGATTCGTTAGCCGCAAAAACGGCGGGTCTTTCGACCCGCCGGTATCCGGACGGAAAACCGGTTCCCACTTTTCCTGGATTTGCTCTCTAGCGTTTCGCCAAAGCACCGCGAAGCGCCTGGTCGACGACACGCCCGGCGATGTTGTGCGGCACCGGCTGGTCCGGGTCGGTCAGCATCATGACCTTCAGGATCGGCGCGGTGATGATCTCGTAGAGCGCGGTGATGTCCGTATCGGCGGCGAGATCGCCGTCCGCGACGCCGCGGCGGATGCGATCAAGCACCGCCTTGCGGCGCGGCGCGACGAGGTCGCGAAAAATCATCGTCATCAGCTCGGGGCTTTTGCGGCCCTGCGCGACAAGTGCCGAATGCGCAATCCGTGTGCGGCGCACGTCGAAACCAAAGATGCTGGTGAGGATTTCGACGAGGTCACTCCTCAGAGACGCCGTCGGGCCAGCGGCCAGTGGGGAGGGCCGCAGCGATTGCAGGATCGCGAGCACGAAGTGCTCGCGCGTCGGCCAGCGGCGGTAGAACGAGGCTTTGCTCGCACCGACGTGCGCGCAGACAGCATCGATGCTCACGGCGTCGAAGGAGCGCTTCTCCTCGAGCAGTTGGAGCGCGGCCTCAATGAGGTCGGCCTCCAGTCGTGCGGAATGCGGACGGCCGCGCGGGCGTTTTTCGTTCAATAGAGTCCCATGCCCAGAATCGCCATGATGGCGATAGTGGCAAGGAGTCCAACGCCTGTCACGAGTGCCTGGCCGCGCCAAAGCATCGTCAACTCAACGCGCGGGTCGTCGCTGGCCTCAAGGGCCGCGGCGACTTTCGCGCGATGCCGGCCGCCAAGGACCGTTACGAGAATGACGATCACGAAGGCCGCGATCACGTAAAGGCCGTAGGCCGTCGAGAGATCGGCGAAGGAGGTAATGGCGCCGCCGAGCCGCGCGCGAGCGAAGCCTGTGACGAGAAGCAGCAATCCCGAGCCTGCCATGACCGGCCCGGCATAACGGCCCATGGCCGCCTGGAAGCTGCGCATCTGCGGTGCTTCCAGGCGCAAAAGCGTCGGCTCGACGACGAAGGTCGCGAAAATCGCGCCGCCAGCCCAGACAATGCCCGACAGAATGTGCAGGAAATGAACGAAATCGAGCATCGAAGCGCCTCCTGATATATAAACGAAACTGTACCGTTTCATATATGAGGCGGCGATATTGCGCAAGAAACAAAAAAAGGCGGGCAAAGCCCGCCTTTCCATCAGCAGTTTGATGTCCAGCCTTCAGAATCGTCCGTCGCAGCAATCCGCTGCGTCACAAGAAGACCTTCAGGCTTGAGCAGCGCCTAACGCGCGGCCGCCAGTACATCCGTGACTTGCCGCGCGCCGCGAGCAAAGGCCCGCAGCGCGCTCGACAATCAGCCTGCCTTGCTAAGAGACCCAGCGGACGACTTGCCGGTGCGGCGGTCCTGCTCGATCTCGTAGTTGACCTTCTGGCCATCATTGAGCGTGGTCATGCCAGCGCGCTCGACGGCCGAGATGTGAACGAAAACGTCCGGTCCACCGGCGTCCGGCTGGATGAAGCCGTAGCCTTTGGTGGCGTTGAACCATTTTACCGTTCCAGTTGCCATGCGAAGTTCCTTGTTTGCATGTTGAACTTGACCAGTTTTACGACTGATCGGTGGTTATCGAGATTTTGGAGATAGACGTCAGCAAACGCGGTTTCTTCGCGAGGCCCTGATCGATCGGCCCAAATATCAACGGAGGCCATATAATCGATGTTCGCGTTTCATTCAAGTCCCCGTGATCAAGAGTTCTTTGGCGCCAGCGATACGCCATTCATGCCGGCAACGGCGTCCGCCAGCATCGGCACGAAATCCTCGCCCTTGCCGGTGTTGACGGCGTTGGCGAAGGCGTTGCGCACCGCCGCGCCGACTGGATTGGCGACGCCGGTTGCGTTGGCGAAAGCCGCCAGGTAGCCGAGATCCTTGAAACCGTTCTTCAGCGTGAAGCGATGCGCGTTCGGATCGCGCCCGACCACCCACTGAAAATAGGTGCGAAAGAAGGGACAATCCATCCGGCCATCCTTGATGACGGCCTCGAAGGTCGCGGGGGAGAGGCCAGCCTTGATGCCCAATGTCAGTGCTTCGGCATAGATCGCGCCGTAGCCGAGC
>Ga0335075_10005795_pt1 | contig 19112 bp, 20 predicted proteins | sample Lox_Sample_24_FD_206723 | JGI IMG/M metagenome (GOLD analysis project Ga0335075, IMG submission 206723) | Soil microbial communities from Loxahatchee National Wildlife Refuge, Florida, United States - Lox_Sample_2.4 | ecosystem: Environmental > Terrestrial > Soil > Wetlands | place: USA... | reverse complement strand
CGAAGCCTAGCGGGAACCATGACCAGAGAGGATCCGACAAATCGCTGAGCAGGATCGACTCAATGTAACAGACACCGATCGCCAGTCCAAAGGCCTTGGTAAATCTTCGATGCAGCGCAGGCGTGAGAAAGTCACGGTAAGGCCGCGCTCGAGGAGCTTTGGCGGGTGTTGCTGCAGTCGAAGCCATGATGGTGAGTGAGCCGATTTTGAGCGGTTCTGATAAAACGAACCAAGCCAAAAAAGTGCTACCGAATTTGCTCAAGTCATGTTGAGAGTTTAAAAGGAAGAGTAAGAGCGTGGGCTGAGGAAGGCGTGCATGGTGTTTACCATCCTGTGCCTTTGCACCCCAACAATTCTGCCAGGTCCGGCCGCCTACTGCGGCGTCATCTCCAACCTCCGGCTCTTGATCGCGACCCAGGCAGCCAACAATCACCATCTTCACGCAACGTCCTTCACCCTTTCCACTTGGTTGCACCGGAATCCAGCGTACCCAAGTATGTCTTTCGATCGCTCCTCCGCCCTCGAGTCGCAACCCACGGCCTGGCGCCGCGAAGATGATCCCTCGTACGCCGATGACCCGGAATTCAATCGCATCACCCAAGAACTATCCGACAAGCTGTTCAGCCTGACCAGCAATGTGTCGCGATTGTCATCGCAAGTCGGATTATTGGGGACCAAGCGAGAGACGGAGCGGGTGAGGGAGAGGGTACATGATCTGATTGAAGAGGGAGCAGCAGGATTTAAAGACGTGGGCGAGGGACTAAAGAGGGTGATTAACTGGCCGGATGTTGGGGTACGTGTGAATCGACAATTCTTACTCTTTTCTGGAAACAAGACCGAAGCATGCGAACTAACGTGTGATACAGCCAAGTCAACGCTTTACCCAGTCCAAGCTAAACCGCGAATTCCAAGCCTCCCTCACTGAATTCCAGGCCCTGCAACGCACAGCGTTGGAGAAAGAGCGGGCTTCTGCCGCCGCCTCGCGCGCAGCCCTCGCCGAATCCCAATCCCAGCCGCAAGCCGGCCAACAACAACAGCTCCAACAACAAGAGGAGCTTCGCCTGGCCCCTCAATCCGAAGTCGATTTTCAAGAAAGCTTGATCATCGAACGTGAATCCGAGATTCGCAACATCGAGCAAAGCGTGGGCGAGCTCAATGAGCTCTTCCGCGACGTGGCTCATATGGTCCGCGAGCAGGGCGAACAACTCGACATTATCGCTGAAAACGTGGAAACTGTCCGTGATGACACCCGGGGTGCGGATCGGGAATTAGCAACGGCGAGTAGGCACCAAAAGAATGCGCGGAATAAGATGTGCTGTTTGCTGTTGATTTTGGTGGTAGTTTTGACTATAGTAATCCTTGCTGCTGTCTTGTCCTAGATGAATCGTTTGCTCTCCCACGACTCGGAACTCGAAGGGAAAGATGGTTGAGTAGGTGCTAAGGGTCAAGGCGTTTGAGGGAGTTTGGGAAGCATGCGGTCTTGATGACTGCCTGACGGCGTGCATGTATATCTATTGGGTTTACCGACTTGGGCCCTCTAACTCAGGGCGTAGTAATGTAAAGCTTTACCTCTCCATGAACAAGTTTTGTGAAAGAATACCACGGGAAAGAATGATAACCGCCATGATTGGCCCCTGTTGGCGTATCGAGGTGGCTGTTGATTGCGGACATTTCTCAGTAGTGAAGCCTGGACAATGAGACCAGTGGGTTAGCATGCTCGTTTTTGAACAAATGCTATGCCCAAGAAGAGAGACAAGTCCAGACTTCAAAAATGGGAATCACAGCCTTGCTTAGTCAATCGTTTTTGGCTTCACATGATCGCGAGATGCAATGCAAAAATGCAGGACGCGTCGCGAAATTATGAGCGCACCTTCCAACCATTTTGACTGCCTTTGGGAATCATCACCACACATTGGCCTGCTTTCAATTCTCTCGTAACTATCCAGCGATCATGACCTACGCACCACCCCGCCCAACCACAAACCTCCCTTCCCATCTCCGCAACCCGTCCTCAACCTCCGGTCCTCAATCCTTGAGTGGCTCTTCCCAATCTCAATCTCAATCACCGTTCCTCCTCGCACGGATCCAAGAAAAGAAGGCCGAGCTCGCCTCACTTAAAGAGTTGCAGGCCCTCAGCGCAGGTTTGGCAGATCAGATGGCTCAATTGGAGGAGAAATTGAGCACGCTGAGTGACGGGACTGAGGCTGTCGCCACGGTGCTGGGAAATTGGCACAACGTATTGAGAGCAATCAATATGGCGAGCTCCAAGTTGCCACAGCCGAAGGAGGGTGTCATCAATGAGGACGATGAGCCTCCGTTGCCGCAGACGCTTGTTAGGATTCCGACGCAACGGCAGGGCTTTGTATTGAATTCGCACAATGAGGATGGGGCAGTAGAGGAGTGAAGTGGGGTTGATGGTCCAAGATGCTTCTATGACGACCGATCTACTATACGTTCCCCGTCGAAGAGGGAGGCACGGAATCTCCGGACCTGAATGGTTGGTCAGAGTGTTGATTGACAGGCGAGTGTCTCGTATTGGGAAGTCTGAGGGACAGATGAATGTGAAGGGTCAATCGATTATTGAATCATCGTGGTATGGTTCTCTATCACGTAGGAGTTGTTCTGTGAAGGACAGAATGACGCCGACTATTCTCGGTTGGCTTTCCACTGATCACCTGGACTTGACACAGGAAGGTTCTGAGAAGAACGATATGAGAGAGAAGGCGATTCGAAGCCAAGCATTCTTTTCCACAAACTTGCGGTCGGTCTTGTTGTACAATACGCACGGAGCCGAATAATTTTCTGTCAAGCATTTCTAACGGAGGCATGGATATGAGCAATTCAGGCGCCTTTGCCAGATGGGTATACATAATGCCATCAAAACCTTCAAACGCCAAACCCAAATGTGTAAAAGCGATTTGCTGAGACCCGTCTGCATCGACTTCCCCGTCTCATTAATCCCACGCCTAACCCTCTTCACTCTGCTTCTTCCCTGCAGGCGTATACTTTGGCATCTTTTCGTACGCATTCGGACTTGGTTTCCTCGATTTGCTCTTTCTTTTGCCGCGCTCATGCACATGCCCATTCCCATCCTTATCATTATCGTGATCATGATCGTGATGATGCCGTCTTCTTCGCGCCCTGCTTCTCCGCGGTTTGCCACTCCCCGCGCCTATCAGTCTTGCTCGATCATCATTATCTCGGTCGCCGTCCGAATCATCGTCGGACGATGATGAGGATGAGTCGGACGAGTCAGAGGATTCGTCGACAGCGTGTGGGCGATGGTATATACAACACACTGAAAATAAGCATTAACTCGCAAACTTAATACTCATATTTGATAAACGACCAGATTTACCTTTGGAACTCTTCTTTCCCATGCCCTCATTATCAACTACATCTTCGGCCCATTGTATATGTCGCTCTTCTGCAGGTTCTGCGCGCAGGATAAGTCTGGCGGAGGAAGGGAGGTGGATGGGTATGGTTTCTTGTGATGTGGTGGTAATGCTGGTTGTCGAGGATGATGCGGGATTGTGGATAGTTGTTGCCAGTGGAGGCATGATGAAAAGGAGGATTTAGAGAAGCGAAGAGGTTGAAAGATGTCTTTGAGTAGATCGAGATATGGGTTTGTGGCGTTTTGCGCAGAGTGGAATTTGCGGTGATGAAATTGCCACAAGTTTGCTATTGACACTTTTCGGATGCAAGAGCCGCTAGTCGGTGGATAACCCAACAACAAACTCGAACCATCCTTTACATGTCTCAAAGCTGAATTTTGACTTACTTCAGAAACAAGGAGCTGTATATCCTATTCATTTACTGTCGCTGATCAAAATGACTGGCTCGACATTCGACACTATTGCACCTGTTCAATGACTTCTAGCTATTTTCCAGAGGAAACTTGACCAACATCAGGCACACCGAATGCTCCATGTTCTGAATGACCAGAGAAAATTGTCTTCACGAAAGTCCATGGTGGATCAAACTTTTGAATGTAGCGGTACTAACCATTGCCAAAACTTATTCAACTGGGACTCTCACGACTTAGCCAAGCTTGCCGAGTTTCTAGATAGTGGCCATCCAAATACAGCTTATTCGTAACTCGCCGAGTAAGCTTCCTTCAGAAGATTACTTGAAGCGCATAACCTCCGGCCCTTCACTGAGGTAAAAGAGTCAACAGTCTTCAGATTCTAGCAGTGTTGAAGCTCACTCAAACCTGATCTGTACCTTCCAGCTTGGCGGGTAGGTTTCGCCCATCACCAGCACTTGAGTGGCCTTCTCCTGATCAGCTTCGTTTAGACGTATCGCATCGCGGTAGACAAGGACGCCCAGCAATTGAAAGGAACAAAAGATTGGGTGTATGGCGATTCACTTCTGTATTGAATACCATATCTCTTCACTATCTACGTTGGTGTCCTCCTCACTGAACCTGTCAATTAGATTCCAGGGCTCTTGGAGCTCCGTTACCAGATCTTCAGCTATCTTAAGCTGTACCGGTCTATCTCGCTACAAATCTCCTGAATATAATCCCATTCTTCCTCCGTCCATTTGGTTTGAGAGGAAGGTGATTTCCATTGATGCACAATCCTTCGAATCTCACGGAACATCGCATCCGATTTACGTTGCAAGCTTTCTCGTTCCGGTATGTCTTCTTCCTCACAACCCTGCATTCCCCGGATTCGAATGTCCAATTCATACTTTTCTCTCAGAAGGTCAGCGCAGCTGACGATTTTTTTGGCCTTCACCGTAGCTGTGTTCAGGTCTTCTTTGTACTTGGTCGGATAGATAGGGGTTACGGGTTCAGGATTGTATTCGACTGTAAGATCGGTGCCGTTCAGCCTAACCGGCTCATCCTGTTTTTTGGTGCGCTGAACGATGCGTTTCCACATGGCGAATATTCCGACTGTTGACTAGGCGTGAATAGGCGGCACTTGCCGTCGTGCAATGATGCCTTTCGACGATATTGATACAACCGAGTGAACAATCCTGAGTACGTATGCGGATGTTTGTAAGACGTGGAGTTGTTGGTGAGGCAATGAGTTGATATCCAAGGGATTGTATTTGCCTGTCTTTAGTAATAGTTGTAACACTTTTGAAGATTTTGAGGTTCCGTAAGGCAATACGTTACGATATTGATGGATGTCTCAAGTCTTCCAGACAGCTTGCTTGGGGACGGTTCGCGACCCCATCAATGGGTAGTGAAACCTTACTCAGGTTAGAGTAGTCAAGAAATTCTAGGCTTCCTTGACACGAAGTTGACAACACATGCATGTTGATATCTAAGCGCTTGCGTGGGATCGTGCATGAAATCAACTAAGCTAAAGGGGCGGAGCAAGGCAGAATGCTGGGATTACCCTTCTTCTTTCTGCATGCATGTAGACCGAGGATGGCTCATTAGCATCATCTGATCACAGGTTCTGCCTCACCAGCATGGTCAAACTTCAAATCCTGTGATGTGCTCCATACTGCACATTACGAGAATTTATCAACAGCCGAGGAAAACTCCGTACCATCTTAGATGATGGAATGCAAAGCCCTTCAAGTAAACTCTACAAGTCTCGATTAAAAGTATATGATTACGCGCTTTCAGCTCAATCAAGATTTGTATTAGTTATCCCTTCCGATGTTACATTCCAGTTGTCCAATCGCGATTCTTGCCATTCCCACATATTGAACAATACGATATGGTTCGCTCTTGTTGCCATGGAGGATACGGCCATGGGATCTACCTACCCAACATTTATTAATATATAACAAGTAGAGGTAGGGCTCGAAGGCCTTCCATCTGACCTTTTCGTCTCCTCAATTGGCAGTATCAAAGATCGATCCTGTGGACGTTCGCCACGGTATTGTCATACTTGAGCGTAACCGTCAACTTGTCCAAAACTTCAATCTCAGCCACAAAATCCACCGTTAGGAAAGTCCCTCGCCCGTTGGGTTTCCGTCGTTCTCGAAACTTCTTTCGCGGAATGGTGCTCACGTCCACTTTCATATCCACGACTTCAAGTTCATCTACAGAGTTGGAAACGATATATTAGCATGACCATGATTATGGAGATAATCCAATTGTAAATTTTTCATCGCAGTGATATAATTTGACAGTGAACGGGTTGTAAATGGAAAGGGGTTACATACCTCTTCGTATATCCGAAAGGTTTGATGGGGCGTCGTCGACCGAAGTTGCAACAAATTTAATCGTCCAAATCATTCCTGGCTTGTATTGATTTTTCGATATGTTAGCCACAAAGTTGTGTGAAGCGTTGATAGGAGTTTTGGGTAATATGGCATCGCCCTTGTGTATAAGCCAGTTTACCTGGTGTTCCACCATCGCCGTATTAGTAAGGGGATTTCTGACAACGTCCCGACCTTCATCTTTCCATTCTTCATATGGCATGTTCAAAGAGATACCGTAATGTCTTGGGCAGAGGTTCACGCTCATTGGTGCATCTCTACCGATGCCCATACCCCCAAGAACGGCACCTTTGACTACTGCCGTCCAGCTAATACTTGAAGTTAGAAAAAAATCTCACAATCATAAACGTTAGTTTAACTAACCAGTCTTCGGCTCTTTGGAGGCTGACACGGCCAATTGAGTCGGTATATTCTTTTACCCTCTTGTAAAGGTAAGGATTTTCTGCAAATCCGCCGGAGAGGAAAACATGCTAAGTAAAACATTGGCAACGGATCTATAGATTTGTGAGCTAAACTTACCGAGACTCGTTGCGGGATACCTCGATATCTTGTTGTTTCCACCAGGACGATCTGACGTTTGATGAGTTTGATCGTACCATTGACACTTTTCTCAAATATTTTCTTCAAATCATCACTGGTTCCAGTTGTGAGCATGATCAAAGGGTAGAGGAAGACGACATCTCACTTTGATAGAGTAACGACCCCAGCTTTGATAGTTTCTTCATGACCTTCAGCAATCGTTATGCCTCGAGGGAGCTGCAGAACACCCTTTGGATTTTCATCAAACGTAGACTTGATAGATTCGAAACGTTCAAGTAGCAAATTCGATAGTTTTCCTAGCGTTGAATGACCGCCTGTCCCAAAGTTCTCCGGTAATAGGGTCACTCCCTCCAACTTTGGTTGCAGCCACGCCAGGAACTCTCTATCGATGAAAGATGCTCCGCATTCATCTCCTACAGGCAATGAGTTAAGGAAATTTAGCTGCGCATTTCATCTTACCGGTAGGCTTTCCAACTTTGGTCAGTCTGAGAGGATCAACGCTTTCAAGGCGATATGAAACCAAATCCTAAAAGGTAAGTGTCAACTTTTTACAATTTCATCGTCAAAGATCCTCAACTCACAACTGTGCCGCCACCAGCATCGCAAAGAACGAAACAATCACCCTATTCCCGTGAGCCTAGACTCGTTTGGTTCTGTTGATTGGTTTTCATACCGGAACAAGTACATGATGATCTTTGCGAAGCATGTCCTGAACGGTGAACAAGGCACAGGCCTCTGGTTCCGGCATAGTAAAGACATGTCGAATTTTGGGGAATAGTCCTTCATGAAATGCCTGTCTCAACGATGTGATTGTCGCGTTGATCGCGTCGTAAGGCCATTTCTATGGAATTGTAAGACCATTAGGACAAATGATGCCACGTAAGCTAGGCATACCGCAGGATGGGTAATGACAATGTCCAAAGGAACCTCGTCCAATGCGAATTTGCCATTACTTATCATAGTATCACGCCAGAACCTTGCAACGTACCCCATAAAGTCCCGTACCACTCCCTTTGCATTCCTTGTGACATGCGTGGGTATCTCCATTGTCAAATCGTCTTGCTCTTGAAGCTCTCGCACAAGTTCCAGCCCTTTCAGCAGCTCCCGCAATACGGTGAGCTCTTTGGCCGTCGAGCGAGGCTTCAACTCCAATTTTGTCCATCGAAGCACGGTAGAATCATCGTCGATTGAATAACCCCATTGTTTGCATCTTTGGGGCGATGAAGAATATGACATGGCGGACGGAACTTTACTAGCTTCTTTGTGCGGCCAATTCGTGAGAACGTGTGGACCATCTATGGAAAGGCTCGACTCGTTGCTCTTTTGCTGTGACCATGCTATTCCTGTGTGCATTTCTCGTTAGGCAAAAGTTTCGTCTTCATCTCAGTTTTGCCATACCTGTAAAAGTCGTTCCATAGTCAATTCCTAGCAATATACGAGGCTCAGATTTTGAATCCATGACGAGTGTAAGTACCAGATCATACTACGCATTCAACGCTACCGAGATGATTGTCTTGTCATTTAATGAATTTCAAAAGGGTAGCAGGACGAATCTACAGGTACTACCCTTGCCAGCCTTTCATTCAGTGGCATCAACAAGACCCATGTAATTCTGCCTCGTCACTTCGCCGCTTATAACGTTGTAGCCTTTGGAACATCCCTGTAAAATGCGGATGCAACGCCCCCACTAGGGAGGAGACACCAGGCTTCATGAATAATCTCCGTTGGTAAGAGAAAGCATGATGATAGCAACAAGGCTGCCCTAATACTTTTCCAGCAGGTCCAAGCATCTACATGCAAAGCCACTAGGCTCGTGTCAGCAGAGATTCAAATTGCCTACGTCTTCGCCGACCCCAGACTGCCACGACGACATAGAACTCAAAGCTCTTCATCAAGGATGCTACGAAAGCTACGGCCTTCGAATACGACGAGACTAGAGGAAGAATTAACAGCTGAGGGTGTCAAACAGGAATATCTGTTAAAAATTGAAGAATTCCTTCGGAAAGTGGATGGCCATAAATTCTCTTTACTCCGACAGCCAGAATATTCGCTCCAAGGACTATTTGCATGGGGAGAGAAGGTACTGGGAGAAAAGTCGAAGCTCGAAAAGGACCTCCGTTCACGAAACAGCGAATACAACACGATTAAGAAGGAAAGAGATGAATTCAAAGAACAATTCAAAAAAGTCTTATCCAAAAATGAAGCAATGGAGGTTCAGCATTCCGCTAAAATCGTTCAACTTAAAATGTGGTATGGTGGAAAATTGGCTGAAACTGAGCGAAAATATAAAGATTCCCAAACCCAGCACCATAATACGATCGAGAGCCTAAAGGAAGAGCACGAAATTCGCTTCAAAAGCCTGCAGATGCATCACGACTCTACAGTCAGTAAACTCAAAGGGCAGCTTCTTGTGAACCAAAGCGATTTCAAAGGCTGGCCTGACGATAAACTCAGGATGAAGTTCAAGGAGTTGCAAGGATCGATCGATTTGATCACCGCTCCTCAAAAACAAGAGCTCACCATTCCTAGGGACAAGAAATTGGGGCAGAGTTTGGATCCGTCAAGATTTTTAGCCCGTGCAGGGAATGAAAACGCACATTTTCTCCTCAAAAGCCGGGTCTGGTCCATAATCTATGAACACTTTTTCTCGTTACCATTTGGTTTTGGTGTGCTCGGACCTGATAGCACGCAGAATCCGCTCCTGCAAGTCTTCAACTTGTGGTACATGAATATTGAGGGACATGAACCGCATGGTAAGGGCATAGTTGTGAACGAGTTTGTTCTCTTGGGCTGATGAAACACCTATTTAGCTACTCCGAGCGTTGCGGATCTTATGATCTTTCGAACAAACAAAGCCGCCAACGAATGGCGCTCAGCTACTTTTCAAAGTGCGATTTCGGTAGTTACCAGAGACGAAAACTCAAAGTTGTCAGAAAATTCCATCGCAAATCTTAGCGATTCAAATGTTGAGCAAGTTATCCGCCTTATCAATGCCATGTTTGTCCAAATTACCGGAGCATCCAACGGCTCCCTGCAAGTAGAAGTTGAAGATGAGATTCGTCAGGCCATAAAATTGGCCAGAGAAATTGCTTTCCAATTCGGCATTCATCCGGCCCATTTACGATTGTTGAGACCGGCACATGGTGAGAGCGTAGAGATTGGAAAAGAGTATCAGGATTGCTGCGATGGTGACTACAACAAAGGAAAGATTTATACAGTTGATCTTGTTACAGTTCCAGGCCTTCAGAAGATAGGAGATGGGCGTTCAGACATGAGTTCAACTTTGACAATTGTGCCTTGCGAAATTTATCCGAATGAAGTTTAGCTATGCTATTAATATTTCGAAATGCATCTTGAGAGTTTTATTCAATCTTGCTTTTACAAAAGTATTGCAATTACTGCTTCGTATCTGATGTCTACAGTCTCGGACCCACTCATTTTCCAAGAGTAACTTCGAATTCCAAGCCTCCAGTCGTCAAAAAACTGGAGTGGTTTGAATTTCGAAGTCTAGCGGCCTGAGCAGATAACTTTTGTGTAGATAGGTAAGCTCCTTAAAGCAGTTACTGGTATTCAGGTTGACGTTCTCAACAAGACCAGTCTCATGCGGCTAGGACGGAAAGGTCAAATTCTAGGACTTTGGCAAGGGTCTACTCTTGCGCGAGATAGACTGGTCGCTGACATGATCAGTCTGGCCTTCAAATCGCCATGAGGTGACCCAGCTCATGTAAGTCGTTGCTGAAGAGAAATTATGGGAGTACAAGGTGCGATTTGGCTGGAGGTGGTTCCTAATTATGGCATCAGATGGTCAGCACCGGGTTTTGTGTGACGCATTTTGCAGAAGTCGAGGACAACTGAACAGAGTAGAGTTTATTTCTGTAAGCCTTTGTTTCACCGTACCTCCTCTCCAGTTTTCCCATACACCACTGAAGACTTGATGGGGCTTATCGCTCTCGTTGTGATCATTTGTGCACCATCGTGGAGCGATGATGGTGAACGGCTACATCTTGATGGGAACATCCTTCAGTATCTTCAAAGTTTTCTCCGACGTTTATGTAGTTTGGGCGATGTGAACAATTCTAAGATGTGGAACAGGTGCATGCAATCGATGGGCATGACAGAATTGTTTGGGACTATCAAACAAATGATGCTGTTTTTATATGTTCTGAGTCTCGAGCGATTACTTACATCTTCAGCTCAGATAATCAAAAAGGGCTTACAAGAGAAATGGTAGCACCATGTGGATTGATCTTTCATCTTGAGATCTTGGTTCCCGGCGGCTGGTTGATCGCCGAATGATTTGTGACAGATAAATAAATTTTGTAAAACATGAAAATACAAGCCCAAGTCGACAAACAACTACACATCAAATGTCTCTTACTGCAGATTGTGAAGTGTAGGACTAATGTCAAGGGAGAAGACCAGATCTCAAAGCGGCGAATGCTGTCTTCATCGCTGGTTCCACATGATGGCGTTGAGGACATTGATAAGTCTGTGGTAGTAAAAATACGTAACGTACTAAGAGTCTGTTTTTGTCTGGGATGACATGAACAGAACCTCTGATGGAAGGCGTATAGCTAGCAAGCTCGCACCCAAGCATGACTCTCATATTTCCGAGAGAACTGTTACTCCAGCTCTGGCCTGTCGTACCAGCATAGTACAAACATGTGCTCTGGTCATCAGCACAATAGATTCCCGGACCACGTGCCGCTCCATGTTGCATATAAGGTGTCCCAGTCATGTCTTCAAGGCCTGTCGTGAGGATGGAGAATAGTCTTGATGCCTGTGTGCCATGAAACACAACACCACTAGCGTTTCGCGAACCAAACTGTGCATTATATCGTTCTTCGCGCTCATGGTGGGAGTTTACGAGGAGGAACTGCTGTGTTTGTGGCATGCTTGGAATGCGAAAACCTTCCGGAGCACTGATGAGAAAGCCTCTGAAATTGAGACAAAGCCAAGACAGCAGTCGTTCGCGATATTTGTCGGTTTGATCGTTGTCTCGGATAGACCTTTGGAGATCCTTTGCTCGTTGTAGATTCACCAAAGGAGGTATAGAGTCGATCACAGTTTTGAGACGGTTTCTTGGTACCGGACAACCTGGTAAGAGATCGGGAGTCGCCGGAAGATCGGCAGCCGCATATACACTTGTTAGGAGCAAATCTATAGTGAGTGGATCAATAAGAAGGTTGTGCAGTCGTACTTCAAGAGGAGCCGTTCGCAGCCGGAGCGAACATTTCTTCGAGCAAGTCGAGGGTTTCCATAGCTTGGTACCTATCGTATTTGGGCAGACCACACAAGAATCCGGCGATTTTGTTATCAAATCTTGTACTGCCGAGTAGAAAGTTTGCAATGATCTTGACCGATCTCTGTTTTGCTGCAGCCGATACAATTTACGACCAAGGTAGTACGTGAAAAGATTTGGAGTCATGGTGCACATCGCGCCGTTAGGTTCATTATTGGATCTCCAGTATTGATGCTGGCTTGGGCCTTCATTTGTTGGAGAAAAATGAATGCAGAAGCCTGGATTTCCCTTCAAACAAAGCCTAAGGAGAAGCACACGAGAACCTTCGGGAATGCCTCGGGCTCGACGTTGAAGCTCGCCAACCTTGGTCAAAGCGAATGTCATCTCGAACTCAGATTCACCACACGTTTCCACCGAATCGACAAGATCATCAGGAACTTCGTGACTCACAGCTCGAGCAGGACGAGTATTATCGATACCAGCTTTTTGAAGGATGGTAGCGACTCGCTCGGGATACCAACGTTGGAGGCGTCTTCGAAGATTTTCCAGCTTCTTCGCTCGATCCATCAGTATGTCATATTCCGCCCGAAGGCGTGTCTTTGTCAACCCATCAACCGTGACTCGTGATTGTTGTGGTTCATTGACCAAGAAAAGCTGTTGGAAAGACAAGAGTGCCTGCGCATCCTCCGCAGAAAGCATTGGATTACGTAGCCAGGTGTGAACGAACAGATCCAATGTAGCGTTCGACCAACGTTCCACATGACGGCCAAGCATACGTTCAGAGACTGCCCGACCAAATTTGGAAGTTCGTTCAATTGCGCGGATGCAGTCGCAAACAAGTCCAACGTTACCTCCATGATACTCAAGCTTTGATACAACCTGATGACAAATGGCCGTCATATTTCTACCCTGTTTGAGAATTTCCAAGAGCTCCGGAATGCGATTCGGTGTTGATGGAAAGTAGATCCATCTGTAATTACTGGGTTTCCGTTGCCTTTCGATAAGAAAGTGCATGGCATCTCTGTTCTCTGCCAACATTGCCCACCAAGATAGTCGCTCTCCAGTTAAGCCATCACCAGATGAGACGAGGCTTTGCCGAATTGGTTCAAAAAGCTGCATAAGGACTTTTACGCACTCCCACCACTCCTCGAATGGCATGGAATCTGCTAGGTCTGGAAAATATGACGGCCCTTTGTCTTGGATGAGCGCTATCAATAATAAAAGCCAGCATTCATGATTCAGTTGTTTGAGAGCACGGCGTTTAGCGAGGTATGTTGCGAAAATATGACACGTCTCCGTAGTGTCTGGTCGAATTATATGTTTCATCTCTTCCACGTATAAATCTGGTTCGATGGACATTGTGCTGAGACAATTTGTGTACAATGCATAGTCCATGTTTTTAATCTTTGCGAGCGTCCTGCCTAGATCTTTGCGCATTACGTCAGGCGATCGTTGCCAAAATCGAAGTTCTTCTTGAATGGATTCCATAGATACAAATTCAGATCCGGTCATGGATTTTCCCCCAAGGGATGACTGAAGATAGGGTCTGAAATGGAATTCTCCAGAGTCACTGCAATCTTGGAGATGATCGAATATCGCTTCCAATACATTACATGGAGGATGTCGTTGTAGTCTGTTTAGAAATTCTGTCGGGAGTTTGACATGTATCCAAGTTGCTTCTTTGATTGCAACCCCAAATTGCCATATCAGCATCCCCATGTATTCTCCGAGACCTTGATCGAGTTGCGCACAAAATTCATCCTGAGCCGTTTGCATGATCTCCATAACACGTCGTGCAATTTCTGCAATGGAGAAATCACCGGATTCGGGAAGAGCGTGGCTTTTCAAGGTAGCCAGGACTTGGATCGCAATCTCCATCTCACGGTCCAAACTGGGTCGACATTTTATGGCTTTGACAAGATGGAGCATTGCAATACAATGTGCTTCATCATTTGTTTTGATAGCGTTATCGGCAACCAAGAGAGAGACTTCATCAGCGCAATTGTCAACGCATAGATGAATGAACAAGTCCAAGGCTCCAGAGCCGACTCCATGAGCCTTGTAGAGAAGGTCCAGAAGTCCTTCAAGAAGCTTTGTGCTCTGCGGATGAACTTGTACAAGCCGGTAGCATGTTGGCTCTGCAAACTTCAGCGACTTGTGACTGTGTGCAGTCTGATCCGGGCCGTCTAGATCGAATAAAGGAGATAATTTCTTTCGTTGAACATTGGAGAAGTTCCCATGTTCCCAGCAGTCAATTCGTGCCGTGTCTGGATGCCACGAAGCGAGGATAGTCCACTTCGGAAAGAAATCATTGAGTACTTCTACAATTTCGCTGCTCTTCTGGCCCTGAACGATCGACTGAAGCTGCTTGATTTGTGCGTAGATACTCGAAAACCATCGCCGCTCAAGAAGCGATAACACTTGCTCTTGAATTCGCATACGAATCCCAGATTTTGCCAGAGCACGTTTGACGACTTGGAGGGGTATGAACATCGTTGCACTTCTGGCATCAAGTGTACTGACTAGCTCTGCGAATTTTGTAAGGGGTTGTCCAATTGCCAGAACAATCGATAGTAGTGCTTGGATAATTCTTCCCTCATCTCCGGAGACGAGAGAATGATCGATTTCACTCGCTAGACTGACGGTCCTCAAATATCTTCCAACTTCCATGTCCATCAAAGATTTAAGACTTTCCGAAGCTGCAGATGGTTGAAAAGTAAAGACGCAAAACAATACTGCAACATCCCGTGTAGAAGGGTCTCTGACACCATGGTCATTGACCAAATCGCGCAATACATTGTCGCATGAAGGTGTACGCGGGAGAACATCTGGATGCGTCAAGGCCAGGTACTCCTGTGTTGAACATTTCAATCCATCCAAATAAGTCGAATTGATTTCAGTTTGGCCATTGTTGAGGTACCTCAACACTTCGGATGAGTTCTTGACCTGTCCATACCACCACTCGCGGCTGCCTCGGATGAGATTAGCCTGTCCGCTAGCTGTTGAATCGACAGTTGATTTACGGTTCTTAAGTGAAGTTAACCACTTCATGGGTTGGGTTTGGAGTGAGTGCTCGAAGTTTTCCTGATGTGATCTTGGAGTGAGTGCTCAAAGCCTTCCTGACCTGACCTTGGAGGGCAAGAGGGGCGGTTCGGATCCACACCAGGCTGACAACTCGAATCGAGAGAAATGAAATTGAAAATTCCGAAAAAGCCGCCTTGGCGGGTAGATATCTGAAGATTCCCGGACTGAGACTAGCGGCGCGAGATCTGGTTCGCTGAGCACGATAGCTTGACTCTTATGAAAACTTGGAATGCGCCAGCTCAAGCACATGTGATTGACAAGTCAGAAAACCCACGTCAAGTAATGCATAATCCATGTTCATTGAAACATGGCCGTCGGCCACTGCAAGTTGGAGAGGCCGACTTCAGCCTAATGGCCAAGAGAATCGCAAAAATATGCCTCGATCGTATCCCACATCAGCCATAAGTTGGAAATTTGCCGCGGCCCAGTTGCCTGTCATCACAGAGTATCTGGTGGAAGCCTAGAGTCTCTGGTTTTGACATGTCCAAATGGAGTCACTGTTCAACGTGTTGCATTTTCGGAATACTGGTTATAAGCGTCGCCACTTAAAAAATTCCGATTCTGAAGTGGACGAAGAATTGAACATTATATCTGATCTTTACGATGCTCTTGAATCGCAACCCAAGAGCGTAGAAATACACGAGATAATTATTGAGGTATGGCAGAACCTTGATTGCGAAGGTAATGAACATCTTTAGCTAGCTTTTAGCTATCTTTATCCTTTATGTTAACGCTCTCCTAGAGGCGGCTATTGACACTGCCATCGCCCTTCTCGAGATTGACCCAAGCAACCAATTTGCAAAAGCCCATCTCAGGGATAAAAAGGAAATGGGTAATGAGATTGGCACGTCATCGAAGGACATACCTGGCCCCCATGAGGAGTTGTCACAGATGAAGACTCTCGAAGAAGGCTATCCGTCCTTAAAACAAGAAGCTGAAATGCTTCGAGTGGAGCTTGAAGCAGCGTTCTCATTTACCTCAGGTTCCGCAAATGAGGAGGAAGAAATACTCTCGAATCTACGATTAATTAGCAAAGGAAATGTTAGTGGAGCGATACCCATACCTCGGCCAGGATCGGTAAGAGAGATCGCACGGAAAATAATGGCATCACCTGGCCGGTGCATAGAACTTATTGTCGAAGACTTTGAAGCAGTTGTCTACTGGGCTTCATGTCAGGTTCCTCCACTAGAGAAAGACATTGTAAGAGAGCGATTGGTGAAACGGAAAAACCTTCTTGAAGCCTGTCTACCCGAGTCCATGCAACAGAAGTGTGTCGCAGCGTTGAGACAGATTGAAAGAGAATATTTAGAGAGAAAGTATGTCAACTCGGAAACAATGCTTGGAAGCAAGATTGAAGACATACCAAAAGCCAATTTTTTCGTTTCCGAGGACAATTATGCCTGGGATATGCAAGAGCTTACTTCCGCAATAACCGCTAACGACGGTGTAATGCGAAATCCACTAAGCAAGCAGATGTTCTCGGACTCGGATATTCGAACTATACTTGAGCACCCAATCGGGCAGCAACTGAAGCCTCTCCAACTGGCACAAAGTCAACTGAGGAAAGGTGTACGACCCGAGACAATCGACAAGATTGATAAACTCGGTCGTGTAATGCTGAATGACAAATCAATAGACACTGCACCAAGCCGACTGGCGATGGATGAGTTCCTCGCCTACGTCGCCACACTTCCTGACGCAGAGCAAAAGACCATCAATCAGTTGAAGATTCCAGCTGTTGATGGATTTACTAAGCAGCCGTTTGATTATTCGATAGGAGAATCTGTGAAGGACGCCAAGGCAAACACAACGTGTTTTCATAAGGTAAAGACTCATAATCCTAAGAAAATCTTTGGCAAACGGCTAACCAGAGTAAAGGTTGGCGATTTCCTGTCCCAAGCCTCAGCCTACCTTAGGAAGCAGTAGATTTAGGATGATAAGTTACTTGTTGATGATATTTCTCCGCTTATCTAAAGTGAAACGACCTGGATGAAGCCGATGCTAGGCTATCATAAGTCATCTAAGCTAAGCCACTTGTTGATGATGTTCTCCACCTATCTAGGTGAAACAATTTTGGTGAAGCCGGTGCCAAGTTGAAACTGATAAGCCATGTTAAACCAGGCCACTTTGAAGCGAATCTTTCCCTCTTCTAATCCATAGTAACCAGTCAACATTTGATCGAGTCCCAGCCGGAAACGAAGCATCATTCTTCATGAGCTTCACCATCAAACTCCACTAATCAACATTATCACCACTCTCCTGCTCTGCATTCTCAACAAGCCCAACCGTTACGCTGTCTGTTCTCTACGTATAACACCCTCTCCTCGTACGCAATCCAGTGACCAGTAGTTTGAACAACTCTACGATGTTGGTCGTGCTGACCGTGAAACAAGACCAACAAAGCAAACTGGGTACTTGCCGATCGGTAGGTTCTTCGATGCCTGCACGTGGCTGATGTCGTGGTAGGCGATGAAGAATTTCCAGCATGCGCTGACGATGGTAATGCCAATTTCTGGGTTGAATTTCTCGACGATCGGCCTTGGCGGATCAGGTTCTGCAAAGCTAAGCTTCGAAATGGAGGCATTGAAGAGAATAACATTGGCAGGGCTAGAAATGGCGCGGGTGATAGGACTTCCCATCTGGGCAAAATCTCTCTCCAACGTTTGTGGTTGAAGTTGAACTTGGGAATCAATCCCAACCGGTGCTCTTGTCATATCTATAGCGAGTAGTGCTGACGTATCGCGTGAGGAATGATGTGATCGATAGCTCGAGACAAGGGTGAGGAAACATTTCGGATTGGAGATGATGCTTCTTCAATCAACTCTTCTCACCACATCAAGACTTGATTCGCCTCATCATATGGTAGCTTGGAAACAACTACCAGGCCTCGATCTCTTCGTTCAACGTAGATTGAGAGCATCAACGACTCTTTGTCGCATCATTGTTTGGACCGGACCCACGTTTACTTCTGCAGCTGTCCTGCCTTAAAACCTCTCAACAACGAGCTTTTGCCTGTCTCCGACCCCAACTTATCCACGATCAACAATCAATTGAATCAGACGACCATGGACACCATCAGGCAGATGTTCATATCCCAGTCAGCAGATGGTCAACACCGCTGTCCAGCATGCTATCCCGGATGCTTACATATTGCCAGGACCAGCTGGTTCCGACAAGGCAAATGGTGGACTTCGCGACTGTAACATCGGCTACGGTACTCACGTTGAAGTAACTTTAGTGCGGTTGCTAAGTACTCCGTAGTGCGGCGGCCCTGCCATCACAGCCACGCTGATGGCGCTGAGCGATCGCAACATGCAGAGAATCAAGGCCACTCTCTGGCGCTATACGGCAAATCGGCTTACTTTGTCTTCATGGCATCTGCGACATCTTTTGGTGATATGAACTCCGGCCTTCAAGCTGGCACAATTCACGGTTCGGTCCGAGCCGAGTTTCATCACCACACGCCAGGTTTGTTGCAAAAGGTCCAAGATAGACAGCGCTTACCAGGATCACACCCCAGATCGACCGCAGACCCCACCAACACCCTCATCCACCGTGCCCTTCCGTCGTGACGCCGATTTCGTCGATCGCAAGAGAGTCCTCGATCAGATCCACCAGAAATGTGCCATACCAGGCTCGTGGACCGCGCTCGTCGGGCTGGGCGGCGTCAGGTCAGCGCAAAGGTGTCCTGCATGACCTACTACTAACTTCTGGCAAGGAAATTGCAGCTTGCCATCGAATACGTCTACCGAACCCAAGAGCGATTGCCTGACACATGGGTTTTCTGGGTCCACGCGAGCAACGCAGCCCGGTTTGAGCAGAGCTATCGAGACATTGCAGACTGCGTCAATCCCCCGGCGGCGGAACCCCACGGCCAACATATTCAAGCTTGTGCACGACTGGTTGCGCGATAGCAAGGGACAGTGGATCATCATCCTCGACAATGTCGATGATGTCAGGTTCCTGCTAGAGGCCCAGCCTTATGACTTTGGCAGCGCTTCCAAACCGCTGCGGGAATACCTCCCCCAAAGCCAGAACGGATCGATCTTCATCACAA
>Ga0335075_10005792_pt1 | contig 19118 bp, 18 predicted proteins | sample Lox_Sample_24_FD_206723 | JGI IMG/M metagenome (GOLD analysis project Ga0335075, IMG submission 206723) | Soil microbial communities from Loxahatchee National Wildlife Refuge, Florida, United States - Lox_Sample_2.4 | ecosystem: Environmental > Terrestrial > Soil > Wetlands | place: USA... | reverse complement strand
CTTGTACTTATCTTTGTTAGTATACTTTAATCTTATTAAAGCATATTCTAAAAGCCTTTGTTATATCTTTATTAACATATTGCTACTAAGAAGCTTATAGCGTGTCCACAGAAGCCCTTGGTAGAGATCTTCATACTAGAGACCAGCAACAAATATCGTGTTGAAGTTCCTTTGAAACCGTTAGGCCAACCGGTTATTGCTAGGAGCTTATTAGAAGTATAGGTGAGTTTCTTTTGGGAAAGTGTTTCAACCACTACATACCATGCAATATAATGTCCATGCCGGTCATCAACAATAGACCATTCTTGAAAAGCCTCACTCAAGAGGTTCTTCAGAGGATCATAGCAGCTGACTGGTGAAGTTGGATGGGCTTCTGTAGCTCGGCAGCTTTTGTATTCCCAGAACATCATCCCGCGCCCAAAATGAACGATTGCTAGAGCCAAAATCCGCTCTTGAAAGACTCAGCCTCTTGTGGCCGGGTTAGAGCTTTCCATGCAACGCTTAAGAGTTTCTAATCAAGGTCTAATCTATATTGCGCAGGCGCAAATTGAATATCTAGACATGGCCAATGATATTCGAATTGCTACTTCTTGTCTCCTTGGGGAGAACAAACCGGAATGGCGGTCCAATGCTCCTAAGACGCAGAGGTTCAAATAGCCATACTCGTATATACGTGACATTCAAGGAATTTCCCTCCGCCAATCCTGTAGTGAATCTTGTATTATGCATAACGAATCTATCCAAAGATATCAGAGCCCTAACTTCCTCGTGGCGATAACAGCGTCCCTAAATGTGGCAGGGGCTCAACCACCAAGCCACAGCGCTCTCTCGCTAGAATTGAAAAGGCGCTAAAATGTAACACGGCAGCGGGCGAGTGGACAGATTAACAGCATAAAATGATTAATTACTTAAGAAAATAGGGTGCTTTTGCACCCTATGTCATACACAAAATCTATCCTCTGGCATGGGTGACCCGGCCTCCGGCATAGGTGAGTTAGCCTTTGGCCGCTCCATGAGGACTAGGCTGACTCGTACGGTTCTTATAACTAATTTTGACGTATAAAGTCTCTAAAAGTTATGCTCTTATATATAACATAGTATCGTGGTAGTAGAGAAACACAGCGCTCAAAATAGTGAACGATAGCCTAGAAATTTAGCGAAGTTGTCCCTGAAAATTAGCGATCTCTCAATGAAATTTTAGCGACTCCTCTATCTGAAAAGTACCCGTAAGTAATTAGAAAACCTTGAAACTCTACATATGCGCCCGAAAATGTAATAGCATTTCAGATAATAAATTCTTACGTGTTTTCTTACTAGGCGCACTATATTAAAACTTTACTTTTTGGCAATCTATTATTATAATTATTATGTTTTCTGGATTTGGGTTCGGTGTGCACGGACCAAGTCTAATCCGACTCCACGGAGTCAGCCCAATAAGCACGCGGAAGAACCTCCGTAGTCGGCAAGCACACACCGCCTCAACAGTCGCGGCAGCATATAAATGATATCTTATGCTCTTCTTGATCTAGTTCCCATGTTATCTGTTTGAATAGGCAAAGACGTGTGTATTCCCTAGACTATTCCCAACATAACGTACTCAGCAAAATGTCTTCCAATATCATGAACAGAGAGACACTAAGGGAAGAACATAAAATCGACATTCCATCCTTACCCATTTTGGCAATCAGAGGGCATGTTTGTTTCCGATGCTTATCGCCATCTGAGCATCTGAGCAAATGTGCAGGATGTAAGCGGGCTGTATATTGCGGCAAGGCTTGTCAAAATCAAGATTGGCAGGTCCAGCACAAGAAGGATTGCAAGATTCTAAAGAGGATTAATGCGATAGAGGTACAAGAAACAGTTCCATCGAGATCACGCGAACTTTGGACGCTATCATTGGTACGTTATTAGTGACAGACTTCGAGGCTTTAGAGGTCAATATCGATTTCATTTACACGAACCTTGCATATCGCTAGCACTTGGAAGTGCCTCCCCTAATACCATCTTAGAAGACCTTTTTAATACATGATTTGTACCACAATTTGTGATGCAAGACTCATTAGATAGCTGTCGGTACTGTCAACATATCTGGTGGTTTCTAACGTATAACGCAGATGGCAAAAGCATATATAATACAGGGTTTAACAAAGGACGAAATACCTGGTGGTATAATATCGTTAGTCATCTTCTACCGAACATTTTAATTCACATTTGCTGATCTTTTCTACTAAAGAGCTCAGCCATACTGTACGGTTTGCCACCGTAGCGCCATGCAAATTCCGCAGTCAACAATACTCAAACCATGCCCAGTCTGCCATCTGGTGTTCACTTGTGAGACTTGTCCTTTACCACTTTCCCACGAATGCGAGTTATACCAGCAGATAGGCAGTATAGAGATGTTCAGGATTAAGCAGTTTGAGGATTCTGGTCAAGTCTGGTGCAAAGCCCCAACTGGAACTCCAAGGTCGTCGTATCGAGCTCTTTTGACAGCAAATAATTGGCATGAATACTTTACAGAAATTTCCGACAAGAAAGATTTGGTCGGCAACTTTGTCAAGCTGGACTTTAGTCTAGACAAAACGATCCTCCAAACCTTGCCCGGTTTAGTAATGCAAAAAATAGAACAGGCGTGGCTGTTCCTGCTCATTGCTACGGAAATATTAACTATGCCATTGACAATTCTGGCAGCACTAGAGGATAGCTCAAATGACTTGCCAACTTGGAAGACTATCTCGATACACCTGGTGGGAGCTCACGGGAAAGAATTCCAGAATTTGATGATCTTCGAGGAGATCTTGCACCTTGTCCCATCCCTTCAAACCCTCAAAATTATCCTCGTCGGACCGAATTCCGCCTCCGCCGCTGAAGGGACGAAAAATGAAATTGCATTAGAGAGCTGTCCAGCATGCACATCCCGTGGCAGGGAAAGAATAGTGACACTCTACAGAGGCTTATATCATGACTATGTGGAAGAGTCCCAGTATCAGAAACCAGATTTGGCAGTTCTATTTCACAGTGGTCGTTCACAAGCCGAGGAGGAATCATGGTATCCTACCACCAAGTTTCTAGTAGAGTCGGGGACATTGACACTCTGTACAACGTACACCCATCGGGAAGCACAAGAAGAGGTAGCTGAACTCGATAGACTTGGGGCACGATTCGTAAGACGGCCAGAAGTCAACAAGTGGAAAAGTCTCGTTCCAATTCCAGAACTTTTAGAGGGTGGAGAGCATGCAATGTATTATAATAATTACTATAGATATATTTTTAAGGGGAGGCGATAAGTATCATTATTGCCGTAGGACGAGTGTAGAATTATAATAGGGTTAATATTCATTATGTCGATTTGGACTTTAAACTCGATGTTCAACAATGCATTCAACAGCGTAAGTAATTGCATTTAGATGCATATATTGTGGAGGGGATGAAGGGATGTGCCGTCGAAGTGCATGATCGTCAAGGTAATAGGTAGGACAGCGTGCAAGCTCGAAGCCATGGAATAGCTGGCAATAAGGACGAAGGCAACGCTCAGCGCAATGCTCAAAACACACAAAAGAAAAGACTGTATTCCATGTCCGTAAAGCTTCCTATTAAAACCCGTAAAACAAACTATAAAAGCACCCGTAAACTTAAGGATGATCCGTAAAAGGTGATGCTCGAAGGTAGTCTACGAGCTAGCTAAAAACACTAATGCTCCCGGTACAAGAACAACCATCGCCCAGAATCATGTAATTTTGTAGGGGACCACGGAACCCCACTACAATATATATACTGCATTCGAGGTTCTTTATAGCTCCTCGAGTTATATTTATAATATTCGCTATTTAGAATTCGCATCAATCGCAACGGGAGAACTTCATCGAATGTGCATATCCAAAAAGTCACTGCCCGTATATAGATCACTACTTCCTCCGCCCTACCATTGGCAATTGCACCCCCAAAATACTTCCACTTGCTCTATAGCCTCTGCCACTGATGTACTTGCCTAAAATCTTAAATCGAGAAGCTAGGGTTAATAAGGACCTGTTGAATATAAAATTCCCTTTCTCTCATTTGTAGTAGTCTCATATAGGCGTTAGTAGGTTTTCGAAAGCCATCTTCATCCTTCCAAAATGATTGTAGCCCTCACGCCTGACATCAATCCTGAGGTCCATGATGATTGAGGGCAGTTGAAGGTGAAATGAGAGGGCGGCACGTTACATAGTGAAAATTATCAGCATAGCAACCGTTGATTAGCCGTCAGCCAATGAGAAACCATGTTGCCGCATCCATTGAGCAGATACTGGCTGCATTACTATAAGAAATATGCAGCTGATTCAAATCAATGGATTCTTGGCGAGGCTTATAACTATTCCCAAATTCGAGCTTGGGAGGGCAGTTTGAGGCTCATTTCGGGGGCCTATAGCCAGGTGAGGTATGGTCTACATTGCGGCTCTGAGCTGAAACTATTTAAGGGGTCTGCAGCAGTGGGGATCAAGACTTACATATTTTAACACACATTAACTAGCCAACATCCTTCCTTAACTCTTTATTCTTGGAAACGCGCCCGGAACTGTACGCTCAAGGTGCTTGCTTACTAACATATACGTCACCAACCGACACGCGTTCCACAAACTATCTGTGTGATTCCATTCGCCCCATCTTCCCAAACGCTTCTAAGGCGAATATTATGCCCCTTCACGTTATAAGCATATTTGCACACAATTTCAAACTTTTTTCTTCAAGTCTGAGAAAGTTATGTTAGCTCTTGGTGTTTTGCTACGCACCACGAAGAGCGAGGCGATTTTGGAATGGACAAATGGAATCCCATGGATACCTCTAGCAGTGTGGGTTTCCACTATAGGCTCATACGGCCCTGGTCATCCTAGCTGTGCTGCTTTGATACATTACAACTCAGGAATATTGAACAAAGCCCAAAATGACGTGCTACTAATAGCCTCAATCACTATACCCATACAAGACCAGATATGAGACTCATACATGCCTTCACTATCGATATCTATGAATTCACAGGTGCCGAGATCCCTCCGTATGCCATACTGTCGCATATATGGACAGCATGGGAAGTAAGCTTCGTCGACATGCAAGAGCATCATAAGGCAGCGATTTCAAAGGCCGGATTCAATAAAATCAAGATGTGCTGCCAGAAAGCAGCTTCAGACGGCTTTGGATATGTCTGGATTGATACCTGCTGCATCGACAAAAGCAGCAGCGCCGAGCTCTCCTAGGCCATCAACTCTATGTTTCAGTGGTATCAGAAGTCGCAGGTCTGCTACGCATACTTGGCTGATGTGCTGAGCGTGGAGAATCTTGGGCTGAAGAATGCAGCGTTCGCAAGAAGCCGGTGGTTTACCAGGGGCTGGACTCTGCAGGAACTCATCGTCCCTTCAACAGCCAAGTTCCTTGCCAAGGACTAGATTGAGATTGAGACAAAGGCGAGCTTGTGGAAGCAGTTAGTGGCGATTACTAGAATATCCCCATAATAATTAGTGGTCGTTTCCCTTTGAACACGGCTAGCGTCGCACAAAGAATGTCTTGGGCCGCTCGAAGAGAAACGACGAGGGCAGAAGGCATGGCGTACTATCTGATGGGCTTGTTCAGAGTTAACATGCCCTTGCATTATGGAGGGGGAGGGGAGAGCTTTTGAGCGACGTCAGCTTGAGATCATCGAGACGTCGAATGATCATTCTATATTTTGCATAGGTAGGATGCGGGCAGCTTCCCGGTCTCCTTGCGCACTCTCTGGCCGAATTTGCTCACTCTCGGGGACCTGCCCTAATTTCGACTGCGTTGATAATAGAGCCCAAGAACCAAACTCGATGACCAACTTTGATTTATTTATTAAGCTTCCCGTGAGTGACTTCAATAGAAGCGCAAAGTTGCATATGGCTGGGCTCAATTGCAGGTATGGTTGGAACTTGACATCGTGTGGCAAGCGAAACTTTAAACGCGTTTTCTGTAATCGATTTTATTTATCGAGCAGCCATCATACAAATGGTCGTATTTACGTTGAGCAAATCAGCATCAAGCGGACTAGCTCAATTACACCAGGTTTCGCGGATCCTCAATCTGATACTGGTGTTGGCACAGTAATCCAGCAGTTTCGAAAAAGGCAAGTGGTCTTTGCGCCCCGAAGTGACAAGACCACCATCGAAAGCTTGGTCTCCGCTTCATTTTCAGCCACGGTGTGGGTTCCACGCCAAGCTCTCTGGCTTTGTTCAGGGGATGGATGTGCAACGTGCCGTCCCGAAGACCGATGCCTTAGATTCATAGACGTAGAGGATTTCTCTTATATCAATCTCTGTATTATCAGACTTGTGATAATGTCAATTCTCCATCTGTTCCGTTTTGAGCTCCCGTATGTGCTTCTTGGATCTTAACTGGTCTACCCTACATGATCCGAAATAACAACATCTCAATACCCGGTATAACCATGTATTGCCTTCTGTTGCCATTCTGAATCCTCTCGTTGGTACCAGGTGTCTCGATCGCTCTTGTGAATAGTTGGCCTTGTGTAGCTGCTCTTGTATGCCTTGAACAGTAAAGGCCGCCCATTTGGAAAAGAACGCTTGGAAATCCACAATTTCTTATCCGATCTAGCATGTCCCATCAGTGCAATAGCACTAGCTCGTGATGCTGTCGAAGATGTGAGATCTAGCCTTGTAAATGGAAAACTCCAAGATTTAAAATAGAGAGATATGCGTGTCTGTCATATAAAATGTTCTATCCTAATCATTCAGAATTTTCCATCACTGCCACAAAAGAAAACATCATATCATACATCATACAATCATATCCAACCTCTACATCCCCAGTCTCTAAACCTCAATGGTAAAATGGGAGATCTGCGAGTAATATGCATGCACGGCCAATTCCAAAATAAACACATCCCCGAACACCGTCGCGCCATCAAAGCCCCCAATAACAAACAGCCTCGAGTCATGCAGCACCGTCCCATGATATCCCCTCCCAGTAGGCGGCTGGCCGTATATCTTCCGCTTATCCCATTGCATCGTAACAAGATTCAAGAGTAGGACTTCGTTAGAATATTCTACGCCATCATGGCCACCTACCACGAAGAGATAAGATCCGACGATCGTAGCAGTGTGCGATAGCCGTGGGTACGAGATGGGGATATTGACCGCTTTCCAAACAAGTGTCTCTACGTCGAAAACCCAGACATCACGGAAGCATTCTCCGCCGTCGGAGCCGCCGAAGATGATGAGCTTGCTGCCGACCATGTTTGCAGTGTGATAGCCACGTGCTTTTGGCTTCGTCTCGACAACAATTTTGGTATCCTTGTCTTCTTTCTCGCTAGGTGGTGATCCCGTGGACGCAGACACGAGCTTCCAGCTCATCTTGTTAATGTCTGCAACGTCGAGTCTCCAAACGTCGTTCAAGGCTCTGATGCCGTCACCGCCACCGAAGACGTATATCCCATTGCGGTAAAAACAGGCAGTGTGCGCTCTTCTCTTGCTGGGCGCCGTGCCGCTTACTTTTGGCTTTGACCAGCGGAAATTGACGGTGTCGAGGACGTAGACGTCGTTGTAATATGCGGGCCCGTCACCTCCGCCAAAAACGACCAGTTTCTTGCCGACTGCTGTACATGTCATTGCTCGTAATGAGAGGGGGATTTCGCCTACGACGTGAGGGCAGGACCAATAGAAGGCATCGGCGTCGAAAACGTAGAGTTCATTAAAACATGACCGAGAGTCGCAGCCGCCGAAAATGTATATATTTGACCCTATCAGTGTTGTAGTATGTGCTCGTAAGGCGGTATGAGAGGCTCCAGATGTGGGCGCTCGCGACCAGTACATCCCCGAAGCTGGTGCTGGAGCGACATCTGGTGCGGTCTTGGGGTCCGGAGGAGGCGGGAAGGACGTATGGGGCCCCCTCGCAGGCTTTGAAGCTAGAGCTGTCGGTTTGGGAGTGGTTGTAGGAGTTGGCGAAGAGGTAGAAGTAGATGGCTTGCTTGCGATGGCAGATGTGGAGCGCAAGGCTACAGGACGTCGTTGATCATCCTTGCCAGATGTCTCACTCGACGTCGTCGCCGCTGGTACAGGACTTGTTCGATGGGGTAATTCGGATGACTTTATGCTTGCTATGCCATTGCTCAGCGGCGGTAGCTTCGGAACGGGTGCGGGAGCCGGGGAAGGCGAAGACTTGGGTGCAGACTGTGAGCGACTGCGAGAGTCTTTTGACGATGAAGAAGATGACGCCTTGCGCTTGTCAGCGCTCTTGGTAGAGAGGTGACCAGGAGTATGACTTCTTGGGATCGAATTTTCTTTGGACGGTACTGAGTCTTCCGGTATATCTTGTGGTCTCGTGTCGGATGGAGACAATTGGATTATCTTCTGGGAGCGGACAAGCTTCGACTTGCTCGGCGATCGAGCCTTGTCCAATGACTTCTGCTGATCAGCCATTATGTAGTCGCCCTGTGCACTGTAGTTTAGACAGCTTTGTTCGCATTGTCTGTCAAAGTCGGTGGAAAGGTGAGAAGGAAGAGAGCGAAGTGAACTCGAAATGCCGGTTTATATTACAGTCGGAGTCGGAGACATATCATAATCCACGATCACCCCTGCATCATGAAACTAGAGGCGTGGGGTTATCGTTAGGTGGCGGCATCAATTGATGTTTTGATGTACGGTACCAGACACTGTGGGATATGAAGAAAGGATCATATTTCCGCCGCGTAGATGTTCCATCAATGGGAATGAGGGATGCGTGCAGGACTCGTAGTGAGATTCTACAGGAGCACCGCCACAGCCATCGTGGCTTCGCTCCAAGGAACCCCACCCACTGAAAAATTGCGCTAGAGACAAGGCTGCACAAGACCCAAAATTATTTTGAACCAACGCCAGAAGCCGTCTGAAGTTCAGCTTGATGACGCAACAAAAGCAATATCATTATCATCTACGTCGCTACGTATGAAACTGCATGATGAATGGCAATGCAGATCCGTCGGAAACTCCTCAATCTTTGAAGAGACCTCTAAATATCGTGCTAGCGGACGAACCGCAAACCCCACAACCAATACAACCGAAGCACTCAGCAGCAGCAGAAACCAATGGGGTGAAAGCTAATGGAGTGAACGAGACAAACGGAGTTCGTCAAGAAACATCGGATTCTGGAGAGCCAGCTTCCAAGAGAGTGAAACTCGACGATGACAGGCCAGCAGCAGAGTCGCAGAGGGCGGACGCAAGAGACAAAGTGAATGGAGTGGCATTGGTTAAGGAAGAGTAAGCATTCAAGACTCTCAAGCATTTCCGTAGATACAATTGATTCACACTGACCCAACCCTAGATATCTCGTCAAACCGCACGGCAGTAGGATATCGGAAGCCATCTCGAACCCGGTAGAGACAGACGATGCAGCAGAGAGTCGCCTTCGTGCAGATGATCGTGACGGAGATAACAAGGGAGGCGGCAAGAAGAAAAAGGCAAGGGGGCAAAATACAGGACGACAGTTTGGCTTTTCTGATGACACGATAAAGCTATGCAATAGCCGAGCAAATTCTGCTGAATTCTCACCAAAAGAGTGCAGCTATGGAGAGAGATGCAACATGGGCCATGATCTACGAAAGTATTTGAAGGAGGGCAAAAGAGAAGATCTGAATACATTCAACGGGAAGTGTCCTGTATGGGAGGTCAATGGCAGATGCTATGCTGGTTGGAAATGCCGCTTCGTTACAAGTCATATGGAAGAGATCGAGAGAGAAGATGGACGGAAGGAACTTGTATTAACGATTGATCCGGACAGGGCTGCGACTGCAGCTATTGATGAAGATGAGAACCGTGCCGGTGTCTTCAATGTGGTTTCAACGAAGGAAAAATTGGATCTTTCCAGGCGAAGAATCAAGTCTGAAAAGGCAGACAAATACACAGAATGGCTCGATAGAGATGGTAAAGAGCTCGAAAAGATCTACCACAAGAAGAAGGAGGATGAGACGAAGGAGGAAATTAAGGATAATAGGGCTCAGTACATCGAACCACCATTCCAACCTTCTGAGAAGCGACGTTTATACTTTGGTCCCGAAACACCAGTCCTCGCACCATTAACGACTCAAGGGAATCTACCGTTCCGCAGATTATGTGTTGAGCTTGGAGCACAATTGACTTATTCTGAGATGGCCATGACAGCGCAACTCCTTCAGGGCGGAAAGTCTGAATGGGCGTTGATGAAGGCTCATGAGTCGGAATTATCTCCCCCGCGATTTATAGGCTGTGGGTCAGTGGTACAAGGATACAATAACTCTAAAGACCTAAAGTTCGGCGCACAAATCTCTGCTAACAAGCCGTGGCAAGCATTTAAGGCTACAGAAGTCCTCACCACCCTGCTTCCGCACTTGCGACTTATTGATCTCAACTGTGGATGTCCTATCGATCTCGTCTTTCGCCAAGGAGCGGGCTCAGCTTTGCTTGATGCCCCGTCGAAGCTTGAAAAGATTATTCGGGGCATGAATGTAGTATCTACGGATGTTCCAATTACTGCAAAGATCCGGATGGGGACTAAGGATAATAGGCCCACAGCTACGAAGATCATCGAACGTCTCGCATTTGGTGGAATAGAGATGCAAGATCGTCTAGGGCCCCCTGGATGTGCGGCAATCACCTTACACGGCCGCAGCAGGCAGCAGAGATACACTCGGAGTGCTGATTGGAGCTATATTGCAGAATGCGCAGCTCTGATAAAATCGTTCAACGTCAAGAAAGATGCACTATCCGATACCGCCAATGAGCCTGACGGTCGTCAATTATCAAATGGAGGAAGGATGTATTTCATCGGGAACGGGGATTGTTATTCTCATATTGATTATTATGACCACATCAACAAAGCAGGCGTTGATTCCGTCATGCTTGCGCGTGGGGCTCTCATCAAGCCCTGGCTATTCGAGGAGATTGAAAAGGGTCAGTACCTTGACAAGTCCGCTTCGGAACGCTTAGGCTATGTCGAGAAGTTTGTTCGATATGGACTTGAGGCGTGGGGATCTGATGAGATGGGCATAGGCCAGACAAGGCGATTTCTGCTCGAGTGGCTCAGCTTTGCGCATAGATATGTTCCGGTTGGGATTCTGGACCATCTGCCGCCGAGCTTGCAGGATAGACCTCCAGCGTACAGAGGCAGAAATGATCTGGAGACTCTACTTGCCAGTGACAATTATAAAGACTGGATCAAGATTAGGTAATACTCGTCCGTTCTAGTTTACGACTTAGATGCTAATCCTTCGTTTAGTGAAATGTTCTTAGGATCCGCTAATCCTAATTTCCAATTCCTGCCGAAACACAAGTCTAATAGTTACGAGATCGAAGCCGAAGGCTAACTAAGGCATGTCAGAAAACAAGCAAAAAGCACTGGGGCGACAGATAGCATTGCGGGCGTTCTAGAGGAGAAACGAAACAGCACGTGACATGAGATGTGACAACATAGGAAATAGATGATTGCATAGCGGAGCTGTTAATATTAAAATAAGTAATAAACGAGGTTGATTGTACTCTATGCGTGCTCATCTGAGTTACAATGCGGCATCTAAATAAGCTTTTTCAAATGACAAAATTGAGAGTTTCCACATGCTCGCTATGATCTGCTTCCACAGAAGCCGCGCCACATCCTTAAACTTGGCAGCCACACTTGGTACCTAAGCGATGACGTTGCTCCTTGGCACAGATACAGTACTTTCACCAAACAACAGCTCTTCACACGTTTCCACATCTCCCAACCAACCTCTAAAATAACGCGTGCAATCCCACCTACAAAGCTCTACACTTCCTGTCCGACCAATGTAAGCTTCTCCTTTACCGTAAATGAGAAGCAGCATCCTGCATTCAACTACCTGAATTCTCGCACATTGCTAACTCGTCACTTCAACAGAACACAAACACCAACTCCACACGGTCACAGAAGACTCTGACGCCAAGATGACTCTCTACTATAGTCTGGTGAGGTTCACAAGCGAATGGCTCCTTTGGCGTGTTGCGGGTTTGCTAATTCGGTGCGGCAGGTGTTTCTACTCCTGGTGGCCGAGATGCTGCTATTCGTGCTTCTCATCATACCTCTTCCCTTCACATGGAGACTGAAGGTAAGCCTCGATATCTCATATATTGTTTCAAGGCAATATCAATGGAAGCTAACATTAGTATAGCTCTACACATTCATCAGCGGTAGGTCGACCCTAGATATATACGTCTGCGGGAAGCAATCTAACACATTTCCTAGAGAGTGTTTGGGTCGCAAAATTACAATACGGACTAAAGATCACCTTCATCTTCATCCTGATCCTGTTCATAGACAGTGTGAACCGGGTGTAAGCTGAAACTATCCCTCTTCAGATGCTCGTTGCTGACGCCCTCCAGCTACCGAGTTCAGGTCGAGTTGAGTTCCTATTCAAATGATAACGCTCAAGGGTATAGATACCTTTGCCCAATTTTCTAAACTCAAAATTGACCATTACCTAGTAGGGCCACTGTTGTAGGCTCCGAGCGCATGGAGGTGCAAGCCCGAAAATTCTACTCGCAGCGAAACATGTACCTCTGCGGCTTCACACTCTTCCTATCTCTAATCCTCAACCGCACATACATGATGGTTTGTCCCCTCCCTCCATGCCCCGTCTTATTCTCAACTAACCCCTTCCTACTCTCCAGATCCTCGAGACCCTCAAGCTCGAAACAAAGCTCAAGCAATATGAAGGCGACGCCAAGGCCCAAGGCAAGGACGGGGCCAAGCTCCAACAAGCAGGTGCCGGAGCGGAAATCGGCAACTTAAAGAAGCAGCTGGAGCAGAAGGAGCGTGATTTGGAGAATTTGAAGAAGCAGGCTGAAGGGTTGAATAAGGAGTATCTCGAGTTGAGCGATAAGTATGCTGCTACGCAGCCTAGCAGTGGACCCAAAAAAGACAGGTGAATGGGTGCCTTGGGGTCCCGTGATATCGAGGCTTGTTCCAGCTTTGATATCTAGTGCTCTAATAGGGAATTGTGCTGTGTGCCAGGAGACAAATGGATATTGGTTTCGGTGGATGGTCTGATCATAGAACATGTGATGCGATGGTGTGCGTATGAATCTAAGTTGGTTGAGGTCTTATCAGGAGTACAGTAAGAATGTACTCGTAGGAAATTACTCTAGTCGTACGTAGGAGTAGGCGGCAGAAATCGAAAATGTCACCTTTCATCGGCATCAATCTTTTTCTGTGCTTAACCGAAGCTCACCTTGTGAATTTGGGGCCACAATCGTCACTTTTGTCATACTTCGCGCGAAGCATGCTTGGATCATACATCTGACTACACGGAGGACAAGGCAAAAAGGATTCTTCTGACGGACCGTGTTGTGTGATTTAATTTTGTTGTGTACGAAAAATGTGATTGTTGAGAATCATAGTCATATTGATGTTCATATTCTTCAGCTGCCGCCATCGCCATGCCGCACATCCAATCATGGGTTACCGTCCACAACCTCAGCTATAATTATGATCATAAACGTTCGTAGTATGGTGCGGGAGAGTCCAGTCCAGTCCAGTCCCACGCAGTCAAATCCAGTCAAGTTAAATCATGTTCATCCTTCGGTAGTGCATGAAGCGCAGACTCAGCGCTCGTTTTTGAAAACCACAGGACGACCATCAACCCCGGTCTTGGGCTTCTTGACTCTTCTCACTGCATAGATTTCGAGCTCGTCTGGGTCAAGCTTGCGCTCCTTCTTCAGTGACGGAGTGAGATTCTGACGCTGAGACGTGGGAGTGGATGTTGGCCGGGCCCTGAATTCATCTCGAGAGATAGAACTCCAGCTGCTCCTCGGCGTGACGAATAGAGGGTCTGGCTCATCATCATCAGACGTAAGGTCGATGGCGCGCTTGCCAGCTGCTATATGGTTTACATTGAATGGCCGTCGGTGACCCCCGGAAGAGTTGGTGGTGGTTTGGATTTCGCTTCCGGGTTCTTCCTTGATGGTGATACTTGGTTCTGGTTTAATGAGTGGGACCCCCTGGAAGAGAAGTTGTCAGTGCTTGAGAGAACGTTTCAAGTTAATGACTACATACAGTCATCTCTGCATGCTTTTGCATGGCAAAGAGATTAACCTCTCTTAGGGTGAGGTCTTCGAAGCTGTGGTGAGGAGACGTGCCGTTTTGTCTTGCAGTATTTGTACTTGCACGGGTCAAGGATTTCAGCATTTCTATATCATCGTACCTCATACGTGCCAGCCGAAGTCTCTGTTCTGAAGTTAGTTCAGCCACGCTGGGTGGTCCAGGGGGCTCAGGGCTGGGTGTGCGAGGGATGATGAGCTCCTTCTGCAAATCATCTTGAGAATTTGAGGATCAGCCCCTATATCTACAACCAATCTGAAAGTTAACTGACCTCTCGATCTGTATTTAAATCTGAAAACGCCAATCGGGCCATTCCAGCCGTGCATGTATTTAGCTCCTTGGTAGAAAGATGGTGCAGACAGTATTTCTTCTGAATCGTATCTGTAAAGTTCAGTAACTCCCCGTAGGCGAAGGGAAGACGGAATTACGAGATGCTGTGTGAGATGGCTTGACCCCCAAACACCTTCTCCGGGATTATGCCCAAAGCACCTCTCAGTTGCTTTGGCTTTGGCTTCACACTTCTGCAATGTTCCAGCTGGTGGACTCTAACCTCAATTTGCCCGATCTTCTTCAGTTCTTTGACTTCCCTCTCGCTCAGATATCTCGTCTCATCATCCGCTGCTGTCATAAGCACGTGTATGAATGACAAATAGAATACATACTTGTGTGCAGTTTGGAAAATCTGAACCTCTTAAGCTTGGCGCCTTCCGCGTCATGCGTCTCAACGCCATGAACATCGAACTCCCATTCGTCGTCATCCTCCAAACTATCAGGACTGCATAAATGGCTATCGACATTCTCTTCACAGCCGTCCGGTATGATTGCGAAGCCAAGTTCATCGCAATCATGCTGATAGGGCTTGCCAACCTTTAGCTTGAAGAAGAATTCCGCATCACTTTCGGATTCAATATATTTCGAAACAGTCTTGTGTTTCCACTTTTGTATGACTTCATCGTTATGATCATCATATTCTGCTAGTTGCAACCCGTTTGACCAGATCGTAACTTCGACACCTAGAAGACTTTCGAGAATAGCCATATTGAAGTTTATGTAATAGGAAAGATATAAGATGCTAGGAAGGACGTTATGTGAAATAGCCAGTACCTGAAGAATATCTACGTCTTTGAAACGTCTTAGATGTTGTGGCAGCTTGAGGTGAATAACACGAAGGGTTGTGAAAGATCAAGTATCGAAGTGAAGGTGGCGGGATGGTGCAGCTCTTGCCTGGACTTGATCTTTATCCTTGGAGATATTATAGGCATTCCATGCTGGGATAGAGTTTGCAAAAATCCAGGATGTTGGCCCAGAGGAGACATTAAAAGAGAAAAGCTAGCAACGGGGATATGAGATAGGGGAAAGAGTAGCTCTCGTTCAGAGTGAACTTCTTTAGTGAAGATGTCGATGACGTGGAATTATCTTGAGCTGAAGTCGATCAGGCCGTGGGGGATGAAGGATAGCATCGCCCAGACCCTCCCCTGGGTACACCGGCTAATAATAAGGAATCCGTCTGCCACCTAATTTAGGTTCTGTCTTGCCCGGTAGCATGTAACTTTTTATAACAAATGTTACAAACTTGACGTTAGGGTATACGAATATGTGCTTTAATCTGCCTTATGCTCAAGTGCTGCTTACAAGTACCTGCATCTATCAACATCAATACTTATAATAACTTGGCAAGTATGTTGAGAGATTGTTCTTAATAAGGCCATATTTTTGAGCAGTCCATGTTTGCTATTAGCATAGTTGTCTCGCAGCAGTTTTTGTGCTGGAAGCGAATGTACAGTCACCCTGTTATGTTTTCTATTTACTTCCTAAAGTTTCTTGTTGATTCCAGACAATACTAGATTAAGGCCCATCTGTAAGCTTGCGTGTGTTTAGCAGATAAGAGCAAACTTTTTCGTTCCCTGGGGTACTATCGCAGTGCAGCATGTCCAACAAACTTCTTCAGGTAATATGACGGGCGCAAAGTTACGTTTAACGCAAATTGCGACGGCTGCAAGTCGTGCAAGCCAGTTTTTATGAGTCTGGATGGCGATTGTGCCCGTTTGTGGTGCTTCAATAAGTTCAGCCCAATTCTCGACACTAACTGCAGAGAGATGCGGGTTTTCGAGGCATGCAGCACCATAGGCATTTGCTTCTTCCCGAAGCCGGGCTAATCGGTGCTCATTGTGCGAAGGACCGTGAGTTGCACCATAAATAGTAGATCTAAATGCCTTTAAGACATCCACTTCGGCGACCCATGACGCCCCATCATATACAGAGACCAAAGTTTCGACGAGGACTGCAGGTCGATCAATGGCATGCTGGTAGGTATGCTCGGCGATCAAAGGAACTTCGTAGTCAGTAAACGATAGGTGAATCGATGTTTGCCGGAAGTAATCTTCACGAATACCAGCAAACTTCTTGTGATTGATAGCCATCCACTGTTCTGGATCTGGTTGTCGTGTTTTGACTTCTGGTGGAGAGATGAGGAATGTAATGCCTGCCCGACCGACATTTCCTACAACTCGGCTAATTTCGGTTGGATTTGGTTGCTTGAATGGATCGCATAGCAAAGCTCTGGCAACATAGAGTGAATTACCCGAAGACATCGCAAAGACTTCTGACAGTGTTTCTGGGTTGAGATTGCATGTCCCGGATTCGAACATTGCCACGCATGCAAAGGCTTGAGGTAGTGTTAGCCGTGGCTGGGGCCCGACGGGATATTTAGGGACCGTTTCCGGAATCCATTTCGATTTATTCAACGATTGTTTTAGAACAAGCGCGGAGATAGTAGCGCCTGGAAGCAGATAATAGATTTCTGCCATCATGACACATGCTCGAAGGCATGCAATCTGGGTTCCTATAGACGGTTGAGAAGTAGACAAATGGTTATAAACTTTTTCTGTGTCAATATTGCTCGCCGTGAAGTATTCATCTAATACAGCAGGATCTGGAATCAGTTTCGCCACTGGACGATGCAAGCCATTGATGCAATACAGCGCGGCGATATGTACGTCGCCAGTGAAGAAGAATTGTGGGATGGCTGATCGTTTTGCGTCGCAATTGCCGATCTTGTCTAGTAGTATCCTTAAAGCATCATGAAATTCCAGTGATCCGCTGAGAATGAGACTTGTGACATAAGACCGTCGAGATTCGTTACACCAGTCGTCGAAGTTGTGCGCATATTCTGCGATAGGAAGAAAAAGCTCACCACGATTCTCAATTTCTAGCCGCCGCTGACCGATTGGGATTACTGTTTTGAGCTCTTGAATATCGGTTAGCATTTGCATCCTCTTTGTGAGGTCAGAATCGCCTTGATCCGCGTCAAAGCCATCGACAGGCGAATTTTTCAACTTTGCCTGGAGTCTTTTCTGTTCTTCCTGTTCTTCCTGTTCTTCCAGTTCTCTCAGTTTCGTAATAGCTTCAGCTACATTTTTGATGTCCTCAATTCGCCGGTAGCAGAGCAACAGCTCGTGACTATCAAGGAGAATCCAACGGATATATTTTCCATGTAAGGCATCTTCTGCTTTTATTTCCCCCTCGCAAGTTCGCTTGAATGAGGCTTGCCGAAATGGAATAACGCTTGCATACTCGACCCTGTCTTTTTTAGTAGTTGTCCTTTCGTTTGTAGGTGCGTCTTCTTCCGTAGTTGCGTAATATCTGATGTAGAATTTCGAGCCATCAAGTTTGAGATGAGACACGAGTTTCCGCAAACATTGTACGCGTTCCTGGTCACTTTTCAGAACACCTAGGAATGCATCGATCTGAGAAAGGCCAAAAAGAGGTGGAGGGGTATCTTCAAGTGAATGTAGGTAGGTTGACCATCTTCGACCAAGGTTCATGAGTTTTTGGGCCTCTATTATCTCCGGCCCTTTGAATCCAGTGAATTGGCGTGCTGCACCAAGAACATAAATTAACCAGGTCGGTTTCCGTTCATGGGCGTATTGGTGTTGGGTGGACAAGCCTAAAGTGGTTGCCAGCCTTTCCACCCATTGGAGACCATCCTCATTGGTGGTCGCATAAGCTTTCCAGCCGTCGAAAATACAACCAAGGATGACGAACGTAAATTGTTGATACGAAATCCTTGAGTTTTCTGGACCGACCGTACGAGATGTCTGTATTGGATGACCATAGTACTGCAAACAAGCAAGTGGAAGTGACCAGTACACGCTTTTACTGTCTTCTCGGACGTGTTCGAGTCCTAGAGTGAGGAACACCGCACTATCAAAGATAATATCCTTTTGCTTTACCTCGACGCAAGATTCACCGTAGACAACCATATTAGGGTATAAGTGCCAAGCAGATACTGCAAGCAACGGGGCTCCATCTCGCGCTCTTTGCGGTATGCCTTTCACAAGGTTATTCATAGCCTCTAGAGCAGTTACCCATGCTTGCATGACACTTGCATAAGGTTCATTTTCGTTATTAACGGGGAGGTTAGCGTTTGCAAGAATCAGCTTCGTTTGCGTGTGTTGAACTTTTTTAGCTTGATCAGCGCTCATCAGCCAGGCTCGCGCGCTAGCATCCCAACTGGCAAGATCATTCCGAGAGATATCTTGCTGAGCGGCAAATGCTGCTTGTTAATTCTCAAGTGAATATAGGCGACTAGCCTGCTGGGCACGAATCTTTTCCTTCCGCTTCTGTACCAGCTCCACCCAAAGTGAAATAGCTTCTGGGCCGGTGAATATCCTCGCAAGCATGCAAGCCAACAGATGCACTGCGATGGCAGCACTTCCAGAAGTTGCAGCGGCCCAAATGCTGGTGATATCAGCACCTATATGCTTCGCAAATATGCTATCGTTATCTGAGCCTCCCCGAGGATTGATATCCGGCAAGGATGATATCTCCGATACTCTTACACCATATGCCCTAAACAACTCATCAGTTGAGGCAAGCATTCTCCGAATAGTGCTCCCAGTCGTCGAACCGTCCTATGTAATGTGCCTTCTTCGGCGTCCGTCTTTCTCTTTCGACTGATAGTAGTACCTAGTCTGGTGTATTCGGCAGGTGCCTCGAGTTTGACGAGTGTGAAATCGAGATTTAGGTTAGCTAATGTCGCGTTATTCTCG
>Ga0335075_10005791_pt1 | contig 19119 bp, 15 predicted proteins | sample Lox_Sample_24_FD_206723 | JGI IMG/M metagenome (GOLD analysis project Ga0335075, IMG submission 206723) | Soil microbial communities from Loxahatchee National Wildlife Refuge, Florida, United States - Lox_Sample_2.4 | ecosystem: Environmental > Terrestrial > Soil > Wetlands | place: USA... | reverse complement strand
TCGAGGAGCGCCTCATGCGCCAGCAATTCGGCGCTGCCTATGATGCCTACGCCCGGTGCGTTCGGGCGTTGGTGCCCCGCGTCATTTGAGCAGGCTAAAACCCCCGCGCCGACGGGAACGACGCCGGCCGCTCCGGATGTCAGCCTATGTCCCGGCTCAGGTACGGGGCGTACAGTTCCTGCGGCTCTGGCGGCGACCGTCGATCGGGATGGCCCTCGAGCACATAAACCAGCGACGCTCCTCAATAGGCGTACGTGAGCGAGACCCCGACGACTCGCGGCCGCAGCACAGTTTGCGCCACGATGAACTGATCGGAGTTCGTGAATACGCTGACATGTGAGTTCGTGAGATTTTGTCCGTAAAGACGTACTGTCCATGCATCCTTGGATACCCCAGTCGCCGCGTCGAACGTGGAGTACGCCGGGTCTTCGAACCGCAGCCTGTCGGTGCTGACGGCACTACCGAGCGAGGCCGTCGGGTTGGCCCCCGCCTGAGTAAACGAGTGGCCGTCGTGCACCACGCCTGCCTGCAAGTACCACAGATAATCGCCAAATGCTGCGTCCCATCGCGCCATCAGGCTGAAATGTATGGGAGGGGAGTCGGCGGTCGGCGCACCGATCGGTCCGTACGGGTTGACTACGGGCTCGCAGTCCGCGCCGGAGCCGTTGCACGATTCGGTGATCGGCTTCCCGTAATTGACGCTCGATGGATTGTTGTCGATCAGCGCCGGGGAGTTTGTCTGCCGACTGTGATTCCACGAAGCCGCCCCCTGCAGCGTCAGGCCCTCGAGGACGCGGGCGACCATCGAGGTCTCCAGGCCCTGGACGAGGAAGTTGGGCCCGTTCGTATTGAAGTAGAGATTCCCGAGCAGCCCAGGATCGAAGAAGGCGACCTGGGCGTCGGTCCATCGCTCGCGATAGAGCGCGCCGTTCCACTGCAGCCGATGCTCCAGCCATTCGGTCTTCCAGCCGACTTCGCTGTTGGTCAGATTGTCCGATTTGTAGGCCTTCGGAGTGAGGTACTGGTACTGTCCGTCGGGACCATAGATGTGGTCCGTTTCGCTGGAATTGAAGCCGCCCGGCCGGAACCCCTGGGACCAAGTGTAATAGAGCATGAGCTCGCTCGTAAGGTGCCAGGTGAGGTTCGCGCGGCTGCGAAACCCGCTTTCCGTATCCCTCAGTCCCAAGCCGTTGAGGTCGAACGCGGTGGCGGTGCAGCCGCTCGGCGGCAGGCCTGCGTCGAAGCAGCCAAAGCTCTCCGTGACGCTACCGACTTCAGAATTCTCGAACTGGTAATGGCGCGTGCCCAGCGTAAGTGTCAGGGTGTGGGGGATGAGATCGAAGTCGGTCGACAAGTAGAACGCCAGCTGGCGGACGCCGCGCTGAATGTCGGCATCGAAGGCCGTGGTGTCGCCCTGCACGCCCGGATATTCCGGAGTAGACCCGGCCGCGGTGCCGATGTTCGACAGGCAGCCGCTGTTCCCGGCGGTGCCGGGCACGCCGTTGGCGGAGCAGGCCGGAATGCTTTTGTACAGCCACACGGTCTGGTCGGCCAGCTGGTCGTCTCCGTAGTAGACGCCGGCGATGCCGCGCAGCCGCCAATCGCCCGGGGTGCTCAGTCGCAGCTCGTCCTGCTGCTCCGTGTTGTGCTCCACATCCCGCCAGATCGCGCTCGGTGAGAAGCACGTCGACTGTAGATTCGCCTCTCCCCCCGAGCCTGGGCCATAGCACTGGTAGTAGTCGGCATATACGCCCCGGGCGTAATTCGTGTAGTCGCCGACCTGATCGACGTTGCGGTCCAGGTACCCGCCGGTGTAGACGAGTTGCAACGGTCCGACCCTGCCGTGGACCGTCCACGCCGTGTCTTCGAATCGGTCCCTGTCGTACGACGGATTGAAGAGCGTGACGTCGAGCGGTGGGAGAGCCCCGCCGTTCGAGCTGTAGGGCTGATCGTAGAACACGCCCTGCGCATCCATGTCCTGGTACGACTGACTGATCAGCAGGTTCCAATCGTCGTCGATCTTGTAGAGCGCTTCCAGGCGCGCGCCCTGGTAGGTCACGGGATTGATCGCATTGCCCGCGATGGCGTAGTTGTTTATTGTGGGACTGCCCGGCGGCACGCAATACCCACTGTTCGGCTGGCCGTCCGGGCACTGGCCGCCGACCGCGGGGTAGTTGGCGTAATGGATCCCGATGTCGGTGTTCTTGCGTGCGAAGGTCGCCGGCACATTGTTGATGTAGCCGCCGCGGCTGTCGTCGTAGATCACCCCTCGTACCGCCAGCTTGCCGGCGATCAGCGGCAGATTCAGCACCGCGTTGACATTCGTGTTCGGGTCACCGCCCGCGGTGGTGCCGTATCCGGCCGTGACATTGCCTCCGGTTGTGTCGAGCTGGGGCTCGTTCGTGATGTAGCGCACGACGCCCGCCTGAGCGCCCGCACCGAACAAGGTGCCCTGCGGCCCTTCCAGCACCTCGATGCGATTGAGATCGACTGCATAAACGTCGAGATTGCGGCCAGGCAGCAGCACTGATTGGTCATCCAGGTACAGCGCGACGTTCGGAAACAGTCCGGTGCCGCCGCTGGCCTGGCTGGCGGGCGAGCCGACGCTCAGCCCGCGCATGAAGATGTCGTCCTGTCCCGGACCGTTGCTGGCGACGGAGAGGTTCGGCAGGTATTTGGCGTAATCGTCGAAGGTTTCCACGTTGAGCTGCCGAAGATCATTCCCGGTGAATGCCTGCATCGTGATCGGCACGTCCTGGATGTTCTGGCTGCGGCGCTGCGCCGTCACCGTAACCGTCTGCAGCACATCCGTTTGACCCGTAGCGGTGCTGTTCGCTGCCAGCGCGGCGGTGCAGCCGAACCCATTGAGAGCCAGCGCGACTGCTGAAGCGACGCTGCGGGCGATGCGGTGGTTCATGAGGTGCCCCGTTATCATCGGATGAGTCATTGTCAGGACGAGGAGAGGGATTCGCTCCCTCGCAGCTTCAAACGCCTGCGCGTGTCGGCTGTCGACAGCACGCGCGCGCCGAGCGACTCGACGATGCGGCAGGCTCGCTCGACGAGCTGCGCATTGGTCGCCGGGGTTCCCTTCTCGAGATACAGATTGTCCTCGAGACCCACCCTGACGTTTCCGCCGAGCAGGACAGCCTGCGCGACCATTGGCATCTGCATCCGGCCGACGCCGAATGCGGACCATATGGCGCCGGGGGGCAGTGCGTCGCGCATCGCCAGCACGGCTGAAGTCGTTGCCGGTGCGCCGTACCGGATGCCGAGGCACAGTTGAAAGAGAGCGGGCCGCGCGAACCGGTTCTCGGCGAGCAACTGCTTCGCGAGCTCGATGTGACCGAGCTCGAATACCTCGATTTCCGGCCGGACGTCGTATGCGCGATATTCGTCGGCGATCCGGCGCAGGAAGCGCGGTGTGGTTCCGTAGAGCAGCTCGTCGAAATTCAGCGAGCCGCAATCGAGGGTGCCGATCTCGGGGCGCAGCTTCACGATGTGCGCGATGCGCTCCGCCGGGCCGACACAATCGGTGCCCGGCGCGAAGTCGAGCGGCGCCCCATCGCCGCCGAATTGCAGATCGCCGCCCATCCCGCCGGTCAGATTGATGATCACGTCCGTGTTCACGGAACGGATGCGATCCACCAACTCGGCGAACAGCGCCCCATCGCGGCTCGCCCTGCCGGTGGCCGGATCGCGCACGTGCAGGTGAACGATCGCGGCACCCGCGGCGTGCGCATCGAGCGCCGCGGCCGCGATTTCAGCCGGCGTCACGGGTACGTGTGGACTTTTGCCGGCGGAGTCGCCCGAGCCGGTCACCGCGCAGGTCACGAAGACGGCATCGGCGATCATCGGCATGTCTCCGGGCAGATCTTCGCGTCCAGGCCGTCGTCGGCCCGCAGCGCGTGCGCCCACTCGCGATCCAGATCGAAGCGACGGTGGCTCCAGAGGTAGATGCCACTGGCAACCACGAGGCCGACCAGCATCGACAAATCCGTGCCTTCGAGAAGGCGGGCAACGGGTCCCTCATAGAGTTGCGTATGGACGAACGGCAACATCGCGGCGAAGCCGATGCCGTAGGCGCACAAGCCGCGCCAGTTCCAGCGCCCGTAGAGACCCCGCGGGTTGAAGATCTCCCGGATCGAGTAGCGCGATTTGCGCACGAAGTAGAAGTCGACCAGGTTGACCGCGGTCCAAGGGGTGAAGAGCAGCAGAAGGATCGCCAGCAGTCCGCTGAATCCCTGAACGAAGCGTCCGCCGATCGCCTGTGCGAGCCCATGGGTCACCGCCCCGATGAGCAGCAGACTCACGATCCTCACCGCCCGTGTGGCACGCACGGGACTCAGCGAGTCGAGGACACTGAGGGCGGTGAGCGAGGCGCCGTAGAAGTTCAGGCTCGCCATCGTCAGCAGCCCGATCAGTGAGACGCCGAGAAGCACGTTCCCGTAGCCAGGTCGAACGCTGTCGCCGGCCGCTTGCAGCGCTCCCGCGATCGACAGCTCCGGGTGCAGCGACGCGGCGAGCGCCCCGATCAACATCGTCCAGGCGCTGCCGGCAAAGGCACCCACATAGGTCCAAAAAAACGGCGCGCGAATGCCGACGGTGCGCGGCAGGTAGCGCGAGTAATCCGAGACATAGAACGCGCCGCTCAACTGATAGGCGGCGGCGGCGAAGAACTGCGTCAGGAAGGCGACGCGTGGGAACGGCGCCCGTCCCCATGCTGCGGCCCCAAAGTGCAAATGAGCAGAGGCTCCGATCGTGAAGACGGAGAGGACGGCGACCAGGACATACGACAACCAACGTTGCGCGGTGTGGATCAGGTCGTAGCCGATGACCGAGATCCCCAGGGCGATCACGGTGAAGGCGGTGCCGGCGGGCCCTGCTGGCCAGCCGGCGAGGCGATAGGCGGTGTCTCCCGCCAGCGCCTCGTTGAATGCGTTGTAGCCGAGATAACTGGTCAGGGCGATGATCCAGACGAGCAGCGCGCCCAGGTAGCCGAACTGCGGCCGGGACTGGATCATCTGCGGCAGTCCGAGCTGCGGTCCCTGCGCCGCGTGGAACGCCATGAAGAACGTACCGAGCGTGCAGCCGGTCAGGATCGCGATGCCGGTCCAGAGAAGGTCGGCACCGAGCGCGATCCCGATCACTCCGGTCGCGACGGTCGCCAGCTGGGTTCCGCTCGCGAACCACACCGGCCACAGATGCCACGCCTGGCCGTGGCGCTCCGCCGCTGGAACGTAGTCTATCGAGCGTGTCTCGATCTGGATCATCGGCCGAGCCAGCGTGGCGGCCGCTTGTCGCGAAACGCACGCGCCCCTTCGAGCCGGTCCTCGCTGCGATAGAGCGCGGCAACGGTTGCGAGGCGCTGCTCGCGGATCCGCCGCATCACCTCCGTGAACGGTGACGACTCGGCCGCACGCACCACTTCCTTGATCGCCGCGAAGACCAGCGGCGGCCCTTCAGCCAGCGTCCGTGCAACGGTCCGCGCTCGAGCCAGCAACTCGCCGGCGGGCGCGATCTCGTTGACGAGACCATGCCGGTGCGCCTCGCCGGCATCCATCCAGCGGCCGAGCAGCAGCAGTTCCATGGCCAGGTGGTGCGGGATGCGCCGCGGAAGACGGACCGTGGCCGACTCGGCGAGCGTTCCCGCCTTGATTTCGGGCAACGCGAAGCGGGCGTGGGGTGCCGCGATGATCAGGTCCGCCGACAGCGCCAGCTCGAATCCGCCGCCGACGGCCATCCCGTTCACGGCGGCGATGACGGGTTTGTTGAGCCCCGGCAGCTCCTGGAGGCCGCCGAAGCCCCCGACTCCGTAGTCCGAATCGATGGCCTCGCCGTCGGCCGCCGCGATGAGATCCCAGCCGGCGCAGAAGAATCTGTCGCCGGCGCCATGGATGATGGCGACACGCGCTTGCGGGTCGTCGCGAAAAGACGCGAATGCCTCTCCCAGTCGTCGGCTGGTCGCCGCATCAATCGCATTGGCCTTTGGCCGCTCTAGCATGACCTCCGTGACCGGGCCGTCGCGCCGGATCGAGACCGCTTCCGTGGTCATGGCGAGGCGCCCTCGGTCGTGCGAATCAGCGCATCGACCGCAACCGCTCCGTGGCCGAGCGGGCGCACGATCAGCGGATTGACGTCGAGCTCGAGAAGACTGTCGCGGTGCGCGAGCGCAAAAGCCTGGATTGCGAGAGCTGCCGATACCACCGCCGGCAGATCGCCGGCGGGTCGCCCGCGATAGCCGTGCAGCAGTCGCGCGACTCGCAGCGAGCCGACGGCTGCGTGAATTTCGGCGGGCGAGGCGGGCAGCAGCATGATGCGGCGGTCGCCGATCAATTCCGCGAGCACGCCGCCGGACCCGACCAACAGATAGGGCCCGAACACCGGATCGCGGGCGACGCCGACGATCAGCTCGGCTATCCCATCGCTCACCAGACGCTCGATCAGAAGCTCCCCGCCGATCCGCTCGAGCACCGAGGTCGCCGCCCGATGCACGGCGTCGGCGTCGGTCAAGCCGAGGTGCACGCCACCGAGGTCCGTCTTGTGCTCGATCAGCGGTCCGCAGGCTTTGAGCGCGACCGGATAACCCAGCGCCTCGGATGCGGCGACAGCTTGTGCGGCCGTCGCGACCCGACTGCCCGCGGGAATCGACAGGCCAAATTGCGCGAGCATCCGCTTGGCCTCGAACTCCGGGATCGTTCGGCCGCGCGTATCCGCCGGCCGTGCCGGCGACTGTTCGAGCTGCGCGGCGGCGGCGTCGCCGTGCTGGCCACGGACTCGCGATGCGGCGGCAATGGCCGCGATCGCATCGCTGAGCCCGGCGAGTGGCGCGACGCCGAGCTCGATCAGCTTCCGCGCGCGATCCTCGGGAAAGGTGTCGGCTAGCGTTGCGACGACTGCGAGTCTCGCCGAGGTGGTGCGACCCGCGGCGATGAACGCACGCAGCGCGCACTCGTAGCCCGATTCCACGCAGCGGTCGGCGCGGGGAAAATCGAGCACCAACAGAGTGATGACCGAGCCGGCGCGGGTAACCGCGGAGAAAATCGCGGTCAGGCTCCGCTCGTCACCCCAGTTGAAGTTGTGATAGTCGAGGGGGTTTGATGCAGTCGCGAGCGGCGGCAGCACCGACTTCAAGCTCTCGATGTCACGAGGGTCGAGCTGCCGGAACTGCAGGCCGGCGGCGGTCGCGAGATCGGCGATGAGGCTCGCCTCTCCGCCCGAACTGCTCATGGAGGCGATCTCGCGGCCCTTGAGGACACCGTGGACGTGCAGCAGCTTCAGCGTCTCGAGCAGAACCGACAGGGAGCGCACCCGAGCGATTCCGGCACGCGCAAAAAACGCGTCGGCGACGGCATCGTCGCCGGCCATCGAAGCCGTGTGACTGCGTGCGAGGCGGGTGCCGAGCTCGCTGACGCCCGCCTTCAGCGCGACCAGCGGCACGTCGCGCAGGCGCGCCAGCCGGGCAACCCGATCGAGCGCGACGGGATCGTCGATTCCCTCGATGTGCAATCCGATCGCGGTAACCCGCGGATCCTCGAGCAGTGCCCCGATGGCATCGGCAAGACCGATGCAGGCCTGGTTGCCGAGCGTGAGCACGTAAGCGAGAGGCAAGCCGCGCCGCTGCATGCTCAGACTGAGCGCGATGTTGCCGGATTGCGTGATCAGCGCGACGCCGCGCTCCTCGCGGACCCCGCCGTGCTGCTCCGGCCATAGCGCCGCGCCGTCCAGGTAGTTGATGAATCCGTGGCAGTTCGGTCCGAAGAACGGCATTGCGCCGGCCGCCAACCTCAACTGTTCCTGCAGAGAGGCGCCGGCTGCATCCGCCTCGGCAAAACCCGATGCATAGCACACTGCGCCGGCGGCGCCTCGCTCGGCCAACGCGGTGATGACTTCGATAGTGGCGTGCCTGTTGACCGCGACGAAGGCGGCATCCGGCGTCTCCGGCAGCTGCGCGACCGATGCGACTGCCGGCACCCCCTCGATTTCAGGCAGATCCCGGTGAACAGCCCATAGGCGTCCCGAGAAGCCGATGCGACGGCATTGCCTCACGACTTCGGCGCAGGCCTTGCCGCCCACCAGTGCGACCGACCGCGGTCGCAATAGACGCAGGAGCGCGTTTGCGGGAATCGTAGGGCCTGAACTCGTTGGCAACACGGTGGCGGTCACGGTCAGGGATGATGCGGTGGGCCGCGCCAGCGACTTGATGGAATCGGCCAATCGCAAACTGAAGTTACTGGCCTTCTCGGCTCTTTTCATCAAGTGACCGGCTGTCACTGCGGCAACAATCGAGCAGGCCGAACCCGGCCGGGCCCTCATCCGCTGAGCGGACGCAGCAGGGCGCGCGCAATGATGTGCCGCTGCACTTCGCTCGTGCCTTTCCAGATGCGCTCGAGCGGCAGCTCTGTCATCAGTCCCATCCCGCCGTGGACCTGCAGCGCCTCATCCGCCAACATCGCCAGCATCTCGGTGGCCTTGAGCGTGGCGACCGAGACATCGAGATCGGTCGCCGTGCTTCGATCGGGCTTCGTTGCTGTTCCATTTCCCCGGCGGATTGTTCGTTGGTGACTCGACGAGGCTCGAGGTCACGGATGATGAAGTCGCTCTCGAGCATTTGTTTGATATAATCGGTCAATTGCGACGCGTAACTAATGGGTCCGTCTGGCATTTTTTCATCAACTGACCGGCCGTCATCGCGGCAAACATCGACCGGTCGCGGGTCGGTCATGCGGTCGAAGCCTTACCACGTTGGATTCGTCCTGCTGCCGGAGTTCTCCTACTTCGGGCTGGTTGCGGCCGTACAGCCGCTGTTTCTCAGCAACTGGCGCGCGCAGCGCCCGTTGTTCGCCTGGACTATCCTATCGGGCGACGGTTTCCCGGTGCCGGCGAGCAACGGCACGCTCGTCAACGTCGATGCGCGTCTCGGGCCGCGGCGGGGATTCGATACGCTGTTTGTTCTGGCCTCCTTCGATCCGAAACGCCATGCCGAGGACGCCGGCTTGCGCCACGAATTGATACGGGCCGCGGCGCGTGGCACCGAGGTCGGCGGCATCGAGACCGGCAGCGAAGTGCTGGCAGCCGCGGGCCTGCTCGACGGGAGAATGGCGGCAGTTCACTGGGACAATCTCGATGGCTTTCGCGAACGCTATCCCGGCGTCGAAGCGACTGATCGCCTGTTTCACGCCGAGCCGGGACGCCTCACCTGCGCGGGTGGCACGGCGGTGATCGACATGATGATCCATTTGGTCGCGCGCGAAGGCGGCGAGCTGCTCGCAGTGGAAGTGGCGGAGCAGATGCTCGTCGGGCGGCCACGACCGCCGACGCAGAGACAGCTCGCAGACAGCGGTGCAATGCCCGACGGGGGCAGCGAGTTGATACGCGCTGCGGCTGCGCTAATGAGGCAAAATCCCGACGATCCGCTGACCGTCCCGGAGATCGCCCGACGACTCGCCGTTTCCGCGCGACATCTGCGTCGGCAGTTCCGCGAGCTGCTCGACACGACGACGATGCGCTATTACTTGCGGTTGCGGCTCGTGCGGGCGCACAACCTGCTCGAGCAGACCGATCTGTCGGTTACCGAAGTGGCCATAGCCTCCGGATTCCGCTCCCTGGAGCACTTCTCGCGCGCTTATCGCGCAATGTTCGGTTGCGCCCCCAGCCGCGATCGACATCAGACCATCACCTCACCGGTCTATCGTGGCGGGTACCCCGTGGCCCTCGCGCTGTCCGAGGCGCCGCGCCGCGGAGTGCGCCGCGCGGGCCGACGGCGGGGCGCTTGATCGCAGCATTGAGCGAGAATGCCGTCGGAGGTGATTCGGCACGTCTGGGGAGGCCGTTTAAAGCGCTCAACGGCAGCTTTCCCAAGCGGATTCCGGTGTGCGATGAGCGCGAGAACGCTGCTTTTTTACGGGATTGATTGGTCGGGGTGAGGCGATTTGCGCTGTTCCTGCGGTTGTGGTGCGGGTGCGCGTCAGGTGACGGGGACCAGTCAACTCGGGCCGCCGGTCACCAGTTTTCCTCGGCCTCACCACCATGTAGTGGCTGATTGTGGCGCCGCTTACTGGTCCGGCATTCGGCGGGCCTCGCGGCGCCCATCGCTGAGAACGCCGGCGCATTCATACGCCGGGTCGTGCGGCCTCTCGGTCCGCACGGCCAAGCTCGACTAAAGGCCCTCGCTCGGGGGTCTGCACTATATCACTATTGTATGGTATTATTACCATGGTTTAGCGATATAAGGGCGGGGAGGAGGCCCGGTATGAGGAGCAAAGCGGAGACCAACCCCTTTGTCTTCGGACAGGTGATTCGACCCGGCTTCGCCTACTGTCACCGGCCCGATCTGGAGCAGACTCTCATCGAGCATTGTAGCGCTGGGCGGCGGGTCGTGCTTCTCGGCGACCGCCGCATGGGCAAGAGCAGCTTGGTGGTCAATGCGTTGGCAGGCAGCGACCAACCGCTACTCGAGATCGATTTGCGAGGCGTCGGCTCGACACACGGGTTTTGCTCGCGCATCAGCGCGGCGATCAATGAACAGGTTGGACCAACCGGATTCATGCGGGGCCTGAAGGGTAGCTTCCGCGAAGTGAAGATCGGTCCATCCTGGCTGAACGCCAAGTTCGTTCCGGCCCATCTGGATGTAGCTTCGGAGCTGCTCGGGCGCTTTCACGTCGCGAGCGAACGCCGGTCGCTGATTGTCTTCTTTGACGAATTTCAGGACCTGGCAGAAAACTTGCCGCTGCCCGAGTCGAAGGAGCTATTGGGCTTGCTGCGAGCCACAATCCAGCGCCATCATCGCACGGCCTACATTTTTGCGGGCAGCGCTAGCCCCTCGATGAGTGATTTGTTCACCGGGCACGACAGCCCCTTCTATCAAACTGCCGTTCCCCTCAGGGTCGGGCCCATTCCTCGTATGGACATGCAAGAGTTCCTGGTCCGTCAATTTCGCCTGGGCGACCGCAAGCTGACCCGCGGGACTGCGGAAACCATGATCTCGGTCGCGGGCGCATCACCGCATGATGTTCAGCTGTTTGCCTTTTATGTCTGGTCCCGTTCGGAACCAGGGTTGATCGACAACGAAGTACTGCGGACGGCACTTGGTGACGTGCTCGCGCAGGTCGGCCCCCGCGCGGAGGACGTGTGGTTCTCTGCTACGCCCGCACAACGGCGCCTGCTCTCTGTCCTGGCCTCGCTGCCCGGCGGCATGGGCCAGATCTCGAGCCACGATTTTCTGCGGCGCGCCAGCTTCGCTCGCAATTCTTCAGCGCTTGCCGCGGCAAGACCTTTTCTGGCCGGACGGAATCCTCTCCTCGAGAAGATGGGCTCGACCGTCCGCTACCGGGAGCGTTGGGTGCGGCTATGGGTCCTGCGACAACTCACCGCGGAAGGCCAGCTGAAGGAATGGCCAGATGACTACGCGGGCAACCTTCTCGAGCCGCTTATGCCGCGTGTGTCATAGCGTGGCCGTTCCGTTTAAGGTTTGCCCGCGCGCGAGCAGAGGCCCGAGTGGTAGACACAGAACATCTCGCTGCTGGCGTCGTTGTCCACGGACCACTACGCAGCGCTCAGGAGCCTTCCCTGGACTGGTCGGGGTGAGGCGATTTGCTCTGTTCCTGCGGTACCGATGCGGGTGCGCGTGAGATGATGCCGCGCCGCCTCTGCACGGAATTCGGAGGAGGAGTTCAGTCTCGCAGCAATTTGCTTTTGCGAGCCTCGCGCTCGATATGGCGACCTATCTCGGCCGCTACGGCTTGCATGGTCGGCGCACCAAAGACGATCTGTTTATGGCCGACCGGACACTCGTAGAGGATCTGGGACGCTGTGCCAGTGATAGTTGCACCCAGCAAACGGGGTTCAAGTTCGAGGTCGCATTCCGGGCAGAAGGCTTTTGCGCCAACTGCATCTTGATGGAACCACTGCCAGCGCCATCGGAGTTCAAAGAACTCGTCGGTCCGATACAGTTCATGCGCCGGCGTTCGATGGAGGTATCGACGCACGAGCGCCCACGCCGCAAACAACGCCCATGCAATAAGCGCTACGAACAGCAAAACCCAGATTCCGCGTGGATATTCGACCTTCGTGGTCAGCCAAGACCAAATGGCATCTTGTTCCGGCTGTGGAATCAGCTTTTTCGCCAGCCACGCGAGTGCCGCTAGCACCGAGGTTGTGGTGATGGCCGTGCGCACACTCGCGAGCACGGGATGCCGGTCAGCCCATCGAACGTTCGGTGCCATTGTCCTCACTCTGTGGCACTGGTAGCTGCACGCACCGGGGTCTTGGAGGGGGGCTGATGCCAGCGCAGTCTAACGCGAACCCGCTGCTCATGACCTTCATCGTCGGAGATCCCTAGCACTGTTGAAATCTCGCCGCCGCTGTGCGGACGGTCGAGGACACCGCGAATGTGGAGGAAGACTGAGATGTGCGCTGGCTCTCTCGGCGGGAGCACCGCTGGATTTCCGCCGTCAAGGTGCACATGCCCCATGAGTACCTCTCCGTCGACTGGAGGTCGCACCAATCGTGGGTCACGAGATATACGGGTTCGGTCGTGAGGTTCTTCGCGACGAGTTCAGCGGCGATGGACGTATTGAGGGATCCGTCCTTTTGCTCGACTGTTCCCCACATGTTGCGATGGCCGCGCTGGGTTAAATGGAACTTCGGTCGACGCCGCAGAGTGAGCGCTCGGGAAATCCAGGTGGTTCCCGCAAGGAGGACCAAGAGCGCAGAGACGCACGCCACGACCTGAAGATGTGTGAGCTTCACGTTGACGGCCGGAGCGGCGAGCCAGGCCGTCAGAGTTCCCGCCGGCTACGATGCCAGCGAGGATTAGATTCGCGGTCCACTCACCGGCGCGCTTCGCTAATCCTTCGCGGAACGACTTGAGCATGACTACGGTTGACCTCAAGCCGGCCGGGTGCAGGTAGGGGAACCCTTCCCGACCCAATGGCAATGGAATCCGTCGGGCGCGATATCGAGTCCCTCGAGGAACCAATGTGCTCCCGCATCGTCGTGCACGCAGGCTCCCAAGGTCAGCCGCGCGCCTTTAAGGATGCGCTCGTAGTCAGAGCCCGCCCGAAAGAATTCAGGTATGCCACGCACCGTTAGACGTCGACCGTCGTAATTGAGGGTCATGGCGGGCTTTCCGGATGGCGAGTAAACGATGCTGTCTTCCTGCTCGCCTAGGCCGAGTCGGACGGCGAGCTCTCTCACATCGCTTCGGGAAATCGGCGGCTCGCGCTCAATATGAACCTCGAAAGGCTTGAACCCTTCGACGACAGGTGCCGATTCGATTACCGAAACTCGTACCGGGCCATGGGCCGACAGTTGCGCTCTCGGATTGCACACGGGGATCCAGCGATTCACGACCGAGGCTACTGGAAAAACCACGGAAACTTCTCGCCCGTTATACGTTACGGGGGTTGTCGCGAGCAGCGCGAATCGGTCGCTTGTGTGTGACAGCGAGAGTTCTCCGAAGGTCTTGCCTGCCTTGACGCCACTGCCCTGCAGTAGTGATAACGAGCAAAGGAATATCAATTCGTACAGGGCAGGTGCGAGCGAAGCAAATCCGTAGCGAACAAGTGTTTCATCAAGGTTTTGTGCGAAATCGGTATACGCAAAGACGTCTCCACCTCGCACGACACCGGGCTTCCGACCAAGATTATTCAAGACTTCGCGGTTCTGTTTGATGCGCTCGAAGAATTGCCCGGAATTACGCTCAGCGTGCACAATGCTGTGGGCGAGTTCGACAATTGGACCGCCCCCCGATTTCTCGCGGAGCAGTACCAACAGAGCCGAGGCGTCAGTCTCGGAAAACGTACCCGCGCTGAATCGGGCGTGCAGTTCTCCCAGGTGCTGTACTTGCTTTGCCGTCATCGTTGCCATCAGGAGAGTGTACGCGCGGAATCTAAAGCGGGTAACAAGGGGAACTTCTCCCATCAGGGTCAGGACAAGCATTCGCGGGGTTTCAAGTGCGGCTCCATTCTGGGACTGGTCCGCCCAGTAGCTCGACTTCGCGGGTGCGCTGGCCGCGAGCGCGCACTTGAGGGACGAAATACCTGAAAAATCAGAGGGCAAGACCGCATAAGACGCCACTTACCCTCCGGGTAGAACCGAATACTTGTTAACCGAGGACTTAGCCTCTAGACTGTCACACGTGCACAAAAGCCGGCTCGGTGCACGCCCGCCTCGCAAGAGGTCAGCCCCGGTGGCAGGTAAGAGGATCCGGACTGACGAAACCCCGCTTCTCGCGGGGTTTCGCATTTCTGGGATCAGGCAGCCTCCGGATCATGGCGGGGGTCGTGGGGCGGTGCCACTGGTGAAGCGCCGTTCTTCCTGACGTCGGTGGCTCACGTTCTGACTTACGTCCTGAACGCGGCGTCTTCGATTACGTCGGGGACGAGCAGTGTATTGCGCAGCCGACATCGGGCGCGTGATCGCGTGACGATGCCCGATCAGGGGCTCGTGTCTTCGCGACATGGGGTTGGAATGCGCCAGTCCATACTGCGCCAGGGAGCGCCGCAGCAGTCCACTGAATTCTGCTGCAACACGTTTCCGTAGCAGCGATGAAGGAGATTGCGCGCGGGGAGCGCGCGCCGAGTCGCGAGTTTCACGTTGAGCCGCTAGCGATCAAGGAGCTGCGCTCGAAGCTTGGCCTGAGCCAGCGGAAATTTGCGAAGCTGCTGCATGTGGATGTCGGGACACTGCGCAACTGGGAGCAGGGCCGGCGGGAGCCTACCGGGCCTGCCAGGGCACTCCTCACCGCGATCCGTCGCGATCCGACGCACGTACTCCGGGCGCTCGCGGCGGGATAACCGACTCGGGTCGTTTGCCGTATGACTGGGGTCAAAAGCCGCGCTGGTTGAATTGCTCCAGAGTCACATCCGCAGCGTCCTCCGGCGTGCAGGAAATCGTACTCGGCTTGACGTAGAACAGCCACCGGACCGGCCACAGCCAGCGACGAGATGGCACCGCGTTGGGGGCCAATTCTGCGGTAGACCGCAGATAAAGCATCGGCCCGACCACTGGGACGAGCCACACGTAAACGGTGCGCAGGACCTTCTGCACACCTGTCAGCGTGAAGTCGCGCCAAACGGCGTACGTCGCCAGGAGCGCGCAATACGCCACGAACAGCCCAATTACCGCTCCCACGATCACCACTGCGATTCTCGATTCGGGTTCCACGCCTCACCCCAATACTACGCCAACTGCGTCACGGCAGCGCCTTCTGCTGAGTAACTAGACTGCGAGTGCCCACTGCAGGCCGCAGGGCAGTTCGCGCGGTCCGAACAGGAAGTGCAATACGCGGCGGGTGGCGTCTTGTGCTGCCTTTGAGGAAGCGTGTAGTAATAACGGCTTCATCAGAAGCGCGGCCCCTTGGGCAGCGGAGACAACCGTCTCGCCCTGCGCGGCGCGCATCTCCGCGGGTTCGGTGCCCCCAAGGCGCCCGAATCTGTGCGATCCCGGAACGACCCGCAGGGCGCCGGCGTCGCTTGGGCATGGGTCCAAGTGAACGCGAACGGCCAACAGCGACTCGAGGACGGAAAGAGGGGGTTGCACGAAGATCTCACCCTCCTTTTCGCTCCAACCGGTGCATTCGGGACAATTCACCCGGGCGGAAACGGGAATGCTCAAATCCTGATGCAAGGCTACGAGCCAGTTGCCCTTCGGCGACTTCGAAAACAAAGTGCATTGCACGGCCACCGCCAGCTCGGGTAGAAGGCGCGCAATGGTGGGTTGCTGCCGCCGCAGCGAACGCGCCAAGTCGCGGCACCAAGGTGCGTTCAAAAGGGTACGGCTGCTGCGTCCTGGGGTACTGAGCGGTAGTAGAAGGGCAATCAGCCTTTCGGCTTCGGTGACCGAGAGAACATCAGGCACCACAGCAAAGCCGAGCTCGGAGAACTGTTCAACGGGTCCCAATTACCGCCTCCGCAGCACGCATTGAGCAATCGCTTACGGTGATTGGACGGTCACGCTGACGCGGTGATGGCGATCGAATGCGCAGACTCGGGTCGAGGCTAACGGCCGCTATCATGCACCGACCTGCGGCTGCGCCGGGCATGACCGTAGGGGGGTGCCGGGACGACCAGGATGTCATCTCGCGGTTCGAATACGGAGCGAGTGACGACAACGCCATCGCCGAGCAGATGGCCAGCGAGTTCACCTCTCGGAGCCGCTGGAGGTCATGATCTGCGATGCCGGGGAGCAGGTCTCAGCGTTCACTGCAAGCAGCCCGTTTGCCCGTGCGACGCTGACGGCGGCCGTGCGGTTCTTGACGCCGAGCTTCGAGTAGATATTGGCAAGGTGGTATTTGACCGTATGCTCGGTGACCCTCAGCCTGGTGGAAATTTCCGCATTGGGCATGCCCACACTCAGCAGGCGAAGCACGTGAACCTCTCTTTCTGTGAGCTGCGCGGAGACTCGCCCGGACCCGCCAGCGGGCTGGCGCGGGTCGGAGTTTGGCTCGGCTGCCACGGATTGCGCCGCACCGCGCAGCCGCTTCAGAAAGCCCGGATCGATGTCACATGTCTCGTGTTCCCGGGTCATCTCCTGCAGCAGATCCGTCGCCGCGCCGCCCTCGGAAGGCACCAGACTGGTCATACGCTCATCGGCGCAGGCATTCAGCGTGACGCGCATCGACTCATACGCGCGCTGCAACTCGCCGGCGCCGCGGAGCGCGCAAGCCTCGAGCAGCCGACATTCGAGATAGCGGCGCTTTCGGCCTGACGTGAGAGCACGGTGTGCGAGAGAACGTAGCATTTGCAGCGCAGATAGGGGGGAGCCTTGCGCAATCCGTGCGCGACACCACATGAGGGCGGCAAAGCTTTGACGCTGGTCCCACAGTCTGGGACAGGCCGGGGGGGCACCGTTGAAGCGTACATCATATTTCCGTGCAATTCGCTGGGCTGCCACGACGTTCCCGGACAGCAGGCACAGTCGCAGCAGCTCATAGTCGGCGAGCATCAGCGCCTCTCCGTTTGCCGCGTTCTTGCGAAGCAGTTCCTGCAGCGCCTCGAGAAGCCGCCGCGCCGGCGCCAGCTCCCCGTGCAGCGCATTCAGCCAGGCCAATGTCACGTACACGAGAGCGACCATCGTGAGGTGGCCGATCTGCACCGCAAGCTCGATGTTCCTTGCCAGCAGGTCGCGTGCCTCCGCGTATTCGCCCCGCTCGAAACAGAGCGCGCCTCTGACGCATTCGAGCATCGACGGATGAATGAAGCGCGCCGCGGGTGCGCCGAGCCCGGGCTCTTCGGGAACCCGCGCGAGCAGCGCGTCGACGGACCGCAGATCCCCGAACTCCAGGCAAGTGACGGCGTGAAGGTAATAGGACACAGCGACGCCCAACGGCGAGCCGGCGAGGCGGTGGTAATTCGCTGCCATCTGATAGTGTCGGGTCGCCATATCGAGCCTGTTCAACTCCGCGAGAGCGAGTCCGCGGATGTTATTGCATATGGCGCGGTAGAACGGCGGCATCGTCGTGCTCTCGACCCCGTCAACGAGCTCGAGCACTTGCTCGGCGTTGCGCTTGCTGCAAACGGCGATGCCTGCACGATGCATCCTCGCTTCGTTGCGCCACTCGCCTCTGCGCTGCGGCGGGCTTTGCGTTGCGCGCTCGATCGCTTCCTCGAAGTGCTCGAGCATTTGCGCCGCTTCCTGTTGTCGGAACATGTGCCACAGGCAAAGACAGCTGAGCCCGGCCAGGGCGGGATTCCGCTCCCAAACGGATTTGGGCAGCCGCGCGAGCCACTGGAAGACCTCGGGCATGTGTCCGGCCAGGATCCGCCGCATGGCGTGCTCTTCGGCCATTCGGCTCGCGGTGCGCACGTCTTCCGCGAGAAGGGCATACTCGACGGCCTCGACGCCGAGCTGCTGCCGCGAGAACCACTCAGCCGCGGCGCCGTAGAGAGACGGAAGACTTGCTGGGGCGTTGCGTCGCAGCGTCGCAAGCAGAAACTGCTGGAACAGGTGATGGTATCGATACCATTCGCGGTGCTCATCCAGCGAGACGATGAAGAGACTCGATCGGTCGAGGTATTCGATTATCTGCTCGCTGTGTTCGTTGCCCGTGAGCGCCTCGCAGGACGCGGCATTGAACCGCTGCAGCACAGAGGTCTTGAGGAGGAATTCCTGCACCTCGCGGCTCTGTTGAGAAAGAACACCTCGAGCGAGGTATTCGGCGATGTGTGGGTATGAGCCTGTTGGGGCGGAGTCGGAGAAATCGGCTCGCGAAAAGTCGCTGTCGGCCACGCCGGCCAGCTGCAGTCCAGCCACCCAACCTTCGGATCGGTAGCAGAGCCTGTCGAGCTCCGCATTCGCCAGGGTCCTGCCGAAGCTCACCGACAGGAACCGCGCTACCTCGGATCGGTCGAATTTGAGAGTGTCCGTGCCGATCACGAGGAGCTGATCCCGCAGACGCAGGGCGGAGAGGTCGATCCGCGGCCTATTGCGACTTGCGATGACCAGGGATGCGCTCGGTGGAATCTGCTTCAAGAGGTAATCGATGAATTGATCGGCTTCCTTGCTCTCGATCAAATGGTAGTCATCAAGGAAGAGGACCGTGCGACCGGAGAGCGTCGCGAGCTCCTCGATGATGCCGGGGAGCGGGACAGTGAGGCTCGCTTCCCGAACGCCTGTCAGGTAGCGCAGGGCCTGTACGCCGAACTGAGGGTGGTATGCCCGGATTGCGGCGATGAGGTGCCCGAGGAAGCGTATCGGTGAGCTATCGAGCTCGTCGAGGGACACCCAGGCGGCGGTATCACCCCGCTCGCGCAATGCCTCGTGCCACTGAAAGAGGATCGATGTCTTGCCGTATCCCGCGGGGGCAATGACGAGTACCAGCGAGCGCACTCGCTCGGACCGGAATACGCGAGCCAGCCTATCTCGGGGAATGAGCTGACGTACGCGGCTCACGGGTGGCGTGAGCTTGGTGGCGACGATCGTCTGCTCGAATGCGGGTATGTTTCTGGACGGTCGCGTGTTGAGCCCCTGGTCAGCGAGGGCTAGAGCACATTACGGCCGAGGAATGCGTCGACCACATTGCCCATGATCGTCGATACGGCATTTTCGAACGCATTGCACGGCAGAGCGCTTGCCCAGGCGATCGATCCCGTGGAGAATACGGCCCCTCCGTTGCGCGTC
>Ga0335075_10005790_pt1 | contig 19121 bp, 17 predicted proteins | sample Lox_Sample_24_FD_206723 | JGI IMG/M metagenome (GOLD analysis project Ga0335075, IMG submission 206723) | Soil microbial communities from Loxahatchee National Wildlife Refuge, Florida, United States - Lox_Sample_2.4 | ecosystem: Environmental > Terrestrial > Soil > Wetlands | place: USA... | reverse complement strand
CTCCCGTGACCGAGGACGGCGCGGCTGACACTGCGCTGGCTGAGGTTGTGCGCAATGCGGCTGCGCTGGCAAGCACCTCGGTCCCCGACACTCCGCTGCCTGCCGCAGTGGTGGCCGCGGTCCCGGAGGCACCGCCGCCTGATGTTCCGCTGCCCGAGGCAGTGCTGGCGGCGACAGCGGTTCCCGATGTTGCGGCGCCTGACATGCCGCAGCCTGGCCCAGACGGGAGCGCATCCAACGGATCCTCGGGTCGCGCTACGCCTTAGGCGGCGGCCTAGAGCCTGACGGCCAGACCCAGGGTCAGCAGAACGCCATACGCGAGCTCGAGGCGGCCGGTCTGGCCCAGGGCAACGATCAGGCCGCGCCCGGTGGCGCCGTCACGCACCTGGCGCACCGGAGCGAATGCCAGCGGCAGCGCAGCGAGAGCGAGCAGGCTGAGCGGCCGCGCGGTAGCCAGCACCAGTGCGACGCAGAACGGCACTAGGATGCAGCCGACGTACAGCAGCCTGGTGCGCTGGTCACCGAGCACGACGGCCAGCGTGCGCTTGCCGGTCTCGCTGTCGGTCGGGATGTCGCGCAGGTTATTGATCACCAGCAGCGCGCAGGCGAGCAGGCCGATGGCGGCGGCGGCGGCCCATGGCAGCCAGGTGAGCGTCTGCATCTGCACGTACGCCGTGCCTGCGACGGCGGCGAGGCCGAAGAAGATGAAGACAGATATCTCGCCGAGGGCACGGTAGCCGTACGGCCGGCTGCCACCGGTATAGAACCAGGCCGCTGCTACCGCGACCGCGCCGAGCAGGAGCAGCCACCATGAGGTGACCGCAGCCAGCACGAGTCCGGCGGCGCAGGCAACGGCAAAGGAGCCGAGCGCGGCGGCCAGCACCTGCCGGGGCTCAGCCAGGCGTGATGCGACGAGGCGGACCGGACCGACGCGGACCTCGTCCGTGCCGCGGATGCCGTCGCTGTAGTCGTTGGCGTAGTTCACCCCGATCTGCAGGGCCAGCGCCACCACGAGCGCGAGTGCCGCGCGCCAGAGCGAGAACTTCCCGTACCCGAAGGCCACCCCCGAGCCGACAACGACGGGTACGACAGCGGCGGGAAGTGTCCGGGGGCGCGCGCCAGCCACCCAGGTCCGCAGATCGGCCACTAGTCAGTCAGTCCTTACCGTGTCGTGCGATGTCACAGACTAGCCGCTGGGCGGATCGGGCTGACTACGGCAGGGCGCGCTGCGCTGCGGCGAAGACCTCGCCTGCTTCTTCCCAGTTCAGCGTCCTGCCGTCGGAGGCACGCTTGCGGCTGCTGAAGTACCGGACTACCGATCGTCCGGAGAGCACGTCCACTCCGCGGAGGTTGGCCACGGCCCACGGGACAGTCGGCCCGTAGATCACCATCGCCGGACGGACCTGGATCTCGCGGCCCAGCTCGGCGCTCAGCAGCCGGCTGGCCTGCGCTGCCTCCCAGCGTGCATGGGCGAGCCTGTCCTTCTGGCTGAACGGGCCGTGGTAGAGCACCGGGCCAGCTGCAGACCCGCTCGCCACGGTCCGTATCGGCAGGCGGCGGTCCCATCGCTCAGAGTCGAGGGCGTATACCCCGCCCGGGCCGATCACAAGGTGGTCGATGACCGAGTCGGTGCCGGGAATGCCGCGCGCGTGCACGGCCAGGTGCCCGGACAGCCGGGCCGCGAACAGCCGCCGTCTCGTCCGCCGCTGCGCCGAGCTCACCATGACGTCAGCCGGGATCAGCGACATGGTCCGGGCGTTATAGATCGTGTCGACGATCGCCACGACTGCCGCGAGCGACAGCCCGACCCGCCAGCCCAGCCAGATCCAGGCCAGCAGCATGACGAGGGTCGAGATGATCGCCCGGCGAATCCAGCCCGGCAGTCGCGGATCGGCCCTTAGCTGCGTAACGATCGCACGCGACGAACCGGACACCCGCGGCTGGAAGCTGCGCAGCTCCTCAGCCGGCGCGGCTGGTCCGTTCGGTGCCGGCTCAGGCCCGGTCTCCCGGTCCATGTGCCACAGCGTAACGGAGTGCTTACTCCCGGCTGGGTCAGGCCGCGCCGTAAGTCGTAGCTGTACTCCGCCTTGGCGGTGGCTGGAGGTGACCATTGGCTCGCCGTTACCGCGCGTGGCGGTGGCCTGCCCGGCAGCGAACCGGCGGGCGGCCGGGTTTGACCGGCCGGGCGGTTGGGCTACTGTTCGGTAACGTGACGCAGATTCATGACCTGACGGTAACCGAGCTGGCGGCTGCTATCCGGAGCGGCGAGATCTCCTCCGCGGAGGTTACCGAGCACTACCTGGGCCGCATTGACCGGCTGAACGAGCAGGTGGGCGCCTTCTACACGGTGACGCACGACCTCGCACGAGAGCAGGCTGCCGCCGCCGACAAGGCGGTACTGGCCAGCCGCACGGACGGGGCAGAGCTGCCGCCGCTCACCGGCGTCCCGATTCCGATCAAGGACCTTAACCTGGTCGCCGGGGTCAGGGCGACGTTCGGGAGCACCATCCTCGCCGACAACATCGCGACCGAGGACGACTACGTGGTCGAGCACCTCCGCTCGGCCGGGATCGTGATCACCGGCAAGACCGCGACGCCGGAGTTCGGCCTTCCGTGCTACACCGAGACGAAGATCGGGCCGCCTGCCCGGACGCCGTGGGACCTCAGCCGGTCGGCCGGCGGCTCCAGCGGCGGCGCCGCAGCGGCCGTATCCTCCGGCCTCGCTCCGGCTGCCCAGGGCAGTGACGGTGGCGGCTCCATCAGGATTCCGTCGAGCGTCTGCGGGCTGTTCGGGATCAAGCCAACCCGCGGCCGGATCTCCCAGGGTCCGATGATGCCGGATCTGTCGGGACTGTCTACCGACGGACCGCTGGCCAGGACCGTGACCGATGCCGCGCTGCTGCTGGACGCGATGACCGGGAACCACCCCGGCGACATGTACACGCTGCCGCCGCTGCCGGCCGGAGAGTCGTTCCTTGGCTTTGCCAGCCGGGAGCCGGGCAGGCTGCGGATCGCCAGGTCGCTGAAGACGCTGATCGACGGCGCCGAGGTGCACCCGGACTGCGTCGCGGCTTATGAGAATGCGAGCGCCCTGCTCGCCGACCTCGGGCACGAGGTGGAGGATGTCGACCCGCCGTTCCCCGCGGAGGCGGTGCCATCCTTCCTCGCGCTCTGGTACTCGATGGCCACGCTCGCGCCGATCGCGCCGGATCAGGAGAGCCAGCTGCTGCCGCTGACCCGGTACCTGCGGGACAAGGGCATGGAGCTGCGTGCCTCTGAGCTCCTCTTCCACCAGGCGATCCTGCAGGGCTGCGTCCGGCCAGCGATGCGGGTGCTCAACCAGTACGACGCGATCCTGACCCCTACGGTGGCGCTGCCCCCTCGTCCGGTCGGCTGGTTCGACGAGGTGGAGCCTGCGGAGAACTTCGTCCGGCAGACCCAGTTCACGCCGTGGACGGCGCTGTACAACCTGTCCGGCCAGCCGTCCGTGAGCGTGCCGCTGCACTGGAGCGCAGACGGGCTGCCGATCGGCATCATGCTGGCCGGCCGGATGGGCGACGAGGCGACGCTGATCTCGCTGTCGGCTCAGCTCGAAGCCGCACGGCCATGGAAGCACCGGCACCCGCCGATCTGGTAATCAGCTGGCCCGCTGGCATTTCAGCGCGAGCCCACCAGCGCCAGGCGCGCCGCTATGCTGTCGGCCCAGCCACGAATCTGCTCCCAGTCGCGGAAGTCCCCCGTCAGGCCGGGCACGGCGAGCGCGGCGAGCCGCTGCAGCCAGTTCAGCTGCCGGCGGTCTAGCCGGCCGGCAAACAGCTGGTGGTCGATGGCGAGGGTGGCAGCACGTATCTCCGCGACGTCGGCGGGCTCGCGCATCAGGAAGCGGGCAAGCTGGCCGCCCGGTTCCCCGACCGGGCCGCTGGAGAAGAGCCAGACCGGCCGGACAGTCAGCGCCTCATGCGACCGGTACACGAGGTCAACTGCCGACTGGAGCCAGCGCCCGTGGTACACAGCACTGCCAAGAACGACCGCGTCGAAACCGTCGACAGCGACGACGTCCCGCGCCGGGCTCACACTCGCGCGCAGCCCGTGCGTAGCCAGTTGCATGCCGATGACCTGCGCGATCTCTGCAGTACCCCCGCGCGCTGAGGCTGCAGTAATGAGCACCTTAGGAGCCTCGTCCGCGCCTGGCTGCCAGGGCCGTGCTGCACCCGTTCGCACCGGGACCAGACCGCTGACCAGCCGGAGCCGCGGAGGCGCCGGAACGCGCTGGCTGTGCTCCGCGGACTGCTGCGTTTGCTCGGTCATCTCACTTCCTCCAGGCAGTGCAATCGCGCTCAGCATCCATTTCACGCACGTGCGCCGGCCAACGGAAGGGACCAAAGGCAGCAGCATTCATGGCGGTCAGGGTCTGATGTCCTGGACCCCTGGGGGCGAACGGCACTGGCGGTCTGCGAGCAGCGGAGCAGGCTGGCAGCAGGACTAGAAAAGGAGGTCCCGATGCGAGTGCTCGTTGCTTTCGGCTCAACCCGCGGGGGCACCAGGGGACTGGCCTACATGGTGGCGGACGGACTGCGCGACCAGGGCCTGACCGTCGATGCGCGGCCAGCGAACGCGGTCCGCAAACTGTCCGGCTACGACGCGGTCGTCGTGGGTGGCGCGCTCTACGCGGGGCGGTGGCACCAGGCGGCCCGCCAGTTCGTGATCAGGCACAGGTCCTATCTTCTCGAGTGCCCGACGTACTTTTTCTCCAGCGGTCCGCTCGACGAGTCGGCCAGCGATGGTGACATTCCGCCCGTCAAGGGCGTGGAGGCGCTCATGCGCCAGGTCGCTGCCCGCGGCCACGTCACCTTCGGCGGCAGGCTCGATGAGGGTGCCCGTGGATTTCTGGCCAGGGCGATAGCGAAGAAGCACGCCGGAGACTGGCGCGACGATGCCCAGGTGCGTCGCTGGACAGCGACCATTGCGGCTGAGCTCCGCGAGGCAGTCCCGCTCGGCGCCTGACCCGGGCCGCCAGCCGGGAGGACCGCCAGCCGGGAGGACGGTCAGCCGGGGGACGGGACTGCCAGCCCGGCAAATCGTCCGTCAGCTGCCTCTGCCGCGCTCTCGATGCGTAGGGTCGTCGCTATGAAGCGGCTTCTGCCCCGCGCTGCCGCTATCACGACAGCGCTGCTGATTCCCGGCGCGCTGCTGACCGCGTGCGCCAGCGGGTCTTCGCCGCAGCAGGTCGCGCAGAGCTATCTGCACGACTGGGCGAACCGGAGCTGGTCCGGCATGCGGGCGCTCGCCGCCCATCCGCCAGCTGACTTCACCAAGGTGAACGCGACCGCCCTGACCGACCTCGGCTCGCAGCACGTCAGCTTCTCGGCCGGCAAGCTCATCACGACTGGCAGCACCGCTCGCGAGCCGGTAACCGAGCGAGTTGTCGTCAAGGGAGTCGGCAATGTCCCGATCAAGACCACGCTGCGGCTTACTGACGCTTCTGGTCACTGGCTAATCGACTGGTCCCCGGCCACCATCGCGCCGCAGCTCACCAAACCGGGTGACCAGCTTGCGCTGCAGGTGACCTGGCCGCAGCGGGCGCAGATTCTCGGCGCTGGCGGTGCGCCGCTGACGACGGAGGCGCCAATGGTGATCGTGGGTGTCGAGGGCCAGCGGATCAAGAGCACGTCGGTTGTGCGCAGGATTCTGCTCGCGGCCGGCGCACCCAGCCAGGCGATCGATACGGCGCTGGCTGGCGCGACGGCCGAGCCGACCTGGTTCGAGCCGGTGTTCACCGTGAGCTGGCACCGCTACCAGCAGCTCGAGCCGAAGATCTACCCGGTGCCCGGCACGGTCTTCCAGACGATCCACGACCGCGCTCCGATCACTCCGGGCCTCGCCTACCTGGTCGGCACGGTCGGCCCGGTGACCGCTCAGGAACTTCAGCAGCTTGGCGCGCCGTACAACGCCCAGAGCGTCGTCGGCCAGACCGGCCTCGAACGGCAGGACCAGCAGCAGCTAGCCGGGCACCCGGGCGCCACCGTCACCGCGGTCTCGTCCGCGGGCGCGACCATCGCCACAGTGGCCTCGCTGGCGCCGCGGGCCGGCAGCCCGGTGCAGACCAGCATCAACCCGGTCGTGCAGGAGGCAGCCGAGCGGGCGCTGTCCTCGGTGCATAAGAACGCGGCTCTGGTCGCAGTCAACGCCAGCACCGGCCAGGTCCTGGCGGCGACGACAGTGCCGGGTGGCGGCGGGTTCGACCTGGCCCTCGACGGTGCGTTCCCGCCCGGGTCTTCGTTTAAGATCTTGACTTCCACGGCGCTGATCAAGCGCGGTCTGACGCCCAGCTCGGCGGCGAGCTGCCCGTCGCAGATCACGGTCGACGGCGAGGTGTTCCGCAACGCCGAAGGCGAAGCGCCGGTCAGCGACCTGCTGCATGCGTTCGCCGAGTCCTGCAACACGGCCTTCATCGGGCTGGCGACGCGGCACCTGACGGCCGCCGACTTCACCGCCGCAGCGGCGCTCTACGGGATCGGCCGGACCCCGCAGCTGGGTGTGCCCGCCTTCGCCGGCTCTGTCCCGGCGCCCGCCGACGAGGCCGAGCTCGCCGCCACGACCATCGGTCAGGCGCAGGTGCTGGTGTCGCCGCTGAATATGGCGATGGTCGCGGCTGGCGTGGACACCGGCGAGGTGCGCGCCGCCCGGCTGGTGGCCGGAGCGCCGGACGACAGCGTGACGCCCACGGCCCTGCCCGCGAACACGGTCAGGTACCTGCACGAGATGATGGCGGAAGTGGTCGCGATCGGGACTGCATCGGGGACGGGCCTGCCGCCCGGCACCTACGCCAAGACGGGAACTGCGCAGTACGGCCACGGCAACCCGCTGCCGCAGGATGCCTGGCTGGTCGGCTTCAACAATCGGGTGTTCTCATCGGATATCGCGTTCGCGATGGTGACGGTCAACGGCGGCGAGGGCGGCCCGACGGATGGGCCGATTGTCGCCAAGTTCCTCGACCTGTTGCACGCGGCCGGCTGACCGGCCCGGCTGGCTGACCGGCCTGGCCTGGCATGCCCGTACGCCCGGCGGGGCAGATATTGCTGCGGTGCGGGGCGGTCGGCTGAGAACGCGGGGGCGGTGATGGCCGAGTGAACGTTGGCGCGTGGCGCGCCCGGACGATTTTTCTGATCGTGAACGCGGTTGCGGCGCTGGCTGCGTCCGTCTGCCTGCTGATCGTGCTCGGCGGCGGGCTGCACGGAGTGCCGGCCCTTGGCCGCAGGCTGGTGCCCGACCACGCTCACCACACGCAAGCCTCCGCCGGGGCCAGGCATCATTCCCGGACGCAGGTGTCGACCGACAGCTTCGGTGTGCGGCGGGAGGCGGACCTGTGACCGCCGAGTTCAAGCGACTCGGTAAGGATCGCGCCTACCGCCTTGGCCGCCTCGGCACGCAAGGCGTGGCGACCACGCGACGGGAGGCCCCGTTCCGGCCGCAGTTTGTGCGGCCTGATCACCGCTGGCCGGTCGGCACCTGGCTGACCGGACTTGTCGCCGGAGTGCTGCTGATCATCGGCGGCGCTGCCATCGGCTGGTGGTTCATGCCGTTCGTGGTTGGCCTGCTGGCCGGGGTCGCGAACTGGGTCGGCGGCTGGCCGGCCAGGGTCGCAGTACCTGCCGTTGCCCTAGCCGGTGCCGTGGGCTGGGCCGAGCCACTGACCATTGCGGCGATGCGCGGCCTGTGGGATGACGCCGGCGCGCGGATCACCGCCGGACAGGCCGGGCTGTCAGCGACCACCGGGGCCGCGGTGGTGCTGACGATCACCGTCGCCGCAGCGCAAGCCGTCGTCGGCTACTGGCTCGGCCGGGCACTCACCCCCCGCCCTGCCAGGTTACTGAGCAGCCGGTCCCGCGAGCTGTTACAGACCCAGTTCGGCGGCGACCGCGCGCCGCAGAGTGGCGCTGCCGAGAGCGTCCGTGCTGTCGAGGAACTGGTCAGCTGCCCCGATGAGCGGCAGCGCGCGCACCTGCTCATCGCTGATCTGATCGTGCAGCGCGCGGATAAAGCCGGCCGAATCCGGTACCTGGTAGGGCCGGTCGTAATAGGCCGGCCGAACTGCTGGATCGAGCGGGGGAGTCAGGCCCGTCTTGTTATGGAGCCGGGCCGCGGCCTCGTACGCTGCGGACATGCTGCGTTCCCTCTCTGGCCAGGTCGTTGCTGCGAGTCCGGCGGTCAGTACGGGCTGCAGTTCGCTCCCCCCGGCCGTCCGGCTGAACGCCGTGCCGAGCCACTTGCTGTACGGCGGGTAGCGCCGTTCCATCAGCAGGACCAGCCGCATGAGGTCGCGAACGAGCCGGCCGGTGACGAGCGCGGAACCGAGGTCGTCCCCGGCTTCCGCGCACCGCCCCGGGAAGGCCTGTTCCTGCGAGATCCGCTGCCACTGGCAGGCCAGGACGTACAGCCAGATGTCTCGCGGATACCAGGAGAGCGCGGTCCGGACCGCGGTCAGCCCACCTCCCGAGCCGGGTCGCGCACCGCGCAGTGCGCTGCTCGCGGCCGTGCTGGTCAGGTCAGGAAGCCCGTCGTGGAACACGCCGCCGCCGGTGACCTCCGCCAGCCTCTGCGTCGGCACGGAGAGCCAGTCCAGAAGCGCGATCCCTGCGATCGGATCGAAGCCCAGGCTGCCGGTCAGCCAGGAGCGCAGACCGGCGACAGTGACCCAGTGGGACGGCAGGTCAGCTGACTCCGAGGCCGGGAACACGGTCGGGTAGCCGCGGAACTCGGCTGGCATCCGGGCGCCGAGCAGGTCGCTGACGCCTGCGGACAGGCCGGCCGTCTCGTCGGCCAGGAAGATCTGGAGCCGCGGCCCCCAGTTGTGATCAGTTGATCTCGCTGAGTCGAGCCCGAGAACTTCCGAGCCCCAGCCGATGAGCGCAGCCGAATACGGCAGGCCAGGGAACTCCGCGTCGAGCACCGGCCTGACGATCTCGCCATAGAACGAGCGGGCAAGCTCCAGGCCCGGAATGAACGGAACAGTCACACGGCCGAGCTTTGCCGGACCAGGCCGGCCGGGCAAGCAGGTTTCCGCCCGCGTGCCGGGGCTGCAGCCTGGCCGACGGGGCAGGCACCGCCGTACCGACAAATCGGGCGCGCCGGATCCGGCGAAGACTTAGTGGTGCGATGTGACGACGACAAGTCTTCGCTCGAAAAGTTTGAACGCCTGGCCAGGGCCGAATCATGGGAATGTGATGGACTCGGAGCTAGTGCAGCGTGCACGGAATGCCGGAATTGCTACTGACTACCGCGATTGGCAGGGTCGGCACGTCGAGGTGCCGGCCGGGACACTCGCCGCGATCGTCGACGTACTCGACCAGCCGATCCCGGACCTGGTGGCTGCGGGGGAGCGCGAAGCCGACGCGCTAGCGCCAGGCAACGGGCAGCAGCCCGGACAGCAGCCCGCGCAGCCGCGCCTTACGCTGCCGGAGCGGCGCGACTGGGGTTTCACCGTGCAGCTGTACTCAGTGCGCTCCACCGGCTCCTGGGGGCACGGCGACCTGCATGACCTCGCCGAGCTCGCGCGCTGGAGCGCCACTGAGCTGGGAGCAGGATTCGTGCTGGTCAATCCGCTGCACGCGGCCGAGCCACTGCCGCCCGTCAGCGCCTCGCCCTACCTGCCCATGACGCGGCTGTTCACCAGTCCGCTGTACCTGCGGATCGAGGACATCCTCGAGTACGGGCCGCTGCCGGCCCCCGACAAGCAGAAGATCGCCAGACTGGCCGCCCCGCTCCGGGCCGCCAGCACGACGCCGGACCTGATCGACCGCGACGCGGTCTGGACGGCGAAACGGCAGGCACTCGAACTCGTCTACCAGATGGCCCTGACGCCGGCGCGGCAGGCGGCGCTCGATACCTTCCGCGCCGAGCGGGGTCAGCACCTTGTCGACTGGTCCGCCTGGTGCGCGCTGGCCGAGCGGCACGGCGTCGACTACCGCCGCTGGCCGTCCGACCTGGCCGATCCCGAACGGGGCCGGGCCGCGGTGGCGAACGATCCCGGCCTCCGCGCGGCTGCCGACTTCCATGCCTGGCTGCAGTGGCAGGCCGACCAGCAGCTCGAAGCGACACAACAGGCGGCAATCACGGCGGGCATGACATACGGCATCATCCATGATCTGGCCGTCGGCGTGAGTCCGGGCGGCGCTGACGCCTGGGCGCAGCCCGGGCTGCTGGTCCCGGAGTTCAGCGTCGGCGCGCCGCCGGACGGCTTCAACCAGCTCGGGCAGGACTGGTCGCAGCCGCCGTGGCATCCGCGCGGGCTGGCTGCTCTGCACTACCGGCCGCTGGAAGACCTGTTCGGCGCTGCCCTGCGGCACGGCGGCGGGATCCGCGTCGACCACGTGATGGGACTGACCCGGCTGTGGTGGATTCCGGCAGGCGAGCCTCCCGACCAGGGCGCCTACGTCAGCTATGACGCCGAGGCGTCGGTCGGGGCGCTGGCGGGCGCGGCCGCCAGGGCGGGTGCGGTGGCGATCGGCGAGGACCTCGGCACGGTCGAGCCGTGGGTCAGCGGCTACCTCGCTGACCACGGCATTCTCGGCACGATGATGCTCTGGTTCGCGCACGCCGATGACGGCACGCCGCTGCCGCCAGAGCACTGGCGCCGCGACTGCATCGCGACGGTCGGCACGCACGACGTGCCGCCCGTTTACGGCTTTGTGACCGGCGAGCAGGTTGAGGTTCGCGCACGGCTGGGCTTGCTGAAAGCATCAGAGGAACGGGAACGCAGCGACTCGGCGTCGCTCATCGCTCGCTGGCAACTGACGCTCGAGCGGTACGGACTGCTTCAGCCTGGACCAGCACCGAGCCCGGCGGAGTTCACCATCGCCTTGTACGGGTTCCTGCGGATGACGCCGGCGTTGCTGCTCGGCGTCTCACTTGCGGACGCGGTCGGCGAGGTGCGGACCCAGAACATCCCCGGCACGAGCACCGAGTACCCGAACTGGCGGATCCCGCTCTGCGACGACCGTGGCTGCGCGGTGCTGCTTGAGCATCTGCCCGCCAGCTCGCTGCTGCGGGAGGTATGCGCGGCCGCCGGGGCGGCCCGGCAGCCGTCAGCCGTGCACACCTGACCCGGAGCGCTGGTCAGCTCGGCCGGGCGTCGCGAAGCTGGCAGCGGAGCGCGCGGGCTACGTCGTCGCGTCGCTCGAGCAGCAGCCGCCGCAGAGCTGGTGCCGGATTCGCGGCATCGATATAGATGTCGGTTTCGTCCAGGCCCTCCTGGCTGATGATGCCGTTCGGGTAGGCCACTTCGGTGAAGAACTCCGCCAGGTCCGACGTACCGTCACGCCACACTTCGGCCAGCGCGGCGTAATAGCGCTCGGCGTACGGCACCAGCAGAAAGTCCTGGTCCGGGCTCTTGAACCCGCGGAGCACGGCCTTGATCGTGGCGTTCGGCAGGGTGCCGTCGGTGGCCTTCGCCCACGCCGCCGCTTTTGCCTCCGCGGTCGGCATCGCCGCAAGGCAGAACTGCGCGTGCCGCTCGCCGGCATCGGTGCGATCGCGGTCCAGCTCGGCGGCGATCTCGTCCTGGCCGCTGATGCCACGCTGGACCAGCCGCTGCAGCAGTTGCCAGCGCAGATCCGTGTCGACAGCCAGTCCGTCCAGTGATGTTGCGCCGCTGCGCAGCCCTGCTAGCAGCTGCAGGTTGTCCGGGGAGGTTGCCACGCCGGTCAGCGCCCTGGCGAAGGCGAGCTGGTGATCCGAGCCAGCCTCCGCTTCCGCGAGCCAGCTCCTGAGCGCGGCCTCGAGCTGCGCCAGGCCCTCCCGTCGCCAGGCCGGCTCGGCGAACCGGCGGACCGCCAGGGCGGCCTGCGCGAGCACTTGCTGCAAGACGGCGATCTGACTGATCAGGGGTGCCCCGCTCAGCACCAGCGCCAGGTAGTCGCGGGCACGCATCTCCGCATCCCTGGCCATATCCCAGGCTGCGCCCCAGCAGAGCGCGGCGGCCAGCTGATCGGTCAGGCCGCCGATGCCGGTGATGACCGTGAGCAGTGAGCGATCATCCAGCCGGATCTTGGCGTAGGTGAGGTCGTCGTCGTTGAGCAGAAGCAAGTCCGGCTGCTGCAGCCCGGTCAGTTCCGGGCACTCGGTGAGGACACCGGCGATGTCGATCTCGACCCGGTCGCGGCGGCGAAGCGCGTTTCCGCCCGACCCTGTTTCCGCCCGGTCGTACAGGCCAATCGCGATCCGGTGCGGCCGAAGTTCCGGATGCTCAGGCTGCGCCTCCTGCAGAACGCTGAACCTGGTGAAACGGCCGTCGGCACCGACCTCGAACGACGGCCGGAGCGTGTTGACTCCTGCCGTCTCGAGCCACGCCTTCGACCACGACGACAGATCGCGGCCGGAGCTCTGCTCAAGTGCTGCGAGCAGGTCACCGAGGGTGGCGTTGGCCCAGGCGTGGTCGCGCAGATACGCGCGGACTCCGGTGCGGAAGTTCTCCCGGCCGACGTAGGCGACGAGTTGCTTCAGCACCGATGCGCCCTTGGCGTAAGTGATCCCGTCGAAGTTGACTTCCACCGCCTGGATGTCCGGGATGTCAGCGGCGATCGGATGCGTGGACGGCAGCTGATCCTGCCGGTAAGCCCAGGCCTTGTAGGTGAGCGCGAAGCCGGTCCAGCCGTCGGTGAACCGCGTCGCCTCCGTGCTCGACACCATCTCGGCCCAGGTGGCGAACGACTCGTTCAGCCACAGGTCATCCCACCAGCGCATGGTGACGAGGTCGCCGAACCACATGTGCGCCATCTCGTGCAGGATGGTCTGTGCCCGGGCCTCGCGCCTGGCCTCCGTCACCCTTGACCTGAAGATGTACTCCTCGAGGAACGTCACGCATCCGGCGTTCTCCATCGCGCCGGCGTTGTACTCGGGCACGAACAGCTGGTCGTACTTGCCGAACGGGTAGCGCAGGCCGAACGCGCCCTGGAAGTAATCGAAGCCCTGCCGGGTGATCTCGAAGATCTCCTCCGCGTCCAGGTACCTGGCCAGCGACTGGCGGCAGTAGATGCCGAGCGGGATGCCGTCGTGCTGCTGCGTTACCTCGAAGTAAGGGCCGGCCACGATCGCGGTGATGTACGCGGACATGACCTGGCCCGGCGGAAAGTGCCAGCGAGTCGTGCCGGGCGCGGCCGGCTCGGCGATGACGTCAGGCGCTGCGTTGGAGATGACCTTCCAGCCTTCCGGCGCGAGCACGGTGAACTCGAAGCTGGCCTTGAGGTCCGGCTGGTCGAAGCAGGCGTAGACCCGGTGCGCGTCGTAGGTCTCCAGGTCGGTGTAGCAGTACACGCCGCCGTCCGCGGGGTCGGTGAAGCGGTGCAGGCCCTCGCCGGTGCGGGAGTACGCGCATCGTGCCGTGACGCTGAGCTCGTTGCTGGCGGCGAGATCGGCAAGCGCGATCCGGTCGCCGTCGAACGCATCCGGCGGCAGCAGCCGGCCGTTCAGCATGGCCTTCGTGACGGCAGGCGCAGTCAGCTCCACGAACGTGGCCGCGCCCGGCCGGGCGCAGCTGAACGTGATGGTGGCAGTGGACGCGAACGTCTCGTCACTGCCAGTCAGATCAAGCTCCACGCGATAGGAGCCGACCGACAGCAGCTGCGCCCGGTCCCGTGCCTCGTCGCGCGTCAGGTTGCTGGCCACGGCATGTCCCCTCAGGAGTCTCCGGGAATCCTTATGCCCGCGCCCGGAATGCGCAACGCGAGATGCGGGTTGGCGGGAAGGCCGACGTTACTCCGAGGAGAGACCGTGCCTGTGCAGGAGAAGGGGTCCGAGCAGGAGCCCGCCCAGCTAGATTTCTGGTTCGATCCGGTATGTCCGTGGGCCTGGATTGCCAGTCGCTGGGTGCTCGAGGTGACTAAGGTGCGCGCGGTCCAGCCGCGCTGGCACGTCATGAGCCTGGCCGTGCTGAACGAGGGCAACGATGTCCCGGAACAGTTCAGGGAGCTGATCCAGCTGGCCTGGGGGCCGGTGCGGGTGTGCGTCGCGGCGGAGCAGAAGTTCGGGCCAGAGGTGCTGCTGCCGCTGTATACCGCGCTGGGCACCAGAATTCACCTGCAGAAAGCCAAGCCGGACCGGGCAACGATCGAGGCGGCGCTGGCCGATGCAGACCTGTCGGCTGACCTTGCCGATGCGGCCGGCTCGACCGAGTACGACGAAGCGCTCCGGGCCTCGCACGATGATGGGATGGACCGGGTCGGCTACCAGGTCGGGACGCCGGTCATCTCGGTCAGCGGAATCTCGTTCTTCGGGCCCGTCGTGACTCCGATCCCGCGTGGCGAGGACGCAGCGCGGCTGTGGGATGGCGTGCTGCTGGTTGCCGGGACCGACGGGTTCTTCGAGCTGAAGCGCACTCGCACCAGAGAGCCGATCTTCGAGTAGGCCGCGTCCTCAGCACCGGCGCGGATGCTCGCTCAGCCGCGCTGTATCGCCTTCGCCGTCCAGGAGCAGGCTGACGTCACGATGAGGTAGGCCCTGGCGCCGTCTGGATTCACCACGTCGGTCCCGCGGGCGGCGGCTGCCGTCGTCACGATGATCGTGTGTGCCTGTGCCGTGGCCACAGGCACGTACTGGATCTCGAAGGTCTCCGCCCGGGTCGCGGACGGGCAGTAGAAGGACCAGCGGAGATTCCACTTCTGATGGGGCTGGACCCGGAAGGTACTCGTCGTCTTGTTGCCAGTACCGGAGAATCCTTCCACGACGTGCCAGTGCCAGCTGGCCGAGTCGGTAGCCGGCGTCGTGCTCGCACCAGTGGCCGGAGGAGAGGAGGTCGTTCCGGTGGGCGGCGGTGTCACTGACGAGGCCGGGTTCGGCTGCGTTGCCAGCCTCTCCCTGGCTGACAGCTGGTCAGAGGTGTCGCGCCTCCCGGCTGGCGGCGACTCTGCCGCGACCACGAGGACCGCGGCGACGACCGCGCATAAACCTGCCGCCCACGGGATCGTGGCGCGCAATCCGGGATTGGCTTTCCGCTGGGAGCGCCGTCGGCGGGTGCGGCGATGAGGCGTCGCGTGCCGTGGCTTGCCTGGTGGCACTGGCCTCGCGTCTGGGCCGCGATTCGTCATCAGCACCGGCCTCGCTAGATCGTCCGCCTGGGCAGGGTGATCGAACTGCCTCGTGACTAACGGAAACCGTTGTATCACGAAACGGAGTGATCTCTAACATGTATCTATGAATTTCATGAGCTAACGCAGCATCGGCGACAGGGCGGGATCAGGCCGGCCGGATCTCGCCCTGCCCGGCCGGGCGAGCGAGCGAGCGTGCCAGACTTGCGCTGTGCGCGTATACCTGGGATCTGACCACGCCGGGTTCGAGCTGAAGGCCAGCCTGGTGAAGTGGCTCACCGAGGCGGGACACGAACCGGTGGACTGCGGGCCGTCGAGCTACGTGCCGGATGACGACTATCCGGTCTATGTCATGCGAGCGGCAAGTTCCGCCGTAGCCGACCCCGGCAGCCTGGGAATCGTGATCGGCGGCTCCGGGAACGGCGAGGCGATCGCCTCCAACAAGATCCGCGGAGTCCGGGCGGCGCTCGCCTTCAGCGACGAGACGGCGCGGCTCGCGCGGCTGCACAACAACGCGAACGTGCTGAGCCTCGGAGCGCGGGAGTACTCGATCGATGCTGCGGTCGGGTTCGCCAAGGCTTTCGTGGCGACGGCGTTCTCGGAGGCGCCGCGGCATGAGCGGCGGCTCGAGATGATCGCTGAGTATGAGCAGACGGGCAAGCTGCCGGAGGAGCCTTCCGCTCCTTCGTCATGACGGCCGGCGCGGGGTGCTTCGCGGGCTAGGCAGCCGTCGCTGATCCTTAAGGTCCGCTGGCCCGAGGCGCGCGGGGTGACGCTTTGCCTTTGCCACGCTTACGCCCGCTGCGCACCCCGCCCCCCACCTTTTGCAGCTGCTCCAGCTCACCCTCGCTGGCGACCGATATGCGGGCTTTGCGGCCTCATCAGCCAGCAGCCCTCGTCGATGCTGGATTAAGGCTCGCCAGGGAAGCCGCGGGGCCGTCTGCGCATCCGGCGTCGCCTCGGGGGATGTGGCACATCGGCGCGAGCCTGCTGGGGGGAGGGGAGCTGGGCGCCGCTGGGGCCAGTGGCTTCGCTGGCTCGGGCCGCCGGGGTCGGTGCGGGTGCGGGTGCTGGTGCGGGGGACGGGGAGGGGGCGGCCGGGACTGCTGCGGTTCGTGACGGGACCTGTTCGCTTGGTAGCGGCGATGGGGCCAGCCTGGGAATGTGGCGCGCGGGTGCGAGAGTCGGGCGCGGCTGGGCCTCGTCGGCAAGTTCGGCTGCCGTTTCCTGGGCGGGAGTTGGCTGGGAAATGTCGCGGGCCCGCATCGCTGCGTCCAGGGAGATCTTCATGCCAGCCATGGCTGTCCTCGCGTGTTGTCGGTGCCCGTTCGCCTGGTTGTCGTGGTAGGTCCAGTCTGGGTGCCCCGGCCGAGCGGCGCTAGCGGCGGGGTTGCCTGGCTTGCGCGTTTCCGGCGCCGACCGGTGACCGGTAGGGTGCCGGCAAGATGCTTGTCAGGCTCCGGCGCCAGGTGTGGTCCGCGATCACGTCGATCGCGGCGCGCCAGCGTGCGAGGATCAGCCGCCAGTTCATCACGCGCAACCGGCGAATGGCGTTCGGCCTGGCGCTGCTCGTCATCGGTATCGGCATAGCGGCCGTCAGGACGTCGGACGCCTGGATCTCGCCGGGTGTCATGATCTTGCCGATCCTGGCTGGCGGCCTGCTGCTGTGGCCGCGGGCGCTGCGCATCCTGTTCGGCGTCATCGCGGTGATGCTGGCCTACGACTGGCTGAACGGCAAGAAAGGCAGCCTCGGCATCGCGGCGACGATCGTGCTGACGGCGCTGTTTGCCGACGTGCTGGCCCGGACCAGGGCCAAGCTCGGCATGCAGGGCCTGCGGGGTGATCAGATGCTGATCGAGCTCCGGGACCGGCTGCGGGCGCAGGGCCGGATACCGGAACTGCCCGACGGCTGGAATGCGACGTCGGTTCTGCGGCCCGGCGGCGGCTCGTCGTTCGGCGGTGACTTCCTGGTCTCAGCGTGCGACGGAAAAGTCCTCGAAGTTGCTCTGGTCGACGTCGCGGGGAAGGGCGTCGATGCGGGGACGCGCGGGCTGCTGCTGTCGGGTGCCTTCGGCGGCCTGCTCGGCTCCGTCCCGCATGCGGAGTACCTGCCCGCCTGCAACGCCTACCTCCAGCGCGGCGGCCCGCCAGAGGGATTCGTGACTGCCGTGTACCTGACCCTCGATCTCGCGACCGGCGACTACCTGATCTCCTCGGCGGGCCACCCGCCGGCCGCGCACTTTGAGGCCGGGAGCGGCCGGTGGCGGCTTACGACAGCGCGCGGCATCGTGCTCGGCGTTACGTCGGACTTGCGGAGCCAGCCGGAAAGCGGCATCCTCCGCCCCGGTGACGCGCTGATGCTTTACACCGATGGCCTGGTAGAGGTACCCGGCCGCGACATCGACGCAGGCATCGACCGCCTGCTGGGCGAGGCGGACCGGCTGGTAACGAGCGGGTTCGGAGCAGGTGCCGACCGGCTGGTGCGGACCATGCAGGGGAGCCGGGGGCGCGCCTCCGATGACTGCGCACTCGCGCTGATCTGGCGTTCCTAGGTGGGGCTCAGGACCTCGTCGTCGCTGATCAGCCTGATCGCGTGCTCGACAAGCGTTACCAGGACGTCGCGGCTTGACGAGCGCTGCCGGGCATCGCAGAGGACAACCGGGACGCCTGGATCGATATCCAGCGCAGCTCGCACGGCGTCCGGGTGGAAGCGCCTTGCGCCCTCGAAGCAGTTGACCGCAACGACGAACGGCAGCCCTCGGCGCTCGAAGTAATCGACTGACGGGAAACAGTCAGCCAGCCGGCGCGTGTCGGCCATGACCACCGCGCCGAGTGCACCGAGGGCAAGCTCGTCCCACATGAACCAGAACCGGTGCTGGCCAGGCGTGCCGAACAGGTACAGCACCAGGTCCCTGCGGACGGTGATCCGGCCGAAGTCCATCGCGACCGTCGTTGTGGTCTTCTGCTCGACTCCATCCAGGGCGTCGACCTGCATGCCTGGCTCGCTGAGTAGTTCCTCTGTTCGCAGGGGCCTGATCTCGCTGACCGCGCCGACCAGCGTCGTTTTGCCGGCACCGAAGCCGCCTGCAACGAGGATCTTGATGGAGACCGGCCCGACCTGGTCCAGGTCAGTGTCATAGCCTGCGGAGGGCATCAGCGACATCCTTGAGAATTCGCGGGTCGGCCAGCCTCTTCGACCCAGGCTGACGAATGACAATGAAACCGTGCTCCCGCATGTCGGACAGCAGGATGCGGACAACGCCAAGCGGAAGATTGAGGTCGGAAGCCAGGTCAGCTACCGTCTTCGGCTGCCGGCACTGGCGAATGACCTCGAGGTACTCCGGCTCCAGGAACAAATCTCCGACCGAGCCTGCCTCGGTGGACGCGACAAGGGCGAGCAGATCGATGCTCTCGCCGGCCGGGCGCGTGCGACCTCCGGTCAGTGCATAAGGGCGCACCACCGGGCCCGCGTCCCGGTCGAGCCGTCGGTCCTCGTGCGTCACTGTCACACTGCCTCGGCAGAGCTGGCCGACGGCCGGGCGTTGACGGCCATGTGCTCACCGACGCGGCGGACGAGAACGGCCATCTCGTACGCGATCTGCCCGGCCGCGTCCGAGTCGTCGGACGCCAGCACGGCGAGGCAGCTCCCTTCGCCCGCCGCGGTGACGAAGAGGAATCCAGACTCCATCTCCACGATCGTCTGGCGGGGAAGCCCCTTGCCGAAGTTCTGGCCGACGCCTCTGGCAAGACTCTGGAAGCCGGACGCGACCGCGGCCAGGTGCTCGGCGTCCTCGCGGCTGAGGTCGGCAGATGCCCCGATCGCCAGACCGTCCCTGGACAGGATGACCGCCTTCTCGATCTGCGCAACCCGGCTAACGAGGTCATCGAGCAGCCAGTCCAGCGTGCCGGTGCGACTCATGTCGGCCTCCCCTTGCCGTGCTCGTAATGCTTATTCGTGGCCGAGTTCTGGGTCCTGGGCCGGCTCAGTGTCGGTCGGCGTGTTTGTCGGCTGGTCAGTGTTTGTCGGCTGGTCAGTGTGTG